>ERZ1292640.3280-Hain-H43-02um-R1-3280-length-12629-cov-10_pt1 | contig 12629 bp, 11 predicted proteins | sample MGYA00564404_ERZ1292640 | MGnify/ENA primary metagenome ERZ1292640 (study PRJEB36523, sample SAMEA6512636) | groundwater metagenome | collected 2019-01-08 | study: AquaDiva: Metagenomics assemblies of 32 groundwater samples | reverse complement strand
GGTCCTTGATGTCGCAGGTCTTGCAGTGCACGCAGTTCTGCGCGTTGATCTGCAGGCGGTCGCTGTTGTCGGGGTTCTTCACGAACTCGTAGACGCCGGCCGGGCAGTAGCGCGACTCCGGACCGGCGTAGGTCGCCAGGTTGATGTTGACCGGCACGCTGGCGTCCTTGAGGGTCAGGTGCGCCGGCTGCTGCTCTTCATGGTTGGTGTTGGAGACAAACACCGAACTCAGCCGGTCGAAGGTGATCTTGTTGTCGGGCTTGGGGTAAACAATCTGCGGGCACTCGGCGGCCGGTTTGAGCATGGCGTGGTCGGCCACCTTGCGGCGCAGCGTCCACGGCGGGTTGTGGATGCCCAGCTTGGGCAACAGCCATTGTTCGATGCCGGTCATGAAGGCGCCGACATACACGCCTTTCTTGAACCACTGCTTGAAGTTGCGTGACTGGTTCAGTTCGGCATGCAGCCAGCTTTTGGCAAAGGCTTGCGGATAGGCGCTCAGTTCGTCGTGCTGGCGGCCTGCGGTCACGGCGTCGAAGGCGGCTTCGGCCGCCAGCATGCCGGTCTTGATGGCCGCGTGGCTGCCCTTGATACGCGCCGCGTTGAGGTAGCCGGCTTCGCAGCCGATCAGTGCACCGCCGGGGAACACGGTTTTGGGCAGGCTGACCAGCCCGCCGGCCGTGATGGCACGCGCGCCGTAGCTGATGCGTTTGCCGCCTTCGAGGTAGGCCTTGATGCTGGGGTGCGTTTTCCAGCGCTGCATTTCCTCGAACGGGCTGAGCCAGGGGTTGCTGTAGTCCAGGCCGACCACCAGGCCCAGCGTGACCTTGTTGTCTTCCAGGTGGTACATGAAGCCGCCGCCGTAGGTCTGGCTGTCCATGGGCCAACCGGCGGTATGAACGACCAGGCCCGGCTTGTGTTTGGCCGGATCGATTTCCCAGAGTTCCTTCACGCCCAGCGCGTAGGCCTGCGGGTCCTTGCCCTCGTTGAGCTTGAACTGCGCCATCAGCTGGCGGCCCAGGTGGCCGCGCGCGCCTTCGGCAAAGATGGTGTACTTGCCGTGCAGTTCCATGCCGAGCTGGAAATGGTCGCTCGGCTGGCCGTCCTTGCCGACGCCCAGGTTGCCGGTGGCCACGCCCTTGACGGAGCCGTTGTCGTTGTAAAGCACCTCGGCGGCTGCAAAGCCGGGGAAGATTTCCACCCCCAGGTTCTCGGCCTGCTGCGCCAGCCAGCGCACCACATTGCCGAGGCTGACCACGTAGTTGCCTTCGTTGTGAAAACACTCGGGCACAAAAAAGGCCGGTGTTTGGGTCGCGCCTGTTTCGCTGAGGAACAGCACCTCGTCGCTGGTCACGGGCTGGTTGAGCGGGGCGCCGAGTTCTTTCCAGTTCGGGATCAGTTCGGTGAGGGCCTTGGGGTCCATGACCGCGCCGGAGAGAATGTGCGCGCCGGGCTCGGAGCCTTTTTCAAGCACTACGACGGAAAGCTCCGCGCCTTTTTCTGCGGCCAGCTGTTTCAGGCGAATGGCCGTGGCCAGACCGCCGGGGCCGCCCCCAACCACGACCACGTCGTATTCCATCGCTTCGCGGGGGCCGAACTGGGCCAGTATTTCTTGGTTGTTCATCGTGGACTCGCTGATAATGAATTTCAGGAACGGCTGTCCGTCGGTTGACGGCTGCAGGTCTTGCGTGTGATTTTATGTCGTGAATACAGCGGATCGAACGGTCGTTCGTACCGCTGCGTGGAATAGAGAGGAGTCCCTCATGGCTTACAGCCTGGATCTTTCAGGGCGTGTCGCGCTCGTGACCGGTGCATCCGGCGGCCTGGGTGCGCAGTTTGCCAAAACCTTGAGCCGTGCCGGCGCAGCGGTTGTGCTGGCCAGCCGCAGGATGGACAAGCTCAAGGACTTGCGCGCGCAGATCGAGGCCGAAGGCGGTGATGCGCATGTGGTGTCGCTCGATGTGACGGACCACGCCAGCATCAAGTCGGCGGTGGCGCACGCCGAGACCGAGGTCGGCCCCATCGACATCCTCGTCAACAACTCCGGCGTGAGCACGACGCAGCGCATCCAGGACGTGGGCGAGGATGACTACGACTTCATTTTCGGCACCAACGTCAAGGGCGCTTTTTTTGTGGCGCAGGAAGTCGGCAAACGCATGCTGGCGCGCTCGCGCGGCGCGGCGCCGGGCTCTTTTTCCGGCGCGCACATCATCAACATTGCCTCCATGGCCGGCCTGCGCGTGTTGCCGCAGATCGGCGTGTACTGCATGAGCAAGGCGGCGGTGGTGCAGATGACCAAGGCCATGGCTCTGGAGTGGGGCAAGTTCGGCATCAACGTCAACGCCATCTGCCCGGGCTACATCGACACCGAGATCAACCACCACCACTGGGAAACCGAGCAGGGAAAACGGCTGGTGCAGATGCTGCCGCGCAAGCGCATCGGCAAGCCGGAGGACCTGGACGCGCTGCTGGTGATGCTGGCCAGCGGCCAGAGCCACTTCATCAACGGCGCTGTCATTGCGGCGGATGACGGCTTCGGGCTTTGAGGCCTGCGCCGCCGGGCGCTTGTCCATCGGCCATCTCTCCTCACATTTGTCCTTCTTTTTCGACTCTCCTCGTCTTCACAGCGCCATGAAAATTGAAATTCCCGACATCAAGAAACTGGTCTTCGAAATGCGTGTCCCCATCCGGTGGGGCGATATGGACGCCATGGGCCACGTCAACAACACCAGCTATTTCCGTTACCTGGAAACGGTTCGCATCGACTGGATGCATTCCATCGGCTGTGTGCCCGACCCCCAGGGCGAAGGCCCGGTCATCGTCAATGCGTTCTGCAATTTCTACAAACAGCTCGAATACCCGGGCGACGTGCTGGTCAAGATGTATGTCAGCGACCCGGCACGCACCACCTTCGAGAGCTGGGGAACGATGGAGCGCGCCGACCAGCCCGGTGTGATCTATGCGGCCGGTGGTGCCACGACGATCTGGGTCGACTTTCCGAGCCAGAAAGCCGCCGCCTTGCCCGACTGGATGCGCCAGCTGGTCAGCTGAGCGCAAAATCCGGCCATTCTTCCCCCTTGCCGGAACCCGCCATGCCTGTTGCCAAAGTCCTTCCCGCTGATCTGCGTCTCGCCATCGACCCCGGGCTTCTGGGGTTTGCAGACACGTCCGAACTGCTGGACCAGCCGATGCACTGGATCGGCCAGGAGCGTGCCGAAACCGCGGCCCGCTTTGGCCTCGCGATGGCGCAACCCGACTACAACCTTTTTGTACTGGGCGAGGTCGGCACGGGAAGATCGACCCTGCTGCTGCAGATGATGAAGACGGCGGCCGCCAGCCGGCCGGTGCCTCCGGACCTGTGTTATCTCAACAATTTCGAGGCCCCGGAGCGGCCCCGGGCCCTGCGCATGCCCGCAGGGCAGGGCCGGTTGCTGCGTCAACTGATGCTGCAGTTGACCAAAACGCTTCAGGCGGAAATTCCCAAACGCCTGGCGGACCAGGATTTCCGCACGGAAAGCGAACGCATCGAAAAAAGCTACAAGGCAGAAGAGGACCCGGCCTACGCGGAGCTGGACGCGTTTGCCGAGGCCCGGAGCTTTTCACTGTTTCGCGAGGCGGGCCATCTGGTCTTCACCCTGAGGGATGACAAGGGCCGGGCCTTGACTGAAAGCGAGGCGCTGGCCCTGCCGAAAGAGCGACGTGTGGAGATTGACCGCGCCGAGCAGGAACTGCGTGCTGAAATCGCCCGCTTTCTCGATAAAACCCGGTCCATGGAGCGGGTCCTGCACGAAGGCCTGGCAGCCTTGCGCCGCCAGGTGGTCAAACCGATGCTGGAGCACGAACTGCAGGAGATCCGCAACGAGCTGCGCAAACAGATCAAGGACTCCGTCAAGCTGGGCAACTACCTGGACCTGGTCATGCACGATGTGCTCGAAAACCTGGAGCTGTTCCAGGCGGGCGACACCGAAGAGGAGGTCCGGCTCGAGGCACTGGCTTCCGTGCTGGGCCGTTACCGGGTCAACCTGGTGGTGGACAACCACGGCCTGACCGGCGCGCCGGTGATGGTCGAGGACAACCCCCTGCTGCGCAGGCTGTTTGGCAGCATCGAGTACCAGTCCGACAACGATGTGCGGGTCACGGATTTCTCGCGCATACGCGCGGGCAGCCTGCTCAAGGCGCACGGCGGTTTTCTGATGCTGCACCTGCACGACTTGCTGGCCGATGATCTGGTGTGGGAAAAGCTGCGCCGCTTCCTGCGCAGCGGCCGTGTGCAGATCGAGGAGTCCGGCATGACGTATTCGCCCATGGCCGCCGTGGCACTGGAGCCGGAACCCGTCGATGCGGATGTCAAGATCATCCTGATCGGTTCCGTCGAGGAGTACTACCTCCTGCAGGAGAGCGATCCGGAGTTCACCCGCCGTTTTCGCTGCAAGGTGGACGTGGCCGAGAGTTTTCCGGCCAATCCGGAGACCCGCCGGGCTTCGGCGGTTTTTGTGGCGCACACCTGCCGCAAGATGGGCTTGCCCCACTTTTCCGCAGCGGCCGTCGCGCGCCTGCTGGAAGATTCCCACCGCGAGGTGGACGACCAGACCCGCCAGAGCGCCATCTTTTCCCGCACCGAGGCACTCGTGATGGAGAGCGCCTCCATGGGCCGTGCGCGGGGCGCGACCCTGGTGGATCTGCAGGACGTCGAGGCGGCACTTCGTGCCCGCAATTACAGGCACGATTACCCCGAGCAGCGCCAGCAGGAAACCATTGCGGACGGGGAGCGGTTGCTGGTCCTGACCGGCGAGAAGGTGGGGCAGCTCAATGCCTTGACCGTGATTGACCTGGGTGACTACCGTTTCGGTTTTCCGGTGGGTGTCACGGCGCGCACCTACGCCGGCGACGAGGGCCTGCTCAACGTGGAGCGCGAGGTGGAGCTTTCCGGCCCCATCCATGACAAGGGGGTGCTGATCCTGCACAGTTACCTGTCGGCGCTGTTTGCCCATATTGCGCCGCTGGCGCTGAATGCGGCCATTGTTTTCGAGCAGGAGTACCACGGCGTCGAGGGCGATTCCGCTTCCTGCGCCGAGCTGTATGTGCTGCTGTCGTCGCTGTCAGGGCTGCCGCTGAAACAGGGCGTCGCCGTGACCGGGGCAATCAACCAGCATGGCGACATGCTGCCGGTGGGCGGGATCAACGAAAAAATCGAAGGCTACTTCCGCAGTTGTGAAATTGTCGGGCTGGACGGCAGCCAGGGCGTGCTGATTCCCCACCGCAACCGGCGCCACCTGATGCTCGAGCGCAAGGTGGTGGAGGCGGTGGCCGCGGGACGGTTCCACATCTACACGGCCGAACATGCCAGTGAAGGCCTGGAACTGCTCACCGGCACGCCGTTCGGCGAGTTTGGCGCGTCGGGCGATTACCCGGAGGACAGCGTGCTGGGCCGCGCGCAGAAAACCCTGCAGGATTTCCGGCGCTCCTGCCAGCGTGCGGAGCAGCACAAGCCCGAACGCAAACCCGGAAAACTGCGCTGACCGGAGCCTGCGACCCCTGTTTCCCTATTTCTGCTTCGGCAACCGGCCCATCAGGTAAAACTCGGGGTTGGGCATCATGCTGGAAAAGCTCGCGATGCGGTTGGACAGCCCGAAGAAGGCGGTGATCGCGGCGATGTCCCAGATGTCCTCGTCGTTGAAGCCGTGGGCATGCAGCGCGGCAAAGTCGGTTTCTTCCACCTCGTCCGACTTCTGGCAGACCTTCATCGCAAAGTCCAGCATGGCGCGCTGGCGCGGCGTGATGTCGGCCTTGCGGTAGTTCACCGCCACCTGGTCGGCCACCAGCGGCTTTTTCTCGTAGATCCGCAGGAGCGCGCCATGCGCCACCACGCAATACAGGCAGTGGTTGGCCGCACTCGTGGTGGTCACGATCATCTCGCGGTCGCCTTTGCTCAGCCCCGACTCCTCGCGCAACATCAATGCGTCATGGTAGGCAAAGAAAGCACGCCACTCCGCCGGGCGGCGCGCCAGTGCCAGAAACACATTGGGTACGAAGCCGGCTTTTTCCTGCACCTCCAGCACTTTGGCCTTGATGTCATCGGGCAGAGTGTTGAGGTCGGGGAGGGGGTATCTCGTGGTCATGGCTTGTCTCATGGCGGGTGAATGTTGGGGCAATGATACGTTCAGAGTGAGGGGACTTTGGGGGTTGGCCCTGTCGGCGCAGGTTGATAGGAGCGTCAGCGGCTATGCTGGTGATTTTCCCAGGAGCACCTGACCCATGGATTCCCAATTCGACGAAGGCCTCGCCACCCGCAAGCAGGTGATGGGCGAAGACTTCGTAAGCAATGCTTTCGCCAATGTCACCGATTTCACCCGACCCATACAGGAACACATCACCGCCAAAGCCTGGGGGGATGTCTGGCAGCGGCCGGGCCTGGAGCGCAAGACGCGAAGCCTGATCACCGTGGCCATGCTCACGGCGCTCGGCAGGCAGCACGAACTCAAGGCGCATGTGCGCGGTGCGCTCAACAACGGCGCAACTTCTGCGGAGATTCAGGAGGTGTTGCTGCACGCCGCCGTCTATTGCGGTGTGCCCACAGCGGTAGATGCCTTCCGCAGCGCTGCCGAGGTGATTGACGGCAAGTAGGACGGGAAACCGCCGGCCGGCATGGCGGGTTTTTCTGCGCATGGGCTCGACATGACATGATCTTCCGCAAAGTTTCTGTTGGGCCGGCTGCCCATAATGACAGGCATGATGTGGTTCATTCATGCCATCCAGCGGGTCGTCCGCCATGCGATTGTGTTGTCGCTCTCGCTGGGGCTGTTCATGCCTGTCTGGGGCGCTGGCGGATCGCAGGCGCTCGGACCTGCCGCTTTGCGGGCCAAGCACCTTGCCTTGGGCCCTCAGCTTGCCAGCAACCAATTCCAGGGGCCCCTGTACCTGGCATCGACTGAAAGTGCCCAGCAACTGGAGGGTGACGTCTACGCCCTGGTCAAGCACCCGTTCGGGGCGGTCAGTGCGGCGCTGAGCGACCCCGGGCACTGGTGTGACATGCTGATCCTGCATCTGAATGTCAAGTTTTGCCGTGCCAGGACTGCCGCGGGGGCTCCCCAGCTGGATGTGCGGATCGGTCGCAAGCATGACCGGCCCTTGGCTGAGGCGTCCACGGTTCTTTTTTCCTACCGGCGGGTGGCTGTAGAGCCGGACTATCTGAATATCGAGCTTGAAGCTGCTGATGGTCCGCTGGACACACACGACTACCGGATCCTGCTGGAGGCCGTGCCGGTTGCGGAAGGGCAAAGCTTCATTCATATGCGGTACTCGTTTGCCTATGGGCGCGCGGGTCGCGTCGCCATGCAGTTTTATCTGGCAACCCTTGGCCGGGGAAAGGTCGGGTTCACGCCGACCACAGCGGGCAGTCCCGGTCAGCCTCCGGAACTCATTGGCGGGGTGCGTGGCGTGGTGGAACGAAACACGATGCGTTACTACCTCGCGATTGAGACCTACCTCGATTCGCTGTTGGTGGCGCCGCCGCAACGGTTCGAGAAAGGCCTGGAGGGCTGGTTCGCGGCGACCCAGAAATATGCCCGCCAGTTGCATGAGGTCGATCGTGTCGACTACCTCGACATGAAGCGCAAGGAGTACCAGCGGCAGCAGACGGCGCCTTAGGCGAAAAGCCGCATGTCCGCCGTGGGCGGTTCTGATTCATGCAGTCCAGTTGATAAATCTCAAGTTCGGAATAACAGTAGCATGAAATACTTAATTTTCTCGTTCATCAACCTTCTCGGAGATTTCTCATGAAAAAACTGTTGCTTCCCCTGAGTCTCGTTCTTGCCCAGATGTTGGCCGTGAGTGCCTTCGCCCAGACCAAAGGGGGCGAAGCCGACGCCGAACAATCCAAAGGCCAGACCCTGCCCAAGGCAACGCCCGCTGAAAAAGCCACGGCCAAAACTGCTCGCAAAGCCGAAGGCGCTGCTGTTGCCGCCCAGCCCGTCAAGCCCCTCGCAGCTGAGGAAAAAGGTGTCGGCACCGCCAAGGCAGCCACCAAGCAGGAGCGCGATGCGGCCCGAGCCAAGCGCAAAGCCGCTGCCGCTGCCGCCGTCAAGAAAGGTGAGATCGCTTCCGGGGAAAAATGATCCAGCCTGGCTGGTGAGAGAAAGACGGGCCCTTCGGGGTCCGTTTTTCATGATGCCACCTTCAACGGTGTGCGCCCGGTTTTTGCAGTGCCTGCAAGCAGAAAGACCGCCTGCTACCGGCAGACGGCGCTGAGAAAACGTTGCGGATTTTTACTCGCCCTACTTGGGCGGGGGAATGCGGACTACACGCCATCAGGCGGGCGGGGCGCACAATGAATTTCCAGTCGCCGCCGTGTGACTTCATGGCAGTCCGGCCTTCATGCCGAACGTTGCCGACACTGAAAGGAAAAACGATATGCAGGTTCAAGTCAACTCCAACCACACCATTCACACCGGTGAGTCTTTTGAGCGGTGGGCGAGCACGGAACTCAACGCGTCGCTGAGCCGCTTCAAGGATGACATCACCCGCGTCGAGGTGCACATGAGCGACGAGAACAGCGACAAGGTCAGCACCGACCACAAGCGCTGCATGATCGAGGCGCGGCTCGCGCACCATGAGCCGCTGGCCGTCAACCACCACGCCTCCAGCCAGGATGAAGCCTTCCGGGGTGCGAGCGAGAAACTCAAGCGGGTGCTCGAACACACGCTGGACAAGCTGCGCGACCACCGTTCGCGGGAGTCCATCCGCCGGGAACCCGATGCTGGCGTCCTCTGAGCCTGCCGGCAGCCAGCGCCTTTCCGGAAAACAGCTTCTGTTTTGTAGTGGTTTCGGCCTCCAGCCCAATGAATACAAGCGTAGATAGCTATTGATATGATAGCTATCCGCCCGGTATGTGTGGCCGTTCATGGCGCGCTGACGGCATTACGGCTGACATAAGCCGGCCTGTTCCCGATTGCAAGCCTCGCATCAGGTTCAAGGCCGATGATGTGCGCAACGACCTATGAAAATTGCCCTGTTGTCCGACATTCATGCCAACCTGCGCGCGTTTGACGCCTGCATGGACCACGCCGTCGCCCAGGGTGCGCAGCGCTTTGCCGTGCTCGGCGATCTGGTGGGTTACGGGGCGCAGCCTGCGCAGGTGGTGCGGCGGGTGCGTGCGCTGGCGCAGGATGGCGCCATCGTCCTGCAGGGCAACCACGACGCGTTGGCAGTGGCTCCGCAGGGCCAGTCCGGCACGATGGACGCGGGTGGTGCGGCGTGGACCCGCTCGCAACTGGAGCCCGTCGACCTGGACTTCCTCGCCGGCCTGCCGCTGACCGCCACCGACGACGCCATGTTTCTGGTGCATGCCAGCGCCGACGAGCCGCAGCGCTGGCTGTATGTCGACAGCGGGCACCGGGCGGAGGCAAGCCTCCATGCGGCCTGCACGGACACGCGTGTGCGTTATGTTTTTGGCGGCCACGTGCACCAGCAGACCCTGTATTTCCGGGGCGCGAGCCAGAATCTCCTGCGTTTTGCGCCGACACCGGGCGCCACCATTCCGGTACCGCCCCATCGCCGCTGGATTGCCACCGTGGGTTCGGTCGGACAGCCGCGTGATGGCGACACCGACGCGATGTATGCAATTTTTGATGCAGTCCGCGCTGAACTGACCTTTCACCGGGTCGCCTATGACCATCTCGCGGCTGCGGCCGATGTCCGGGCTGCAGGACTGCCAGATGTTTTCGCGAAACGGCTGGAGCAGGGCTTGTGAAGCTGCTGGACCCCGGGACCTTGATTGACGGCTTTCAGGTAGGCGACTGCCTGCATGCCGGCGGCATGGCCCACATCTACCAGGTTGTTTATGCGGGCGCTGGGCAGCGCGAGCCATTTCCCATGGTCATGAAGGTGCCGCGCATGACCGAGGGCGACGGCGCTGAGAACATCGTCGGGTTCGAGGTGGAGCGGCAAATCCTCTCCGTACTTACGGGGCCGCATGTGCCGCGCCTGGTGGCCGCCGGCGACCTGGCGAAGCTGCCTTACCTGGTCATGGAACACGTGCCCGGGCGTACCCTGCAGCAATGGCTGGACGATGATGCCGCGCCGCTGCCGGCTGAAGAGATCGCGCGGCTGGGTGCGGCCGTGGCGCAAGCCGCACACAGCCTGCACCTGCAGGACGTCTGCCACCTGGACCTCAAGCCGGCCAATGTGCTGATCCGGCCGGACGGCCTGGCGGTGCTGCTCGACTTTGGTCTGTCCTGCCATGCGCACTTTCCGGACCTCCTGGCCGAGGAATTGCGCCCCGCGGTGGGCTCGCCGACCTGGATGGCGCCCGAACAGGTGGTGGGCATGCGCGGCGACCCGCGCAGCGACATTTTTGCCATCGGTGTCATGCTCTACGAACTGGCCACGCGTGAGCTTCCTTTTGGCAACCCGCAAACCACCGGCGGACTGCGCCAGCGCCTGTGGATGGACCCGGTGCCGCCGCGCAGGTGGCGCCCGGAGCTTCCCGAATGGCTGCAGGAAGTGATCCTGCGCTGCCTGGAACCGGAAGCTGCGCGGCGTTATGCGTCCGCCGCGCACCTGGCCTTCGACCTCTCCCATCCGCAGCAGGTGCAGGTGACCGATCGTGGGCGCCGTGTCCGGGCGACAGGATTTTGGGCGCACCTCAAACGCTGGGTGCGCGCGGCCGGCATGCACTACCAGCCGAGCGCGCTGCCCTCACGGCAGATTGACGAGGTGCCCATCATCATGGTGGCCGTTCCCAACCGTGACGTCAGTGATGCCACCCTGTACTCCCTGCGCGGGGCGGTGTCGCGTGCCCTCGGTACCGTGCCCGGTGCACGGCTGGCCTGCGTGAGTGTGATCAACCCCGGTGAAACGCCGGGCCACGATGCCGCCTCCAGCGAGACCACGGTTCACCGCCGCTACCTCGGCATGCTACGGCAATGGGCCGAGCCGCTGGACCTGAGCGGCCAGACGGTCTCCTTCCACGTCCTCGAAAACGGTGACGTTGCCCAGGCCCTGCTGCGTTATGCGCAAGGCAACCATGTCAGCATGATCGTGATGGGCGCGGCCACCCACGGGCTGCAGATGCAGCGGCTGCTGGCCACGGTGCCGATCCGGGTCGCCATGGCCGCGCCGTGCACCGTGGTGCTGGTCAAGCAGGCCCTGCCGTTCGACCAGCTGGCCGCGACGGGCGGCCCCGAACAGGATAATCTGGACGAAAGGCCCGCACGTGTTTCCAGGGTGATGATCTAGGAGGTCGCCAGCCCTTTGCAGGAAAGCGGAAGCTGCTATCAATAAAAGAGCGTCCGGCTCAGCCCGCCATCAGCTTGTGCACCAGGTCGGCGGTCGTTGATGCCTTGTACTTGCGCATCAGACGGGCGCGGTAGATCTCCACCGTGCGGTGGCTGATGACCAGGGCGCGGCCGATTTCCTTGGACGTCAGTCCGTCCATCAGGTGCGCGGCCACCTCACGTTCGCGCGCGGTGAGTTCGGCCTTGACGGGCCGGCGTGAACTGAGGTCTTCGAAGGTCCAGATGCCGGACTCGTGCGGCGCAGCCCGATTCAGCGCGCGCCCTGTCACATGGCACCAGAAGGTCTCGCCCTTGAGGCGGCCGTCCACGCGTTTCATGATGCGGTCGTCGGCGTAGTGCCCCTTGGCGTTGAGAATGGGCAGCATGCGCGCGCCTATGCGCTCATACTCGTCCGCGCTCGGGTAGAGGATCTGGAACGACTGGCCGGTGAGTTGCTCGCGCGTGGCCCCGAACATCTCGCACAGATGCTGGTTGCAGTCGACAATGGCCCGGTTGCGCGAAAGCACCAGACCCACGGGGGCCATGTCGAATGCCAGGCGGTAGTCAATGTCCATGGTGGTGCAGATGAGCCGGGAGTGCGGGTTTGACTTTAGGGATAACTACGTATCCGGATAGGTAGTATCGTAAGGCTTTTGGAGTTCGTGTCGAAGCTCCGCAGGAGATTTCTGTGAATAAAATTTTCCCCTCCGCTGATGAGGCCCTCAAGGGCGTCGTTCAGGACGGTCAGCTGATGGCTGTCGGTGGTTTTGGCCTGTGCGGCATTCCCGAGGCCCTGATCGAAGCGCTCAAAGCCAGCCAGGTCAAAAACCTGACTGTGATCTCCAACAATGCCGGTGTGGATGGTTTCGGCCTGGGCAAGCTGCTCGAGACACGGCAGATCAGAAAAATGATTTCCAGCTACGTGGGCGAGAACAAGGAGTTCGAGCGCCAGTACCTGGCCGGTGAGCTGGAGCTGGAGTTCACGCCGCAGGGCACGCTGGCCGAGAAGCTGCGCGCCGGCGGCGCCGGCATCCCGGCTTTTTTCACGAAAACCGGTGTCGGCACCCTCGTCGCCGAAGGCAAGGAACTGCGCGATTTCGATGGCGAAACCTACCTGATGGAGCGCTCGCTCGTGCCTGATGTGGCACTGGTCAAGGCCGACATCGCCGACCGCTCGGGCAACCTGCGCTTCAACCTGACAGCGCGCAATTTCAACCCGGCCGCTGCCATGGCGGGCAGGATCTGCATCGTGGAGGTGGAGCGCATCGTCGCCACCGGCGAGCTGGCACCTGACGACATCCATCTGCCCGGCATCTATGTGCACCGCATCGTGCACAACCCCACGCCCGAGAAGCGCAT
>ERZ1292640.3279-Hain-H43-02um-R1-3279-length-12634-cov-7_pt1 | contig 12634 bp, 4 predicted proteins | sample MGYA00564404_ERZ1292640 | MGnify/ENA primary metagenome ERZ1292640 (study PRJEB36523, sample SAMEA6512636) | groundwater metagenome | collected 2019-01-08 | study: AquaDiva: Metagenomics assemblies of 32 groundwater samples | reverse complement strand
TATTGCACTATCATCTGTTAGCATTTTTAATTCCCTCAATATATAAGGCGCTAAAAATGGCGAAAGTGTAACAAAAAAATTTGGATAATGATACGAGTTTTTCAGTTATGTATTTTTTCCAACGGAAAGAAGATTCTTCGCTGCGCTCAGAATGACATTTTATGTCACCCTGAACGAAGTGAAGGGTCTTCTTATGCAATAAGTGAAAAACTCGTAATAATGCTCTATTTCATATTATATGTGGTGTTGTCATTAAACTCAACAGGAATTAAAAATATTGTTAGATTTCGCTATCTGTGATAGAATATACATAGAAAACATTAAACTTTTACATAGAGACGCTTAATAAAAGCAGTTATAGCAAAAACTATAAAAGAGATAGAAATTGAGGGGTAGTAGCACTTCAATATGAAAAAAAAGATATTTATAGGAATAGCGATTTTTTTTGTCGCTACTATTGTAGGCGGATACTTCGTCCTTAGAAGTAGCTTCGCCACAAACAAGATCCGCTCTCTCGCCGAATCCACAATCCAAGATCTGCTCAAACGTGAAGTCTCAATCGGAAGCATCACAGGCGATCCATTCAGCAATCTCATTATAAACGATGTTGCAGTTGCAGGAAATGATGTTCTTGGCACCGGCGATCTTATTGACATTCAGACAATAGAAATCAAATACTCTCCAACCAAACTTTTTGGTCTAAAGTTTATCGTAAACGATCTTAAAATCATTCAGCCACGAATATTGTTAGAAATAGACGAAAAAGGCAAACTCAACCTTCCGGAATTCGCCCAATCACAACCAAATAAAGAGAAAGGCGAATCCCGATTTAAATTCTTTTTGTCAAAAGCAGAGATACAATCAGGTCAAGTCATTTTGATTGATAAAAGGGATTCTGTTAATCTGACCATAAATAATCTCAATGGTGTTATAAATGGCAATGATATTGGTGGAATTTTTTATAATGGTGAGATAAAGGCTGATCAAGGCAGTGTGAAATTTCAGAAAATCACAAAGCAAATATCCGATATAAGCCTGAGTTTTGAGACGACAGGGAATAAGGTAAATCTCCCGGATTTTGGTCTAAAGATCGGTCAGTCGCTAGTTAGAGGGTCTGGCGAAATTGTAAGCGATAAAACTCAAAAGATAGATATAAACATTAATTCCAAACTTGCCTTAAATGATTTTAAGGATTTCGCACCACAGCTTAAACGCCTTGATGGATTAGTAAATATCAATATAAATGCAAATTTGTCTGGACAGAATGACGGGGAAACGCCAAATATTTCAGGTATCTGCAAACTAGATTCTGATGAGATATTAATCAATAAACTCACAGTTGGTAAAACCTATGGCGAAGTAAAATTTTCCACAAAAAGCTTTGATCTGAAAGATATGATAATAAATATCGGCAAAGGACAGGCTAAAGTCAACGCTTCCGCACAATTATCTGGCGGAAAGATTAGCGGATATAAGGGCGATCTCAATATTAATAATTTTGATGCCGCTAATATTATAAGCGGATTGACAGAAACCGACTCCCCGATGACAGCCTATCTTGACGGGAATATAAAGATTAACGGCAAGGAATTGCGCCCCGGTTCAATTAATGTAGATGGCAAAATCAATCTTAATAATACCAAACTAAAAATACCTCAAACACAAGCCAAATCAAATCCCCCTTTATCCCCCTTTGCTAAAGGGGGAGAATTAGATGTGAATTTTGCTAAAGGGGGAGAATTGACAGAAGTAGCCAATTCTCCGTCAAAATATAAAGAAATAACAATTGGCGATATTAAATCCTCTTTAAACATTGACGGCAAAAAAATCGGTATGAGTGTCCATCGTGATAAGATAGCTATGGACTTAAAAGGTTATCTTAACGATGACGCAAGCCTTAAATTGACAATGAATTTAACCGGTATTGACATGGCGGAAATAACATCTATCGCAACGGGAAATCCAATTATAAATGGTCAAGGGCAAGTATCGGCGGATGCGACAATGAAGATCGCCAATCCAGCTTTTCTGGCAAGCATGGGATTAAAGGATAATGGACAGCGCGGACATTTGATCAAGGACATCGCAGACTTAAAGGGCAATGTCAAAATTGCAATTCCAAGCCTTGATATTCCATTGGCAAATAAAAAAAGCGACGAACAATCACAAGCCCATATCGGTTCTCTGAATGGCAATTTAACTATTAATGATGACAATATAAAGACAGATGATCTTATATTAAATCTTGAGGGTTCAAAATGCCTGATTCAAGCTGACGTTAAAGCAGAAAAAACGCCAAAAATCAATGCCAAGCTAATTCTAGATTCAATTATGATTGAAAAATATAAAAGCCTAATTGGTGAGAACATACCTATATATGGTGGATTGATTGATGGTGAAGTAAACGTTTCTGGTGCGATGGACTCTCTAAATGGCAACGGCGAAATATTTATTCATTCTCTATCAATCGGCAATCGTGCCATAGACCCAATCGCAATTCCGATAACGATTCAATCAAACGCTTTGTCTGGACAGAATGAATTGAAGATACCAGAGCTTTTAATCTCCAGCGTTGGTGAGCAGATAAAGACCGCCATAGAATTCAGCCAATCCGGCGATTATAATATTCAGGTTAGCTCATCACCGATCAGCATAGCAAGATTATATTCCGATTTCCTATCAGTTAAGGGTGGGGAAATTGCACATCTCGTTCCGCCGAGTAACGGAAGAACAGAAGACAGCGAAGGAAAAAAAGATTTAACGCCCGGAGGCGACATTCAGCTTTTCTTTTCCGGTAAGGGTAATATAAAATCGCCATTGCTAAATGGAAGGATAGAGTTAAACGATATGAGTTATAATGCAGAGCATTTTGGAAATGGCGAATGTCTTATCAATATCGGCAATGACAAAGCTGACGTGAAAATACGTTTGTTGGATCGAACTGTTGTCGCAGGGGTAAACGCAAGTATCCGCAAGCCTTTCCCCTTCTCCGCTACGCTGCAATTGGAGGATATGAACATTGAGCCGGCATTAAGAATTGCAAAGGTTGGAGAAATACTTGATCTTCGTCTAACAGGCGACATAATGGCTAATGGCGATGGCGAAAACCCGATGGACATTTCAATAGATGGTTCATTGGAAAATATAATACTTAACGCAGGACAGCATAATTGGGTGAATAGATTGCCGATAAACCTTGAGCTTAAAAATCGCAAATTCAATTTAGACTCATTACAAATGGATAGCAAAGACGGCAATATACTAATCAGCGCATCTGCGGAATTATCCGGTTCAAAAGGGAATTTGTCTGGACAGAATGACCAGAAAATTGACATGAATGTTAATGCAAAGATGAGTGATTTTGACCTTTCGGTTGTTTCGGATATTATGAATTCAAAGCCGTTGAAAGGAAAATTAGACTTTGATGCCACAATAAACGGGGATCTTAATTCTCCGAATATATCCGCAAAAATTGACGGATCAGAAATAGCTTATGATCAAATCAATATTGATGGCTTTTCCAGCGATATTACTTATGGGAATAATTTGCTTGAAGTTCAGAGATTCTTTATGAAAGCGTTTAATGGCGAGGCAAATTTGACATATTCCATGCCCCTTGACTTAAAGGATAAAGATGCGTTTCTGCCACAAAAACTGATGGATAAAAACATGCGTTTATCATTGGATGCAAAAGATATGGACATCGGTATTCTTACAAAACTGGTTCCAGAGGTTGAGTCATCTCAGGGCAAAGTTGACAGCGTTCATATTGACGTTACAGGTCGCATAAAACAGCCAAGAATCAACGGAATGGTTAGCCTAAAAGATGGTTTTATCAAGCTAAAATCATTACCTGTTCCAATAGATAAGATTAATGGTCAAGTATCCATCCAAAACTCAAAAATTGCTCTTGGCGAAGATATGTATGAGTTAAGCGACTCGGAGTATGAAACTGCTCTTGGGTTCTCGCTGAAATTGGATAAAGGCGAATGTAACGCAAAAGGAAATATAAAAATATCAAGAGATTTTGTTACAAATATCCTTGGCACCAAAACTGATAAAACACCAGTAGAATATTTAATATCAATTATTAAGAATCCCGATGAAAGTATCAAATATCCTTCAATTGATCTTAACATTAGCGCAAATGATATAAATGCAGACACATGGATAAAGTCAGCGAAAAACACATCTCTCGTTCCGCCGAGTAACGGAAGAACAGAACTGCCGATAAGCGGTAATTTATCTGTTAAAGCCAATATACAGGGAGTCATCTATAATCCAAGCGGAGAGATTATAATAAGCCCAATTGACTTGATGGTAAACAGCCATGAGATAAAAAACTTTTCTCTGGACAGAATGACTGGACTCGCTAGAATCACGTTAGCCGATAGAAAGCTAAATATCAGCGATTTTAAGCTGTCAACAAAATCGCCTAAAGGACTAAATGGCAAGGAATTAGACGGCACAATAAATATATCAGGCAATTTAGATATTAACGAAAAAACGCTTGATTTGACTTGTTTTGGGGAGCATTTACATCCGGGCATAGCCTCATTCTTGTTGGTCAAGCAAAGTTCAAACGATGAAGTGAATAATATCATTAAATCAAATCCCCCCTTCCCCCCTTTAGCTAAAGGGGGAGAATTAACAGAAGGATTTAAGCCGACCATTGACCAGGGAGATATTGGGTTTAACATCGGTATAAAAGGAAAACTTGATTCCCCAAAAATTGACATATCTGTAAATGGAAAAGACCTCTCCATGCCTGTGCTAGTATACAAGCAAGATTCTGCAGGCGTTACTGCTCAAACCAAAGCGGCAAAAGTTGATAAGCTAATTTTTCTGGACAGAATGACCTGTGACTTATCTTATGACAACGGAATTTTTGATATAAAAAGTGTGAATCTAAACTCTTATGGCAATACAATGGATGTTAAAGGAAAACTGCCTGTTGATATATCATTTCTGCCGGCAAAAGTGACATTTCCAGATAAAGATATGGATATAAAACTATTGATGGATAACTTCAGCATGGCATTTATAAGCCAGTTTGTTGATGTTATACAAAGCTTCAATGGCGATGCAAAAGCAGATATTAGCCTGCTTGGAAAGGTCAAAGATCCGAAACTTATCGGAAGCCTGAAATTGCAGAATGCTGATTGTCGTATCTCGTTCCGCCGAGTAACGGAAGAACAGATTGTGGCAAAAAAGCCAATCCAGACCAAATCAAATCCCCCCTTCCCCCCTTTAGCTAAAGGGGGAGAATTGGATGTGAATAATATCAACCTTAGCGTAACGATGGATGGGACAAAGATCGTAATAGATGACGCATCGTTTAAGATTGGCGAAGGATATTATAAAGCTAATGGCAAGCTTGAAATGGGTGCAAAACTTGAATTGCAGGCATTTGATGTTTCATTTAAAGTGGACCCGGCAATACTAAACCCATTCGTTGAATTGGCAGGTGGACAGATTGCATCTAAATTATCAGGTAGTGTTAAGGCACAGGGAAAGCTGACAGTTGATTTCAGAGATATAAAAGGAAAACCGATAACGGAAATATTAAAATTAATATTAGGTAACGTTGATATAGAGCCTGAGGGAATAAATGTCCTCGCCGCTAACCATAAGATTAGCAATCCCAAGCGAATATATGCAGAATTGAAAAAGGGCAGGCTGAATCTACCGTCATTTAAGATCGTTGATACAACACCCGGAGTTGTCAATGGAACAAGCATTAGCGCTCTTGGCGTATGGGAGATAGGTGGAGAAAAATCCTTTGATCTAACAGCTTTTGTTGATATGGGATTTTTATCCGAATTCTTAAACAAGCCCGGTTCAATGCAAGGACGATTTGGATTCAAACTTGAGGCTCGTGGAAATGAAATAAAGTGCTTTTGGCCCCCAACTGAAGATGATAGAAGTCTGAAATTTACCTTTGAAAATGCAAGCGTTGATCGACTAGAAGGGAAACTCGCCTTCAAAAATCAAAATCTCAGTATAGAAAAAATATGGCTTGCATTGGGGGATAATATTGTCAGCATATCAGGTTCTGTCCCAATCAACGGAAAACCGATGTCCGTTCAAATTGATGCAAAACTTAATGATATGAATATTTTGTCGCTTGTTGATAAAAATGTTGCAGAATCAGGTGGAAAAGGTATCGTCGGTGCCACGATTACCGGTGATATAAAGAAAATCATCGCTAATGAAGAACCTGTAAAATTTGTGGGATCATGTGTCTTTGATAACCTGTCTGCAAATTTTGAGCGGTCGTATGTTGAATTTAAAGACATAAAGGCAAATATTGACTTTGATTCAAAATCAACACCCTCAATAATATTCAGAGAAATGCGAGGGAAATTAAATGACGGAGAGTTCGTCCTTGACACATCTCGCAAACCCGGTATTGAGATTTTATGGGATAAGCAAAAAGGTTACAGGATCGGCGAATTTATGAATATAGCAGTTAATGTGAGAGATTGCTTAATATATCAACCCGATAAGCAAGGAAATCTTATGTATAGTATAATCTTTGATGCGGATCCAGTCCGATTAAAAGGCAATGTTGATGCGCCCAAAATAACCGGTAATATGACAATTAAGGAAGGGCAATATGTTGAGACTATCCAAAGCCTTATCCAGAATCTCTTATCCTCAAGGGAGATAGGGTCAAAAGCATCTCTTGATTATCCGCTTGTCAAAAACCTCGAGCTTGACATTGATGTAGTCAGAGGAAGCATGAAAATGAACAATGGTTTGGTAAATGCTGATACAGAATTCACCGCAAGAGTTACAGGCTCTCCCGCAGACCCTCGTGTAAGGGCTAATGGGCGCATTATTGAAGGTTCTTCGTTTAAATACTTGAATAGAGACTTTAAAATAACTAAGGGCGAATTCTCTAACGAATCAAAGATTGACCCGAAGTATGATATTGTAGCAGAAACAGAACTAACTCAGGATCAAAATACAGGCATAGATGTATCTCAGGGATCAAATCTAAAGATTCAGATGGAGGTAAAAGGTTCTTTGACTGAAAGATACCCATTAGTTTTTAAGGTTTTGGGTGGAGGACCTGCCCTTCAGCAATTACCAGATCTAAGTCAAAATCAAATCGCCATATTACTTGCTACTGGTAGCACGTCAGAACAATTTCTATCAAGAACAATATCCACATCATCACCGTTATTATTTGAGCCGGCGAGATTATACGCAGAATCACTAGCAGAAAGAATACATTGGAAAGAATATTGGTTAAAGGATTTACGATTACAAGCCGATCCAAGAAATCCCAAAAAAGCGAGAGCTATGGCAGCGGTGACCATCATGGAGCAAATATCACTGACAATTGATATGAGCATGCGTCGGCAATGGTATGGTTTACAGCGTGAAGTTGGCAAAAACTTTGCGGTAGCGGGAAAGGTAAGCCAAGAAGGTGACTGGGGCTTTGATCTCAAGCTAAAACGAGACTTTAAGTGATGAGTATGGTAAAACATAAAAATAAGAATATACTTTGGTTAATTTTAATATGTCTTCTGCTCATCTGCCAATATTCAGAAGCACAGGATAATCTTTCTATAACCAATTGGGAAAAATGGCAGGACTTACCCATTATTGATATTCAATATAAAAGTGATGGAAATTTCCCATTAGACAAAGTTCAATCTGCGACTACAATCAAAATAGGCGACACCTTTTCTCGTTTATTGATAAAAAAAAGCATTGAGAATATATACTCTATTGGTGAATTTTCTGAAGTCAAAGTGGACGCTCAATTGAAGGGCGATGGCATGGCTTTGACTTTTACGCTCGTAAAACAGATTAAAACTCGTAACATACAATTAATAGGCAATAGAAAACTCAGCCGTGACGATATGCTTGAAACCTTAAAACTTAGGATAGGTCAAGAATACAGCGAATCGCTTGCACAATCTGACGTTAATACTATTGTTGAACTTTATAAATTCTACGGATATTTTAATACCAATGTCACATATTCCACCAAAATAGATGATAAAACAAAAGAAATTGATGTAACATTTACCATAGCAGAAGGCGGGCAACCAGTAATCACTAAGATAATATTCACAGGAACAAATGAAGCGGTTGTTGAGCGCGGAACGCTTCTCAGAGCAATGAAAGAGACCAAACTTGGCGGGGCATATAGAGGACAGAAGGTTCTTTATATGGACGCCAAAGGTATAGAGGATATTTATAGACAAAGAGAATATCTCACCGCAAAAGTAAAACAGGCGATAGCCATATCCGACCCCAAGGCTATTGAAGCATATAACGGTAAGGGAAAGCACTCCATTGCACCGGAAGTGACCCCTGAACAAATGCGATATGGAAAAGTTACAATTGTAATGGAGATAGAGCAGGGACGGCGTGTATATGTAAAAGTGAATGGAAATGACAATATTTCAGACAAAGAGATTAAAAATGCAATTGCACTCTATAGGATGCGCTCAGTCAATGAATCTATAATCCGTAGAAGCAGAGAAGATATAGAAAAACTATATAAATCAAGAGGATACTATCTTGTTGGTGTCAATTACAGTATGTTGAAAGACATTATTTGGGATTTCAACGTTGACAACGAATTAGACGGATGGCAATCAGTTAATACAGCGAAATCTTTGGAGGTTTCAAAAGGCATGCTGAAGATTCCAGATTCTACAAGCATAACATCCAAAGTGGATATTGATACAAAGATATATCAGAAGGCTCAAGTCCGAATGAAAGTAAGCTCTGATACAAACGGTGAAACTCAAACGACTTCTACTGGAACATTGTATTGGACAACTAATAAATCAAATCTCGTTCCGCCGAGTAACGGAAGAACAAAGAAATGGAATCAAAAGAAAAGCCAGACTTTTCAGGTAATTGTTGATAATCAATTCCATGATTATGAGATACCGACGTATAAAAGTAAAAATTGGTCTAATACAGTCACTCAATTCCGATTTGCTCCCGTTGACATTCCCAATGCTATCGTGACAATTGAATGGATTAAAGTGACAACGGAATTTATTCCGGTAATATTTAATATTACAGAAAACAGGCAAATGCGAATTACAAAACCAATAGTATTAGCTGCGCCACCGGGCAAAGAACTTGAGATGAATCTGGGTCAGATAAAAAAACAGATGCTCACTCGTAAAAAGAGCTTTTTCTCATTCTGGTTACTAAAAAAATACTTTCCTACCGGGATACTTGATGAGGACATATTTGAAGAAGATATAAGAGCAATAACCGCATTCTATAAAGATAGCGGGTATACAGACCCAAAAATTACTGAAACAAGAGAGACAATTCCAAAGAAGGGCGAGATTGATATTAAGATAACGATAGATGAGGGGCAAAGGACATTCGTCAATGAAGTGGACGTAGAAGGTAACTTAAATGATGTTCTAAACACTAACGAATTGTTTTCAAATCTTGAAATTATAACGAAATATGATCCACAAAACATCACAGAAGAAGGCACAGTTTTGCGATACAAAATGGACCCGCCGAAGCCCTTTCGTGAATATGATACGGTTGCTGATAGGTCGTATCTAAGCCTGCAATATGCAGATAAGGGCTATATAGCGGATGTTGAGCCTGTTATGGATGAGCTCAAAAATGGGATTATAAGATATAAAATTTCTCCCGGAAAGCTAATGAAACTAGATGGCAATGTTGATATAATTGGTAATGAAAGGACAAAAAGATACATAATAGCAAGGGAGGTTTCAAAGACACTTATACAAGACAAGATTTTTAGCTTTACAGAAATAGAGAGAACCACTCAGAATATACGTGATCTTGGATTATTTAATTCCGTCAAGACCGATACACAACCTATTGACGAATTAAATAATCTATATAGGTTAACCATCAATGTTCAGGAACGCAAATCAAAAACAGTAAACCTTCGTGCTGGTTATAATTCCGTTGAAGGTTTTCAGGGTGGAATAGAGGCAAATGCTATTAACCTCTTTGGGACAGCGCGCAGGATCGTAGGGAGGGCGCAACTCGGAACTCAGGGAACGATAGTTGAAACCGAATATGCGGAACCAAGAATATTACCAAGAATATTAGGTCCCGATGCTGTTGGTGTAGTAAATCTATATCCATTTACTGAATATAAGGATTATAATGAAAAACGTAAGGGAGCCACCGCGGGTGTTAGCTGGCAATTCCTCAGGCTTAACACTTTTAAGCTGGATTACAGATATGATGTGCTTAATTATACCCTAAGCGACAAGAAAAGCGCAACAAGAATAGGTAGAGTTGAAGCCTTATATCAGCGAGATGGCAGAGACAATTTGCTTAATCCTAAGAAAGGCACTTTTGAAGGATTATCGTTTGAGTATGCAAATCCTTTTATTGGGGGAATAGAAAAGTTTACAAAGCTGTCTTTCAATAGCATGTTTTATTTAAGGTTATTTGATGACGTAGTCTTGGCTTCGGGATTGCGGACAGGTTATGCGTGGAATTTGGGTGGAGAGCAGACGCTTGCCCCTGAATTATTCAGAATGAGAGATTATCAAACCCCAAGAGGATACAATTGGGAAATCACCGATATTGGAAATGTCCTGTTAAATACCAGCCTTGAAATAAGGTTTAATATATATAAATGGATCGGCGCCGCTATTTTCTTCGATTCTGGCCAGATATTTAATGACATTTCGGATTTTACCATAAACTCTATGAGATCATCAGTAGGAGGTGGTTTAAGAATTACTACGCCTATAGGTCCCATAAGACTTGATTATGGCTATCCCATAAGAGGCAATGGGAAAAGGAGATATTTGCCTGAAATAGCGTTTGGAAATTCGTTTTAGGCAACTTTAATAAATGATGTTAAATTTTTAGGAATAGAACGCGGATAACGCGGATTGAACGGATTTTCGCGGATTTTTCTTTATTTCTTTCGATCCGCGCAAATCCGCCTGATCTGCGTTTATCCGCGTTCTATTTCCTAAAGTCTTAAAGGTTTCTTAAACTTGCTTAATTTTGAGGGAGGAACAAGATATGGCTATCACAAAAATATTATCTGTTGTTGATTATGTTGACCATCTTGAAATAATGCGGAATTTTCTTAAAAAAGCGGGATTTGAAATAGAAATCACCGAAGACCGCAATAAGCTACTTCCGCAGAGCATAGGGAATTACGATGTATTTCTTGATTATACTCATGGCGGGAAATTGACAGACGAACAGACAGAAAGCGTTATGAAATTCGTTTCAGAAGGAAAGGCTTTGGTCGGAGTTCATTCAGCCGCAGTTGACAAGCAATCACCCAAATATATAAAGCTTCTCGGTGGAAAATACGCAGGACATTCCGAAGAAGCGCCGTCTAAGGTCACTGTCATTGATTCTGTTCACCCTATAACTTCAGGCATAAGCGATTTTGAGATAGTTGACGAAATATATAAACTTGATTATGAACCAAATTCTTTCCAGACTTTAATAACAAGCATTGTTCAAGGAGTTGTCTGTCCCGTTTGCTGGATTAAGGAGTATGGCAAGGGAAAAGTGACTTTCCTCTCGCTTGGTCATGGTCAACAAGCATTTGAGAACAGCAACTTTCAAGAATTGGTTATCAGAATGCTAAGATGGGCAGTTAAATAAATGTATTGTAGTGGCACGCTGATACGTGCCTTTGGGCGTAAGCATTACACTCCTACAAAAAAACCTATCAATCAGCACTCCTCTAAATCAGTTTTTGTAGCCCAAGATTCTATCTTGGTTTTTATGATTGCCAACTTAGAAAGTTGGGCTACAAAATGTCATAAATACTTGATTTATGAGAATTAGCATAAGTTATCATTAAAATCAATTAATCAGTTGAAAGCACTTTGAGGACTTTAACTGCCATAATAAGATGTCCCACAAAATTCGGATGCACGGGCTCCGGACAGAACGTGCTTGCGTCACGATATTTAAGCTGGTTTTGGAACATATCATGCAGTTTGACAAGCTTTGTGCTGTATGTTTCGCTCATCTTATGCACCGTATCAATGTATTTTGGCAATATGTCCAAAACTTTGCTCTGGAACGACTCACTTGAAGTATCTGTGCTTATATAAAACGGGTCAATAAGGACTATTTTGCAATCCAATTTCTTCTTAGTTTCTGATAAAAGGTAGTCGTATAATTCGGCGAATAATTCTGGAGATACTCCATTGTTAGGGTCTCCAAGATATGAGTGAAGATCGTTGATGCCTATCTTGATTGATAGCCAATCGGGTTTATGATCCATCGCATCCACGTCCCAACGGGCTTTCAGATCAGTTATCCTGTTTCCGCCGATGCCTGTATTTATATAATCAATCTTTCTTTCGGGATAGCGTGCCATGACGAGTTGCGTGAAATAATTGACATAGCCATTTCCCAATGGAGTCGCGGGATCTCGTCTTCCGCAATCCGTGATACTGTCGCCTATGAATAGAATCTTCTGTCCGTCTTGTATGCAAAGCTTACCCATTTAATTTCCTCCAAAAAAACAGAAAAAATCACGAATTACACGAAAGGACGAATTTCACGAATCTTATTAGTGATCAGTGATCTGTACTAAATTTGGCTGAATTTTGGGATGGTTCATTTTCCATTTTAATTTGGGTAACACTTTTTGAAACGC
>ERZ1292640.3277-Hain-H43-02um-R1-3277-length-12635-cov-11_pt1 | contig 12635 bp, 22 predicted proteins | sample MGYA00564404_ERZ1292640 | MGnify/ENA primary metagenome ERZ1292640 (study PRJEB36523, sample SAMEA6512636) | groundwater metagenome | collected 2019-01-08 | study: AquaDiva: Metagenomics assemblies of 32 groundwater samples | reverse complement strand
AAAAATTTTCCATACCTCCGCCAGAGAACATATTCATTAATCCTAAAATTTGATTAGAAGCAAAAAAATCTCGCAGAGCAATTAAATTTACTCCTGGAATAGGAATATGGGCTGCTAAACGAAAAATAACCAACATGCCCAAAACAAACAATATGCTATTACGCAAATCATGTGTTTTCCAAATTTGCTTCAATTTTTCTATCATAAAAAATTATAAAATTTGACCGCCCAATTTTTCAATCTGCTCTTTCACAGTTTTACTTACCTTGATACCTTTAAATTTTAAATCTTTCAACTTAAGCTCGCCATTAGCCAAAATTTTTACAGGCAATTTTATTTCGTTAATTAAACAACACTTTGATAAACTAACAGCATTAATCTCTGATCCATCTTTAAAAAACTTATTAAGATCAGATAAATTTATTACTTGATTTTTTGGCTGAATTGATTTAAATCCTCTATTTTTTGGCAAACTAGCCAATGTGCTTTTAAAGCCTAATCTTTTTAGATTATTTTTACCGCCAGTTCGAGATTTCTGACCCTTTTGACCACGAGCACTATAAGTTCCGTGACCAGAAGCATTTCCACGACCTACTCGTTTCTTTTTCTTAATCACGCCGTGTACTGATTTTAATGTATGTAATGATAATTCCATAAATATTGAAATTAATTTATTTTATCTTCAACTAAACTATTTTTTTCTGTTAATTCAGTTTTACTATTAACTTTTTTCTTAATTTCTGGGCGTTGTAAATTTTGCAAAGCTAGAATGGTGCATTTCACATTATTCATCTTATTATTAGTTCCTAAAATTTTACTAGTAACATTTTTAATTCCTGTTAATTCTAAAATAATTCTAACTGCGCCACCAGCAATAATACCACGACCCATCTTAGCTGGTCTAAATAAAATTCTAGCTGCTCCATATTTTTGTCTAATTTCATGCGGTATAGTGTCATTAACTATTGGCACATCTACAAAATTTTTCTTAGCTTTATTAACAGCTTTAGTCACAGCAATTGTTACATCAGCTCCTTTTGCTAAACCAATAGCCACTCTACCTTTTTTATTACCAATAGCAATACATGCTCTAAAACGCATTCTTTTTCCACCAGCCATTACCCTAGTTACTCTAGCTAAATCAATAACCTTTTGTTCAAATTCATCCTGCTTTTCTTCTCCTCTACTTGATCCGCCTCTCCCTTTACCTGTAAACCCCCTGCTATTACTGCCCCTCCCAGCTTGTCGCTGATTATTATCAGTTGTAACTGAATTCGTTTTATTAGAACTTTGATTATTTTGTTTTTTCACTTCTACCATATTTTTGTAGCTATTAACTATTGAATTATTATTATTTTATCTTTAATGGGTCTGTCGCCGAATACCGTATTCGGTATAAAATTCCAAATTTTTAATTTTAAAAAAAATAAAACTAAAAATTAAAACTTTAACCCGCCTTCTCTGGCGCCATCAGCCAAAGCCTTAATTCGTCCATGATATTTATAACCGCCTCTATCAAAAACAACCTTACTAATACTTTTAGCAACAGCTTTAGCTGCCAATAATTTACCAAGCTCAAAGCTTTTTTGTATTTTTTGTCCAACACTTTTTATTTCTTTAATATCAACACCAACTAAAGTTTTTCCAACTAAATCATTAATCAACTGAGCCTGCATTCCTTTATTAGACCTAAAGACACTTAATCTCGGTCTTTCTGCAGTTCCAATTATTTTAATCCGAATTTTATGCTGACGTCTAACTCTTTTTAATTGTTTTTCTTTTTGCTTATTCATAAAATTTATATTTTGTATTTTTACTTTTTACTTTTTACTTTTTTTCTCCTTTTCCTGCAGTTTTTCCGGCTTTACGTCTAATAACTTCTTCTTTATATTTTATTCCCTTGCCTTTATAAGGTTCTGGTGGTCTTTTTCTTCTGATTTGCGCCGATATTTCACCGACTAAATATTTATTAATACCGGAAATAGTTATAGTATTAGCTTCAACCTTAGCCTCAATACCAACGGGCAATTCATAAATTACAGGATTAGAATAACCAAGATTCAATGTTAATTTATTCTCACTAATCGCTGCTCTATAACCGACTCCATTAATTTCTAGTTTCTTCTCATAGCCCTCATTAACACCAATAACCATATTTTTTATCAAACTACGAAATAACCCCCATAAAGACATTTGTTGCTTTCCTTCACCAATAGGCGTAACAATTACTTCTTTATCATTAATTACAACATTAATTAAAGGATGTAATTTTTCTTTCAACTCTCCTTTAGGCCCCTTGATAATTACAAAACCCTTCTCAACTTTTACTTGAGTACCTGCTAATATTTCAATTGGCAATTTTCCTATTCTAGACATAAAAAAAATAATAATTAATAAATTTCACAAATAACTTCCCCCCCAACACCTAACTTAAATGCTTCTTTATTAGTCACCAAACCATTAGATGTTGATATTATGGCCATTCCTAAATTATTTAAAACTCTTGGCAACTCTGTTCTATTCGCATAAATTCTCAAACCTGGTTTGCTAATTCTTTTTATTGAAGTAATAACGGATTGATCATTCTTTTTATATTTTAAAGCTATTTTTAATTCATCAAAAATAGCTGAATTATTTTTTTTACTTTTTGTCTTAATAATTTCGACCGCTCCTACCCAGCCTTCACGTTCAAGAATACGCGCAATACCATATTTTACTTTACTCATTGGCAAAACTATTACTTCCTTGCCTACTGCTGAAGCGTTTCTAATTCTTGTTAGCATGTCTGCTATTGGATCTGTCATATATAATTTATAATTTATAATTTATAATTTAACTTTTTACTTTAATCTTTAAGCTTTTTTACTTTTAACTTTCAACTCTCTTACCAAGACGACTTAGTAATACCTGGAATATCAGTATTATTTGCTAATTCTCTAAAACAAATTCTACACAAACCAAAATCTCTCATATAACCATGGTTGCGGCCACAACGCCAGCAACGTCTAATAATTCTTGTAGAATATTTTGGCTTTTTCTTAGCTTTTTCTATTAACGCTTTTCTTGGCATATAAAAAAATATTAATTAATCATTAACAAAAGGAAAACCCAATAATTTAAATAGCGCTCTACCTTCTTCATTTGTTTTAGCAGTAGTACTAAGACAAACTTCTATTCCATACAAATTATCAATTTCATCAACTTTCATTTCAGGAAATGCTAAATTTTCTTTAAATCCTACTGATAAATTTCCTTGCTGATCAATTTGCTTTTGACTAATACCACGAAAATCTCTAATACGTGGAAAAGTAATATTTACTAATTTATCAATAAAATCATACATTCTCTTGTTTCTTAAAGTAACCATTACGCCGATAATCATCCCTTCTCTAACTTTAAAAGCTGAAATCGATTTTCTCGCCTTAACTAATACTGGCCTTTGTCCACTAATAGCAGCTAAACCATTTGCAACCTTATCAACAAAATTTTTATCTTTTGCATTACGACCAACTCCAACATTAATCACCACCTTAGATAATTTAGGAATTGATAAATTATTTTTATAACCGAATTTTTCTTTCATCTTCGGCGCTATTTCTTTTTTGTATAGTTCTTGTAATCTCATATTTCTTATTTATCTTATTTATTTTAATCTATCGGCTGTTGACATTTTTTACACATTCTAATTTTTTGCATTACCTTCTGTTCATTTTTAGCAACTTCTATATTTTTATAACTAACTCTTGTAAGCTTATCGCACTTAGGACAAACTAAAATAAGATTGGATAAATTCATTGGAGCAGGAAATTCAATTCTTTGACCTTTTTCGCCCTGTTTGCTTGGTCGCATATGTTTTATTAATAAATTTAAACCTTCAACACTAGCGCGATTTCTCTCAGGAAAAATCTGCAAAACTTTTCCGATTTTTCCCTTATCTTTACCAGCTAATATTTTTACTTTATCCCCTTTTTTTATAGTCATATAAAAATTAATAATTTATAATACATCAGGAGCTAATGAAGCAATTTTAGTAAATCCTGCTAATTTAACTTCCCTAGCTATTGGACCAAAAATTCTTGAACCCTTAAATTCTTTTTTTTCTTTATCAATAATAACACAAGCATTCTCATCAAAACGCAAGCAAACACCATCTGATCGCCTAATCTCTTTTTTAGTTCTAACTATTACTGCTCTAACCACATCACCTTTTTTAATAACAGCTCGTGGTGTTGCCTTTTTAACTGCTGCCGTAATAATTTCACCAACTCTTGCATAGCGTTTTTTATAACCACCTAAAACCCGAATACACATAACCTTTTTGGCTCCGGTATTATCTGCTACATTTAATATTGTTTGTACTTGTATCATAAATTAATCTAAATATTTTTAAATTTTTTTATACCCTTTTAACTAACTAAAACTTTCCATTTTTTATCCTTACTTATTGGTCTTGTCTCAACAAAAGATACTTTATCACCTTCTTTGTACTGATTCTTCTCATCATGAACTTTATATTTTTTACTTACTGTATATCTTTTTTTATATCTAGGGTGAATTTTAACACGACTAACTAATACAACAATAGTTTTATCCATTTTATCGCTAACAACTACTCCGTTAAAAACTCTTTTTATAACTTTTTTTTCACTATCCATATTATTAATAAATATTATTTAACAATCTTGTCTTTATTAATTAAAGTAAAAACTTGAGCAATTAATTTTCTAACTTGTCTAATCTCTCTTACATTTTTTAATTGCTTGTTGCCATCCTTGAAACGTAAATCTCTCAATTTTTCTCGAGATTCACTTAATAATTTATGCAATTCTTTAGTTGTTTTTGTAATTATTTCTTTAAATTCCATATAAATAATTTAATCTTTTTTAATAAATCTACATTTTACTGGTAATTTATGGGATGCAAAAATCAAAGCTTCTTTAGCTTGCTCTTCGCTAATACCATCCATCTCAAACATTATCATACCTGGTTTAACAATAGCAACATAATGGTCAACTGTTCCCTTTCCTTTGCCCATAGGAATTTCACCACCTTTAACAGTAACTGATTTATCTGGAAAAATTCTAATCCATATTTTACCACCACGCTTTACATATCTAGTAATAACTCGTCTAGCAGCTTCAATTTGTCTAGAATTTATCCAACAAGATTCCAAAGTTTTTAAACCATAGCTACCAAAACTCAAGTCAACACAACGACAAGCTTTACCACCTCTTCCTAATTTATGCTGTTTTCTATGTTTTGTTTTTTTAGGCATTAACATATGGACTTGATTAAATTTCTAATTTAAAATTCAAAATTACCTATTTTCTTTTCCTACAATCTCTCCTTTACCAATTTCTTCTTTTTTAAAAACATCTCCTTTATATATCCACATTTTTATACCAATAGCTCCGTAAGTAGTAGCTGCTGCACCACGGGCATAATCAATATCAGCTCGCAATGTATGTAATGGTACTTTGCCAGAAGTCAACATTTCCGTTCTAGCAATTTCAGCGCCATTAAGTCTGCCACCAATCATTACTTTAACGCCCAAAGCGCCTGCTCTTTCAACACGATTAATAGCTTGTTTCATTACTCTACGAAAAGGCATTCTTTTTTCTATTTCCATCGCCATTGATTGAACAATAATTTGCGCGCTTAAATTAGGTCTATCAGCTTCAATAATATTTAAATTAATATTAGATAATCTTATTCCACTAGGTTTTGATAAAAATTTAACATGAATTTTTTTCTTCAGATCTTCAGCCCCAGCGCCACCACGACCAATTACTAACCCAGGTTTAGCAGTAAAAACATTAATATTTATTTTTTGGCCACTTCTCTCAATTTCTACTCTATCAACTCCTGCCTCACGCAACTCTTTAATAAAATATTTTCTAATAGCTACATCCTGCTGAAAATTCTTAATAAATTTTGGACCAGAAGCAAACCACTTAGACGGCCAAGTTCTAGTAATATTTAGTCTAATAACTTTTGGATTAATTTTATGTCCCATAGAAATTTAATTATCAATTATTAATTATTAATTATTAATTAAAAATACTATTTATTAATTCGTAATTGATAATTGATTAATTGTTATAGCTATCCACTTTTTCTTCTAAACATTTTATTAATAAATCCTTTTGAACTGCCTCCTTCAATTTTAGAATGTCCTACTCTGCCTTCTCTTCTTACATCAGAAATAACTTTCCCTTTTTCTTCTAATAAATTTTTATCATCTACTTCTAATTTACCGAAATCTTTTCCTTTTTCTTCTTTTATCTTTATTTTATTATCAATAGCTGGCTGACTTCCTAATTTAACTGGAGCTTCAATTACCTGCTGTTTAGTTTTAGTTTTACCGCTAGGCTTAATTTCATCTAAAATTAAATTAATATGACAACTTTTTTTACGAATCGGTGTGGCTCTACCATGCGCTCTAGGCAACCAACGATGTAAAGTCTGCGCTTCATCAACAGTAATAGTTTTTATATATAAATTATCAGAATCTAACTCAAAATTATGTTGAGCATTCGCAATAGCTGACTTTAATAATTTAACTACAGGCTCAACTGCCTTCTTATTTAGAAATCTTAACACATCCAATGCTCGCACAACAGTCAATCCGCGAACAGTATCAATAACTAGACGGACTTTTCTAGGCGACATTCTTATACGTTTTGCTTTTGCAATAATTTCCATATTTAAAATTTATATATTATTTTTTACCTCCAACTTGATCTTTATTTTGAGTTTTAGCCATCTTACCGCCATGAACAATAAACTTTCTAGTAGGCGCAAATTCTCCCAATTTATGTCCAACCATATTTTCAACTACAAAAACAGGTGTATGTTGACGACCATTATGAACTCCAATAGTAAAACCTACCATCTCAGGAGTAATTGTGCAAGATCTATCCCAAACCTTAATAATTGTCTTGTCTCCTGATTTTAATTTTTTAATTTTTTCCAAAATCCTTAAATTAATATAAGGACCTTTTTTTAAACTTCTTGACATATTTTTTTAAAATTATTTGGAATATTACAGATATTTAGAATCTTAATCTAAAACTATTATTTCTTTCTTCTTTTAATTATTAATTTGCTTGAATATTTTTTCTTCTTTCTTGTCTTAACTCCTAGCGCAAATTTTCCCCAAGGAGTTTTAGGATGCTTTAATCCTATCGGCTGATTTCCTTCACCACCACCATGTGGGTGATCAACTGGATTCATCGCTGTTCCACGAACAGTCGGTCTAATGCCCATATGTCTTTTACGTCCAGCTTTTCCAATTCTAATATGTCTTTTATCTGGATTACTTACTCTACCAACAGTACAAAGGCAATCTTTTTTTACTAATCGTATTTCACCTGATGGTAATTTAATCTGAGCAAAATCACCTTCTATTCCCATAACATATACTACATTACCAGCTCCTCTTGCTATTTTAGCTCCTTGACCAGGTTCCATTTCAATATTATGTACTTCAACACCTGCTGGAATATTTTTTAACATCATTGCATTTCCAACTTTTATTTCTATAACATCTTTTGAACTCATAACAGTTGATCCAACAATTAAACCTACTGGAGCAATAATATATTTTTTAGTTCCATCTTGATAACACAACAAAGCAAGTTTAGCTCCACGATTAGGGTCATATTCAATAGCAGTTACCTTTGCTGAAATATCAAATTTATTTCTCTTAAAATCAACTAAACGAATATATCTTTTAGCTCCGCCACCTCGATGTCTAATAGTAATTTTTCCTTGATTATTTCTTCCGCTATTTTGTTTGCGAATAACTATCAAACTCTTTTCAGGCTCTGTTTTAGTAACATCAGCAAAATCATCAAAACTAGCTCCGCGTCTTCCTGGTGTTGTTGGTTTTACAAATTTTATTCCCATAGAATTATTCTATAAAGTCGAGAGTCTATAAAAGTAAATTAATTATATTAATAACTTTTAACTAATTTACACTCTTTCGTAAATTTTAATTATTTCACCTTTTTCCAAAGTTACTATTGCTTTTTTCCAGTCCTTTCTTTTTCCTGATACCTTGCCAGATCTAGTTGCTTTTCCTATCATCTTAATTATATTAACTTTAGCAGGCTTTACTCCATAAATCTGATAAATCGCTTTTGCTACTTCTACTTTATTTGTATTATTAGCAACAACAAAAACATATTTATTATAAATTCCTAAATTAGTAACTTTTTCAGTAACTAAAGGTTTTTGCAATACATTATAAGCCTGCGCATATTTAAAAACTTTCTTATCTAATATTTTTTTCTGCTTATTATCACCAGTATCAGTTGAATCATATAATTCCTTCATGCTTTTTTCTTCTTTTTCGCCTTTTTCCTTTTTAACCTTATCTTTATTTTCTGTAACAACTTTACTTGTTTTTGTAGTAGCTGTATTTTTTTTATCAAATAAACTCATATATTTAATATTTCTCTACTAATTTTTTAATAGCTTCTTGAGTTGACACCAAATGCTTATATTTTAACAAGTCAACTAAATTAATATTATCTAAATTAATTAATTTTGCTCCAACTAAATTTTTTGCTGAATATTTTAATTTCTCATCTTTTTCACTAATAATAACCAATATACTTCTTGCAACCTTACTCTTTCTTTTTACCTTAGTTTTAGGTTTTAATTCACTATTATTTTCAATTAAAACTTGTTCTATTTCTGGTAAAACTTTTTTCTCTGATACAAAAATCTTTGTTTCTAAATTACTTAATATTTGATTAAAAACTTTAGTTTTATATTCGCTTGCTTCTAATTTATCTAAAATAATCAATTTAACATTAGCAACCTTGTCGCTCAAGGCCATAAAAATTGCTTTTTGTTTCATCTTTTTATTAATATCCTTTTTAAAATTTCTTTCATTTGTTGGACCAAAAGTAACTCCACCACCTTTCCATATTGGCGATCTGCTTGAACCATGTCTAGCTCTGCCAGTACCTTTTTGTTTCCAAGGTTTTTTACCACCACCACGAACTTCACCTCTACCTTTAGTGTGCGCTATTACTTTTCTAGCATTAGCCATTTGAGCAACAACTGCCTGATGGATTAATGCCTGATTAGTTTTAACATTAAAAATCTTATCAGCTAAGTCAACTGCTCCGACTAATTCTGCTTCTTGATTGTATACTTTATAGTTAATCATATATGAATGGAATATTGAAAATATTTAAGACTTTTAGGGTTTTTAAAATAGAATTTTAATTTTTAATTTTAAAGAAATTGCTTTTTTTCTTTCTTATGGCTCTATCTTTTCCTTAACTACTTCAGCTTCTGTTACTTCTACTTCTGGAATTACTTCTTCTGGTATTATTTCAACTGCATCTATTACTTTCACGTCCTCAATTATCTGAGGTTCTGCTATTTTTAATTCACCAGCGCAACTAATCAAAACTAAACCGTTTCTACCACCAGGAATAGCGCCTTTAATTAATAAAATATTATTATCTTTATCAATATCTACAATTTTTAAATTTTGTGTTGTTGTTTTTCCGCCTCCCATTCTACCTGCCATCTTTTTACCCTTAAAAACATGTTGAGGTCCACCAGCGCCAATAGAACCAGGCATACGCAATTGATCTTTGTTACCATGTGTTGCATCTTGACCAGAAAAACCATGTCGTCTTACTACTCCCTGAAATCCCTTGCCCTTAGAATTTGCTACTACTTTAATTATGTCGCCAGCAACAAAAGTACTTACATCAATTTTATCACCAACTTTTAAACTACCGACATCACTTCTAAACTCTCTTAAATGTCTAGCTTTCACATTTGCTTTTTTTAAATGACCTAATTGTGGTTTTTTCATTCTTTTTTCTTTTTGTTCGCCATAACTAATCTGAACAGCTTCATAGCCGTCATTCTTTTTATTCTTCAACTGGACTACTGTACATGGACCAGCCTGAATCTTTGTTACAGCAACGACTTGATCGTTCTGCCAAACCTGTGTCATTTCAACTTTTTTTCCTATAATAAATTTCATATTACACACTTGTTAAATACACGAATTATGGATATTAGCTTTTGCGGGTTTTAGATATCTATAATCTGTGCATTTGATTTATTTTAAAAATGTAAAAAAACTGGTTATTCAATAAACCAGCCTAAATTATAAATATAACTTAAATAATTTTGCTGTTGTTTTATTAAATATTACCTCTTAAAAATATTAGATCTCATTCAAGCACTTTCCAGCTTACTTAGGAGTTACTTAAATAATCATTAATATTAAACAAATTAATACAAATTAAAGCGAATTATTATTAAATTATTTATAAAATTAATATTAATTCGTATTAATTCATTTTAATTCGCAATAAAATTTGCAATTACATTTTAATCTCCACATCTACTCCTGCTGGCAAATTCAAACTAGTTAAAGCTTCAACTGTTTTAGCTGTTGGTTCAATAATATCAAGTAGTCTTTTGTGGATTCTCATTTCATACTGATCGCGCGCATCCTTATGAACAAAAGTTGAACTGTTAACAGTATATTTTTTCTTTTGTATTGGTAAAGGAATCGGTCCATAAATTTGAGCTCCACTTCTTAACGCAGTATCAACTATAATTTTAGTAGACTGGTCAATAATTTTATGGTCAAAGGCCTTGATTTTAATTCTTATCCTTTGTTTTTCCTCACTAGCATCCTTAACTTTTACGTCTTTGCTTTCTTTTTTCTCTTTAGTATCGGTCATGTTTCTTTAAATTTAAATTATAAAATATTATTTAATTTTTATAATACTTTTGTATTTAGATATATTAGCTATGTTTTTATTTTTTGTCAAATATACTTTTTACTTATCGTATAAAATTTCAGAAGAATAATGCTCTAACCGCATATAATAAACATTACAATTTCTCCCCAGTTTAAAAGCTGGAGAGAAACAAAATATCTACTTTATGATTTTTGTAACAACGCCTGCGCCAACAGTTCTACCGCCTTCTCGAATAGCAAATCGCTGCTTTTCTTCTAATGCAATCGGCGCAATTAATTTGACCTTTAAACTAATAGTATCTCCTGGCATAACCATTTCTGTTCCTTCTGCTAATTCCACTTCTCCTGTAACATCAGTTGTTCTAATATAAAATTGTGGTTTATAGCCCTTAAAAAATGGTTTATGTCGTCCACCTTCTTCTTTTGTTAAAACATAAATTTCACCTTCAAATTCTGTATGAGGATGAACAGTTCCTGTTTTAGCCAAAACCTGACCTCTCTCTACATCATCTTTTTTAGTACCACGCAATAAAACTCCTGCGTTGTCGCCAGCTCGTCCTTCATCTAAAGATTTATTAAACATTTCAATGCCAGTAACAGTAGTTTTTTGTGTATCCTTTATACCAATAATTTCAACTTCTTCTCCGACTTTAATAATACCTCTTTCAATTTTACCAGTAACCACAGTTCCTCTTCCTTCAATAGAAAAAATATCTTCAATAGGCATTAAAAATGGCTTATCAACTTCACGCTTTGGTTCAGGAATATATTCATCTAATGCTTTTATTAAATCTAAAATTGGTTGAGCATCTTCACCGTCAGGATTATTCAAAGCTTTCAAAGCTGAACCTCGAATAATTGGAGTAACATCACCAGGAAAATCATACTTCTTTAATAAATCTCTAATTTCCTCTTCAACTAAATCAATTAATTCGGCATCTTCAACCATATCACATTTATTTAAGAAAACAACAATATAAGGTACGCCAACTTGTCTTGCTAAAAGAATATGTTCTCTAGTTTGAGGCATTGGACCATCAGTGGCAGCTACAACTAAAACAGCTCCATCCATTTGAGCAGCTCCAGTGATCATATTTTTAACATAATCAGCATGTCCTGGACAATCAACGTGAGCATAATGACGTTTTTCAGATTCATATTCAACGTGACAAGTAGCAATAGTAATACCACGCTCTTTTTCTTCTGGAGCAGCATCAATCTGATTAATATCCTTTTTAGATGCACTAAACCCCTTTGTTGATGATACTTTGAGTAGCGCTGCAGTTAAAGTTGTTTTACCATGATCAACGTGACCAATTGTTCCTACATTAACATGTACTTTTACACGTTCAAATTTTTCTGCCATATATGTTTTTTTAAAAATTATTAATTAAAAATTTAATTATTATTAATTCAATTATATTTCAATTTTAAAATGTAACTTCTTCTAAATACTGTCGGTCCTCTTCTATTACATCTTCAGCATTTTTTTTTCTTGCGCTAGGAATAGACCAACTTTTTTCTGTTTTTTTATTTAATTGATCATCTGCCGCCCAATCAAAATCTTCCTTTTTCTCTTCAATTTCAGATTCATTTTTCCAAATTGCGATATCACAATTGACTTTATCAAGTAACTCATCTTCTGTCAAATTTTTAATTTCACTCATCTTTAAAACTAAATTTTCATAATCTTCTAGTGGCAAAACTACACAGGCTTCTTCTGCTTTTGCGCTATCAAAAATTATTAATTTATCACCAGTTTTTTTAGATAAATTTATTGCTCTTTGTAATTGATCTTGCATAAAAATATAATTAATAAATATTTTTTATTATGGGTCTGTCGCCGAATACTCTTTCGAGTAGAAAATTTCAAATTTTTAGG
>ERZ1292640.3276-Hain-H43-02um-R1-3276-length-12637-cov-8_pt1 | contig 12637 bp, 13 predicted proteins | sample MGYA00564404_ERZ1292640 | MGnify/ENA primary metagenome ERZ1292640 (study PRJEB36523, sample SAMEA6512636) | groundwater metagenome | collected 2019-01-08 | study: AquaDiva: Metagenomics assemblies of 32 groundwater samples | reverse complement strand
TGATTGCGCCGGTGGCCATCATCCTGGTCGCGGAAAACCTCGGCCACATCAAGGCGGTGACGGCCATGACCGGCAAGAACCTCGACCAGTACATGGGGCGCGCCTTCATCGGCGACGGCGTGGCCACCATGGTCTCGGGCGCTTCGGGCGGCACCGGTGTCACCACCTATGCCGAAAACATCGGCGTGATGGCCGCGACCAAGATCTATTCGACGGCGGTGTTTGTGGTCGCCGGCCTGATCGCGGTGGTGCTGGGCTTCAGCCCCAAGTTCGGTGCACTGATCCAGGCGATTCCGCTGCCGGTGATGGGCGGCGTCAGCATCGTGGTGTTTGGCCTGATTGCGGTGGCCGGCGCCAAGATCTGGGTCGACAACAAGGTCGATTTTTCGGACAACAAGAATCTGCTGGTGGCGGCCATCACGCTGGTGCTGGGCACCGGCGACTTCACGCTGAAGTTCGGCCAGTTCGCGCTGGGCGGCATAGGCACCGCCACCTTCGGCGCCATCCTGCTGTACGCCCTGCTCAATCGCAGGAAGTAAAACCAGGCAGCCCGTGCCCCGCCTGCGCGGGGCCTATTTCGCCTGTGCCTTGGCCAGCGCCGCCTTGGTGGTGGCAAGCTCGCGTTCCACATCGGCACGTTCGCCGATTTCCTGCTCCAGCAGCTCGTTGACATGCGCGAGGTCGGCCGCGGACTCCTGGATCTTGCCCTCCAGCTCGCCGGTTTTCTCCAGCGCCTGCGCCACATCGCCGGTCTGGATATGCTCGGGAATTTCCTGCTTGAGCACCGCGTTGATCACAAACAGCTCGGCGCTGGACTGTTTCACGGTTTCCTCGACAGTTTCGTTCCGGTCCAGCGCACGTGCCAGCGGCGTGTCTGCAGAGGAGGCGGACTGCGGGGACGACTGGGATGACTTGGACATGGTGAGCACCTGGAGGGAAACGGGAATGATCTGGCGACAAACGGCGCCCGGGGGCACGCAAGGCCGCCCGACGCCTGAAGCCCCTATGGTAACCAAGTGCACTTCCCGGGGCCAGCGATGTCCCCACCGCCATCAGGCCTCAGTGCAAGCTGAAAAAGGCGGGCCGGTTCGGGAGGATGGCGCTCAGGGCGCCGTTCCCGGCGTTGCGGGTGCGGGCGTACCGGGCTGCCGGTCCGGCCCGGAATTGAAAATCCTGCCCAGGGTGGCGCCCAGACGCGCACCGATGGCTGTGCCGATGCCGGGCAGCACCGCCGTGCCCAGCACCGCGCCGGCAACAGCACCCTTCGGCACCGACACGGCCACCTTGTCCACCGGCCCGCTGAGCACCAGCGGCACCCCGACGATGCCGTCCACCAGATCCACCGCAAATTCGGCCTCGATCTGCCGGTTGGCCAGCCGGGCCTGACCGGACGCACTCAGGGCGCCCGAGCTGGCCTTGATCCCGGTGAATTGGGTCACCATGCCGCGCGGCGTGTTCTGGGTGTCGAGCTGGCCGGACACCGCGTCGAGCGGCGTCTGCCCCGCATGTTCCTTGCCGAGGCTGCGCACGGCCCGGTCCAGATCGAAGCGCAGCAGGGTTGAAGCGCCCATGGTGAACACGGTTTTTGTATGCAGCGACTGCGCCAGTCCGACCAGGCTGTCCCCCTGGGCCGACAGCACGGTGTTTCCCGTGGCCTTGCCGGCAATGACCGGCTTGCGGTTGAAAGCGGCCACCGCGCTCGCCACATCAACCCCGCTGGGCCGCAATTGACCGGCCAGCACCAGGCGGCCGTCGGCACGGGCCTGCAACTGAACCTCGCCATGGGCCGTGCCGCCGCCGACGTTGATACGTGTGGCCCAGCGGTCTTCCTGTCCTTGCCGGGTCAGGGTCAGGTCGGTGGCCGGCGTGAAGCCGGGGCGCCGCAACACGGCCTGGCGGGGCCGCCAGCCCGGGTCAAAGTCGATCTCGCCGTCGTACACCACCGCCACGCCATGGCGCGACAGCCAGGTCAGGTCGCGAAAAACGAACCGCGCCAGCGGTATGGCCGCAGCGTCCACAGCGGTCATGGCTTCCACGGGAGCGCCGCGTGACGTCGCGTCCAGCACCCGCAAGGACAGTTGCGGCACGACCGCACCATCGAGTTCCACGCGGTCCAGGATCACACGCCGCTGCAGCAGGGCCAGCAGGTCGGGATAGGCGGTGAGCTTTTTGACCGTGATGGCCTGTGGCTGGTCGGTCGCCACGTCCTCCAGCACGATGGCCGGTACCGGCAACAGACGCCAGTGCAGTGCGCCCAGCCGCACCGGCACGCCAAGCCGGGCCTGCAGCTCACCGGCGGCGTGGGCGGCCAGATCCTCGTCACTGGGAATGAACCACAGCAACGCCAGCCACACCGCGCCCAGCAGCACCGCCAAGCCACCCGCGGCCACCATCCATGTTTGTCTGCGTGCCATGCTGCCCTTCGCCGTTGTTGCACCGTCTGCCATCTGCATCTGCCATCTACCTTCCTGAGCTTAGGAGGCTGGCCGCGCGGCACTTGTAGGCCGCAATCTCTTTATAGTCTGGGTACAAGCCCTTTTTGAAGCCCTGTGGAACCACGATGCGTATCTGGAAACAACCGATTTCTGTCGAACTGCTGACCCTCAACAACGCCAACAGCGCGGTGACGCACCTGGGCATCGAATTCCTGGAGGTCGGCGACGATTTCATCCGGGCCCGCGTGCCGGTCGATGAACGCACGCGCCAGCCCTATGGCCTGCTGCACGGCGGGGTGTCGGTGGTGCTGGCTGAAACGCTGGGCTCCTGCGGCGCCGCCTTTGCAGCGCCCGAAGGCCACCGCACGGTGGGCCTGGACATCAACGCCAACCATCTCAAGGGCGTCACCAGCGGCTGGGTCATCGGGACCACCCGGCCGGTGCACATCGGCCGCAGCACCCAGGTCTGGGCCATTGAGCTGACCAACGAGGCCGGGGAGCTGACCTGCGTCTCGCGGATAACGATGGCGATGCTGGCCCCGCGTCAAGAGTAAAATCGGGCTCCAGCCCTTATCGGACGGGCGCAAACAGCTATTAATACGATAGCAAATGAGCGTTTCAGTCCGCGGCCGTCCGGGCCATGCGTTCGCTCTTCCAGTACACGTCGTCGCCGCCGTTCATGCGGTTGAGCACGCGCGACAGCACGAACAGCAGGTCGCTCAGGCGGTTCAGGTACTGGCGTGGCGACTCGTTCAGCGTCTCGGCCTTGTCCAGGGCCACCACCGCGCGTTCGGCGCGCCTGGCCACGGTACGGCACACATGCGCCAGCGAGGCAGCACGCGAACCGGCCGGCAGGATGAACTCCTGCAGGCGCGGCAGGGTCGCGTTGTATTTTTCGAGCGCCGCATCAAGCAGCGCCACCGCTTCGGGCTTGAGCAGTTCAAAACCGGGAATCGACAGCTCACCGCCCAGGTTGAAGAGCTGGTGCTGCACCTCGACCAGCAGTTCGCGCACGTCGGCCGGCATCTCTTCACACAGCAACACGCCGATCTGCGAATTCAGTTCGTCGACATCGCCCATCGCATGCACGCGCAGGCTGTCCTTGGACACGCGGGTGTTGTCGCCGAGCCCGGTCGTGCCGTTGTCGCCGGTGCGGGTCGCGATCTGTGTGAGTCGGTTGGCCATGGGTAAATATCCGGCAGGTTACGCCGGGAAAGAATATGTTGTGGAGCGACCAATGATGTCAATGAGGCAACAGCGTGCAAGAGTGCTGGCCGGCGTGGGCTCACTGCGTTGCAATGACAGCTTCTTCAACTTCAAGGACCTGTCTCGATGACGTCTGCTTTTCATTTTATTCCCAACTTCGAAATCCGCAGTGTTGCGCTACTCACCGCGCTGACCGTCGGCGCCGCGATGGCTGCGCATGCCCAGGGCGCCAACACCGGAGGCCTGAAAACACCCAGCGGCTCGGGTGCACCCTCTGCCCAGAGCGCAGCTCCGCCGTCCGGCCCCACCAACCAGGAAGTGGGCGCGGCCTTCATCCGTGCCGACGCCAACAAGGACGGCAAACTCAGCCGGCAGGAGGCCGTGCGTTTTCCTGCCGTGGAGCAGCGTTTTGACCAGATCGACGCGAACAAGGACCAGTTTGTGTCGCGCGAAGAGTTTGAAATCGCGCTGAAGTCCTGACGCCAGGAGCCCGTCGGGCTTGGGGCGTCGAAAGCGAAAATCGGCCCCAGCGAGGACAGTTTTTGCCGGGTTTGCAGGCCCATAGCCCAGCTATGGGACAAAAGGACGGTGAAAAATGGACCGCTGCGGTCGATTTGCAGCCGACGACTCCCGAGTCCGGCAGGCTCCTGGAGCCCGTGGGGTGGCGCCGGGTGGCCCCCCACGGGCTCTCGACTCGTCGTAAACTGGGGCTTCAGACCGGAGACACCATGAACGCCCCCACCCACCCCGACCACCTGTTGCCCCAACTCAATCTGCGCGCTGTGCCGCAGGCCCTGATCGAGGCCCTGAAAACAAGGTTTGCCGAGCGCTGCTCCACCGCCCTCGTGGTGCGCGAGCAGCATGGTCGCGACGAGTCCTCGTTTGCGGCGCCGCCGCCGGCGGCTGTGGTGTTTGCCGAAAGCACGGCCGACGTGGCCGATGCGGTCAAGCTGGCCGCGCAGTACCAGGTGCCGGTCATCCCCTTTGGCGTCGGCACCTCGCTGGAAGGCCACCTGCTGGCCGTGCAGGGCGGCATCAGCATTGACGTGAGCCGCATGAACAAGGTGCTGTCCATCAATGCCGAAGACCTGACCGTGACGGTGCAAGCCGGTGTCACGCGCAAACAACTCAACGAAGAGGTCAAGAGCACCGGCCTGTTCTTCCCCATCGACCCCGGCGCCGATGCCACGATAGGCGGCATGAGCGCGACGCGCGCCAGCGGCACCAACGCCGTGCGTTACGGCACCATGCGTGAAAACGTGCTGGCGCTGGAAGTGGTCACCGCCAGCGGCGACATCATCCGCACCGGCACCCGCGCCAAGAAGTCATCGGCCGGCTACGACCTCACGCGCCTGATGGTGGGCAGCGAAGGCACGCTGGGTGTGATTACCGAAATCACCGTCAAGCTCTACCCGCTGCCCGAGGCGATCTCGGCCGCGATCTGCTCCTTCCCGAGCATCGAGGCGGCGGTGCGCACCACCATCCAGATCATCCAGCTAGGTGTTCCGATTGCACGTGTCGAGCTGATCGACGCCAACACCGTGCGCATGGTCAACGCCTACGCCAAGCTCGGCCTGCGCGAGGAACCCATGCTGCTGATGGAATTCCACGGCTCGCCCAACAGCGTCAAGGAGCAGGCCGAGACCGTGCAGGAGATTGCGACCGACATGGGCGGCAATGCCTTTGAATGGGCCAGCACGCCCGAGGAACGCACCCGCCTGTGGACCGCGCGGCACAACGCCTACTTTGCGGCGATCCAGTCCAAGCCCGGTTGCCGCGCAATCTCGACCGACACCTGCGTGCCGATCTCGCGCCTGGCCGACTGCCTGCTCGACTCGGTCAGCGAAGCCGACGCCAGCGGCATCCCCTACTTCCTGGTGGGCCATGTGGGCGACGGCAACTTCCACTTCGGCTACCTGATCGATCCGGACAAACCGGAGGAACGCGTGGCTGCCGAAGCGCTGAACCACACGCTGGTGGCACGCGCGCTGCGCCTGGAAGGCACCTGCACCGGCGAACACGGCGTGGGCCTGCATAAGATGGACTTCCTGGTGACCGAGGCCGGCAACGGCGCGGTGGACATGATGCGCACCATCAAGCGCGCACTGGACCCGCACAACATCATGAACCCGGGCAAGATCTTCACGCTGTGAGCGCCGCGGCGGCCTGACGCCGACCTTGCCCCTGTCCGCCCTGTTCATGGTGGGCAAAGCAGAACGAACACCAAAGTACCAGGGATTCGGCCTCCCCCAATGTGAGGTTGCGCGCCGCGTGTTTTGTCGTTAGGGTGAACGTCCTCCCGCACCACGAGGACGCCATGAACGAACAACCCTCCCCGCCCAAAGACCGGTTTTGTGATCTGGTGATGAAAGGCGGCGTCACCAGCGGCATTGTTTACCCCAAGGCGATCAGCCGGCTGGCGGCGCACTACCACTTCAAGAACATAGGCGGCTCCTCGGCCGGCGCCATTGCGGCGGCCGTGACGGCCGCCGCGGAATACCAGCGCCGTCGCACCAGCAGCATGGCGGGGTTTGAGCGCCTCGCCCGCTTGCCGGACGAACTCGGCCAGCGGCCGGACCAGCAGGGCCCCAGCCGTCTGCTGCGCCTGTTCCAGCCGCAGCAGGCCACGCAGCGGCTGTTCTCGGTGCTGGTGCTGGCCCTGAACCGTGGCGGTACCTGGCGCCGGGTATTCCACATCGTCCGCGGGCTGGTGCTGGCCTACTGGGCGGCCAGCCTGGTCGCGCTGGTGCTGGCCGTGGCGACCGGCATGTACAGCAGCCTCCTGGCCGGCGTCCTGACCTTCGTGCTGGCATGTACCGGCCTGGTGCTCTGGGGGGTTTACCGCGATGTCACACGCCGGGTCACGACCAACGGCTTTGGGCTGTGCACCGGCATGAGCGAGTCCGGCCATGCCGACCCTGCCCTCACACCCTGGCTTCACGACACCATCCAGCAGGCCGCGGGTCGCACGCCGGGCGACCCGCCCCTGACCTTCGGCGACCTCTGGAACGCCCCCGGCTTTCCGCCCGAGGGCAGCACGCTGCAGCCGACCGTGCCGCCCAAGTCGATCCATCTGCAGATGTTCACCACCAACCTCTCGCATGGCCGGCCCTATGTGCTGCCGTTCGAGGAAGGCGACCCCCAGCGCAACCAGGGCCAGCATGCCGCCACGCAGCAGCGGCTGTTTTATCGCCAGGAAGAGCTGGCGCGTTACCTGCCCCATGACGTGCTCGCATGGCTCACTGACCATAGCCAGGCCTACGAACTGAGCCCCGGCCGCGCGTCATGGGATCCGGCCACGACCGACGGCCAGGGGCTGCTGGAGTTGCCGGCACCGCGGGACTTCCCGATCTTGCTGGCCGCCCGCATGAGCTTGAGTTTTCCGCTGCTGTTTGCGGCGGTTCCCCTGTGGGCGATCGACTACGACGCGAAGGAAGGGGTGGGCAGGCGCAGCTTCAAGCGCTGCTGGTTCTCGGATGGCGGGCTCTCATCCAACTTTCCGATTCACATGTTTGACGGCCTGGTGCCGGCATGGCCCACGTTTGGCATCACCCTGGAACCCAAGCTGCCCGGGCGTGCCAACATGACCTTTCTGCCCACCAGCTACTACTACGGCTACGGTGAGCGCTGGCAGCGTTTTGACGAGCAAGGCAACCCCGGCAGCCGCATGGGCGGTTTCCTGTCCGCGCTGGTCAACACCATGCAGGAGTGGAACGACAACACCCTGTCGCGCATGCCGGGTGTGCGCGACCGCGTCGTGCGCCTGCGGCTGCACCCGCAGGAAGGCGGGCTGAACCTGAACATGCCGACAGAAACCATCACGAGTGTGTCCAGCCGGGGCCTGGAGGCGGCCGACGACCTGATCCGGCGTTACCTGCCCTCTGCCGATACCGCGCGGATCACCGGCTGGGACGAGCAACGCTGGGTGCGCCTGAACGTGTTCCTGCGCATGCTGGAAAAACGCCTGCCTGGCGTGCGCGCCGCACTGGAGCAAAGCCCCGCGTCCACCGATTGGGAGGCGCTGATCGACCTGGCGGGCCTGGACAAGGCCGCGGGCTTTGACCGCCCGATCACGGCGGACGAAGCGCAGGCGCTGCGCGCCATGTGCGCGTTGCTGAAACAGTTTGCCGACGATTTCCTGCCGCTGGCTCAACGGCTTGCCTTCGTCGCCATCCCGGAACCGGAACTGCGGGTCCGGCCGGCGCTGTGAGTGGCACGCTTACGACCGGCAGCAAGCCATCGTGGCAATTTCAAACCGCTATGAAATTTATAGCTATTCATGCCCGAACATCGGGGGCAGAAGACCATTCCGGCTTGAAATAAATGGCCCATCGCGGTAATCTGGGGTTTCCTCATGTTTCCAACACGGGAGCCCGCATGAAAACCCTGTCTGCCCTTTCCCTGCTTCTTGCCGCTGGCCTGCTGGCCGGTTGCGCCGCGCCCCGGCAACCCCTGGTCAACTACGGCCACCCGGCACTCAACCAGGCGGCCGCAAGCCAGGCCGCGCCCGCGCTTCAGAACGATGCTGGCCGTGTTGCAGCCGGTGCCGTGATCGGTGGCTTGGTGGGCAGCCGTTTTGGCCAGGGCAACGGCCAGGTGGCCGGTGCCGCCATTGGCGCGGCGGCGGGCGCCATGGCGGCGCAAGGCGGCTACAGCAACGAGGCGGCCGGTGGTGCGCTGCTTGGCGGCCTGGTGGGCTCGCGTTTTGGCGGCGGCAACGGCCGCACCGCCGCCGCGGCCCTGGGTGCCGGTCTGGGTGCCTGGCTGGCCGTACCGCGGGAATAAGGAACAGGAGCAGAAATCAAGCCTCCCCGCCCGAAAAAAAAACCAGCGACGCTGGCCTTTTTTGATGGTCTGAACCCTTCAACCGGCAAAGGCCGCTTCCACTTCGCGGCGGAACACCGGGTCGCGCGGGTGGGCACCGGGCTCGATCGGGCCGGCGTCGCCGAGCAATGACAACGGCGCCAGCGACCGGCCCCAGTAGAGCTGGCAGGACGGCGTATTGACCAGCCGTGTGGCGGCGCCCTCGGTTGTGCTGCCGCCACTGTCGAGCGCCACCTTCAGGGTGGCCGACGCAGATTTCCGCTCGCCGGTGCCCAGCCAGACCGTCGCCGGCAGCTGCTCCCACTCGCGGATGTCGGCCTGGGCCTGCGTGGCATTGGCCATGCCCTGCGCCACCAGGCCCGCGAACAGCCCGATCATGCCGATGCCTGCGGCGTCGCGGTTGCCGGTGGTGGCCGCCGCCAGCAGCCCGATATCACCTACCGCACTGGCCACCGTCGCCACGCCTTGCGCGCCCTCCTTGAACGAGGCCTTGCCGTTGAGCACGCCGTCGATGGGCCGGCCACCGCGGGTGGTGGCCTGAAAGCCGAGGTCGGCGCCCATCACAAAGCTGCCGACGGCACAGTCCGAGCCGCCGGCGGAGGTGCAGGCGCTTTTCGCGGTCTGCACCGGCAGCTCATGGGACTGCCACTTGAGGATCTCGCCCGACTTGCCGCTGCCGTATTTGTAGGGAGAGCGGCCACTTTCAAACAGCACCAGGACCGGCTGGTCGACGCGGACCGTGCTGTAGTTGCTGTCGCCCTTGATGGCCTGCTGCAGAAAATCCCTGGCCATGCCGGTGTTGCCGTCGCAGTAGCTGGCCCAGCCGGCCATGAAAGGCATCAGGCCGAAATCGCCGGCGTACTGCTCGGCTTCGGCCACCGTGTCCTGGTAGTCGGCCTGCTTGAACAGGGCGCGGGCGTTCTGGAAGTCGCCCCTGGCCGCATACACCAGGCCGCGGTAGAAATGCGCCATGGCGCGTTCATAAGGCTCGCCCTTGTAGTCCTTGATTTTCTCGGCCGTCCAGAGCGACTTGGCTTTTTGCGCCTCGGGGTTGTCGGCGTAAATCATCTCGATGCGGGTGACGGCGGCGTCGAACGCCTTTTCCGCCAGTTCGATGTCGCCCAGCGACAGGGCCGCCATGCCGATGCGCTGGAAGTTCAGCGTGGCGTTGCGCTCGCCTTCGATGTACAGGCGCTGGAACAGCGGCCGCAGTTCGGCACTGGGCATTTTTTCGGCAAACACACTGGCCGCGGCCAGTGTGTCGGGCGGCACCGGCGCGGCCGGCGCCCAGCGCTTGGCGGGTTTGGCGCCCCCCTGGGCGGCGGCCTGCGCCGCCGCCTGTTGCTGGGCCGGCTGCAGCGGCGCCTGCATCAGGCTCTGGAACATGCCGCCAAACTGGGCGTGCGCCGGAGGCGCCAGTGCCGCCGCCAGCAGCGCGGCAGCGGCAGCGCCACGGTGGGTCCTGAAGAACGAACGCTTCATCATGAGAACTTCCCTGCGGGTGCGGTTATCGGGCCAGTGCCTCGCCAAGCCGGGCCAGGGTCTGTTCGGCCACCAGCTTGCCGGTGTCGCCCACGGTGACGGGTTTGACGATTTCGCGGAATCCGCCGCGCGGGTCGGCCTCGAAACGGGGCGCGGGCCTGGGCGCGTCTTCGGGCGGGCGGCCGTTCATGTAACCCTCCGCCAGCACCACACCGTCGGCCAGGCGCTTGATCGACACATAGGTGGCCCAACCGGTCGGCGACGAAGCATCGCGCGTGTTGAGCACTTCCATCAGCAGCCTGGCGTTTTGCGTCAGCGCATCGGTTTCGACCTGCTGCGTGTCGAGGCTGCCGCCTTTTTGTTTGGCCGCGGTGGTGCGCATGACCACGTTGCGGTCCACCAGCCTGACGCCCGACGACGCGATGGTCTGCATGAAGGCGCTGCGCATCTGCAGGTCCACCCGCTCGACGGGGCCGCTGCGTTGCGCCTGCTGGCTCCTGACCTCCTGCGAGGTGATGGTGGTGTTGCCGACCACCGCGCCGCTGACCTGCGCCGCGGCATAACCGGGCACCCGCACCGCCTCCACGCTGGAAACGCCGGCGCGCAGCGTGTCTATGCTGACCTGCGACGCGCTGCCCTGCTGCAGCACGTCGGTGAACTCACGGTTCCACAACACCGCCATGGCCGGGCGGCCCGCGCGCGCGTAAGCGCTGCTGAAAGCCGCGCGGTTGAACTGCGGCCCGGTGGTAACGACCACTGGGGGCGGCGTGAGCGTGTCGGGCATGTCCCGGCGGTAAGCGCTTTCAGGAATGACGGGGGCCGGGGCCTGCGCAAACGCAGCGGCAGTCAGCACGGCCAGGCCAAGGGACAGGGCGGGACGCTTCATGGAGAGCCTCTTGAGGTAGAGCGACGGTCAGCCGGCTTTTTATTTGAGCGGCACCTGGTAGGTCTGGCCCGGCGCAAACTGCGACTGGCCGCGGTTGCCGTCGTTGATGTCCACCGCCACCTTGTCGGTGGCCTGCGAGATGGCCGACTCGCCGTAGGTGGCTTGGCCACGCGGCGCCAGGAACACGGTTTTCCAGGCGCTGGGCGGCTCGCTCTGGCCGCGGTTGCCGGTAAAACGCGTGCGCATGGTCAGCACCACATCGACATCGGAGCAGTTGTAGACCGTGGTCTGCACGGCGGCCAGGCCGGTGCCGGTGCGCGAGGTGGAAATCTCCTGCACGCCGATGACCTTGGCGAGTTCGGGCGAGAGCACGGCCACCGACACGAGGTGCGGCGCACCGGCCTGCTGCTCCCAGGTCCGGCAGCCGGAAAAAGTCGGAGGGGTGGACTGGGTCGCGGCGCAGCCGGCCAGCACGGCCGCGGTCACACCTGCAAGAAGAAGACGGATCATGCGCAAAGCTCCCTGTGGTTCTGGTCAGCGGTAAATCACGTCGTCGGCCGCGGCACGGGCAAATTCGTAAATGCCGCTCCAGACGATTTCGCCGGACTCCAGGTCCGTCATTTCAAAGGCGATCTGCGTGTAGCGCTGGATCATTCCGGTCTTGGTGTTGCGGCTGTCGAGCGAGCCGATTTTTCCGGAGAGCCGGTAATCGGCGCCGAGCTGCGCCTTGGTCAGGCCGGTGGTGCCGACATCGGTGGTGCCGCTGCGCTTGAGCGCGCGCTCCTGCTCGATCATGGCCGTGTTCTGGCGGTTGATGAACTGCATGCGCGAACGCGCGGCGCGGTTCAGGTTGACCATCAGGCGCTGGGTGATCAGGTTCTTGTTGATCGCCTGCGAGCTTTCATTGACGAAGTACTGGCTGTCGATGATGACGCGCGGGCGCTTACCGGTCTCGGCAAAAATCTGCTCGGCCAGCATGTCGCGCATCATCTGGTCGGTCATGGCCAGGATGTCCTGGCTTTCCACGCCAACGCCGGACACCGGCCCCTTGCGGCCCGGGTCCACGTCCATCGACGACACGCCGGTGGCGTTTTGCAGCGGCGGGTTGGTCTGGCAAGCGGCGAGGCTGCATACCAGCAGCAACAGCGAAGCGGTTTGGGCGGTGGTTCTGGTCATGTCCGGCTTCTTTCCTGGCAACGGCGCGCGGCGCCGGGTATGGCAGCCAAACGCAAACAATTTTGTACAAAAGGAGGCTCTTGTTTACAAAATTAGTATCGCTATCACCGAAAGCCGGCACCATCCCATAAATGGGGGACAGACGCCGTCCCAAGCGCCGCAGGACAACACCGGGAAAGACCCGGGCCGGGCCTATTTGTTGCCGCGCAGGCGCTCGATCAGCCCGTTGAGCTCGTCCATGGAGGCGAACTGGATGGCGACTTCGCCGGTATCCTCGCGCCGGCCATTGCGCTTGACCTGTTTTTTGACGCGCACTTCGACGTCGGCCATCAGCAGGTCGGCCAGCTCTTCTTCCACGCGGCGGGTGTCGCGTGACTTTTCCTTGGTGTTTTTCTGTGGCTTGAGCGAGAACTCGGCACTGAGTTTCTTGACCAGGCTTTCGGCCTCGCGCACCGACATTTTTTTGGCCGCAATCTGGTTGCCGGCGGTGATCTGCGTGGCCCGATCCAGCGCGAGCAGCGCCCGTGCATGGCCCATGTCGATGTCGCCGGCCATGAGCATGGTCTGCACCGCCTCGGCCAGGTTCAGCAGGCGCAGCAGGTTGGAGGCGGCGCTGCGCGAGCGACCC
>ERZ1292640.3274-Hain-H43-02um-R1-3274-length-12638-cov-14_pt1 | contig 12638 bp, 11 predicted proteins | sample MGYA00564404_ERZ1292640 | MGnify/ENA primary metagenome ERZ1292640 (study PRJEB36523, sample SAMEA6512636) | groundwater metagenome | collected 2019-01-08 | study: AquaDiva: Metagenomics assemblies of 32 groundwater samples | reverse complement strand
GGGCGTGTGGCGCAAGCCGTGCGGGTTCAAGTCCCGCCTTCGGCACCAACTCAAGCTCGCTCATCCCGGCGACTCTTTTCTGCGATCGAGTTGCCGGGGCCGAGCGCCGCTCCTCTCCCTGAAGTTACTCCGCGTCGTACGCCGATCCTGCCCAGGCCTCGATCTAGACAGTAGTGTGCCATCCGTAGGAGAATATCAAACGCCTGGCATTTCTGTTGAGGATAACCGGGAGCCTGCGTCGATGCGGTGTCTGCAGTCTGATCCGCGCCCACGAACCTGGTTCCCCGTTGTTACCTTCACCGATGTCGTTCTTTTCGTTCCTCCGCTCGTCGATTCGTTCGTTCACGCCTTTGGTCTTTCAGGTCGAAAGGATCGCGCTCCCCATGGCCGGCTTTGAGTTAGATATCACCGAGCAGAAGCGGACAGAAGATGCACTCAAGCTGAGCATCGAGCGATTCGACTTGGCCGTTCAGGGCTCTCGGGATGGTCTCTGGGATCTGCACTTCTCTGCCGACGACCCGCTCAACGTTGCCAATCTTACCTACTACTCTCCCCGCATGAAAGAGATCATGGGGGTGAAGGGGGAGGATGGGCCGGATCTGTTGGGGACGTGGGTCACGCTGCTCCATCCGGACGACCGTGAGCGGGTCTTTGCCGCAGTCCATGCGCATCTTGCCCGGCGCATTCCCTACGATATCGAGTATCGGATTGTGAGGAAGGACGGCGTATGCCGATGGATTGCGGCCAGAGGTCAGGCGCAGTGGAATGAGACCGGCGACCCGATTCGCATGTCCGGTTCCTTCAGCGACATTACGGAGCGAAAGCAGGCGGAAGAGGCCTTGTGCGAAAGTGAAGTCCGTAGCCGTTCGATTATTGAAACGGCCTTCGATGCGGTGATTGCCACGAATAAAGAAGGTCGCATCATCGGCTGGAATGCGCAAGCTGAGGCCATTTTTGGCTATTCCGCTCACGAAGCAATCGGGCGCGGGTTGAGCGAGACGATTATCCCTGTTCGATTTCGACAGGCCCATGCCATCGGAATTGCGCGGGTCTTTCAAGCCGGAGAAAATCCCGGATCGAAAGGGCGTCGTGAGTTTTCCGCCCTCCATCGAGACGGCCATGAGTTTCCGGTAGAGTTGGCCATTACTTTGTTTCATGTTAATGGCCAGCCTGTATTGAGCGCATTCGTACGAGATATCACGGAACGCAAGCAGGCGGAGGAGGCGCTGCGTGAGAGCGAGGAACGATACCGGCTCCTGACCGCCGCCACCTTCGATGGCATCGCCATCCACGACCAAGGCATCATCCTAGAGGTGAACCCCGGGTTGGAACGGATGTTCGGTTATGGGCCTGGAGAACTCCTCGGGAAACATGTGCTGGACCTGGTGGCCGACGAATCCCGCGAGACGGTCCTCGCCAAAATGAGGAATAACGAGCAAGGTCCGTACGAATCTGTGGGGCGGCGGAAGGACGGTTCGACGTTCTACGGGGAAGTCATCATCAAGCCTTGCCGATACAACGGGCGGGACGTCCGTCTTGTGGCGGGGCGCGACATTACCGCGCGCAAGCAGACGGAGCAGGCATTGCGCCAGACCGCCGATCGTCTCTCGCTGGCCACGCGTGCAGGCGGCGTGGGTATTTGGGATTGGGACGTTGCGTCAAACGTATTGACCTGGGATGACCAGATGTTTGCTCTCTATGGCGTTTCGCGGGAGAGTTTCACGTGCACCTATGAGGGCTGGAAGGCTTGTGTGTGTCCGGGAGACGTGGAGCAAGCCGATGCCGAGGTTCAGAGGGCGCTCCGGGGCGAAAAAGATCTTGATATCGAATTCCGCGTGCTGTGGCCGAACGGCACGATCCGCAACATTCGCGCCCTCACCACCGTCCATCGCGACGTTTCCGGCCATCCTCTGCGTATGATCGGCACGAACTGGGATATCACCGAACGCAAGCGCATGGAAGAGGCTTTGCGCCAGCGAGAGCACGATCTGCGCACCGCGATCGAGGAGCGCGCGCGGATCAGCCAGGATCTGCACGACGGGATTTTACAGTCGTTGTTTGCGGTGGGCCTGGGCCTCGAAGCGTCCCATGCGCTGCTGTCTCCAGGGAGCCGCAAGGTGGCCGGCCCGCGATTGGACCAGGCCATCGGCGAGTTGAACCGTGTCATACGCGAAGTCCGGAGTTTCATTGCGGGGCTGGCGCCAGACCCGCTTCAGGGGAAGGACTTGTTGCCGGCGCTGCGTCTCATGTTAAAATCACTGACGCAAAATCACGCGTTGCGTGTGCGTCTTGTGGCCGAGGACCGTGCCGCGCAGGCCGTTTCGGCTGAGCAGGCGGCGCATATGATCTACATCGCCCAGGAAGCGGTGAGTAATTGTCTTCAGCATAGTGGCGCGCAAGAGGCTATGGTATCGCTGAAGCTGTTGAAGCAGGGAGTCCGGTTGAGTATTCGCGACAAAGGCTGTGGATTCAATCCGGCTTCCGTCAAAGGGCATGGGTTGATCAATATGACCGACCGTGCGCAGAAGATCGGAGGACGGTGCACCGTTTTCTCGAAAATCAATGAGGGGACGCGTGTCGTGCTCGATCTGCCCAAAGAGGTCTTGAGTGTCCGCTGCTAAGGCCAAGCCGGTTCGTCTGCTCTTGGTCGACGACCATGAAGTGGTTCGTGTCGGCCTGCGGACCGTCTTACACCACAACCACGGCATTACCGTCGTCGGCGAGGCAGGATCCAAAGCCGCCTCAGTGCGGGCGGCCAAGCGTCTTCGGCCGGATATCGTCCTGATGGATGTCCGACTCCCGGATGGTTCCGGGGTCGAAGCCTGTCGCGCGATTCTCGCCAGCCTCCCCGCGACCCGCATCATCTTTCTCACGTCCTATGCCGATGAGGAGTCCGTCCTGGCGGCGGTGCTGGCCGGCGCGCATGGATATGTCCTTAAGGATATTGACTCGAGCCTGCTCATTCGATCGATTCGCGCCGTGTCCAATGGTCAGTCGATTTTGAACCCGGCCCTCACCCAACAGGCGCGGAATTGGATTAAGGCCGGGCCGGATCAGGGCGGCCTGGTACGGGGGCAATCCCTGTCCCCTCAGGAGGAGCGGGTCTTGGCGTTGGTGGCGGAAGGATTGACCAATAAGGAAATCGCCACCACGATGAAGCTCAGCGACAAGACGGTGAAGAACTATCTCGCCAACATGTTTCAAAAACTGCACATCTCGCGACGATCGCAAGCCGCCGCTCTCTTCGTCAAACGTCAGGCCTGACGGCATCGTCCGCATCAGCGTTCACTGAGTCAGCCGCTTTCATCAGCGTCTGTGCGCGATAGCAAGATGGCCGTGGCTATTGACGAAAATGCATTGTTTGTTTGCCGGCTCGCCAGGGAGATGGTACAGTCGCAATTATTACCTGGAAGATTCAGCATGCGGGGAGTCATTCACTGAAGCCATGAGGACGATGCCATCTATTCTTGTTGTCGATGACGAAGACCAGATCCGCCACTTGATCCGAGAAACATTGGAGCAGGCGGGCTATCAGGTCACGGAAGCGCGTGATGGGAAGGAAGCTCTCCAGCAATGCCGGTTAGCCCAGGCCGACCTCATTATTATGGACATTCTCATGCCAGATCAGGACGGTCTAGAAACCACCTCCAGACTGCGACGGGAATTTCCAGATGTGAAAGTCATCGCGATCACCGGCGGCAGCGAGATGGTTGGCACGCTCAATTTTCTGGACGTGGCCAAAATGCTGGGTGCCCACCGCACACTTCAGAAACCGTTTGAGATGAAGGCGCTCCTCGACGCAGTCCACTCAGAATTGCAGCCCTAGCCCTGTTTCCCCCTGCCTCGCCCTCCATTGACAACCACGCCGTCGGAATTCACACTGGCTTCTCGTCTACGGAGAAGAACGTTCAGTATGGTTACCGGCTGGTGGAACCCTCAACTCAATGCTCTGTTGGGCAGTCTCGTCGTGGCAGCGGGCGCCTGGCTGGCCTGGGACTCGTTTTCACCTTGGGGAATCGTTCTCGTTGCAGGGGCCGCAGCAGGACTGCTGCTCTGGCAGGGGCGCACGATCGGACTGGTCTGGGCCTGGGCCACCCTGCTGCTGGGTCTGGAGAGTCTGGCCTGGCCGATCATGACGATGGTGCAGGTTCGCGCGATCACGACAGAGCCGACAGACGAACAGATGGGGGCGATCCTCTCAGCCGTTCTGACGGGAATTTTTTCGGCGGTCTTTTGGATCACGTTTGCCTATGGGCTCTTTAAGCGAGCCAGTCAGCCAATCATCGCACCTTCATCGGAAGCGCCAGACAGCCATCCGCCTGCACCTCAACCCAAACGTTCCCGCAAGAATCGATAGCCGCTACCACATCTCGATCGGATCGACGTCGACATCGAACTTAATGGACCGGCGATGATGGGTCCGTTCCATGTCCTTGACCGTGGTCCGCACCGCTGCGAGCCCTGCGTCCCGTTCGAGCGACTTCACGAGAATTTGCCACCGATAGCGGCCCCGGAGTTTTGCCACTGGAGAGTGGATTGGTCCCAGAATTGTGAGAGGGCCTGATTGGCCTAGTAATGGAGCCATCGGACGGGTCTTTGCGGCGGTCGCTTGTCCTGCCACGGAGGGTGATGCGCAGGCGGTGAGTCGAGCCACCCAGGCTGTGGCCGCGTCGCGCACCATGTTTCCATCGGTTCCCGAGACGAGGAGGGCGATCAGATGAACCGCAGGCGGATAGCCCAACGCTGCGCGATGGGATAGTTCCTCCGAGAGGAAGAGGGATTCGTCATCCTGCGCCACGGCCTGAATCGCATGGTGAGAGGCCAGAGAGGTTTGCACGATAATCTGGCCGCCGGCCCCTGACGGACCGGCGAGCGCCACGGCATCGAGCAGCGTGTGATAGGTGCGTTCGGCTGATCGGAAATCCGGCACGCTAAGTCCTGCGTCTGCCTGCACCATCCCGACGAGGCCCATGGTCGGAAGCGGTCCGCGCCGTAAGAGCAATTGTGTGCCAACGATGATATCCCATTCCCCCCGGTCGATCTTTCGCCAGAGAGCCTCGGCCTCTGCCGGCTTCTTCATGGTATCTCCATCGAGCCGGATCACGGCTGCGTGGGGAAACAATCGCTTGGCATCCTCTTCGACCCGCTCTGTGCCCTCTCCGATCAATTGCATACGAGGGCCGGAGCAGGAGCTGCAAGTATCCGGGATAGACGATCTGTCTCCGCAATAGGAGCAGAGCAGACGATCCGCCTGTCGAGAATACATCAGCGCCACGCGGCAGGTGGGACAGCGGGGCACCTGGCCGCAGTCGCGACAGACGAGGGCGCCGGCATAGCCCTTCCGGTTGAGAAACAGGAGGACGCCTGCCTTGCGGCTGATCGTCTGTTGGATGGCCCGAATGAGGGGCTGGCTTAGCACCGTGCCGTATCCTTGCTTGCGGAGATCTACGATCTGTACGGCAGGCCGCGCATTGGACGGTACGGACTTGTGGATGACGACTCCTCCTTGCCCCACGGCCGCCCTGGTTTCGAGGGAGGGATGGGAAGAACTCAGGACCAGCACCGTCCGTTCAGTCTGCGCTCTCAACCAGGCCACGTCCCTTGCATGGTAGTGGGGTTCCTGCGCTTCTTTGAGCGCCGCATCTTCTTCTCCTTCGACCCAAATTGCCCCGATGGCAGTCAATGGGAGAAAGATGGCCGACCGGGTTCCCACGATCACTCGAACGACCTGCCGCTGAATTTGATCCCACAATTCGGCTTTCGCCTGATCAGGCAGTCCGCTATGGACGCAGGCCGTGGCAACGCCTCGTTCATCATCACGGATCAAGTCTGCCACCCATTGAGCCCGCTCTGCTTCACCCACGAGAATGAGGATCGTTTGCCCACGATCGAGTATCAGGCGAACGGTCTGTCGTAACAGCTTCAATCGATCGGCCCAGGGAGCCTGCACCAGAACCCGGGAGGGGCCAGGATTTTTCAATATCTCAAAGAGCGGCTCAGCCCAGGAGAGGGCCTGGCCGGGAAGGAGCGGCGCGGCGTGGTCGGCATGAGCCAGGCTCAACTGTGTGGGCGGCTGGGTGAGCGGTGCTGTGGATGTAGAGAGCAGATCCTGGACCTCCCGCACCCATCCCCGTGCCGTGAAGTTTTGCAATAAGTCGGCAAGGCCGGAGCGGCGGGAGGACTTGCGAAGTCCCGATGGTGTTTTGCTCAGTTTGACGAGCAGAGCCCGTTCCTTCACTGAGCAGAGTTCTCGTGCTGCAACTGCGGCCTTCCCTTGCTCTGTTAGCTGGTAGTGGCTGATCGGCTTCTGCGGCTTGGCGGTTGGAGGCAGCACCAGCCTGAGACATTGTCCCCATGGCGCGATATATTGCTCGGCTACTTGCCGTGAGAGTTGGAACAGGTTGGGCGGCACATCGGTTGCGGTCCCTTCCGGGAGCAACGAGTGAATCTCCTTGAGGCGTGTCGGGCTCAGGCCATAAGGCAGCACAGGGGAAAGAGCGACGACCGCTCCTTGGAGCATGGTTCGACCGAAGGGCACAAGCACGCGATGGCCGATGCGTAGCGTCGGCCGGAGCGTCAGGGGGACGATATAGGTAAAGGGGCCTGCCAGATGTCGCGGGACAATGACGTCTGCGAACAGAGCCTCAGGCTCCGTGCGGGGAGGGGCTTGGGTCGAAATCATGCGGCATTGTAGCAGCAGTAGAAAAGTGGGAACAACGAGAGAGAAAGGAGGGCTGACGCGATCACGTCAGCCCTCCGCACGATGTTCTGTGAGTTTACGGGAGAGGAGCGGCCGGAGCCTCGGGGCTTTGAGCCGGGTCGCCTTGGCCGACTGCTGGAGGGATCGCGTCCTGGACCGATGCTGCAGGTACAGATAATGGGTCCACTGTGGACTGATCCGTTAGAGCTGCCTGGCTCGTTACGCCCACTGCAGTGATCGGAGCGCCGCTTCTCCCAGGACTGAGCAGGGACAGGCGGTAGTCTGTATTGTCCGGCTCGATCGATTTCGCCGCCGGCGCAGGAGTGACATCCGGGGGCCGCTTGGATGATCGAGGGATCGAGGCGATAGCAGGAGCATGAATTTTTGTGCGGAAGCGATCACCCTTGAGAACGTGGGAAGTTGATCTGGTGATCAGTGCCGTGGCTGTTCGGTCTTCCAAAGACAGGATCTTCACTTCTCCCACGACCCGTTGGGGCAGGCTCCCTCCTGACCGAATGACGTCCATGCGCTCCCCGAGATTGACTCCATCTTCCCGTCCCCGGTCCAGATAGACGACATTCCCCTGTGCCACGAGGTTCATGGTGCCCATGTCGGACTGAAGCTCCACAATCCGTCCCTCCACATTGCTGGCGGAGGGCTGGCTGCCGACCGTTCCTTCGTGAATCGGGAGGACGAGCTTCATCACCGGGTCGCCCGGCGATACCGTTGCGTAGGCCCGGACAATCTGAGCGGTGGTCAGGTCCTTGTCAGTCTGGGTTACTTGGACCACAGCAAGCCGGTTAACCAAATGGCCCAGATACTGACCGGTAGTCGGATGGAAGACTTTGTGCGTTCGCTTGTAGATCGTGAAGAGATCTCCCGGCGCCGCCGCGCTGGGATTCACCAGTCGAAGATACAGGATATCCAGGCTGCCCAGGATCATGTGATCTCCGGTGGTCTGATTGTCGCCGGTAATCACGTTCACGAACCCATCTTGCGGAGTCGATCGCTGGATGGCGCCGGACGAATAGGCCAGGGCCTGCTCTCCGGACCGGATCGCATTGAGAGTGTCTGCTGTCCCGGCCAAAGAACAGAGCGGCAGGGCCAGGGTCCAGGCGATGGAAGACACGACATATTTCATTGAATAGTGAGCCATGGGGGGTGCCCTTCCGTAAGACAAGGAGTGCTTTAAACCATAACAAGTAGCCCTGTATTGTCAAGAATATTGAGGCTTTGCCTCGTTGACCCGCCAATTCACCCGATGCTAAGGTGTTCATACATCGATTGCTCACAGATCGGGAACGTCCATGGCTCCTGACAGACCTTCCGCCGACAAGGCTCCACGCCACGATCCTCCTCGCATTGAAACACAGATTCACCGCCGGAAGAAGGCCAAGGCCTTTTCGTCCCTGGAGCCTGAGTGGGATCAAATTGACCAGGTGCCGCCCTCCCATCTGCGTATGCCATCAGGTCGCATGGCGCCGACCCCGCCGAACAAAGCAAAAAAACCTTCGTAGGGCCTCTTCTGCCGGATGGCCGACTTCTGTTTTTCAGGTGATAGCTCGCGCAACGCCGCCTTGCCTAGGACTTTCGGGTCGTGGCCATAGGTCCTTTGGACGCTTGCTATCCCCGCAATCCAGAGTCTAAGATCCCGCTCTCATTTATACGCAAGGTGTTGAAAGGTCAGCCCTATGAGCGGTTTTGAGTTACTCCTTGAGTACCTAACCCGATACTTTCCGATTCTGCTGTTTATTTTCGTGGCGCTGGCGTTCGGCGTGGTCACGCTACTCCTCAGTTATTTGGTCCAACCCAAGTATCCGGAACCGGAGAAGCTCACCACCTATGAGTGCGGATCGGAGCCGTTTTCCGATGCGCGCATGCCGTTCCCGGTCCGGTATTACATCTTCGCCATGCTCTTTGTGATTTTCGATATCGAAGTGATCTTTCTGTATCCCTGGGCGGTGGTGTTCACCAAGATCGGGTTTATCGGACTGATCGAGATGCTGATTTTTATCGGGTTGTTTCTGGTGGCCTATATTTACGCCTGGCGCAAGGGAGCCCTCGAATGGGACTGATCCAAATCGGTCGACACGACAAGGACGGCACGCCGGACGTCGTGACCACCACGGTCGAAAAAGCTGTCAATTGGGCTCGCAAGGGCTCGCTCTGGCCGATGACATTCGGCTTAGCCTGTTGCGCGATCGAGATGATCGCCGCCGTGTCGTCACGCTACGATATGGACCGGTATGGGGCCGGCGTCTTCCGGGCCTCGCCACGGCAGTCCGATTTGATGATTGTGGCCGGGACCGTCTGCCGCCGGATGGCGCCCGTCATCCGGAAAATTTACGACCAGATGCCCGAGCCGAAATACGTCATTGCGATGGGCTCCTGCGCCACGTCGGGGAATATCTACGACAGTTACAGCGTCGTCCAGGGCGTCGATCGTTTTGTGCCGGTGGATATCTATGTGCCGGGCTGCCCTCCGACGCCGGAGGCGCTCTTCGACGGCATCCTCAAATTGCAAGAGCGGATCATGCAGAAACGCGTGTTCCTGAAACAGCCGGAGCAGGTCAGGCCGGGCTTTAAGGTATAGGTCTCGATCTATGTCATTGCAGCAAGTGATCAGCCAGCTCCAAGATGCGTTCCCCACCGGCTTGACGAAAACTGTCGAGTGGCGCGGCGACCTTGCGGTGACCGTGCCGCGGGAGCGGCTCCATGAGGTGGCGCAGTTTCTCCATGACGACCCGGCCATGGACTTCGATTACATCGTGCATGTGAGTTCGGTCGATTGGCCTGACGATGACGAGCGGTTCGAAGTCGTGTACGAGTTCTATTCGATCAAGAAGCGCCAGCGCATCCGTCTCAAGACCAGGACGCCGGAATCGGATTGCATCGTGGATTCTTTGACGGATCTCTGGAAGGGCGCGGATTTCATGGAGCGCGAGGTGTACGACATGATGGGCATCCGTTTCCGGAACCATCCGGATCTCCGTCGGATCCTCATGCCGGACGATTACACCGAAGGCTATCCGCTGCGAAAAGATTTCCCGCTGCGCGGCAAGGGCTGGCGCGATACCTTCGAATTCCTGGACGAAACGGCCCGGTAGGCCCGGTAGGATAGATGATGGCTTTTGAAGATCAACGTACAACTGTCTACAAGGTCGATCCGGCCCATCCGGAAAGCGAGACCCTTCCGACCCTGCGGACGGAAGAGCTTCTGCTCAACATGGGGCCTCAGCATCCGAGCACTCATGGCGTGCTGAAAGTGATTCTCGAACTGGAAGGGGAGCGGCTCGTCAAATCGACTCCCGTGCTGGGATTCCTCCATCGCGGGGTGGAGAAGCTTGCGGAAGACGGCACCTACCACCAGTTCATTCCCCATACGGACCGGCTCGACTATGTCTGCGCGATGTACAACAACTTTGCGTACTGCCGCGCGGTCGAAAAACTCATGAACATCACCGTGCCGGACCGTGCGGAGTATCTGCGCACGATCGTGGCGGAGGTCCAGCGGATCATCGGCCATCAGTTCTGGCTCGGCACCCAGGCCCTCGACATCGGCGCCATGACCGTCTTCTTCTATTGTTTCCGCGATCGGGAAATTCTACTGGATTGGTTCGACGAGCTCTGCGGCGCGCGGCTCACGACCAGCTGGTACCGCATCGGCGGCGTCGAACGGGACTTTACCGCGTCGTTGCTCGATAAGCTGAAACAGTTCCTGGACTACTTCCCGCCGAAAATCGATGAGTATATCGTCTTCCTGGAGAAGAACCGGATCTGGGTGGCGCGGACGAAGGGTGTGGCGGTGATCTCGGCGGAAGATGCCGTGAGTTTCGGCCTGAGCGGCCCGACGCTCCGCGGTTCCGGCGTCGACTACGATCTCCGGAAGGCCGAGCCCTATTCGGCCTATCCAAAATGCGAATTCAGCGTGCCGCTTGGCAAGAACGGCGACACCTACGATCGGTACTGGATTCGCGTCCAGGAACTCTATGAAAGCGTGAAAATTATCCGGCAATGTCTGGAGCAGATGCAGGACGGCCCCATTATGGCCGAGGTGCCCAGCGTCACCTTGCCGCCGAAAGAGCGAGTCTTTACGAATCTGGAATCGATGATCCAGCATTTCAAGCTCTTCTCTCAGGGGTTCGATGCGCCTCCGGGAGAGATCTATTGCGGCACCGAAGCGCATAAGGGCGAACTGGGCTTTTACATCGTCAGTGTAGGCGGCGGGAAACCCTACCGCTTGAAGATTCGCGCCCCCTCCTTCATTCACATGGGCGCGTTCGACTATATGTCCAGGGGTTACATGATTGCCGACGCGATCACGCTCTTCGGGACCTACGACATTGTGATGGGTGAGTGCGACCGTTAGACGTGAGAAGTGAAAGGTAAAAGGTAGAGCGACGATTTCGTTTTACGTTTCACGGGGAAGAGAACATGGGTTTAAAGCCAGCAACCAATCCTGACGTGGAAGCCACCACGATCGAACTGTCGATCGATGGGAAAACCGTGACCGCCAAGGACGGAGTGTCGTTGTACGACGTGATCTCGAGCACGGGCAAGATCATTCCGGCCATGTGCTACCACTATACGTTCGATCCCTTCGGTTCCTGCGGCATGTGTCTGGTTATGCAGGAAGGCAAGAAAGCGCCGGTCCGTTCCTGCACCGCCAAGGCGGCCGCCGGCATGATCATCAGAACCGAGGGCGAGGACCTCTTCCTGGCCAGGAAGAAAGCGGTGGAGAAGCACCTCTCGGTCCATCCGCTCGATTGCCCGGTCTGCGACGCCGACGGCCATTGCGAACTGCAAGACATGGCGTTCCAGCATGGGGTCACGAACCTGCCCAACGCGAAACAGAAGTTCATTCCGGAAGATACCCGTAGTCCGGTGCTCGATTTCAACATGAACCGCTGTATCGCCTGCGCGGAATGCATCAACGTCTGCAAGGACGTGCTGATGATCGACGTGCTCCAGTTCATGAAGAAGGGCGGATTCAATCAAGTCGTGCCGAAGGGCGACGTGGCGCTGTCCTGCGAATTCTGCGGCGATTGCCTCGCAGTCTGCCCGGTCGGCGCCATCACGAACAAGTTCTCCAAGTATCTGTACAAGCCCTGGCAGATGAAAAAGACCACCACGACCTGCAACTACTGCGGGGACGGCTGTCAGATGCATCTTGAGACCAAGGATGCCGAAGTCGTCCGCGTGACCTCGCCTCTGTCCTGGAAGAATAAATGGGGCGACCGGGCCGACACGGCCAAGGGCCATGGCGGATTGTGCGTGCGGGGGCGCTTCGGGTTTGAGTACATCGATAGCCAGGCCCGGTTGACGCAGCCGCTTCTCCGCAAGGGCAATCAGCTCGTTCCGACTCCCTGGCTCGAAGCCATGCACTTTGTGTCTGAGCGATTCGCCGAGATCCAGCGCAAGCATGGACCGGGCGCGATTGCCGGCTTGATTACCGCCCGCTGCACCAACGAAGAGCTGTATCTGTTCCAGAAGCTCATGCGCACCGGATTCAAGACCAACCATCTCGACAGCAGCGCGCGTTATGGCCACCTCAATTTCGTGCATGCCTCCCGGCAGGCCTTGGGGATCGGGCGGAGCCCGAACGACTGGGAAGACCTGACGAAGGCCAAGGCGATCATCGTGATCGGCTCCAATATTACGGAGACGAATCCCCTTACGGCCGTGCGGATCAAGGAAGCGCTTCGCGTGTATCAGGCGCAAGTGGTCGTGATCGACTCCACCGTGACGAACATGGCCCGGCTCGCGTCCCATCCCGTCCTGATCAATCCGGGAACGGAAGGGCTCGTGATCGATGGACTCATCAAGGCCGCGCTGGAATTGGACTTGATCGACGAGGCAAGCGTCAAAAAGTATCCGCGGGCCTTCGAGGCCCTGAAGGCCGCCGTGGCTCATATTTCATTGGAGCGGATCGAGGCGC
>ERZ1292640.3273-Hain-H43-02um-R1-3273-length-12645-cov-8_pt1 | contig 12645 bp, 26 predicted proteins | sample MGYA00564404_ERZ1292640 | MGnify/ENA primary metagenome ERZ1292640 (study PRJEB36523, sample SAMEA6512636) | groundwater metagenome | collected 2019-01-08 | study: AquaDiva: Metagenomics assemblies of 32 groundwater samples | reverse complement strand
GCTACTTCTGACGCTGCTTGTGCCGCGGATTGCGCTTGCAGATCACGCGGATCACGCCGTTGCGACGCACGATCTTGCAGTGCTCGCAGATCTTCTTGACCGATGTACGGACCTTCATGGTTGCCTCCAGGCCGCCCGCCGGGTGCACCTCCCCCGACGCGCCACCGGACGGACGCCCGATGCCGTCGTCCTACTTGTACCGGTACACGATCCTCCCGCGCGTCAGGTCGTACGGCGACAGCTCGATCGTGACCTTGTCGCCCGGCAGGATCTTGATGAAATGCATCCGCATCTTGCCCGAGATGTGGGCCAGCACCTTGTGCCCGTTCTCCAGCTCCACGCGGAACATCGCGTTGGGCAGCGGCTCGACCACGGTGCCTTCGACCTGGATGCCCTCTTCCTTGGCCAATCAGACCTCTTCCTTCGTCCCGTCTCCGTCGGCCACCGAGAGGATCTCGGGACCATCGCGTCCGACCGCGACGGTGTGCTCGAAGTGGGCACTGAGGCTGCCATCCTTCGTCACGACCGTCCAGCCGTCCGGCTTCGTCACCACCTCCGCCCCTCCCACGTTGACCATCGGCTCGATCGCCAGCACCTGCCCGGCCATCAGCCGCGGGCCCCGGTCGGGCGGCCCGTAGTTCGGCACCTGCGGCTCCTCGTGCATCTCGCGGCCGATCCCGTGGCCGACCAGCGTGCGCACCACGGAGAACCCGTGCCGCTCCACGTGCGACTGGATGGCGTGCGAGATGGCGCCCACGCGGTGCCCCGCGCGGGCCCGCGCGACGCCCTTCCGGAGGGCATCGCGCGCGACCTCCATCAGCCGCCCGGCCTCCCCGCTCACTTCCCCCACGGGGAAGGTGAACGCGCAGTCGCCGTAGAAACCGTCCTTCTCCACGCCCACGTCGATCCCGACCAGGTCACCGTCGCGCAGCGCGCGCGGACCCGGGATCGCGTGGACCACTTCCTCGTTCACCGACGGGCAGATCGCTGCCGGGAACCCGCGGTAGCCCTTGAACGCCGGCCGCCCGCCGTGGTCCCGGATGAACTCCTCCGCCAGTCGGTCCAGCTCGGCCGTGGTCACCCCCGGGCGGATCTCCCGCCCCAGCATCCGCAGCGTGCGCGCCACTAACTGCGCCGCCGCGCGGATCGCCTCGATCTCCTGCCGGTCCCTCAGATAGACCACGTCCGTCTTCTCAGCCGCCCGCGCGGGCCGTGCCGGCACAGCCCACGGCCTGCCGGAGCGCGCCGTACACGTCGTCAGTCGCGCCCGTTCCGGGCACTTCCCGCAGCCGCCCGCCCGCCGCGTAGTAGTCCACCAGCGGCGCGGTCTGCTGCCGGTACACGTCCAGCCGCCGGCGCACGGTCTCCGCCGTGTCGTCGGTCCGCTGCCGGAGCTCGATCTCCGGATGGTCGTCGCAGTGGCGCCCGTCTCTCGGCTGCACCCCCTCGACGTTGTACGTCCGCTTACACACCGGGCACTCCAGCCGCCCGGTGAGCCGCCGCACCAGCTCCTCCTCCGGCGCCGTCAGGCTCAGCACGGCGTCGAGCCTCTGCGACCGCTCGGCCAGCATCCGGTCGAGCGCGTCCGCCTGCGGCACCGTACGCGGGAAACCGTCCAGCACGAACCCCTCGCCCGCGTCCTCCTGGGCGGTGCGGTCGCGCACCAGCCCGATCATCACGTCGTCGCTCACCAGCAGCCCCGCGTCCATCTGGCGCTGCGCCTCGAGCCCCAGCGGCGTGCGCCGCGCCACCGCCTCGCGCAGGATCTCGCCCGTCGAGATGAGCGCCCAGCCGCACGCGGCGGCCAGCCGACGCCCCTGCGTCCCCTTGCCGACGCCGGGCGGCCCGAGCAGCACGAGACGCATGCTACATCCTCTGCCGGCCGCGGATGCGGCCACCCTTGACGAAGCCTTCGTAGTGACGCATGAGCAGGTGCGACTCGACCTGCTGCAGGGTGTCGAGCGCCACGCCCACCACGATCAGCACGCTGGTGCCGCCGAAGCCGAGGAACGGGACGTTGGTCATGCCGATGATGAGGTCGGGCACCACCGCCACGGTCGCGAGGAAGACCGCGCCGGGGAGGGTGATGCGCGTCAGCACCTTGTCGATGTACTCGGCGGTCTTGCGGCCCGGGCGGATGCCGGGGACGAAACCGCCGTACTTGCGCATGTTCTCCGCGAGGTCGTTCGGGTTGAGCACGACCGCGGTGTAGAAGTAGGTGAAGAAGATGATGATGATCCCGTACATCACGTTGTAGATCGGGCCCATCGGGTTCAACCACTGCCCCATCGCCGCCAGCGGGCTCTCCGGCTTCACGAACCCCGCGACCGTGGCGGGCAGGATCATCACGCTCGAGGCGAAGATGATCGGGATCACGCCCGCGCTGTTCACGCGGAGCGGGATGTGCGTGTTGGCCCCGCCGTACATGCGCCGCCCCACGATGCGCTTCGCGTACTGCACCGGGATCTTGCGCACCGCCTGGGTCATGAGGACCACCGCCGCGATCACCAGCACCATAAGCGTGAGCACGAACAGGATGGTGAACAGCGAAAGCGACCCTCCGCGGAAGCTGTCCCAGGCCGTCATGATGGTGTTCGGGACGCGGCCGATGATGTTGATGAAGATGATGAGCGAGATGCCGTTGCCGATGCCGTGCTCGGTGATCTTCTCGCCCAGCCACATCACGAAGATGGTGCCGGTCGTCTGGGTGATGATCGTCGAGAACACGAACAGGGGCCCGGTGTCCGGGACGATCCCCGGCGTGCTCACGTTGAGGTTGATGAGGAACACGCTGTAGGCGTACGACTGGATGATCGAGATGAGCACCGTGCCGTAGCGCGTGATCTGCGTGAGCTTCTTCTGCCCCTCCTCGCCCTCCTTGCGCAGCTTCTCGAAGTGCGGCACCACCGCGCCGAGCAGCTGCAGGATGATCGAGGACGAGATGTAAGGCATGATGCCGAGCGCGAAGATCGTAGCGCGTGAGAACGCCCCGCCCACGAACAGGTCGTAGAGGCCGAACAGCCCGCCGCCCTGGTTGGTCGCCTTCGCGAACGCACCCGCCAGCACGCTGGCGTTGACGCCCGGGGTGGGCAGGTGCTCGCCCAGGCGGTACACCACGAACAGCGACAGCGTGAACAGGATCCGGCGCTTGAGCTCGGGGACCTGGAAGATGTTGCGCAGCTTGTCGAGCATGGGTCTCAGGCTTCCTGGGCTCGCGCCCTGGGCTTGGAGGTCTCCACCGTGCCGCCGGCGGCCTCCACGAGCTTGCGCGCCGCCTCGCTCGCAGCGTCCACCTTCACGGTGAGCGCGACCTTGAGCTCGCCGCCCGCGAGGAGCTTGATCGGGCCGCGGCGGCGCACGAGCTTCTGCAGCTTGAGCCACGCTCCGTCCACGACCGTGCCGGCTGCGGCGTCCGCGAGCCGCGCGACGCTCACGACCTGATAGGCGATGCGACCCGGGTTCTTGAAGCCGCGCTTGGGCAGCCGGCGCTGGATGGGCATCTGGCCGCCTTCGAACCACGCCGGGATCTTGCCGCCGGTGCGCGCCTTGTGCCCCTTGTGGCCCTTGCCCGCGGTGCCGCCGAGCCCCGTCGCCCCGCCCTTGCCCCGGCGCTTGCGGGTCCTGGTCGAGCCGGACGCCGGGCGAATCGTTCCAATGCGCATCGTCGCCACCCTCTTCAGTCTCCCACCACCTCGACGAGGTGACGGACCTTGAAAACCATGCCCCGGATCTGGGGCGTGTCGTCGTGCTCGACCACCTGGTTCAGGCGGCGGATGCCGAGGGCGCGCACGGTCGCGTGCTGGTCCCGGGGGTGCCCGCTCGCGCTCTTGAACTGGCGGATCCGGATCTTCTTCTTCTCAGACATTGCGCTCGCTCCGCGTGCCGAACAGCTCGTCGAGGGTGAAGCCGCGCATCGCCGCGACATCGGACGGGCGGCGCAGCCGCTGGAGCCCATCCACCGTCGCCTTGACGAGGTTGTGCGGGTTGCGGCTGCCCAGGCACTTCGTCAGCACGTTCTGCACGCCCGCGGCTTCGAGCACCGCGCGCACGCCCGAGCCGGCGATGACGCCGGTGCCCGGCGAGGCCGGCTTGAGCAGCACCTCGCCGGCGCCGAAGCGTCCCACGATCACGTGGGGGATCGAGCCGCTGCGGGTGACCGGGACACGGAACATGTTCTTCTTGGCGACCTCGCCGGCCTTCCGGATGGCGTCCGCGACCTCGTTGGCCTTGCCGAGCCCCACGCCGACGCGGCCCTTCTGATCGCCCACCGCCACGATGGCGTTGAAGGAGAACCGCCGCCCGCCCTTCACCACCTTGGCGCAGCGGTTGACGTTGATGACCCGCTCGATGAACTCGGACTTCGGCGCTTCGGCGCCTCGCATGGACGAACCCTGGCCTCGCACGGTGGACCTCCTACAATTCCAGCCCGCCGGCGCGCGCGCCGTCGGCGAGCGCCTTGACGCGCCCGTGATACAGGTAGCCGCCCCGATCGAAACTCACCTTCACGACGCCCTTTTCCTGCGCGCGCTGGGCGAGCCGCCTGCCCACCTCGGCGCTGACGCCGAGCTTGCCCTTGCCCTCGACGGTCACATCCTCGCGGCTCGAGGCCGCCGCCAGCGTGACGCCGCGCACATCGTCGACGACCTGGGCGTAGATGTGCCTGGAGCTGCGGAACACCGAAAGCCGCGGGCGCTCGGAGCTCCCCGACACGCGCCTGCGGATCCGGTAGCGCCGGATCCGGCGACGTTCGTACTTGTTGTGCTGTCCGCTCATGTGGTCGCCCCCGCAGCCTTCCCGGCCTTGCGGCGGATGTACTCGCCTTCGTACTTGATGCCCTTGCCCTTGTACGGCTCGGGCGGGCGGAACCCGCGGATATCCGCGGCGGCCTGTCCGACCTGGGCCTTGTCGGCGCCGCTCACCGTGATGCGCGTCGGGTTCTCGACCTTGATCGTGATCCCTTCGGGAGACTCGAATCGCACCGGGTGCGAGAAGCCGAGCTGCAGCACCAGGGTCCTGCCCTCCATCGCCGCCCGGTAGCCGGTGCCCACGATCTCGAGCGTCTTGCTGAACCCGTCCGTGACGCCTGTGACCATGTTCTGGATCTTGGCGCGCATCGTCCCGAACGCCGGGTTGCGCGTGAGCCGCTCGGACGAGACCTTCGCCTCGCCGCCCTCGACCACCACCGTGGTCCCGGTCAGCACCGGGTGGAACAACTCGCCCTTCGGACCCTTCACGCGGACCTGCTCGTCCGCGACCGTGACCGTGACCCCTCCCGGGATGGGGACGGGGCGCTTTCCGACTCTCGACATGGCACCCTCCCCTACCAGACCTGGCAGATGAGCTCGCCGCCGAGGCCCGCCTCGCGGGCCTCGCGGTCGGTCATCAGGCCGCGCGACGTGGACACGATCGAGGTACCGAGCCCGCCCCTCACCTTCGGGAGGCGGTCCTTCCCGACGTACACGCGCCGGCCCGGCGAGCTCACGCGCCGGATGCCGCTGATCACGTTCGAGTCGTCGGCGGCGTACTTCAGGTAGACCCGCAGCACGCCCTGCCTGGCATCCTCGATCACCTTGTAGTTGTTGATGTAGCGCTCCCTGAGGAGCACGCGGGCGAGCTCCGCCTTCAACTTCGAGGCGGGGATGTCCACCTTGCGGTGCTTCGCGCGGATCGCGTTGCGCACGCAGGTGAGGAAATCCGCCACCGGATCACTGACCGACATGTGTCCTCCTGGGACCAGCGTCCACGCGCTCGCGTGCTGCCTGATCCCGCCAGGCCCTTTCGGGCGTTCCTACCAGCTCGACTTCACGACGCCGGGGATCTGCCCCGACAGCGCCAGCTCCCGGAAGCAGATGCGGCAGAGCCCGAAGTCGCGGAGGTAGCCGCGCGGACGCCCGCAGCGATGGCAGCGGGTGTAGGCGCGCACCTTGAACTTCGGCGTCCGCTTCCACTTCTCGATGAGGGACTTCTTGGCCATGAGGCGTCTCCTACCGCAGGCGGAAGGGCAGGTTCATGAGCTTCAGCAGCTCGCGCCCCTCCTCGTCGGTGCGCGCCGTGGTCACGATCGTGACGTCCATGCCCCGCACCTTGCCGACCTTGTCGTAGTTGATCTCCGGGAAGATGATCTGCTCCGTCAGCCCCATCGTGTAGTTGCCGCGTCCGTCGAACGAGCGCGGGTTCATCCCGCGGAAGTCGCGGATGCGCGGCACCGCCACGTTGACGAGGCGGTCGTAGAATTCGTACATGCGCGCGCCGCGCAGCGTCACCGCGCAGCCGATCGGCACACCCTCGCGCAGCTTGAAGTTCGAGATCGACTTCTTGGCGCGCCGCACCGCCGGCCGCTGGCCAGCGATCGCGGTCAACTCGTGCATCGCGGCGTCCAGGAGCTTCTGGTCCTGGATCGCGTCCCCGACGCCCATGTTGATCACGATCTTCGTGAGGCGCGGCGCCTGCATGACGCTCGTGTACCGGAACTTCTCCATGAGCGCCGGGCGCACCTTCTCGTCGTAGTGCTTCGCCAGCCGCGGCCTCTCCTTCGGGCCGGTCGGCCGCCCCGCCTCCACGGCGCCCGCCGCCGGGACCTTTTCGGGCTTCCCGGCCTTCGCCGGCTTGCCGCCCTTGTCGGCTTTCGCCGCCTTGGCCGACTGGTCCGGCTTCGCCGCCTTCGGCTTCTTCTCGTCCGCCATCGGTCGGTCTCTCCAGGGTCTTTCCCGCGGAGCCCCCGTGACCCTGGTGCCTGGGACCCCGCCCGGGGGCACTCGCCCCCCTCCGGCCGCTCCGGCCTACTCCTGCCTACTCCGGCCTACTCCGCCTTCGACAGCGTCTCCCCGCTCGCGCGTGAGATGCGCTCGCGGCGGCCGTCCGGCAGGACGCGCACGCCGACGCGCGTGCCGCGTCCGGCCTTCGCGTCGTACAGCAGCACGTTCGAGACGTGGAGCGGCGCCTCCTTCTCGATGATCCCGCTCCGCATCCCCTGTCGGCGCGCCTTGGTGTGGCGCTTGACCATGTTGACCTTCTCGACCACGACGCGCTGCTTCTCGGCGTCCACCGAGAGCACGCGGCCGGTCTTGCCCTTGTCGTCGCCGGCGATCACGATGACCGTGTCGCCCTTGCGCAGCTTGAGTCCCATCAGATCACCTCCGGCGCGAGCGAGATGATCTTCATGAACTGCTTCTCGCGCAGCTCGCGCGCGACCGGCCCGAAGATGCGGGTGCCGCGCGGCTCCTTGTCGTCGTTGATGAGAACCACCGCGTTCTCGTCGAAGCGGATGTACGAGCCGTCCTTGCGGCGGCCCTCCTTCACGGCGCGCACGACGACCGCCTTGGCCACGTCGCCCTTCTTGACCGCGGCGCCCGGGATGGCGTCCTTCACGGACACGACGACGATGTCGCCGAGCCGGCCGTAGCGCTTGTGGTGGCCGCCGAGCACCTTGATGCACTGGGCGCGCTTGGCGCCCGAGTTGTCCGCGACGGTCACCATGGTACGAAGCTGAATCATGACGCTCCCTCCAAGACCGCCGAGAAGGCTCCAGATGCAAGGCGCGAGGAAGCGGAACCCGCAGACGTATCCTCTTGGATACGTCGAGGACTCCCGCGACCGAGCAACGCAGCAGATGGGGCCTTATCGGCGGTCGGATACCTCACTTCGCGCGCTCGACGATCTGCACGAACCGCCAGCGCTTGTCCTTCGACATCCGCCGCGTCTCCATGAAGCGGATCACGTCACCCACGCGACACTCGTTCTTCTCGTCGTGCACCTTGAACTTCGCCCGGCGCCGCACGTAGCGGCCGACCGTGGGATGCTTGACCAGGCGCTCGATGGAGACCACGACCGTCTTGTCCATGCGATCGCTCACCACCTTGCCCACCCGCACCTTCCGGCGATTGCGTTCGGTGTTCTCGGTCATTTCGCGCCCCGCTCCTTCTCACGCAGCACGGTCATCAGTCGCGCCACCTCGCGCCGCCCCTCTCGGATCTTGAGCGGGTTGTCCAGCTGCTTCATCGAGTTCCGGAAGCGCAGGTTGAACAGCTCCTCGCGCAGCTCCGCGATCCGGGTCCGGACCTCGTCCGCGGACATCTCCCGCATCGGGTTCGCCTTGACGTGTGGCACGCGTCAATCCCTCCCCAGCTCGTGGCGCTCGACGAAACGCGTGCGGATCGGCAGCTTCGAGGCGCCGAGCTTCATCGCCTCCTGCGCCGCGTTGCGCGAGATCCCTTCGAGCTCGAACATGACGCGACCGGGCTTGATCACGGCGACCCAGGACTCGGGAGGGCCCTTGCCCTTGCCCATGCGCGTCTCGGCCGGCTTCTTCGTGACCGGCTTGTCCGGGAATACCCGGATCCACATCTTCCCGCCGCGCTTGATCGAGCGCGTGATGGCCACGCGCGCCGCCTCGATCTGGCGATTCGTCACCCACGCCGGCTCGAGCGCCTGCAACCCGAACTCGCCGAACACCACGGACGAGCCGCGGTACGCCTTGCCGTTCATGCGTCCGCGCTGCTGCTTCCGGTACTTGACCCGCTTCGGCATCAACATGGCGGCGTCCTCCTACCGGGCACCGGCCGGCTGGCCGGACGCGGGCTTGTCGAGCAGCTCGCCGTGGAACATCCACACCTTCACGCCGCACGTCCCGTACGGGGTGAACGCCGTGGCGCGCGCGAAATCGATGTCGGCGCGCAGGGTGTGGAGAGGCACGCGGCCCTCGCGGTAGGTCTCGAAGCGCGCCATCTCCGACCCGCCAAGGCGGCCCGAGGCCGCCACGCGGATGCCCTGGGCGCCGGCGCGCATCGACGAGGCGATAGCCTTCTTCATGGCGCGGCGGAACGACACGCGCTGCTCGAGCTGCTTCGCGATGTGCTCGGCGACCAGCTGGGCGTCCAGGTCGGCACGCTTGATCTCCTCGATGTTGAGCTGCACGTTCTTCTTCGTGAGCTGCCGCATCTCCTCGGAGAGCTTGTCCACCTGTTCGCCCTTCCGCCCGATGACCAGGCCCGGACGCGCGGTCTTGATGCCGATCGTGATCTTGTCGCCCTTGCGCTCGATCGTGATCTTCGAGATCCCGGCCTGGTAGAGCCGCTTCTTGAGGTACCGCTTGATGAGCAGGTCCTCCTTGAGCAGCTCGGCGTAGTTGCGCTTGGCGAACCAGCGCGAGTCCCACGTCTTCACGATGCCGAGCCGAAGGCCGATCGGGTTCGTCTTCTGACCCATGGGCTACTCCTTCGTGGCCACGGTCACCGACACGTGGCTCATGCGCTTCAGGATCGGGGTGGCGCGCCCCTGCGCGCGGGGCAGCCAGCGCTTGAGCGTCGGCCCTGCCCCGACCACAGCTTCCTTCACGTAGAGGTCCTCGAGCCGCACCTTGCCCTCGTGCAGGGCGTTCGCGACCGCCGACTTGAGCACCTTCTGCACGATCCGCGCGCCCGCCTTGGGCGTGAACTGCAGCGTGATCTGCGCCTGCTCCACGGCCTGGCCGCGGATGAGCTCCAGGACCTGGTTGCACTTGCGCGGCGTGATTCGCACGTACCGCTGGATGGCTCTCGCTTGCATGGTCCTACTTCCCCGGCACCGGCGTCTTCTCCGCCACGTGCTGGCCGTGGCCTCGGAAGACGCGCGTCGGCACGAACTCACCGAGCTTGTGACCGACCATGTTCTCCGTGATGTAGATCGGGATGAACTTGTTCCCGTTGTGCACCGCGAGCGTGTGGCCGACGAACTCCGGCAGCACGGTGGAGCGCCGCGCCCAGGTCTTGAGCACGCGCTTCTCGCCGCTCCGGTTGAGCGTTTCGATCTTCCTGACCAGGGACTCGACGACGTACGGTCCCTTCTTGATGGAACGCGCCATGAAGTCCTCTCTCCGTTACTTCGTCCGACGCCGCACGATGAGCGCGTCGCTCAGCTTGCGCTTCCGCGTCTTCAGGCCCTTGGTCTTCTTGCCCCACGGCGTGCAGGGATGCCGCCCGCCCGAGCTCTTGCCCTCGCCGCCGCCCATCGGGTGATCCACCGGGTTCATCGCGACGCCGCGCACGCTGCCGAGCCGGCCGAGCCAGCGCTTCCGGCCCGCCTTGCCGTAGGAGATGTTCTCGTGGTCCAGGTTGCCGACCTGTCCGACCACCGCCCGGCACTTCACGTGGAACTTGCGCACCTCGCCGGAAGGAAGGCGCAGCCGGGCGTAGTCGCCGTCTTTCGCCATGAGCTGGCAGAACGTGCCGGCCGAGCGCGCGATGCGCGAGCGGCGGCCCGGGAGCAGCTCCACGTTGTGGACGTTCGTGCCGAGCGGGATGCTCCCGAGCGGCAGGCAGTTCCCCACGCTGATCTCGGCGTCCGGTCCGGACTGCACCTTCATCCCGACCTTGAGCCCGTCGGGCGCAACGATGTAGCGGCGCTCGCCGTCGGCGTAGTTCAGCAGCGCGATGCGTGCCGAGCGGTTCGGGTCGTACTCGATGCTCGCCACGCGCGCCGGCACACCGTCCTTGTCACGGCGGAAATCGACCAGGCGGTAGCGCCGCTTGTGCCCGCCGCCGATCCAGCGCGACGAAACGTGGCCGTAGTTGTCGCGGCCGCCGGTCTTGAGCTTTCGCTCCGTGAGCGACTTGACGGGCGTGCCCCGCGTCAGCTCCGAGAAGTCGGCGATCTGCGTGTGCCGCAGCGTCGGCGTGGTCGGTCGGAATTTCTTGAGTGGCATGGCGGTCGTCCTAGATCTGCTCGAACAGCTCGATCTTCTGATCGGGCTTGAGCGTCACGATGGCCTTCTTCCAGTCGCTGCGCTTGCCGACATAGCGGCCCTGCCGCTTGGCCTTGCCACGCAGCTGCTGGGTGCGCACCGAGCCCACCTTCACCGAGAAGATGGCCTCGATCGCCCGCTTGATCTCGATCTTGTTGGCGTCCCGCGCCACCTCGAAGTGGTACTGGTTGCGCAGCTCGCGCAGCGCCGTGCCCTTCTCGGTGATGAGCGCCCGCCGGACCACGGTGCGAGGATCCCTCATCGGACGAAGACCTCCTTCATGCGCTCGAGGCCGGCCGAGGTGAGGAGCAACGCGTCGCAGTCGAGCAGGTCGTACGCGTTCAACTGGTGCGCGAGCGTCGTGCGCAGGTTGCGCAGGTTCCGGCACGACTTGACGACGTTCACGTCGGCCTGGTCGAGCACCAGCAGGGTGCGCTTGTCCGAGAGTCCCAGGCGCTGGAGCACGCCCGCCATGTCGCGTGTCTTCGGCGCGGCGAACGACAGCGAGTCGAGCACCGTCACCGCGTTGTCGGCCGCCTTCTGCGAAAGCGCCGAGGCGAGCGCCGCGCGGCGCTGCCGCTTCGGCAGCTCGGTGCGGTAATCGCGCGGCACCGGGCCGAACGCGCGGCCGCCACCGGGCATCAACGGCGAGGTGTTCGAGCCCTGGCGGGCGCGGCCGGTGCCCTTCTGGCGGAACGGCTTGCGGCCGCCGCCCGAGACCTCGCCCTTGTGCTTCACCTTGGCCGTCCCCTGGCGCTGGTTGCCGAGGTGGCGCTTCACCGAGAGGTAGAGCAGGTGCTCATGCACCTGCTGCCCGAACAGCTCCTCGGGAAGGCTCGCGCTGCCCTTCTCGATGCCGTCGGGGTTGCAGACCCTGGCGTTGATCGTGCCCATGTCAGTCTTCCCGCTTCTTGACGACCACCAGGCCGTTCGGCGGCCCCGGGACGGCGCCGCGCACCATGAGCACGTTCTGCTCGGGGTCCACCGCGACGACTTCCAGGTTCTTGATGGTCAGGTTGACGCCGCCCATGCGGCCGGGCAGGCGCTTGCCCTTGATGACGCGCGAGGGATACGCCGACGCCCCAATCGAGCCGGGCTGCTTGCCCGCGGTCGGGCCGTGCGACGCGTGCCCGGCCGCGAAGCCGTGGCGCTTCACCACGCCGGCGAAGCCGCGGCCCTTGGTCACGCCCTGCACGTCCACGTGCCGTCCCCTCTCGAAGATCGAGACGTCGAGGCTCTGGCCCACCTCGAGCCCATCGGTGCTGTCCACGCGGAACTCGCGCAGCTGGCTCGCCGGGGTCAGGTTGCGCTTCTTGAACTGGCCGAGCACCGGCCTCGTGAAACGCGACTCCTTGCGCGTGCCGAAGCCCAGCTGCACCGCGGTGTAGCCGTCGCGCTGCGCGGTGCGCAGCTCGGTGACGGTGCAGGGGCCCGCCTCGATGATGGTGACGGGGATGGCTTCGCCCTTCTCTCCGAAGAGCTGCGTCATGCCCACTTTTCTGCCGATCAGTCCGATCATGGTTGTCCCACCCGCACACTCAGGTCTTGATCTCGATGTCCACGCCCGCCGGGATGTCGAGCTTCTCGAGCGCTTCCATCGTCTGTGCGCTGGAGCGCGTGATGTCGATCAGCCGCTTGTGGATGCGAATCTCGAACTGCTCCCGCGATTTCTTGTCCACGTGCGGGCTGCGCAGCACGGTGTAAACGGTCTTCTTGGTCGGGAGCGGCACGGGCCCCGATGTCACGGCTCCCGTGCGGCGCGCCGTACGCACGATCTCCGACGCCGACTGGTCGAGCGTCGCGTGATCGTAGGACTTCAGCTTGATGCGGATCTTCTGGAGCATCGTCATCGGCCTTTCACGCGAGGACTTCCGTGACGACACCGGCGCCCACCGTGCGGCCGCCCTCGCGGATCGCGAACCGCAGCT
>ERZ1292640.3272-Hain-H43-02um-R1-3272-length-12646-cov-13_pt1 | contig 12646 bp, 14 predicted proteins | sample MGYA00564404_ERZ1292640 | MGnify/ENA primary metagenome ERZ1292640 (study PRJEB36523, sample SAMEA6512636) | groundwater metagenome | collected 2019-01-08 | study: AquaDiva: Metagenomics assemblies of 32 groundwater samples | reverse complement strand
GGTCGACGGCGTCTATACCGAGGACCCGAAGACGCATGCCGATGCGATGCGCTACAAGAGCATCACTTTCGACGAGGCGATAATCCGGAATCTGAAAGTGATGGACGCGACCGCGCTGACCCTGTGCCGCGACCAGAAGCTGCCGATCAACGTCTTCAGCATCTTCAAGCCGGGTGCCTTCAGGCGCGTCGTCACGGGTGAGGACGAAGGCACGCTTGTGCATTACTAGCGGAGGAGTCGAATGATCGCCGATATCAAGAAATCCGCCGAACAGAAAATGAAAAAGACTCTCGAGACGCTGCAAGCCGATTTCGGAAAAATTCGCACCGGGCGCGCGCATACGGGCCTGCTCGACCACGTGCTGGTCGACTATTACGGCACGCCGACGCCGGTCAGCGGGGTTGCCAACGTGACGCTGCTCGACGCGCGTACTCTCGCCGTCACGCCGTGGGACAAGAAAATGGCGGGCGTGGTCGAAAAGGCGATCCGCGATTCGGATCTCGGGCTGAACCCTGCCACGACCGGCGACGTCGTGCGCGTGCCGATGCCGGCGCTGACCGACGAACGCCGCCGCGACCTGGTGAAGGTCGTGCATCGCGAGGCCGAGAACGCACGCATCGCGGTGCGCAACATCCGCCGCGACGCCAACAATCACCTCAAGGATTTGCTCAAGAAAAAGCAGGTCGCCGAGGACGAGGAGCGCCGCGCGCAGGACGACGTGCAGAAGCTGACTGACCGTTACATTTCCGAAGTCGACAAGGCGATGGCCGTCAAAGAAGCGGACCTGGTCGCGGTATAGCGGGCGTGGCTAACCCCGGTTCCACCGTTGCAGTTCCCGCAACCCGCACGCTGCCGCGGCATCTTGCCATCATCATGGATGGCAACGGCCGGTGGGCCGCGAAGCGCCTGCTGCCGCGTATCGCGGGGCACCGCCGCGGCGTGGAGGTGGTGCGCAGCACGGTGCAGGCGTGCGTGCAGCAGGGTATTGAATTCCTGACGCTGTTTGCGTTCAGCAGCGAAAACTGGCGCAGGCCGGCGGACGAGGTGTCGTTGCTGATGCAGTTGTTCATGCTGGCGCTCGAGCGGGAAGTCGCGACGCTGCACAAGAACAGCATCCGGTTCAGGGTCATTGGCGATCTGACGCGCTTCGAGCCCCGGCTCATCCGCCTGATCGCGGGGGCCGAGCAGCTCACCCGGGAAAATACGCGGCTGACCTTGACAGTGGCCGCCAATTACGGCGGGCGCTGGGACATGATCCAGGCGGTTGGCCGCATGCTGAAGGACCATCCGCAGCTTGCCACGGGCTTCACCGAGGCCGATTTGCAGCCTTATCTGTCGCTCGCCTATGCGCCGGAACCCGATTTTTTCATCCGCACCGGCGGCGAACAGCGCATCAGTAATTTTCTGCTGTGGCAGCTGGCCTACACCGAGATGTATTTCACCGACACCCTGTGGCCGGATTTCGACACGGCGGCATTCGAACGGGCGATCGCCTCTTACCAGCAACGCGAACGCCGTTTCGGGCGCACCAGCGAGCAGGTGCAGGCGGCGATAGCGCAGAACGCACCGCAACCCGTCACCGAGGGTCGCGCGCGGTGAGTCGCGGCGGGTTCCCGCATGCTTAAAGTACGCATCATGACGGTGGCGGTGGTACTGCCGTTATTGCTGGCAGCGATGTTCCTGCTGCCGAATGTCTGGTGGAATATCGCTTTGGTTGCGCCGCTGCTGGTCGCCGGCCATGAATGGGCGCGGCTTGCCGATTTTGGCCGCGGGGCGGAAGCCGCGTTTCTGACCGCACTGCTGGCCGGATGCCTCCTGCTGTGGCTGATCGCGCTGCCGGCTGCACAGCGCCCGGGAAACGCCGCGACTGCCCCTGAACGTGCCGTCTTTGCAGTGGCGGTCGCATTCTGGTGCATCATCGCGCCGTGCTGGTTATGGCTGAAGATCGTCGTGCGCCAACGCCTCGCGCTTGCGGTCGTGGGCCTGATGGTGCTGCTGCCCACGTGGCTGGCGCTCGCGCGCCTGCAGCACGACGCGTGGTTATTGCTGCAGCTGCTGGCGGTGATCTGGATTGCCGACAGCGCGGCTTATTTCGCGGGACGCGCGCTGGGCAGGCGCAAACTGGCGCCTGCGATCAGCCCCGGCAAGACCCGGGAAGGCGTCGGCGGTGCATTCGCCGCCGTCATCGTCTATGCATTGGCGGTGCATTTTTCGCTGTTCCTGACGCGCGATTTGCCCACGGTCATTGCCGGATTTGCCGCGATGGTGGCGCTTGGCACTGTAGGAGACTTGTTTGAATCGTGGCTCAAGCGCGGTGCCGGAGTCAAAGACAGTGGCGGCGTTTTTCCGGGACACGGCGGAATGCTCGATCGCATCGATAGCTTGACCGCGGCGCTGCCGCTGGCGGCATTGGTATTCGTTTAGACTAGCGCATGAATGCATCCCGACAGGTCGTAATTCTGGGATCCACCGGCAGCGTGGGCTCGAGCACGCTGGATGTCATCGCGCGTCATCCGGAGCGCTTCAAGGTCGTCGCGCTCACCGCCCACCGGCAGATCGAGGCGCTCTTCAAACAGTGCATCGAATTCGAGCCGCAATATGCGGCGGTAGGCGATGCCAGGAGCGCCGAATTATTGCTCGCCCGGCTGCGCGCAGCGGGCAGCGCAACGCACGTGCTGTGCGGCGAGCAGGCGCTCGAACAGGTTGCAGCCTTGCCGCAGGCGGACACGGTGATGGCGGCGATCGTCGGAATCGCCGGATTGCGCGCGACTTTCGCGGCAGTACAGGCCGGCAAGCGAGTGCTGCTTGCCAACAAGGAGGCGCTGGTGACCGCCGGCCCGGTATTCATGAACGCGGTGCGCAGCCGCGGCGTGACATTGATACCGATCGACAGTGAGCACAATGCGGTGTTCCAGGCGCTTCCCGGGGCGTTTGCCGGCGATCTGGCCGCAGCGGGCGTGCGTCGTATCCTGCTGACGGCTTCGGGCGGGCCGTTTCGCGAATTGCCACTCGAGCGCCTGTCGCAGGTCACGCCGGACGAGGCCTGCGCCCACCCCAAGTGGGTGATGGGACGCAAGATTTCAGTCGATTCCGCCACCATGATGAACAAAGGCCTCGAAATCATCGAGGCGCGCTGGCTTTTCAATGCGGTGGAAGAACAAATCAAGGTCGTGATTCATCCCGAAAGCGTCATTCACTCGCTGGTCGAGTATTGCGACGGGTCGATGGTCGCCCAGCTTGGCAATCCCGATATGCGCACGCCGATCGCCTTCGCGCTTGACTACCCGCAGCGGATCGAAGCGGGGGTCGACTTTCTTGATCTGGCGGCGCTGGGCCAGCTCAATTTCTCAGCGCCCGATCACAACCGGTTTCCGTGTCTCGAGCTGGCGCGCGAAGCGTTGCGTGCCGGCGGCAGCGCGCCCACCGTGCTCAATGCGGCGAACGAAGTGGCGGTAGCGGCGTTCCTTGATTCGAAGCTGCGTTTCGACCAGATTCCGGTGTTGATCGGGCACGTGCTCGCCGAGATCCCGGTTGCGCAGTTGCGCGACCTGGAAGACGTTTTCAGCGTCGACCGGCGCGCGCGCGATTGCGCCGAGACATGGCTTGCGCGCAATGCGGACGTGACGGTCCGGCGCCCGCTGCGTGTCACCGCTTAAGCGCCCCTAGTTTGCGATGAGCCTGCTGACAACCATCGTCGCGTTTGCATTTGCGCTGGGTGCGCTGATCGTAGTGCACGAATACGGGCACTACGTCGTGGCACGGGTGTGCAATGTCAAAGTGCTGAGATTTTCAGTGGGATTTGGCCGGGTGATATGGTCGCGCCGTTACGGCCGCGATCAGACCGAGTGGGCGATCTCCGCTTTTCCGCTCGGCGGTTACGTCAAAATGGTCGACGAACGCGAAGGCGAGGTTGCGCCTGAGGATCTGGCGCGTGCGTTCAATCGCCAATCGGTCTACCGCCGCACCGTGATCGTGGCAGCCGGGCCGGTGGCCAATTTCCTGCTCGCGATTCTGCTGTACTGGCTGATCTACATGCACGGCATCCCGGGGCTCAGTCCGGTGATCGGCGCCGTAGCACCCGGAACGCCCGCTGCGGCCGCGCAGTTTGCGCCGGGTGACATCCTGACCAAGATCGGGCAGCAGGCGGTCACGACCTGGCAGGATGCGCGCTGGGCGCTGCTCAAGCATGCGGTCGACAAAAGCGTGGTCGTGATCGAAGTCCGGAACGAACGCAACGAGATCGCCTGGCGCAAGCTCGATCTGTCGCGGTTCGGAAGCGCGGAGCTCGACGGGGATTTCCTGCGCGCGCTCGGTTTCATGCGGCTCGCGCCGCCGTTGCCGCCGGTGATCGGTCAGGTGCTGCCGGACGGCGCCGCAGCGCGTGGCGGCCTGCGGGCCAACGACGAAATCGTCACGATCAACGGCGCAGCGGTGACGCGCTGGGATCAAGTTGTTGCGGCCGTCCGCAGTAATGCCGGCCGCGAACTGGTGTTCGTCGCGAAGCGCGGTGCGGCAGGCACGGTCAGAATCGCCGTGGCCCCGGACGCGGTTCTTGAAAACGGCGAACGCATCGGGCGCATTGGAGCGGCGGCGCGCATCGACCGCGAGGCGCTCGAAAAGTACGTGGTGGAGGTCCGTTATCCGCCGCTCGCGAGCCTGGGCCACGCGCTGGAGCGCACTTGGGACACTTCGGTGTTCAGCCTGAAAATGCTCGGCAAAATGATCGTGGGCGAGGTGTCGCTGAAGAATCTGAGCGGCCCGCTCACCATCGCCGACTATGCGGGCCAGTCGGCGCGGGTCGGGTGGCTTTCCTATCTGGTGTTCCTGGCGCTGATCAGCATCAGCCTGGGCGTGCTCAATCTGCTGCCGATACCCTTATTGGATGGCGGGCATTTGATGTATTATACGGTTGAAATTTTTAAGGGAAGCCCCGTTTCCGACAAAGCCATCGAGTTGGGACAGCGCGTCGGGATGGCGGTGCTGTTCATGCTGATGTCTTTTGCGCTGTATAACGATATCAACCGCTTGATTCACGGCTAAGAAAAGATGCGCTTGTTTCGGTGCCTGTTCGCGTTGTTCGGCATGCTGCCCGTTTTGGCCGCGCACGCATTCGATCCCTTCGTCGTGAAGGACATCCGCATCGAGGGTATTCAGCGCACCGAGGCCGGAACGGTGTTCAGCTACCTGCCGGTCAAGGTCGGCGAAACGATGACCGATGACAAAGCCGCCCAGGCGATCCGTTCGCTATATGCCACCGGCTTTTTCAGGGACGTCAGCCTCGAGGTCGATAACGGCGTGCTGATCGTGTCGGTGCAGGAGCGGCCTTCCGTGGCGCAGATCGAGTTTTTGGGCACCAAGGAATTCAACAAGGAGGATCTGCTCAAGGGGATGCGGTCGATCGGCCTTGCGGAAGGGCGCATCTTCGACCGCGGACTGCTCGACAAGGCGGAACAGGAACTCAAGCGCCAGTACATCAGCCGCGGCAAGTATTCGGCGCAGATCACGACGACCATCACGCCGCTTGAACGCAACCGGGTGGCGCTGCGTTTTGACGTCGTCGAGGGCGAGATCGCCAAGATTCGCCAGATCAGCATCATCGGCAGCCAGGTGTTCAGGGAAACGACCCTGACGGGGTTGTTCAAGTTGCGAACCCCGGGGCTGATGACCTGGTTCAGCAAGGACGACCAGTATTCGAAGCAGAAACTGGGCGCAGACCTCGAGACGCTGCGCTCGCATTACCTCGACCGCGGCTACCTGGATTTCAATATCGACTCGACGCAAGTGTCGATCACGCCGGACAAAAAGGACGTCTACATCGCCATTGGCATCACCGAAGGCCCGCAGTATACGGTTTCGGAAGTCAATCTGGCGGGCGAGATGCTGATTCCGCAGGCCGAGGCGCTCAAACTGGTGAAGTTGAAGGCGGGCGAAGTTTTCTCGCGCGCCCGGCTCACGGAATCAACCAAAGCGATCAGCGACCGGCTCGGCGACGACGGCTATGCTTTCGCGAACGTCAACGCCGTTCCGGACGTCGACAAGGCGCAGCGCAAAGTCGCATTCACGTTCTTCGTCGACCCCGGACGCCGCGTCTACGTCCGCCGCATCAACGTCGCCGGCAACACCCGCACGCGGGACGAGGTGATACGCCGCGAGATGCGTCAACTCGAAGGCGGGTGGTACTCGGCCAACAGCATCACCAAATCGAAGCAGCGCATCGACCGGCTCGGTTATTTCACGGAGGTCAACGTCGAGACGCCGTCCGTACCCGGCGCCACCGACCAGGTCGATCTCAACGTCAGCGTGGTCGAGAAACCGACCGGAAATATCCTGCTGGGCGCCGGTTTCGGTTCCGAAGGCGTGGTTTTCAGCGGGGGCGTCACCCAGCAGAATGTGTTCGGTACCGGCAATCATCTGGGCGTGCAGGTCAACACCAGCAAGATCAACACCGTCTACTCGCTGTCGTTCACGCAGCCGTACTGGACGGCGGACGGCGTGAGCCGCGGCTTCGATATCTACAAGCGGAACGTGGACCCGTCATCGCTCTCGCTCGGCCAGTACCGCACGTCTACACTGGGCGGCCAGGCGCGGCTCGGCGTGCCGTTTACCGATATCGACACGGTTTCGTTCGGCCTCGGCTACGAGCAAACGGGAATCACTACTTATCCCGACAGCCCGCTCAGAATCGTCAGCTATGTCAACACGTTCGGCACGGACAACTCCGCCCTGCTCGGTAATGTCGGCTGGGCGCGGGACACGCGCGACAGCGCGATCTATCCCACGAGTGGCGCGATCAGCCGCGCGTTCGTGGAAACCGGGCTACCGGGGGGCAGCCTGCGTTTCTACAAAGTCAATGCGCAGCATCAGAGATACTTTCCGTTGACGCGCGACTTTACGCTCTACCTGAACGGCGACATCGGTTACGGCAACGGCCTCGGCGGCAAGCCGCTGCCGTTCTTCCGCAATTACTATGTCGGAGGCGTCAGCTCGCTGCGCGGCTTTTACGCTGCAACCGTCGGCCCGAAGGATGCCAACGGCGATCCGGTAGGCGGCAGCAAGAAAGTGGTCGGCAGCGCCGAGTTGCTCTTCCCGTTCCCCGGATTGCGCAATGACAAGTCGGTGCGGGTCAGTGCGTTCGTCGATGCCGGCGTGGCCGGCGAATCCTACGCATTCAGCGAATTGCGTGCTGCAGCCGGGTTGGCGGTACTGTGGGTTTCCCCGTTCGGCCCGATCAAGTTGAGCGCGGCGGAGCCCTTCCGGAGCCAGATCGGCGACAAGAAACAGTCATTCCAGTTTACTTTCGGTTCCCAGTTCTGAGCGCGCGCGGCGTTTGGCCGGGAAGCCGGACCCGTTTAAGGAGACCAACTTGAAGCATTTCGAACTACTGATCCTCGCGGCGGCGCTGGCGCTGAGCGGCCTGGCAGCGCAGGCGCAGGCCGCCGAGCTGAAAATCGGGTTCATCGACGCCGATCGCATCAATCGTGAGTCCGTGCCTGCCGAACGCGCGACCAAGAAGCTCGAAAAAGAATTTGCGCCGCGCGAGCAGGATCTGCGCAAGCTCGAGCAGCAGATCAAGTCCCTGCAGGGGCAGCTCGAGAAAGACGGCTTGACCCTGAGCGAGTCCGACCGCCGCACGAAGGAGCAGGAACTCGGCCGCCAGACGCGGGAGTTCCAGCGCATGCAGCGCGAGTTCCGCGAGGATCTTAATCTGCGCCGCAACGAGGAGCTTGCAGCCCTGTTCGAGCGCGCCAATAAAGTCATCAAGCAGATTGCCGAAGCGGAGAAATTCGATCTGATCCTGCAGGAAGCGGTCTACCGCAGCCCGCGCATCGATATCACCGAGAAGGTTCTCAAAGCACTGTCCGCCGACCGGTGACCGTGCGGGGTTGCATGACTTGAGCACCAGGTGCGCTGCATTGCGCCGGCTGCAAGGCGCTGGCGCGCCGGAAAGTGATTTTGAGCAAGCGCAAATCGTTAAGACTCGGCGATATCGTCAAGCGGCTCGGCGGCGAGTTGATCGGCGACGCTGACGTTCGCATCCACCAGGTTGCCACCCTGGAATCGGCCGGGCCCACGGATATCACGTTTCTCACCCAATCCAGATTCCTGGCGCAGCTCGGGCGGACGCGGGCGGGGGCGGTCATACTCGGCCCCGAGACGCGCGATGCGAGCGGCCTGCCGCGCATCATCAGCGCCAACCCCTACGCCTATTTCGCCAAAGTTTCGGCACTTCTCAATCCGCCTGCCGCGGTTGAACCCGGAATGCACGAGTCGGCGGTGGTGGACAAATCAGCGCGCGTCGCGGCTTCAGCGAGCATCGGTGCCTGCGCGGTCATCGGCAGGCATGCCGAGATTGCGGACCACGCGATCGTCGGCCCCGGGTGCTTTATCGGCGAGGGCGCCCGCATAGGAACCGGCAGCCGGCTGCATGCCAATGTCACGGTTTATCATGGCTGCCGGATCGGCGCGCGCTGCATTGTGCACGCCGGGGCCGTGATTGGATCCGACGGGTTCGGCATCGCGAAGGAGGACGGCGTCTGGAAGAAAATCCCCCAGATCGGCCGGGCGCTGATCGGCGACGACGTCGAAATCGGCGCCAATACCACGATCGATCGCGGCGCGCTCGACGATACGGTCATCGAAGACGGGGTCAAGCTCGACAATCAGATCCACATCGCACATAACGTCCGGATCGGCGCCCACACCGCGATTGCGGCCTGCGTCGGCATCGCCGGCAGCGCCAGAATCGGCCGCCACTGTGCGCTCGGCGGGGCGTCGATGATCTACGGCCACATCACGCTCGCGGACAACGTGAACGTTTCGGCCGGCACGCTCATCATGAAGTCGCTTGAGAAGCCCGGCACTTACACGGGCGTTTATCCGTTTTCCAGCCACCAGCGCTGGCTCAAGAACGCCGCGCATCTGAGGCAGCTCGATGAGCTGGCGAAGCGGGTCCGCGAGCTGGAGGGCCGGCTGGGCAAGACCGGGAGGGGCAAGACATGAACAGCATGGACATCCACCAGATACTCGAATGCCTGCCGCACCGCTACCCGATGCTGCTGGTGGACCGGGTGATATCCTGCGAAGCGGGAAAGCGCATCGTCGCGATCAAGAACGTCACCATCAACGAGCCTTTTTTCGGCGGGCATTTTCCGCACCATCCGGTGATGCCGGGCGTGCTGATCATCGAGGCGTTGGCCCAGGCCGCCGCCATCCTCACTTTCCAGACGCACGGCCATAAAACCGACGAAAACTCGATTTATTATTTTGTCGGCATCAACAACGCGCGTTTCAAGAAGCCGGTGCTGCCGGGTGACACGCTCGAGCTGATTGCCGAGATGAAGCGCCATGCACGCGGAATCTGGTGGTATTCAGCGCAGGCGCGGGTGGCGAACCAGGTGGTGACCGAAGCGGAGCTGATGTGCACGCTGCGCGAGATCAACGACCCTGCGCAAGCATGATGGCCGGGGCACGGCCGTGATCCATCCCACCGCCATCATCCATCCCGGCGCGCGGCTCGCCGACGATGTCGAAATCGGCGCCTACACGGTGATCGGCGAGCACGTCGAGATCGGCGCCGGCTGCCGCATCGGACCGCATGCGGTGATCACCGGACACACCCGCATCGGGCGCGACAACCGTATCTTCCAGTTCGTCTCGCTCGGCGCCCCGCCGCAGGACAAGAAATACGCGGGCGAGCCGACGCGGCTCGAGATCGGTGAGCGCAATACCATCCGCGAATTCTGCACCTTCAACTGCGGCACGGTGCAGGATGCCGGCGTCACGCGGCTGGGAGACGACAACTGGATCATGGCTTACGTGCATCTCGCGCACGACTGCCAGATCGGCAATCACACCATATTCGCCAACAACTCGCAGCTGGCCGGGCACGTGCACGTCGCCGACTACGCCATACTCGGCGGATACACCGCCGTGCACCAGTTCTGCCGCATCGGCGCGCACAGTATTACCGCGATCGGGACCGTCGTGCTGCAGGATATTCCGCCGTTCGTGACCGCATCGGGAAACACCGCGCAACCCTACGGCATCAATGCCGAGGGCCTGAAGCGGCGCGGTTTTTCAGCGCCCACCATCACCCGCATCAAGCGCGCCTACAAGACGCTCTACAAATCGGGGCAGACGCTCGACGCTGCCAAGCGCGAAATCGCCGTGCAATCGCGCGATTGCCCCGACCTGCAGCTGCTGCTCGATTTTCTCGATCATTCGACGCGTGGCATCATCCGCTGAGCGCGCGCCGCGCCGCCGCACCATCGGCATCGTCGCCGGCGAAGCCTCCGGCGACCTGCTGGGAAGCCAGCTGATCGGCGCGCTGCGCGCGATCCTGCCGCAGCTCGATTTCACCGGTATCGGCGGGCCGCGCATGCAATCCGCCGGGATGGAGGTGTTGTTCCCGCTCGAGAAACTCGCGGTGCGCGGCTACCTGGAGGTGGCGCGGCATTGCGTCGGGATCCTCGGGATTCGCCGCCGGTTGCGCCGGCGTTTCATCGCCAACCCGCCGGATGTGTTCATCGGCATCGACGCGCCGGACTTCAACCTTGGGCTCGAGAGGAGCCTCAAGGCGCATGGCATACCCACGGTCCATTATGTGAGCCCGGCGATCTGGATGTGGCGCAGGGAGCGCCTCCACGGGATCAAGCGCTCGGTCAGCAAGATGTTGACGCTGTTTCCGTTCGAAGTACCGGTCTACCGCGATGCCGGCATCGACGTCGAATTTGTCGGACATCCGCTCACCGACATTCTCGACCAGGTACCCGGACGCACCGCCGCGCGCGAGCAACTGAGGTTGCCAGTGTCGGCGACGGTGATCGCGCTGCTGCCGGGCAGCCGCCAGAGCGAGCTCGAACACATGGCGGATCTCTTCGTCCAGACCGCGAAAGCCATCAACGAGTATGCGCCGCAGACGCTGTTTCTGGTACCGCTCGTGACGCGCGAGACGCGGGCGATGTTCGAGGCGGCGCTGTATCGCAACCAGGCCGGGGATTTGCCCCTGACAGTGCTGTTCGGCCATGCGCAGGACGCAATGTCGGCGGCCGATGTCGTGCTGGCCGCAGCGGGAACGGCGACGCTCGAGGCGGCATTGCTCGGCAGGCCGATGGTGATCACCTACAAGATGCCGGCGGCAAGCCACTGGCTGCTCAGAGGCAAGGGCTATCTGCCGTATTACGGGCTGCCGAACATCCTGGCCGGCGAGTTCGTGGTGCCGGAAATAATCCAGGACGACGCGACCCCGCAGAACCTCTCCCAGGCTTTGCTCAATCTGCTCGACGACGAAGTCGTGCGCGTGCATCTCGAGCGCAAGTTCGCCGCCATGAGCGCGAGCCTGCAACGCGGCGCCGCGCGCCGGGCGGCGTTGGCCGTGTTGCCGCTGCTGCAGGCGTAAGCTGCATGCCGGGATTAACCTGCGGCGTCGATGAAGCAGGGCGTGGACCGCTGGCGGGGCCGGTGTTTGCAGCGGCGGTCATACTCGGCCCCGCGCATGGGATCGCCGGGCTCGCTGATTCCAAAAAACTGAGTGCAGAGCGGCGCACAACGCTGGCGCTGCAAATCAGGCAGCATGCGCTGGCCTGGGCGGTGGCCAGCGCCTCGGTCGAAGAAATTGACGCGCTCAACATCCTGCGGGCGACCCTGCTGGCGATGCGGCGCGCGGTGGAAGGCCTGGAGCTAATGCCCACCGAAGTGCTGGTGGACGGTCTGTATTGCCCCGAGATACCGCAGCGGGCGCGCGCCATCGTGCGCGGCGACAGCACGGTGGCCGAGATCTCCGCGGCTTCAATCCTCGCCAAAACGGCGCGCGACGCGCTCATGCTGGAGCTGCACCACGCGTACCCGCAATACGGATTCGATCGCCACAAAGGCTATCCAACTGTTGCGCATCTCGCAGCGTTGCGCGCTCACGGCGTATCGGTGGTGCACCGCCGCTCGTTTGCGCCGGTGAGGGCTCTGCTCACTGACTTCTGAAACGAATTTCCACGGCTTTTCGTAGGGTGGATGAAGCGCAGCGGAATCCACCAAACGCTGTGGAGATGCCCCGCGAATCGAGCGGCTGGTGGATTCCGCTGCGCTCCATCCACGAGTCGCCGTTGAATCGACGATAGCTGGTTTGCACTTTACGCCACTGTGGCGTATCGTCAACGCCCAAGCTCAAGCAGCGCTTCGTGATGGAGATGCTCGAAACCGTGCTCGCGCAGGCGAGCTGCTAAAGAGAGAAACCCCCATGAATAACTCGAACGAACAGGCCCTCCTGGAGAAACTGAAGCAGCTGCCGCCCGAGCGCGTGGCAGAGGTGGAGGACTTTGTGGACTTTCTGCGCACGCGCGGCGACGCGCAGCAGCTCACCCGGGCCGTCGCCAGGGTCGCCGAGCCCGCGTTCAAGAAGGTCTGGGATAATCCCGACGATGCCGCCTACGACCGGCTATAGCTTCGGGGACGTGGTCCTGGTGCCGTTCCCCTTCACCGACCAGGCCGGCACCAAGAAGCGCCCCGTGGTCATCATCAGCAGCGCTGCCTACAACACCGCGCAACGCGATCTCGTCATCATGGCGGTCACCAGTCAGTTGAGACCCTCGGGCGCGCACATCGGTCGGTAGCGCCCCGTACAGCGCCCAGAACTTCGGCGACGTGAAATGCT
>ERZ1292640.3270-Hain-H43-02um-R1-3270-length-12651-cov-6_pt1 | contig 12651 bp, 13 predicted proteins | sample MGYA00564404_ERZ1292640 | MGnify/ENA primary metagenome ERZ1292640 (study PRJEB36523, sample SAMEA6512636) | groundwater metagenome | collected 2019-01-08 | study: AquaDiva: Metagenomics assemblies of 32 groundwater samples | reverse complement strand
CAATATCAAGCTGATCAACTCGTTGAAGTCGCTTCGGGACCTGGGCAACACGATCATCGTTGTCGAGCACGACAAGGAGACAATCCGGAGTGCCGATTATGTGATTGATCTTGGACCTGGAGCCGGTGAACACGGTGGCTATGTGGTGACATGCGGTAAGCCCAGTGAATTAAAAATCAAAAATGTCCCGCCCGACAACGGCGGGATGTCAAAAAGCGACAAAAAAGGAAGGGTGGGAGGCAATGGGTTCGACAGGATATCACACACGGCGCTCTATCTCAAAGGGAAGAAGAAGATTGATGTTCCAGCGAAGCGGAGGTCAGGGAGTGGGAAATGGCTGGCTCTCTCGGGAGCCTCGGGCAATAACCTCAAGAACATGGCTGTCAAGATACCGCTCGGGCGATTCGTGTGTGTGACGGGTGTTAGTGGCTCCGGCAAATCTACGCTGATCAATGAGACCCTCTATCCGGTTCTTTCGAAGAAGTTTTATCGGTCTCGGATGGTGCCGCTCCCGTATAAGGGCATCAAGGGGCTCGAGCATATCGACAAGGTCATTGACATCGATCAGTCTCCTATTGGGCGCACGCCACGGTCGAATCCGTCGACGTACACCGGGGTGTTCACTCTTGTCCGAGATCTTTTCACACAGCTGCCGGAGGCGAAGATTCGAGGATACAAAGCCGGGAGATTCAGCTTCAACGTAAGAGGCGGTCGCTGTGAAGAATGCGAGGGGGATGGCGTTCGGAAGATCGAAATGAACTTTCTGCCGGATGTCTACGTCCTCTGTGATGTCTGCAAGGGAAAGCGCTACAACCGAGAGACGCTTGAAGTGCACTACAAAGGGAAATCGATTGCCGATGTGTTGGATATGACGGTGGAAGATGCCATCGAACTTTTTAGTGAGTTTCCAAGAATTCAGCGTCATCTTCAGACTCTGCACGACGTTGGCCTGGGCTACATCCGTCTGGGTCAACAGGCAACGACGCTCTCGGGGGGCGAGGCGCAACGAGTGAAGTTGTCAACAGAATTGTCGAAGGTAGGGACAGGAAAGACCCTCTACATTCTCGATGAGCCGACAACCGGTCTTCATTTTGAAGATATCCGGATGCTCTTGTCCGTGCTGAATAAGCTCGTGGACAAGGGGAACACGGTCATCGTGATTGAGCACAACCTCGACGTCATCAAGACGGCAGATTGGATCGTCGATCTGGGCCCTGAGGGCGGCGACGATGGCGGAGAGATAGTTGCGGAGGGAACGCCGGAGGAGGTGGCAGAGAATGAAGCGTCGTATACGGGGATGTTTTTGAAAAAGGAGCTTTACTAGCCAGGAGTGTGCTCGAAAGATAGCTTGGTCACCTGGAAAACCATGGATTCCCCTTCACAAAGAACCTCCACTTTTTCTCCCTTCCGTTCTTGATGCCGATACGTGTCGATCGCCCGACTTTTGATTCCGGGATTCGCTCTCCATTCAGGATGTAGATCTGGTCTCCCAGCAGATCGGCGCCGTTCTGCTCGCGTCCGATGGCAAATGCCTCACAGAATTTCGCCGGCCCGTTGGTCAGGTTAATTGGTGATTGGTCATTGGTTTGCGCCAAAGGCGCATCCCCGCCAGACCATCTAGAGCTGGTAAGGCGGGCTGGCGCCTCCGGCGGAAATTGGTGGGTGCCAAACCTGTTCCTCATCATGACATCGATTCCAATTAGCGGCTCAACAGCGCGAATCAGGACGGCTTCGCCCACTCCGGCTTTCCCCGTTACGACGTTTGCACAGAAGTGCATTCCATACGTGAAGTATACATACAGGTGTCCCCCTTTCCAGTACATCACCTCATTGCGTTTCGTCTTGCCGCGGAAGGAATGTGACGCCGGATCGCCTTCGCGGTAAGCTTCAGCTTCAACGATCTTGCCGATGAGCTTCTTGCCTCGGTATTCGCGCACCAGATACTTGCCGAGCAGATCACGTGCTACTCGGAGCGTGGCGCGAAGGTAGAACGCGCGGGAAAGCTTTTTCGAATTGCTGAATGCGAATTGTGGATTGCGGAACGTCAATTTCTGATCCGCGATTGTCGATTTGCAGATCCGGGTTGTGGGTTGCGCATTGATTGTCGACTTGATGGCGTCAAGGACCGGTGTTAGGATTCATAAACGGATTTTCGGAGGCGACTTTGGTGCTGTCTTCCTGACAAATTGAGGTGTTGGAGGCGAAATGGACGAGCAAGAACAGCAGCGAGAGGACGAATTCCGGCTTCCACAAAAAAGGTTTCATTACAAATTCCTCAATTGGTCAATTGCTGAGTTCTTTCTTGGTCTCGAGGTAGGCCTGAATCGCGACCTTGATGTTTTCCAGAGCTTCCTTCTTTTGTCTTACCTTGAGACCAGCACCCAGGCAGCCCGGGACACCAAACTGAGTATCCCTCCTCTGTTTTCTTGATATTGACTCTGTAGCGCATGATTGCCCCTCCAATCTTGGCCTCAAAATGTAATCCTATTTCTGTTGAGTGTCAATTTTGACATTATAAGGAAAGACCAAGACCGCCACTTCAGACGCCTTGTTTCTGTTTCAGTCACGACCTATCTTGCAGATGACTATGAAACGAAAACTCAAATGGCTCATCGAGTCGACGCGAACGGGGATCATCTATGAAGATGACCACCTGCTCGTCCTCAACAAACCTGCCGGTCTCTTGGTTCTGCCGGATCGCTACAAAAAAGACTTGCCGAACCTGTACACGATCCTCAACGAGGAGCTTGGAAAGATCTTCGTCGTCCATCGAATCGACAAGGAGACGAGCGGCATTATCGTCTTTGCAAAGACCGCTGAGGCACACGCTGCGCTCAACGCACAGGTCGAAGGGAGATGGGTCGAGAAAATCTATAGTGCCATCGTCGTTGGCGATGCGAGCGGGAAGGAGGGCAGCATCGAACTACCGCTGGCTCAGAGTTCAACTGACGCAGCGGTTGTGAAAGTGGACCACAAGAAAGGAAAAGATGCAGTCACACTTTACAAAGTTGTCGAGCAGTTCCACGGTTATGCATTGCTGGAGGTGAGGCCGAAGTCAGGGCGCATGCACCAGATTCGGGTTCACCTTGGAGCAATCGGTCTGCCGATACTCGCTGACACGCTATACGGTGGTGGGGAAGGATTCTATCTGTCTCAAGTCAAGGGAGGGTACAAGGCTGAAGGGGAAGAGAAGCCGTTGCTGTCTCGCACGGCTCTGCACGCGTCTGGGATATCATTTGTCCACCCAGTGAATCAAGAAACGATGACGTCCTCGGCTCCCTTGCCAAAAGATATGAGTTCTGTGCTGAAATACCTCAGGAAATTCAGAGCGCAGGAGATAGTTACCTGAGCCGCTAGAACAGAGTCTCTTGGTCGGAAGACTCCTTGGTGATGCCGAAGTGTTTGTAAGCGAGCGACGTTGCCTCGCGTCCGCGCGGCGTGCGTTTGAGAAATCCTTCCTGAATCAAATACGGTTCGTACACTTCCTCAATCGTGCCCGGTTCTTCGCCGACAGCTACCGCGACCGTGTTCAGGCCCACCGGTCCGCCGTCGTACTTCTCGATGATCGCGCGGAGAATCCGTTTATCCATCTCATCCAATCCAAATTCATCCACTTCCAGGGCTCGAAGCGAATAGTGGGCAACTTCCGTCGTCACAACTCCGCCGTGGACTGCAAGCTTGTGATCTGCCTGAGCGAAATCCCGGCAGCGCTTGAGCAAGCGATTGGCGATGCGCGGTGTTCCTCGCGAGCGCTTGGCGAGTTCCTGGGCAGCATCATCTGTTGTCTCGATTTCCAGAATCCTTGCCGACCGCTTCACGATCGACTGCAATTGACTCACGTTGTAGTAATCAAGCCTATTCGAAATTCCGAAGCGGGATCGGAGCGGTGAGCTCAGAAGTCCAGCGCGCGTTGTGGCACCAACAAGCGTAAATGGCTTCAGGTTGAGCGAGATGGTCTTCGCTCCCGGTCCGCTGTCGATGATGATGTCAACGCGGAACTCTTCCATCGCCGAGTAGAGATACTCTTCAATTTTCACCGGCACGCGATGAATCTCATCAATGAACAGCACCTCGCCTTTCTCGAGAGACGTGAGGATGCCCGCAAGGTCACCGGGTTTTTCCAACGCGGGCCCGGATGTTACTTTGATGCCAACCCCCATTTCATTGGCGATGATGAATGCCAGCGTGGTCTTGCCGAGTCCGGGAGGGCCCGTGAGGAGAACGTGATCAAGCGGTTCGCTTCGCTGCTTTGCCGCGGAGATGAAGACGCGCAGGTTTTCGACAATCTTGCCCTGCCCGACGAATTCTTCGAGACGAGCCGGACGGAGCGTTTGGTCAAGCTCCAGCTCATTCTCAAGGCGCTCGGGCGAGGTGTATCCTCGGGGGATCGGATCGGGATCAGGTTTCTTCATACGTCAAGAAAATACCAAGAAGGGGAGTGATATTCAACGTTGTTGCTCTGCAAACGGACGGCAGCACGAGGACTACTTCGAGCTCGCATACCGAAGGGCTCTTTTGATGAGATCTTGAAGCGAAAGATCTGCATCGGCAGATTCGTTCAACACCTGCCGGATTGCCTTCTCGGCCGATGGCCTGTTGTAGCCGAGCGAGGTCAGTGCGAGGAGCGCTTCGAGACGCATCTCAGCCTGTTGGTCCCTAGCCGTTGTCGGTACTCGGGGAACTTGTTCAAGCTTGCCGATTTTGTCGCGCAATTCGATGATGAGGCGTTCGGCGGTTTTTCTTCCAACGCCCGGAATAGCGGTGAGTGCAGCAACGTTTTCTTTTGTGATGTGCGCCTTGAGGTCGCTGACCGAGATTCCCGAGAGGATACCCTGCGCAATCTTGGGGCCAATGCCGTTTACCGAAATGAGAAGCTTGAACAAGAACCGTTCCTCTTCGGTTGCAAACCCGAACAGCTGGAGAGCATCTTCCCGGACGTGAAGGTGCGTGAGAAGAGTCGCTGGCGAGTTTACTTCCCCCAATTTCTCATACGTTGAAAATGGAATGATGACTGCATAGCCGATGCCGTTGACGTCGATCAAAACTTCTGTGGGTGATTTGATTTTGAGAATGCCGCTCAGTGAGGCGATCATGGATGCTTGACGATTCGTTCTGGGTGCGCTTCGATGAAGGACTTCCAGTTGCCGGAGGTCTTTTTGGAGGAAGAAGGTTTCTTTCCGGATCGGCCATTTCCTGCCGTCCGGTTGTAGTGACAGATGGCCACAGCCAACGCGTCGGTAGCATCATAGAATCTCGGTGCGGCCCTGAGTTTAAGGATCGATTGCACCATGTAACTCACTTGATCTTTCGATGCGGCTCCATTGCCAACGACAGCGCGTTTGACTTCGCGGGGTGAGTATTCCGTTGTCGGAATCTCGTGGTTCACAGCTGCAAGGATGGAGACTCCGCGCGCATGGCCAAGCTTCATGGCAGATTGTGCGTTCTTGCCATAGAAAGCCGTCTCGATAGCGAATTCATCGGGATGGTACCGATTGATAATTCTGCACAAGGTCGAGTAGATCGCTCTCAGCCGTATCGGCATTTTCTCGTTGCTCCGGTTCTTGACTACATCAAACTCTAAGACCCGAAATTTACCCTTCTTTCCCTCAATGACTCCGTAACCGGTGAAGAGAGTTCCAGGATCTACGCCGAGAATGATCATGGCTGGGATGGAGCGATGAAGTGAATCGTAATCCGTGAATCGTGAATTGTGGGATGCAGCGGTTTAGCCACTCGCCGCGCCGATGCTAGCCAGAACGTTCTCGTCAATGTCGAAGTTGCTGTAGACATGCTGAACATCGTCGTAGTCTTCTAGGGCTTCCATCAACTTCAGCAGGAGCTCCGCATCCTTTCCTTCGACCTTCACCGTGTTTTCTGGAATCATCTGCAGTTCAGCGTGATCGATAGGGATGCCGCGCTGCTCGATGGCCTTCTTGACGGCTTCAAGCGTTTCCGGTGAGCTCGTAACAATGTAGTGTTCGTCATCCGAGGTTAGGTCTTCTGCAGCAACCTCCAGAATGATGGCGAGCAAATCGTCCTCAGCAATCTTGCTCTTTTGGAGGGTGACCTGCCCCTTCTTGTGAAACTGATACGCCACCGCGCCAGTCGCCGCAAGCTTTCCATGATTGCGGTCCAACAAGTGCCGAATCTCCGAGACCGTGCGAGTCTTGTTGTCTGTGACAGTCTCGATCAGTATCGCGGCGCCGCCGGGGCCGTACGCTTCGTACGTAACCTCCTCAAACGCCATGCCCGGAAGCTCACCTGTCCCTTTCATAACGGCTCGTTTGATGTTGTCGGCAGGCATGTTGTTCGCTTTCGCCTTTTCGATGGCCAACCGGAGGCGCGGGTTGCCGGTGGGATCGCCGCCACCGAGCCGTGCGGCGATGGTGATCTCTCTGATGATCTGGGTAAAAACCTTACCCCGCTTCGCATCCGTAACTGCCTTCTTGCGTCGTATCTGATGCCATTTTGAATGACCAGACATAACAGTTAACCAAGTAAAAAGGAAGAAGTGAGACGTAAGAAGTGAGAAGGAAGACGTGAGATGTGAGACGTGACAAATGAGATGTGAGGTATGAGATGTGAGAAGCGAAAAGCACTGTGGAGCCACGCTTTCCCTTCTTACTCAGCTTCTCAACTACTCATATGCTTCTTGCATACATACTTCCTACTCACGTACTCAACTACTCACATACTTACTACTTACATACTCCTTACTCACTTCAAATCCCGAATCTTGAGCTGGGGTACGGTTTCTCCTGCGTATTCACCCTCATCCAGAGAGAACGCGAGGTCGACGGTCCTTCGGGCGTTGCCGAGCTTCTTGATTAAGCCGCCGAGGCTAAATCCAATCGCGTCGAAAACTTGACCGTTCATCTTAACCTTGAACTTCAGGTGGTTCTTGCCAACGATCCGCGGCTGACCGTACAGCTCCACGCCACGCGTCACGAACACCGGCCGCATGTTGCCGGGGCCGAACGGCGCGAACTGGCTTAGGATGCGTACGAATTTCGGCGTGATCTCGTTGAGGGAGATCTCAGCGTCGATACGAATTTCGGGCGTAAGCAACTCATCGGTCAACAGTTCTTTGGCAACGAGTTTGAAAGCCTCTTTGAACTCGTCCAGCCGTTCAACCTCAACCGAAAGTCCCGCTGCATATCTGTGCCCGCCGAACTGCACGAGCTTGTCCTCGCATCGTTTGAGTGCCTGATAGATGTCAAAGCCTGCTACGCTCCGAGCGGAGCCCTTTGCGACGCCGTCAACGGTCGTCATCATGATCGTTGGGCGATAGTATCGCTCGACGAGCCTCGAAGCGACGATGCCAATGACGCCAGGATGCCAGGTCTCTTGGTGGAGAATAATGGCTTCTTCGTTCTCGGCGTCCGAGTATTTCTCAACCAGCTCCTGAGCTTCGAGGAACGTGTCCTCGTCTATTTTGCGACGGTTTCGGTTCTCTTCCTCAAAGACCTGTGCGAGCTGGAGCGCATGGGTGTACGAATCGCAAGTCAGCAGTTCAACCGCTCGGCTCGCGTCGCCGAGTCTTCCGACTGCATTGATGCGGGGAGCAAGGACGAAGACAATCTGGCCGGTTGTGATTGTCCCGAGTTTCAGACCCGACGTTTCGATGAGAGCGTGAAGACCAGGGCGGGGATTGGAGTTGATCAGCTCAAGACCTTGTTTCGCCAGTACTCGATTCTCCCCCGTCAGTCTGACGATGTCCGCTGTGGTTGCGAGCGTTACCAAGTCGAGGTACTGTCTCAGGAAGTCTTCCTCATCTCCATCAACGAGTGTGCGCAGCGATTCATGTCGCGAAAGCGCCTGGATGAGCTTGAAGGCAACGCTACATCCACACAAGTCCTTGTACGGATATTGGCACGACGGAAGCAAGGGGTCAAGCACAGCGTACGCTGCCGGTATGTTATCACCAGGCTCGTGGTGGTCGCAGATGATCACGTCAATGTCGAGGCTCCGTGCAAGCTCGACCTGTTTGATTGCTGTAATGCCACAGTCCACAGAAATCAGCAGTTGTACGCCCAACTGCTTTGCTTTTTCGATGCCGACCTGAGAAATTCCGTAGCCTTCTTTTATTCGATCCGGAATGTAGTAGTGCACGTCGGCGCTGAGGTTCTTCAGGAATGTCCACAAGAGCGCCGTGCCGTTCGTTCCGTCAACGTCGTAGTCGCCATACACCAGAATTCGTTCTTTCTCTGCGATGGCGTGCACAACTCTGTCGACAGCCCCGCCCATGCCGTCCATCAGAAAGGGATCGTGAAGATCCTTGAGGGTGGGGCGGAAGAACGCTCTCGCCCTCTCGAAGGTGTCAATCCCTCGCCGGACGAGTATTTCCGCGAGGACGGGGGAAATGTTCACCTCGTCGCTGAGTCTCTTCACCGCTTCCTGCGCGCCAGGAGAAGATTCCGACGTACTGTCTGAGGATGCAAGGGTCCAGCGATATTCTCGGATCGGCGTCATACTTGTTGGTTCTGCGGAATACAAAGCCAGGGGTCGTGATGCCGTCGGGTTTCCGCGACAACGGACATCAAATCGTGAAAAGCAGGGAATGGTCGGTCGATAAGCCGAATTCTGTCTGATCGCGTCTGTGAAGACGAGACGAGGCAGCCATTTCTCTAGGCGACCTACCCATCACGCTCCTCATTCAAGAGGGTTGAGCGGGCAGCTCTTCCCCGCCAGAGGCGGGAGCGAGATTTACTTGGTCTTGCACCAGGTGGGGTTTGTCGTGCCTCCAACATTGCTGTCGGAGCGGTGGTCTCTTACACCACCATTTCACCTTTCTCCCGTCACCTTCAGTGAAGGTGACGGGATGTGTGTTTTCTGTGACACTTTCCGTTCCCGTGGGATATGGCCCATGGGACCCTTGGTTAACCCAAGGTACCTTGCCCTGTGGTGTTCGGACTTTCCTCCCTCCGCCAAAGGCGGAGAGCGGCTGCCTGGCCGACCATACCTGCGTTAGTGAAAACTTCATTATGCGAGGAATCCGTCATGCGCGGATCCTCTTTCTCGTGTCAATCCCCAAATTTGCTAACCGATCCGCTTCCTTGTTTTGTTCCCGACTCACGTGTCGTATCTCAAACTCAAACTGTGCCTTCGCCAGCAGCCGGTGGATCTTCACAAAGTATCTGCGCAAGGTCTGGTCCTTGACTCTGTACTCACCCGTTATCTGGCGAACCAGTAGTTCGCTGTCTGAATGGACAACGAGCCTCGTGCATTTTGTCTTTGGCGCTGCTTTCAAACACGCCAGAAGCGCCTGATACTCGGCAACATTATTTGTGGCCTCACCGATGTATCCATAGATGGTGGCGACCGTCTTGCCGTGCTCATCTTTGAACAGGATACCTACGCCTCCTTCTCCTGGGTTGCCCCGTGCAGCCCCGTCTGTGAATGCGTGGATAGTCATCGAGCGGAGGAGTAGCTCTCTACGATCTCGTCGGAAACGAGGAGGCGCCCGCAGTGTTCGCATGTCATCAGTCGAGAGTTCTTCCGCAGTTCGACGCTCATTTGGGGTGGTACACGTTTGAAGCATCCGCCGCACGCATTACGGCGCACAGGAACAACAGCTTTTCCCGCCATGGCCTTGCGTATCCGCTCGTAGAGGCGAAGATCGTTCTTGTCGATGCGAACAACGAGCTTCTCGCGTTCGTGCTTGAGCCGCAGCTCCTCATCCTCGTGCTCTCTGTTCACGTGATCGAGTTCCGCCTGACGATCCTTCAGTTCCTTTGAAAGCTCTTCAAGCTCTGGGATCAGCTTCTCCAGATCGCCTCTGGCATTGGCTGCCTTCCCCTCGACGATCTCCATCTCTTTCTCCAGGTTGTTGATGTGTTCCTGCGCCAAATCGATTTCCCGGGTGAGAGCATCGTACTGTTTGTTTGTCTTGATCTGGAACTGTTGCTCCTTGTATCTCTCGATCTTCTCCTTTGTGGACACGATCTCGAGATCAATATCGTTCCGCCGAATCATCGACTGCTTAACTGTCTCCTCTAACTCCTTGCGCGTTGCACCTCTTTTTTGAAGTTGACTCTCTAGTTCTCCCACCAGACGAGGAAGGTCCCCCTTCAACTCGTGCAGTTCGTCCAGGCTGGAATCAACTCGCTGAAGAGCGTACAACAAGCGTAATCGGTTCTCCAATGGACACTCCTTACCTCATGCTAAAGACAATGAGTTGGATTTGTTGAATGATCAGTGATAGACACCTGTACCGCATCGCCCGCTTGACGGATCGCCTCGCGCAACCGACGTTCGATTGCAGGAAGCACGCTGTGTTCCGTCTCCCAATGACCGGCATCGACCAAAGCGATGCGGCCCTTTGCGTCGTGAAATGTGTGGTATCGCACATCTGCGGTGATGAAAACCTCCGCACCTGCCGCCGCCGCTTCGTGTAGCAGATCAGAGCCGCTTCCTCCGCAGACGGCAACCCTCCGTACTCGCTGGCCGGGGTCGCCTACATAGCGTACTGACTCTGCGCTCAACGCTTTCTTCACTCTTGTGATGAAGGACTTCAGCAGCATTGACTTAGGCAACTCCCCCAGCGCCCCCATACCGAAATTCGGATTTGTGTTTTCCAGCGCATAAACATCATACGCGACTTCTTCGTAGGGATGCACGGCTTTCACTGCCGCGATGACATCGTTCACCCTTGCCCGCGGCGCGATTATCTCGAGTCTGACCTCTTCGACTGTCTCGAGCTTCTGCGGTTTTCCCACGAAGGGCTTCGCTTGCTCGCCCCCTCGGAATGTGCCGGTCCCCTTCAGGCGAAACGAACACGAGCTGTAGTTCCCAATAACACCTGCACCAGCAGTTGCCATCGCGGCGGTGACAGGCTCCACGTATTCCTCGGGAACGAAAACTGCGATCTTAACGAGCGAGTCCTTGAGTGGAGCAAGAAATCGGACATTCTCGAGTCCGAGGGCCCGCGCGAGTGAAAAGCTGACTCCGTCCCGTGCGAAATCGAGGTTTGTATGTGCAGAGAAGAGCGCGATCTTGTTCTCCGCCAGTGTGAGGACCAGCTTGCCTACCGTATCCGAGCTCGTGATGGACGACGTCGGTCGAAACAGGAGCGGATGATGCGAGACGATCAGGTCTGCCTTTTTTGCGATTGCCTCGCTGATGATCTCTGGCGTCACCTCGAGCGCGACCAGAATATTCTTGACCCTCCGCGACCGATTACCGACTTGAAGGCCAACGTTGTCCCGTTCCCAGGCTGTCCACCGCGGAGCCCATTCGTCAAAGAAGCGCTCAAAGTCGGCGACAGTCATAGGCAATGCCACTCTGCAAAAACAAAGTGTCCCGCTTATTGGGCGGGACACTTTGCGGAAGCTTGTGTTCTGGAAAACTTGTAGTCGAGTTGTTTGGTCCTTGTTCGAATCGCCATCGTTAAGAAACTGAATCCTACGTCAAGCAGACTTGCCAGCATGCTCCCTGGGAATTCATCGCTGGTAAAAGTATAGCAAAATTCGGGTTGAATAGCAATACCCCTCTTCGTCGCATTGGTCACTGCCCGCCTTGGACAGAAACGAACGATCCCGCTCAAGGGCGGGATCAGAGGTGCACAAACGCGTTCGGAAGTGTAGCCCAGTGCTACGATCTCATTCCCTTTTCCTCGGCGGCCCCGCGAAAATCAATTCGTTCAAAACTGATGTCACGAAGTCGCTTTACCTCTGACTCGATTTTGTCAAAACTGTCTTCGAATTCCTTTAGTACGTTTCGATCCTCCTCTGAGAGATCGTGCCTCCGGATGAGATCTGCGCTGATCTTGATGGCGGCAAGCGGGTTGTTGAATTCATGGCACACCGTCACGACCAGTTCGCGAATAGCCTCCGCACGTTTCTCGGCAATCAGCATACGTTTCTCAACCGCTTTGATCTGCTTATGCATGCGCGCCCGGTCGAGGACATTGATGATGGTTCGGGGCAGCAGGGACTCTGCCAAGTCCTCCTTGATCAGGAAGTCCTCGACCCCCAGCTTCATCGCTTCGATGGCAAGCTTGAAGTCCCGGGTTGCGGTGATGAAGACGATGGGGATCTCCGAATTCATCTGGTTCAGCTGAAGACAGAACTCGAGGCCGTTGGAGCCTGGAAACACATAGTCGGTCAGAATAAGGTCAATAGCTGGGTTCTGTTTGAGCTCTTGGAGGGCGTCCTCGACGCTTTCCTTCCAGATCAATTTGAATTCGCGGTTCTGAAACTGCTGGAGCTGATATTGTACGATCTTGGCAAAGCTGATGTCGTCATCCACCAGCATCGCGGTGATAGGTTTTGGGCCTTTTGGGGAAATCGGCGTACTCATAATCTCATCCAAGTTAAAAGAAGTTTCAGTCACTTGCAATTGGGGCTGCAACAGGACCGCTTGCCCCGTATCGCTTCACAGGGTGAAGGTTGCTTTTCTTGGGGAAATTCTCTATACTCAAACGACTCTCGCTGATGGGGAATGAGGCGTGGATTGCTCAACATCAGCCAAAGGCTGATGCCCGCCCGCCAACGCGGTTCGGGCGGGAGCCTTCGGCTCAAGTAAGCAGGCCGTCCAAGGAGAATTGTTATGCCAGAAAAGAACAGAATTCTTGTGGTGGACGACGAAGATGCGCTACGAACCGTCTTGAGTGCAGAGTTGGAAGGGGAGGGGTATAAAGTGTCTTCCGCA
>ERZ1292640.678-Hain-H43-02um-R1-678-length-27845-cov-12_pt4 | contig 12658 bp, 1 predicted proteins | sample MGYA00564404_ERZ1292640 | MGnify/ENA primary metagenome ERZ1292640 (study PRJEB36523, sample SAMEA6512636) | groundwater metagenome | collected 2019-01-08 | study: AquaDiva: Metagenomics assemblies of 32 groundwater samples | reverse complement strand
TCCGCTGCCAACTTTACGATCAAGGGTTCTTTAACCGTAACCTCGCCTGTCGGCGCAGAAGTCTGGGTAGTAAACAGCGCCCATGATATCACCTGGACTAAGACCGGAACCATCTCCACTGTGAAGCTTGAATATTCCACCAACGGCGGCGGAACCTACCCTAATGTTATCGCCCTTTCTGTAAACGCTGCCTTAGGCACGCCTTATGCCTGGACAATCCCGGATACTATAGGCTCTTCTGCTAAGGTAAGGATCACCAATAATTCCGATTTAACTGTTTTTGCTACCTCATCCGCTAACTTTAAAATTATCGGTTCCTTTACACTTACTTCGCCTGTCGGCGCTGAAAAATGGACGGTAAATACGAGTCATACGATAATCTGGGCCAAGGTTGGTTCCATTGCCAATGCCAAAATAGAATACTCAACCAACGGCGGCACAACCTATCCTAATACAATTGTTGCCTCAACCCCTGCGTCTAATCTGACCTATGCCTGGACAGTCCCGGATGCCATTGGCATACAGGTAAGGGCGCGCATTTCGGATGTAACTGATGCCACGGTTTTTGCTGCTTCAGCTGCCAACTTCGCTATTCTGGCAGGATTTAGTATCACCTCACCCAATGGCGGCGAGGTCTGGACAGTTGGCTCTCTGCAGGATATTGTCTGGGCCACAGCCGGAACCATAAGTAATGTAAAATTAGAATATTCCACCGACGGCGGCACTACGTATCCTAATCTTATTGCCGCCTCAATAATTAATACCGGCACCTATCCCTGGACCGTGCCGGATTCCATTTCTACTACTGTGCGCGTTAAAGTATCGGATGTAAATAATGCCGATGCCTTGGATACCTCTAATGCCAACTTTAAGATTCGCGCGGGCATAACCTTAACTGCTCCTATTGGAGGAGAGGCCTGGACAGTAGGAACATCTCAAAATATTACCTGGACCAAAAGTGGAACTATCTCTACCGTAAAATTAGAATACTCTACAGACGGCGGAGCAACCTATCCTAATGTTATTGCGACCTTAGTTAATGCTGCTACCGGGACTCCTTATGCCTGGACCATACCGGATAATCTCTCAACCACAGTGAGAGTAAAGGTTACTAATGAAGCGGATTCCACGGTTCTTAGTAATTCTACCAACAATCTTACCATTAAAGGATCTTTAACCTTAACTGCGCCTAATGGCGGTGAAGCGTGGGTGGTTAGCGCTACCCAGAACATCACCTGGACTAAAGTCGGTTCTATTGCTAATGTAAAGCTGGAATACTCTACTAATGGCGGCACTACGTATCCTAATCTTATTGTTGCTTCAACCTCAGGAGCTACCTTAAGTTATGCCTGGACTGTTCCTGATGCCATTGGCACACAACTTAAGGTAAAAATCACTGACCTGGCTAATACTAATGTTCTTGATGAATCTAATGCCAACTTTACGATCAAAGGTTCAGTTACTTTAACCAGCCCGGTTGGCAGCGAGACCTGGTATGTAGGCGAGAATAGGAATATCACCTGGACGCGTACCGGTTCCTTTATCAATGTAAAATTAGAATACTCTACTAATGGTTTTTTCAATGAACTGCAGACAGCAGTAATAGCTGCCTCTACGCCTGCAGCTACCGGCACCTATGCCTGGACTGTCCCGGATGCCATCGGCGCTAATCTAAAGGTAAGGATCTCGGATGCTGCGGATGCTACGGTAGTAGCTGTCTCAACAGGGCCGTTTATTATTAAAGGAAAACTCCAATTAACTTCGCCTGTAGGAGGCGAGACCTGGATTGTAGGACAGATCCAGAACATCATCTGGGCAAGGACAGGTTCAATTGCCAATGCCAAGCTTGAATACTCAACCAACGGCGGCTTAACCTATCCTAACACCATTATTACCTCTACGCCTGCAGTTACCGGCACCTATGCCTGGACAGTCCCTGATGCCATTGGCATACAGGTAAGAGTGCGCGTATCCGATGTATCTGATGCCACGGTTTTTTCTACCTCCGCGGCCAACTTTACCATTAAGGGTTCCTTAACCGTGACTGCTCCTAACGGCGGTGAAGTCTGGGTAGTAAACAGTGCCCATGATATCACCTGGACCAAGACCGGGACCATCGCCACGGTCAAGCTGGAATACTCCACCAACGCCTTTAGCGATGAACTGCAGACGGTAATTATTGTTGCCTCAACTGACGCCACCGGGACTCCTGCAAGCAGTTACAAATATACCTGGACTATCCCGGATGCTATATCTTCAGCAGTAAAGGTAAGGATTACCAATAATGCCGATGCCTCAGTAACCGATAGGTCAGACACCAACTTTAAAATCACCGGTGCCTTTATCTTAACCAGCCCCAATGGCGCTGAGCAATGGACAGTAGGCACAGCGCAGACGATTACCTGGACGCGCACCGGAACTATTGCCAATGCCAAATTAGAATACTCTACTAACGGCGGAACAACCTATCCTTATATCATTGTTGCTTCTACTCCGGGTGCAGGTTTAAGTTATTCCTGGGTTTCCATACCGGATACAGTATCTACTACCTGCAGAGTAAAGATTTCCGATGCCTCGGATGCGAGTGTTTTCGCTGTTTCCAGCGCTAACTTTGCAATTAGAGGCGGATTCACTATCACCGCTCCCAATGGCGGTGAGGTCTGGACCGTAGGTACTTCTCAAAATATAACCTGGACTACTGTGGGTTCAGTGGGTAGTGTGAAATTAGAATACTCAACCGACGGAGGGACTACATATCCGAACACCATTATTGCCACTACCTCTAATACCGGAAGTTATGCCTGGACCGTCCCGGATGTGATTTCCGCGACCCTAAAAGTGAAAGTAAGCGATGTAAATAATAGCCAAGCTTTTAAAACCTCTAGTAATAATTTTAAGATTAGAGGGGCTTTAACTATCACCGCTCCTAATGGAGGAGAACAGTGGGTAGTGGGAACTAATCAAAATATAACCTGGGCCACCACCGGCACCATTGCCAATGTAAAGTTAGAATATTCTACCAATGGTTTCTTGGATGAACTGCAGACAGTTTTAATTATCGCTTCTACGCCGAATACTAATTCTTATGTATGGACTATCCCTGATGCCATTAGCAGCACAGTGAAAGTGCGCCTTACTAATGTGACAGATTCCACCGTTTATGATTTGTCGAATGCCAACTTTACGATCAAGGGTTCAGTTACCCTAACCTCACCCAACGGCGGGGAAACCTGGATTGTCGGTGAAAACCGCAACATCACCTGGACGCGCACCGGTTCCTTTGCCAATGTAAAATTAGAATACTCTACTAATGCTTTTTTAAACGAACTGCAGACTACAGTAATCACTGCCTCTACCCTGGCTTCGCCTTTAACTTATGCCTGGACAGTCCCGGATGCCATCGGGACTAATCTTAAGGTAAGAATTTCTGATGCCGCGAATGCTACTGTAACCGGTGTTTCTAACACTGCTTTTATTATCAAAGGTAAACTTCTTTTAACTGCCCCTAACGGCGGAGAAATCTGGAGGGTAGGAGAAAGCAGAAATATTACCTGGACCAAGACCGGCACCATTGCCAATGTCGTATTAGAATATTCCACTGATGGCGGCTTAACTTACCCTAATCTAATTATTGCTTCTACGGATGCTACCACCGGCGCTTATGCCTGGATTGTCCCGGATGCCATTGGGACTACTTTACGCGTTAAGATTACCAATGTTGCAGATAGTAGTGTAAATAACACCTCTAACGCCAATTTTGAAATTAAGGGTTCATTAACCCTTACATCTCCCAATGGCGGAGAGGTCTGGACCGTGGGTAGCGCTCAGCCAATTACCTGGACCAAGAGCGGCACCATTGCCAATGCGAAATTGGAATACTCTACTGACGGCGGGGTGCTTTATCCCAATGTCATTATTGTCTCTACACCCGCAGCTGCAGGCAGTTATAGCTGGACTATACCTGATGCTATTTCCTCTACAGTAAGAGTAAAAATTACCAATACGGCAGATGCCACTGTGTCGAGTACTTCCAACGCTAATTTTAAGATTGCCGGCACTTTAACTGTTACCGCACCCAATGGAGGTGAATCCTGGATTATTGGCTCTTCCCAAAATATCACCTGGACCAAGACCGGCTCAATTGCTACGGTAAAATTAGAATATTCTACTGACGGAGGCGCCACTTATTCTAATCTGATTGTTGCTTCTGTAGATGCTACCACTGGCACACCTTATGCCTGGACAATACCGGATGTACCTTCCACTACAGTAAGAGTAAAGATTACCAATAATGCGGATAGCGCAATTTTTGATACCTCTGATGCGAATTTTAGAATCAGAGGTTCCTTTACCTTGACCTCACCCAATGGGACTGAGATCTGGATTGTGGGTGAATCTCGCAATGTTACCTGGACAAGGCAGGGTTCAATTCCTAATGCAAAATTAGAGTATTCTACTAACGGCGGAATAAGTTATCCCAATCTTATAGTTGCTTCTACTTCGGCTGCGGCTTTAAGTTATGCCTGGACGGTTCCTGATGCCATTGGCACTCAAGTTAAGGTTAAGATTACCGACGCAAACGATGTTACGGTTTACGACGAATCCAACGCTAACTTTAAGATTACCGGTTCTTTTACGGTTACTTCTCCTAACGGCGGCGAGGTCTGGGTTGTCGGCCAGAGTAGAAACATCACCTGGATAAAAACAGGCACCATTGCCAATGTGAAATTGGAGTATTCTACCGACGGGGGAGCCACATACCCTAATGTGATTATTGCTTCTACCGACGCAACGCTGGGCAGTTATGCTTGGACGGTAGCAGATGCCATTGGCACGGCCTTGAAAGTAAAGATTACTAATTTAGTTGATGCAACTGTTTCTAGTGCCTCTAACGCTAACTTTGAAATCAAAGGTGCCTTGGTTTTAACTGCCCCCACAGGCGGAGAAACCTGGTCGGTAGCCTCTTCACGCAACATCACCTGGATCAGAACGGGTTCCATTGCCAATGTGAAATTAGAGTATTCTACCGACGGAGGTTTAAGTTATCCTAACCTAATTATCCTTTCTACCTCTGCAGCAGCCGGTAGTTATACCTGGACAATACCCGATGCAATCGGAACACAGGTAAGAGTAAAAATTACCAATGCCTCAGATGCCACTGTGTCGAGTACTTCCAACGCTAATTTTAAGATTACCGGTTCTTTTACGGTTACTTCTCCTAACGGCGGCGAGGTATGGATTGTGGGAGGAGTCCTCAACATCACCTGGACCAAGACCGGTTCTATTGCCAATGCGAAATTGGAATACTCTACCGACGGCGGAGTAACTTATCCTGTGGGTAACGTAATTACCGCATCCATCCCGGCTAATTTAGGAAGTTATAGCTGGACCATTCCCGATAATATCAGCACCACTGTTAGGGTAAAAATAACCGACCTTTCCGATTCTGCGGTTTTCGATGCCTCAGATGCCAACTTTAAGATTGCTGGTTCGTTTACCCTGACCGCTCCCAACGGAGGCGAAAAATGGTCTATTGGTTCAATCCAGGCGGTTACCTGGACCAAGACAGGTTCTATTGCCAACGCAAAGTTAGAATATTCCAAAGACGGAGGGGCTACTTATCCTTATGTGATTATTGCCACTACTCCGGCGGCGAATCTCAGTTATAACTGGACTATACCGGATAATCCCAGTCTTACCTGCCGGGTAAGGGTAAACGATGTTTCTGATTCTACTGTTTTTGCTGCATCCAATGCCAACTTTAAAATTAAAGGTTCTTTCAATCTAACCTCACCCAACGGAGGCGAGGTCTGGGTGGTGGGAGAGACGCGCAATATTACCTGGACGACCTTAGGTTCGATCGCTAACGTAAAGTTAGAATATTCTATTGATGGGGGTTCGACTTATCCCAATACCATTGTGTTTACCACGCCCAATTCCGGCTCGTATTCCTGGACTATCCCTGATAGTATCGGCACTACTTTAAGAGTGAAGATTACTGATGTCACTGATCCTGACGCTACAGCTACCTCTGGTGCTAATTTCAAGATAAGAGGAAACATTACTGTAACTGCTCCCAATGGCGGTGAGGCCTGGGTAGTTGCTTCTACGCAGAGCATCACCTGGAGCAAAGTGGGCTCGATTGCCAATGTTAAGATAGAATATTCTACCGACGGCGGTCTTACCTATCCTGTGGGAAATCTGGTTGCTGCTTCAGTAGACGCTACTACAGGCACTCCTTTTGTCTGGACTATTCCGGATGCGATTTCTACCACGGTAAAAGTAAAAGTTACTAATACTGTAGATGCTACGGTATATGATGAGTCTAATAATAATTTTATTATCCGCGGCGGCTTTACCTTAACCAGCCCAAATGGCGGTGAAAAATGGTCAGTAGGCACATCCCGGACGATTACCTGGACTACCTTTGGCACTATTGCTAATGTCAAATTAGAATACTCTACCGACGGAGGTTTAAGTTATCCTGTAGGTAATGTGATTATTGCCTCTACCCCTAATGTGGGTTCGTATAATTGGACTATTCCTAATAATACCTCTGCAACCTGCAGGGCGCGTGTCTCTAATGCTGCTGACCCAGGTAGTTATGATACCTCGGATGCCAATTTCAAGATTATGGGTGGATTTACTATCAGCGCTCCCAACGGCGGAGAAGTTTGGGTGGCGGGCTCAAGCCAGAATATTACCTGGGCTACCGCAGGAACAGTGGCCAATGTTAAATTAGAATATTCTACTAATGGCGGCGCTACTTATCCGAGTATAATTACTGCTACCGCGCCCAATACTAATTCCTATGCCTGGGTAGTGCCGGACGCCATTTCTACTACTGTAAGGGTAAAAGTTTCTGATGCTTCGGACGCCGATGCTTTTGGAACGTCGGCTGGAAACTTTAAAATAAGGGCTGGTTTTACCTTAACCAGCCCTACCGGCGGCCAAGCCTGGGTAGTGGGAAGTGTGCAGAATATCACCTGGACTACTTTTGGAACAGTAGCCAATGTAAAATTGGAATACTCTATTGACTCCGGGGCTACTTATCCGAATGTCATTATTGCTTCGCTGTTGAATAGCGGAACCTATGCCTGGACCGTCCCTGATGCTATTACTACTGCGGCAAGAGTAAGGGTTTCGGATGTGAATGATGCTACTGCTATGGCTGCTTCCAACAGCAACTTTAAGATTCAGGGTTCCTTGGCTATTACTTCGCCTAACGGCGGCGAACAATGGACCGTAGGTTCGGTAAGGACCATTGCCTGGGACAGGATAGGCTCGATTTCTTTTGTGAAGCTTGAATTTTCCACCGACGGCGGCGCTATTTACGCGCCTATTGTTGCCTCAACGTCTAATACAGGAAGTTATGCCTGGACCATACCGGATAATATTTCTACGACAGTAAGGGCGCGTGTTTCTGACATCAATGATGCCACAGTAAATGCTACCTCGGCGGCTAATTTTAAGATTCAAGCCGGCTTTACGCTGACTTCGCCAAACGGAGGCGAGAACTATCTGGTAGGAAGCAGCCAGAATATCACCTGGACTACGCAGGGAACAGTGGGTTTCGTAAAGTTGGATTACTCTGTAGATGGAGGAGTAACATTCCCATATATAATTACCACTTCTATTTCTAATTCAGGGACTTACTCCTGGACGGTCCCGGATAGCGTTTCTGGTTCTGTGCAGGTGCGGGTGAGTAATACTATGGATGTTACATCCTACGATACTTCCAACGCCAACTTTAGAGTCCGCGCTACCTTTACTTTAACTTCGCCTAATGGCGGACAACAGTGGTTGGTAGGTGCCACGCAGAATATTACCTGGACTACGGTGGGAACATTGCCAAGCGTAAAATTAGAGTATTCGCGCGATGGTTTCTTAACAGATAAGCAGATAATTAATGCCGCTGCTGCGGCTACGGGTTCCTATGCCTGGACTATTCCCGATGCCATTTCTAATACAGTAAGGGTGCGCGTTTCCGATCCTAATGATGTCGGCGCATATAAAGATTCTAATTCCGATTTTAGGATTACTGCCAGATTTACAGTAACTGCGCCGAATGGCGGTGAAAAATGGGATGTAAATTCCGCTCAAAATATTACCTGGACCTGGTCAGGTAGCGTGCCTCAGGTTAAAATAGAGTATTCTACAAATGGAGGCGCGACTTACCCGAATATTGTCGCCGCAACCAATAATACCGGTTCATATCCGTGGGTTGTGCCGGATACCATCAGCGCGGCATTTAAAGTGAAAATTTCTGACCTTGCGGATTCTACTGCCTACGATGTTTCCGATGCGGATGCAAAAATCCGCGCCAAATTTACCGTTTCTGCTCCTAATGGAGGAGAAGTTTGGACGGTGCAGGATGTCCGAAGTATCACCTGGGCTACCATAGGGACAGTAGCCAATGTGAAATTAGATTATTCTACCGACGGCGGAACGAGTTTTTCGTACGCCATTAGCGCTTCTGTAGTTAATACCGGCACTTATGCCTGGACTATTCCCGATGCTATTTCTACAACGGCAAGAGTAAGGGTGATGAGTACCACCGATAGCGATGCTTTTGATGCTTCAGATGTAAACTTTAAGATTCGCGGTGCCTTTACAATTACCGCTCCCAACGGCGCAGAATTATGGCGGATTAACCAGGCCAATAACATCACCTGGACTACGACCGGAACAATTCCTACTGTAAAGTTAGAGTATTCCACCGATGGCGGCCTAACTTATCCTAATACCATTGTTGCTTCGGTTGCAAATACCAACACTTATGCCTGGATTATACCCGATAGCCCTACGGCTTCCGCCCGCGTGCGTATAACGAATACAGCGGATACAATAGTCTATGATGACTCCAATGCCAATTTCCGCATCCAGGGTTTCTTTACTGTAACTTCACCCAACGGCGCTGAGGCCTGGATAGTGGGAACTGCCCATAGTATTACCTGGAACTGGGGTGGTACGATTCCCTTTGTGAAAATCACTTATTCTAAGGACAGCGGTTTGACATTTCCAGATGTGATTAATGCCTCTGCACCCAATGGTTCAGGTGGCGGAGGAAGTTATTCTTATAATTGGACAATTCCCGATGATATTTCTAAGACTGTGCGAGCAAAAGTTGAAGATCCTAACGATAATACTGTTTATAGCATCTCAAATAGCGACTTTAAAATTCGCGGTAACTTTGTGCTGACTGCGCCTAATGGCGCTGAGCGCTGGGTAACTAACGAAAGCCGCACGATTACCTGGACTACCACTGGAACCGTTCCCAATGTAAAATTGCAGTATTCTAAAGATAATTTTGTTGCCAATGTAAATACCATCGCTGCCTCTGTAGCAAATGCTAATTCATATGCCTGGGCCATACCCAATGACCGTTCAACCACGGTTAAGGTGCGAGTGCTGGATGCTGCCGATGATACGGTTTACGATGCCTCAGATGCTGACTTGAAGATTGACTATTACACGATTAACTGGACTTTGCGGGACTTATTAACTAATGAACCATTAACCAATCTTTCCGTGGTAGAGAAAGATACGGTCACTGCTGCCATTCTTAATTGGCAGGGAGCAGGCTTGACTTCACCAGTTGTTCACGATACCGTTTATGGTTTCTGGACTACTACCTGGTCTTGTCCGGGATATGGAGATAAGGCACAGAATTACGTAGCTAACTCTGACCAGAGTTTTACTTTATTTATGGAAACCACTGCTATTCATATTTGGCGTTCCTATTCTGAGTTTGCTTATAATGCCTCTGGTGACCGATTAGATGTAAGTTCCTGGTTAGAAAGAGATGGTGGTGTAGTTACAGGCGCGGTTTCTGTGAAAATTGACGTCTACGATGCTGGGACGCTCATTAAAACTCTTACCTCATCTACTCCTAATACTGCAGGTTTCTTTAATATTAGCTGGACTCCTACCGGCCTGGTAGCAGGTAAAGTTTATACTACTATAACCGAGATTACCAACGCATCAAGCGCTAAATTTAAGACGCCCGGTTCTTTTGAAATTACCACTGCCAAGCGGCTCGAAGAGATGCAGGCAACGGTTAATTCTGTTCTGGATAAGCCGATATCTGTAGTTAGCGCGGAAATACAGACAACCTTATCTGCCCAGACAGCCGTCATAAACCAAAAGATGACTGAGCAGACAGCTATAATTCAAACCGCTACTAATAATATGCAGACGGTAATTCAAACTGCTATGGTTAGTTTTGAAACTAAAGTGAATAAGTCGGTTGCTTTATTAGAATCAAGCGCTACTACCGCGGAGACGGCAGCAGGGCTCCTGGAGACCACTGCCAAAAAATACTCCTGGAAAGCTATGGTTTCTCCTAATCCGGCATTAAGCGGAGATATAGTTACGGTAACTGCCCAGGGTATGCCCGGATTAGCTCCATTGCTTAAAGTTTACAGCTGGGATAACAAAACTATTTTAGATAATGTACATCTAACAGAAACAAGCGGAGGAGTCTATAATTATGAATTTGAGGTAGATAAACGTTTTACCGCAGGCAAGGCTTATACCTATGTAATCACTGAACAGAGTACTGCAGGTATGGTTTCTGGATCCGGAATGGTAGAAAGTATGAGTATGACGACTATCGCTGGTTTAGCCGCAGCCGCTCCCGGTGCGGAAAGGGCGGCGAAAAAGGCCCTAGATGCAATTGAGGCCGTAGCGGCGGTGTTAGTTTCTAAGGAGCCGATGAACATTGCTCTTACCCTAAAGAACCTTAAGGAATCTGTGGATGCCCTTCCTGAAGCTATGGCCAAGGAAGGCCCTTCTGCGCGTTTAAATCAGGTGGTCAATGATATTTCCGACCGCCTCAAAGCATTGGTGGGCGAAGAGGGTTATAATTTAGGCGCCTTGTTGGAAGAGGCATTGAGTGATTCGCCTACGATTAAAGAGTTACGCGGTAAAACCGATGCGATTAATTCAGTAGTCGATCTTTTAAACCAACTTTTTGAAGCTAAATTTGGCGGTAAGGATACGCCGATTGTTTCCACATCGCTTTTACCGGGCAGTGTTAAATTTCGGATTATGGCAGTTAACCCTTCTAAGATTAAAGCGCAGAAGGTTAAGATTAAAAATTATCTGCCTGAAGAGGTGAAACCCAAAGATATTGCGGACTTAGGCGGCTTGGAGTTGGAGTATGATTCGGAGAAATCCATTTATTATGCGTATAAATCCGAATTGGAACTTTCGCCCGGAGAGGTGCGTGTATTCGAAATAGATGTTGAGGATATCTGGGTTATCCAAGAGAAAGAACTTGATAATTTAAAGAAACGCACAAATGGTATTCTAGATAAACTGCAGAAGACAGAATATTATGAAAAGGCCAAAGAGATAGCTGATACGATTAACCAGAGTTTAGGTGAAATAGCCACTACTCAAAAAGATGACTCAGTCAGCCGTGAACAGCACATTGGCATATATCGTCAGAACCTCTTGATCTTAAAACAGATTAAAGAAGATATCGGACGAATGGAGAAAATTCTGGTTACTGCCGGAGGGCCGGCTTCTCCTGAAATGTTATCTAAGACTAGGATTAAAGCAGATGAACCTACTAAGACCATGACTTGGATATTGGTATTTGTGATTATTATCTTTATCGGACTCTTAACCGGAGTTCTTTTCTTTACCTGGCATCGCCAGGCACGCTTAACCCGCGAGGAACTTTTATCTGCTAAAGAAGCTGCCTTTGGCGAATCTGACTTAAAAGAAGATCAGCCAAACCAAGACGAACCAACCAAGAAAGAATAAATGCTTTTTGATGTAATTGTCTTAAGCCCGCGAGAAGTTATCTTCGAAGGACAAGCCAAAAGTGTTATTTTGCCCGGTGAATCCGGGGTTTTCGAAGTCTTGCCTTTCCATAAACGCCTTCTTAGCCGTTTAATCTCCGGAAAATTATTTATTGACGAGAAAAGCTTCCCTGTAAAAAGAGGGATAGTCAAGGTGAGTCAGAATAAAGTCACTATAATTGTTGAAGAAAGATAATTAGTGTTATAAAATATGTTCTAAGGGTATAGCTAGGAAAGGTTTATAAAGAGAATGAGCCGCAATTTATCACTGGTAATAATTTTTTGTCTTTGTATTCTGGGGCCTTGCGCGGTTTTTGCTGCCGGGACATTTTCCAGTATTACCGCTTTAGGCAGGAATCCTTCGAGCGCGCCTAAAATTTTTACGGCGATGATTATTGCTTTGGTTTTCGCGCAGTCTTTGGCGATTATTGCGATGTTGATTGTTTTTCAACTTTTTAGTTCTACTTAAAAGGGAGATTTGACATGTTGATTGTTTCTGCAATTTTATTCCTAGTATTGATTTTTTTAGGAATGATATTTTTATTAAATCGTGTTTTTAGAGAAAATGTAACTGAAGCCACAAAGCATCTTGATGAATTAAACCGTAATTATTCCGAAAAAGAAGAAAAGCTTAATCGGCAGCTTGAAGAAGCAAAAATAAAATCACAAAATATCATCCGGGAAGCTCAAACCGAAGCGGAGAGATTAAGAACGCAGAATATCAAAGATACGGAAAGCCAAAGAGATACGATTATTAACCAGGCGCGTTCCCAGAGCGAAACGATAATTCAACAGGCGGATAAATCGCGACAAGCGCTTATTGCAGAGCTAGAAGTCAGGATTCA
>ERZ1292640.2778-Hain-H43-02um-R1-2778-length-13916-cov-43_pt1 | contig 12661 bp, 10 predicted proteins | sample MGYA00564404_ERZ1292640 | MGnify/ENA primary metagenome ERZ1292640 (study PRJEB36523, sample SAMEA6512636) | groundwater metagenome | collected 2019-01-08 | study: AquaDiva: Metagenomics assemblies of 32 groundwater samples | reverse complement strand
CCGCCGGCTTCCGGTGGAGAGCCGGTACGACGCGGTGTATGAGATGCGGGCGTGAGCGGCTATCCGCCGCGGCTGGGCGCTGCGCGCACCGGCGGCGCGTCACCGGGCACGGCGAACGGCCATGACGTTTACCGGAGAGCCTCACTCCCGCACCACCGTCACCGTCGCGAAGCCTTCCTCAACGGCCGGCGGGACCAGCTTGGCGGCCATGCGCGCCATCGCCTCATCGGGGACGACCCGGTTGCGGCGGCGATTGCGCTCCTGGCAGACCTCCAGCGGCACGTCGAAGAAGAGCGCTTCCACCGGGCAGCCATAGAGGCGGCCGAGCTGCAAGTAGGGCTTCCGCTCTTGCCGCGTCAGGTGGGTCGCATCGATGTAGGTGACCGGCCGGCCGATGGCGATGCGGTGATGCAGCAGGTAGCGCAGGGTCAGGAATACGCGGCCGTGGACGGTCTGATCGCTCTCACTGTCGGCCAGCAGACTGCGGATGGCGTCGGAGGAGAGGGCCGGCAGCCGGCGCCGCTCCAGATACGTGGACTTACCCGAGCCCGGCAGTCCGACCAGCACCACGATGCGCGAGCGATAGTCTGGTGGCAGCGGCATGCCCGGCATCGGGACGGCGCCGGACATGATTCACGGCACTTTCTGGCCCTCGGTGTCGTACTCCTCCACCGGGCCGTACTTCTTGAGCAGGTCGCGGATCTTGCCGGCGTCGCCAACCGCTACGATTTGCACATTGTCCAGCGGAATGTACTTCCGCGCGGCCCGCTGGATCTCCGCTGCGGTCACGGTCATGACCTTTTCGGGGTAGGTGTCCCAGTAGTCCTCCAGCAGGCCGTACTCGCGGATCAGCAGGTGCTGGCGCAGGACATAGCCTTGGCTCTCGAGCGACAGCGCGAACCGGCCGACGATGGCGCGCTTGGCGGCGTCCAGTTCGTCTTTCGACACCGGCTCCTCGCGGATCCTGCGAAACTCTTTGAGGAACTCGTCGATGGCGGGCGCGGTCACCTCCGTGCGCACCGACGAGTCTGCCTGGAAGTGCTCCAGGTACCTCAGGGCGGCGAAGCTGCTGTAGACGCCGTAGGTGAAGCCCTTCTCCTCGCGGATGTTGAGGAACAGCCGGGAGGCCGGGCCGCTGCCGAGCACCTCATTCAGCACCATGCAGGGTACGTAATCGGGGCTGAGCCGGTTGATGGCGTGGTTGGCCAGTGTCAGGAAGGTCTGCACCGAGTTGGGGCGGTTGACCAGGTATATTTTCTTCTCCGGGATGGGCGGGCGCACGGCCAGATCGGGATCGGTGGCCCTGCCGCTCTTCCAGGCGGCCAGGTACGTCTCGAGCTTCCGTGTGATCTCGTCCGGGGTGACGTCGCCGGTGACGCCGAGGATGGCGCTGCCCGGGACGTAATACTTCTTGTAATATGCGACCAGGTCCTCCCGCGTCATTTTCTTGACGGATTCGGGGGTCGCCGCCGTAATGGCGCGGCCGTCTCCGCCGTAGAGAACCTGATACATGCGCTCGGAGCCGAGGAAGTACTCCGAGCTGCGCATCTGCTCGAGCTGGCCCAGCTTGCGCTTGCTCCACTTGTCCAGTTCGTCCTGGGGGAAGGCGGGGTTGAGCAGCACGTCCGAGACAAGGTCCAGCAGCGGGTCGAGGTTCTCCTTCAGCGCGGAAGCGTAGACGTGCGTGGACCTGGCGCCGTACTCGGCCACGGCGTTGATGCTGGCGCCCAATTCGGCGATGCTGTCGGCGATCTCCCGCGCGCTGCGCTTGCGAGTGCCCTGCTTGAGCATCTCGGCCACGGCTTCGGCGACGCCGGAAAGGCCGGGCGGATCGTTCAGGGTGGAAGCCGAGAGCACCAGGTCGAAGGCCACGGTGGGAACGCGGTGGTTCTCCAGGATCAGCAAGGGCAGGCCGTTCTTCAGCCGCCGCTCGACAGGGCGCGGCAGCTTCACCCGCAGGATCTCCATCGAGACCGGCGCCTGATTCTTCCGGGCACCCCCCTTGAGCGATTCCTGGCGCTGGCCACCGGCCGGCGCCTGGGGAAGCACCGCCACGGCGCCAACCAGCAGCAGTGCGACTACGAGTTTGTTTCTCATGGCCTTCCCCCTCACTTCCCCAAGCCGGCCGCGGCGGCTTTCGAAGCGCCCGCGGCAGGCAGCGTGTGGATCATCGTGCGCTGGTTCGTCTTCAGGTAGTTCCTGGCGACCCGTTGCACATCGGCCGGCTTCACGGCGAGCGTCTTGTCCAGCCGGGTGTTGATGAGCCCCGGGTCGTTGTAGTAGACCGCCCAATCGGCCATCCGGAAGGCCAGGAACAACGAGCTCTCGCGCATCTGCACCGCCGAGCGGCGGGCCATGTTGCGGGCCTTGAGGATCTCCTTTTCGGTCACCGGCTCGCTCTGGAGCCGGACGATCTCCTCGCTGATCAGGCTTTCGACCTCCTCCGGCGTCTTGCCCGGCCGGGGCGTGGCGGTGATCCGGTAGAGGCTGGGGCCGCGCCGCTCGTCTACGTACCCGTAGACGGAGACGGCCGCCTCCTTCTCCTTGACGAGCTTCTGATAGAGCCGCGAACTTTCACCGGCGGCCAGAATGGTGTTGAGGACGCCCATAGCGTAGCTGTCGGGCGTGTTGCCGGGCGCCAGCTTGAACGCCAGGTCCACCCGCGGCAGCCGCGCGAGCTTGTCGTCGAGCCTGGCGCGTTTCTCCCGCTCCTGCGGCGGCTCCTTCATATCGACCGGCGCAGGCGGCGGCTCCCTGGGGATGCTCTCGAAGTGCTTCCTGATGCGAGCCAGCGCGCCGGCGGTGTTGACGTCCCCGATCAGCACCAGCACGGCGTTGTTCGGTGCGTAGTAGGTCTTGAAGAACTCCTTGACGTCGTCCACCGTAGCCGCATTGAGGTCCTCCATCGAGCCGATCACGGAGTGCTTGTAAGCGAAGTTCTCGTAAGCGAGTTCCCCGATCATCTCCTCGGTCTTGCCGTAAGGACGGTTGTCGATGCCCAGCCGCCGCTCTTCCTGTACGGCGTGCCGCTGGTTGTCGAGGTTTTCCTTGGTGATGACCAGCGAGCGCATCCGGTCGGCTTCCAGAAAGAGGCCCAGATCGAGCTGGTTCTTGGGCAGGGATTCGAAGTAATTGGTGCGGTCGTTGTTGGTGGTGCCGTTCATCGAGCCGCCGTTGGTGAAAATCACATAGAAGTGTTCGCCGGGGCCGACCTTCTCCGAGCCCTTGAACATCATGTGCTCGAACAGGTGGGCGAAGCCGGTACGGCCCTTGCGCTCGTCGCGCGAGCCCACGTTATAGGCGACGGCGAGCGAGTAGACGGGCGCGTAATGGTCCTCGGCGATGATGACGCGCAGCCCGTTCTTCAGGCGCGTGTCGGTGAATTTCAGCGGCGCGATTCTGCCGGGTATTGGGGGCGCCGCCAGCAGCCCCGCGGAGAACGCGACTGCCGGAAGCAAAAGCTGCAGCGATCTCTTCATACAACCTCCGAAGTGGAACCATTATATCGTTGGCCTACACCACGTACCGCCCCGCCTCCAGCAGACGGGCGGCGATGCGGCGGCGCAGGGCGATGCTGTTCACCGGCTCGTACTTGGCGAAGCGGCGCAGCACGGCCAGGTTGGTGCGCAGCGCATCGCCCTCGGAGCAGGCGGCCAGGACGGTTCGGGCGGCGCCTTCAATCTGCGTCATTGAATCGCGGGCGAAGACCGCGCACATGTCGGCGGCGTTTGCGCCGCGGCCGCCGGCCAGCAGCTTGCGCGCCCGCAGGACCGCGGATTCGAGTGCGAAGGCCTGCATCACCAGGTCAGTGAGGCCGGCGAGCACCTCCTGCTGCTCCTCCATCGCCGTCAGGTAGCGCTGGTAGGCCACGCCCATGGCGAACAGCGCGATTTTCTTGGCGCTGGCGGCGAGCCGGGTTTCCTCGTCGACCGCTCCCTCGCGGTCGCGGCTCGGTAGCGCCGGGCCGCTCAGGATCTCCGCCTGGAGCTTCTCGACCGCGGCCACCAGCGGCAGTTGCCCGCGCGTGGCCCGTTTCAGCAGCATGCCGGTGGCCAGCAGCCGGTTGATCTCGTTGGTGCCCTCCCAGATGCGGTTGATGCGCGAGTCGCGGTAGGCGCGCTCGACGGCGTAGTCCTGGTGGTAGCCGTACCCGCCGTGGATTTGCACGCCTTCGTCCACCACGTAGTCGAGCGCCTCGGAAGCGAACACCTTCACCAGCGAGCACTCGACGGCGTACTCCTCAACCGCCTTCAGCATCGTCCGGGCGGCGTCCGGCTGGTCCCAGGAGAAGCCGGCCAGCGCGCTCTCGATCAGGCCGCCGGCGCGGTAAGTCATGCTCTCGGCCGCCAAAGTGCGAACGGCCATCTCGGCCAGCTTGTGCTGAATGAGGCCGAATTCGGCGATGCTCTTGCCGAAGGCCTTGCGCTCCCTGGCATAGCGCAGCGAGAGCGCCAGAACCTCCTTGGAGCCGCCGACCGCGGACGGACCCAGCTTCAGGCGGCCGAGGTTGAGGATGTTGAAGGCGATGATGTGGCCGCGGCCGATCTCGCCGAGCACGTTCTCGACCGGCACCGGCACGTTGTCCAGATAGACAGGGCAGGTCGGGTTGCCCTTGATGCCCATCTTCTTCTCTTCGGGGCCGACGCTGACGCCGGGCAGGCAGGACTCCACCAGGAAGGCGGTGAACTTCTCGCCGTCCACCTTGCCGAAGACGGTGAACAGGCCGGCGGCCCCGCCGTTGGTGATCCACATCTTCTGGCCGTTGAGAAGATAGTGCCGGCCGTCGGGGCTCAGCTCGGCGCGAGTGCGGGCAGCCAGCGCGTCGGAGCCGGCGTGCGCCTCAGTCAGGCAGTAAGCGCCGACCAGCTCGGCGGTGGCCAGCCGCGGCAGGTAGCGCCGCTTCTGCTCCTCAGTACCGAACAGCAGAACGGGCAGTGTGCCGATGCCGGCGTGGGCGCCGTGCCAGGCGCCATAGGAGCCGTCGCGGCCGATCTGCTCGGCGATGATCAGGTCCGAGATGAGGTCCAGCTCCATGCCGCCGTAACGCTCGGGAACGGCGGCCGCGGTGAGTCCCAGCCCGGCCGACTTGCGCAGCACCTCGAGCGCGACGCCGGGCTTCTGGTGCTGGATCTCATCGAGGCGCGGCACGACCTCCTTATTCCAGAACTCCTCGGCCGCGCGGGCGACGGCGCGGTGCTCTTCGGAGAAATCCTCGGGGGTGAAGACGTCTTCCGGGTTCTGCTGCTCGATCAGAAACGCCCCGCCACGGATCATCGTAAGTCCTCCTACATCCTCTCGAATATCCCGGCGGCGCCCTGGCCGCCGCCGATGCACATGGTCACCATGCCGTAGCGGGCCTGGCGGCGCTCCATCTCGCGCAGGATGGTGGCGGTGAGCTTGGCGCCGGTACACCCCAGCGGATGGCCGAGCGCGATGGCGCCGCCGTTGACGTTGATCCGGTCCATCTCGAGGCCGGCCTGCCGGATCACCGCCAGCGCCTGCACGGCGAAGGCCTCGTTGAGCTCGATCACGGCCATGTCGTCGAGCTTGAGCCCGGCCATGGCCAGCGCCTTCGGGATGGCGACCACCGGCCCGATGCCCATGATATCCGGTGGCACGCCGGCGACCGCGTAGCTGACGAGGCGCAACCGCGGCTTCAGGCCGAGCGCAGCCGCTCTCTCCGCCGACATCACCAGGGCCACCGCTGCCCCGTCGCTCATCTGCGAGGCGGTGCCGGGAGTCACCGTGCCCTGAGCGTGAAAGGCCGGCTTCAGCTTGGCCAACGCTTCCAGCGACGTGTCGGCTCTGGGTCCCTCGTCTTTGGCGAGCACGATCTTGCGGCGGCCGGGCCTGCCGTTCTCCTGCACCACCTCCTCGATCTCGACAGGCACGATCTCCTCGTCGAAGCGGCCTTCGGCCTGGGCGCGCAGCGCATTTTGATGGCTGCGCAGCGCGAACGCGTCCTGGTCTTCACGGCTTATGCAGTACTTGCGCTGCAACCGCTCGGCGGTGAGGCCCATGCTCAGGTAGATCCCGGGGTAGTTATCGACGATCCAGGGGTTGGGCGCGAACCCGAGGCCGGGCATCTGGATCTGGCTCATGGACTCGGTTCCGCCGGCGAAGATGATCTCGGCGGCGCCGCCGCGGATGCGATCCACGGCCAGGGCGATCGCCTGGAGGCCGGAGGAGCAGAAGCGGTTGATGGTCATGCCCGGCACGGCGTCGGGCAGGCCGGACATCAGGGCCACGTTGCGGGCGATGTTCATGCCGGCTTCCGCCTCCGGAAACGCGCAGCCGAGGATCACGTCGTCCACCTCCCCGGCCGGGACCTGCGGGTACTTCTCCCGCAGGCGGCGGAGAACGGTGGCGGCCAGATCGTCGGGCCGGGTGTTTCGCAGCGCGCCGCGGGGCGCTTTGCCCACCGCGGTGCGGAGGCAATCGATTATTACCGCGTCATGCATCGGATTCCTCCTCCCTCACTTTCGCTGCCCTTCCCACGTCCCCTGGAGGGTCTCCGAGAGCTGCCAGGCGCCGCTCAGCTTGTTCCCATCCAGGGTGGCGGTGAGCACGTAGGTCCCCTCAGGAATCGGGATCGAGATCTCCACCTTGTTGCCGGTCAGGGTGGCTTTGCCGATGCCGGTCGAGCCCCGGTCGGAGGACGCGGTGCCGGTGATCTCCGAACCGTTCTGTTTCAGCTCCAGGGTGAACTTGGCGTCTGGCATGTCGCCGCGAGTCGCCTTGCACTCCCAGGCGCCGGAAAGGTCCCCGGCTGCGGCCGCGGCGCTCTTCTTGGACGCCTTCCAGGCGCCCCCGACGCCTCCGCCCTCCCATTTCCCTTCCATCGCTTCACCCTTCACGCTCGCGGTGAATCGATAAGTCGTCTCCTGGAAGGTGATGGCAAACGACAACTGGTCTTCGGCGACTTTGGCCTCGGCCAGCGGGAGCTTAATCTCGCCAAGCGCCACCGCGCCGGTGACCTCCCCCTCCTTCTGCGTGAGCTTGAGCGTGACCTGGCGCTCCGCGCCATTGGGGTCCACCACCTTCATTGCCCAGTCTCCGCTGAGGGGGGCGGCGCCGAACAGCACGGGAGAGCAGAGCCAAACAGCCAGAACGCAACGAACCATGGACATTGTCTTCTCCTTAGGCGGAATATCCATTTTGGACTCCCGCATACGTAAAGTCTACACCCCCACCCCCGGTGCCAACCGCTGAAGCTGCATTTCGGTGCTTGACCCTGTGGCGGCGGCCCCGCGATCGCCCCGAGAAAGCGGGAATTGGCTTCGCTTTTTGTTGCACGGGGCGGCAACAAACTGGTTGACAGACTCCCCTGCCGGTGCTGTAATGAGGACCGGTGTGGTCATGGCCAGGACCGGCACGACAGTGTGGGAAGGCGGAAAGGCTTAAGATCCCGGCTACGGCGGCTCGGGAGGCGTGGTCACCTCGCGCGAAGAGCGCCTGACTCCGCGCTGCAACGGGCGGGCAAGGAGCGCCCGCCGCTGATTACCCGAGTCGTTGGGCAACGCGAGCGCTGTAGGATCATGTGATGCGCGAGTTAGGCCCTTAACAGCAACGCGCTATGCCATCGGCCACCATTAGACTCTTCTTGCCCCGCGGGGACGCGAAGAGTCTGCGAACCGCCGAAATCTCGAACTGGACTGGCAAGGCGATAGCAGCGCCGCGAACAGAGCTGGACGACCTGCTTCAGCGCGAAGAACTCGACAAGGCGGGAGTCTACATCCTAATGGGTGCCGATCCGCATTCTGGCTCCCCACGTGCTTACATTGGCGAGGCAGAGGTGATTCGCGAGCGCCTGAGGCAACACAAGACCAAGGAGTTTTGGATTTCGGCTATCGTATTCGTCAGCAAGGACGAGAACCTCACCAAGGCTCACGTGAGATACCTCGAGAGCAGGCTCTTGACCGAGGCCACCCAAGTGGGGAGGTTCACGCTCGAGCAGAGCCAAGCTGGCGGATCGAAGCTCCCGGAGTCCGATCGGGAGGATATGGAGGTTTTCCTGTCCCACATTCGGCAGCTCTTGCCGGTGCTCGGATCTGATCTTCTCATCCCAATCGCCCAGCCCGCCGCTAAGCAACAATCCGGCGGCATTCTTTTCTGTCGCATGAAGGGCGCTGAAGGTCGCGGCCGTCGCACACCCGACGGCTTCGTGGTGCTTCAGGGTTCTACTGCGGTAATGCAGGAGCGCCAGTCCGCGAAGAATGGCCGTATATCCTCGCCCTCCGCAAGAAACTGATAGCTGACGGTACCCTGGTTGAAAGGGACAGGTTCTATCTTTTTACAAAAGATGTGGAGTTCCCCAGTCCGAGCGCGGCGGCAGCAGTGGTTGAGGGTGGTAGCGCGAACGGGCTGATCGAGTGGAAAACCAAGGATGGAAGAGTGCTCAAAGCACTCGACGAAGGGGCCTGACCAGGGCTGTGCAGGCGACGGCCAAAAGCGGGCCGCCCTCGACTACCACCTCGCCCAGCGGCGCCGTTCCCACCCTCGATGCTGCTAGTCTGGGTGTAGAATCACATGAGTGCAAGTTCACGAGTTCGTGTGGCCGGCGGATCGAGTCGATCACATCGCCCGTCACGGCGTTCAGCCCGGGGAGGTCGAAGAAGTCTGCTTTGGCCAAACGCTGGTCCAGCGTGCAAAGGCTCACGGAAGAAACCCTGTTTACTACGTGCTCGGCCAAACGTCCGCCGGGCGGCATCTCTTCTGCGTTGTCATCCAGTTTCCCGATGGTAAGGGTTACCCCGTTATGGCCCGACCGATGACACGGAAAGAGAAAGGGCGGTACAACCGATGGAAAAAACTATAAAGAGCCAAAGGCTACCGAAAACGGACTCCATTGAAGAGTTGGCCCGGTTCTGGGACACCCACGATCTGACAGATTTTGAACAGGATCTGGAGGAAGTGCCCGAACCGGTATTTGTGCGGGCTAGGGCCAAGTCGATAAGCATCGAGCTGCAGCCTACGGAGGCCGAGCATCTCAAGAAGATCGCGCGATCCAAGGGTGTCAAGGAAACCACCGTAGTTCGGCAATGGATTCTCCAAGGACTACACCAGTCCTCCTATACGGGCCGACCGCACAATAAAGCGATGCAGCCGTCGGCGCAAAGGGCGCGTCGCGGCTGAGAGCTGAGTCGCTGGATCGCCAGTCTGGAAAGCATCGCAGTTTAGTTTCTCAGCGGCTTCCCTGTCTTCAGCATGTGCTGCATGCGCTCCTGTGTTTTCACGTTTCCGCAAAGGCTCAGGAAGGCCTCGCGCTCCAGATCCAGCAAGTACTGTTCGGAGACGGTCTGCTTGCCGGTGAGGCGGCCGCCGTTGAGCACGTAGGCGAGCTTCTCGCCGATCACCATGTCGTAATCGCTGATGTAGCCGCCCTCGCGCCCGATCCAGACCCCCAGTTTGAGCTGGGCATAGCCGCTGTCGCCCGCGACCGGGACGTCGGTCCTGGGAACGCCGGGGGCGTAGTTGGGGACCAGCGATAGTGCCAGCGTCTTGGCGTCGGCGATCAGCCGCTGGGGGTTCATCGAGATGCGGTCGCCGGGCCGCAGCAGGCCGAGCTGGCGCGCGTCTTCGGCGCTGGTGGAGACCTTGGCGAAGCCGATCAGCTCCAGCGCCTTCCGCGAGTCGCCGAGCCGCACCACCAGTTCCTTGCAGCCGCCGGCGGCGGGGATGACGCCCACGCCAACCTCCACCAGGCCCATGTAAGTCTCGGCGGCGGCCTGGACGCAGGCGGCGTGCAGCGTGACCTCGCACCCGCCGCCGAGCGTCATGCCGAAGGGGGCGGCCACCACCGGTTTGGGCGCGTACTTGATGGCCATGTTGGCCTGCTGGAAGCGGCGGACGGCAGCGTCCAGCTCGTCCCACTCGCCCTCCTGCGCCGCCAGCAGGATCAGCGTCAGGTTGGCGCCGGCGCTGAAGTTCTCGCCCTGGTTGGCGATCACCATGGCCTGGTAGTTTCGCTCAGTCTCCTCGATGCCGGCCCGGATCATGCCGACCTGGTCGTCGCCGAGGATGTTCATCTTGCTGTGGAACTCCAGGCAGAGCACGCCGTCGCCCAGATCGATCAGCGAGGCGCCCGGATTGGTCTTGACTACGCCGCGGGCGCGCTTGATATCGGAGAGCACCAGCACGCCTGGGCGCTCCTCCAGCAGGCGGTAGCTCTGAGCCGGCAGGTCGAAGTGCTCGGTGCGCGGCCGCCCGTCGCGGTCGGCGGGCCGGTAGAAAGATTTCGCTCCGGAGGAGAGCATCGCCGTCACGCTCGGCGGGATCGCGCGGCCCTCCTGCTCGATGCGCCGCACGGTCTCCTCCACGCCGAGGGCGTCCCACAGCTCGAACGGCCCGAGCTTGTGGGCATAGCCCCAGCGCATGGCGCGGTCGATCTCGACGATGCGGGCGGAGATCTCGGGCACACGCTCGGCGGCGTAGAGAAAAAGGTCGCTGAAGAGCTTCCAGAGAAAGTCGCCGGCGCGGTCGCGGGAGCGCACCAGCGTGCGCAGCCGCTCGGGGAGGTCCTCGATGTTATTGGCCAGATCCACCGAGGGGAAGCGCGCCTTGCGTAGGGGGTGGTATTCCAGCGTCTTCAAGTCCAGGGCGTGGATCTCCTTTTCCGGCCCCACGCGCTTGAAAAAACCCTGGCCGCTCTTCTCGCCCAGCCAGCCGCGCTCGACCAGCTTCGCGAGGAACTCGGGAGGGCGGAAGCGCTCGCGCCAGGGGTCGTCCGGCACCAGGTCATACAGGTTGCCGGCGACGAAGGCCCAGACGTCCAGGCCGATGAGATCGAGCAGGCGGAAGCTGGCGGTGCGGGGCAGGCCGATCAGCGGGCCGGTGAGCGCGTCGATCTCTTCGATCGTGTAGTCGCCCTCGATCATGAGCTGGTGGGTGGTGGCGCCGAGGAAGGAGCCGATGCGGTTGCCGATGAAGTTGGGTGTGTCCTTACAGGGCACGACGCCCTTGCCCAGGCGCCGGTCGCAGTAATCCCCGACGAATTCGAGGACGCCGGGATCCGTTTCCGGGCCGGGAATCAGCTCGACCAGGTGCAGGTAGCGCGGCGGGTTGAAGAAGTGCGTGCCGAGGAAGTGCCGCCGGAGTTCCGATGGGAACCCCTCGGCAATCTTCGCCAGCGGGATGCCGCTGGTATTGGTGGAGAGGATGGCGCCGGGCCGGCGGTGCGTGGCCACTTTCTCCAGCAGCGCGCGCTTGAGATCCAGGTTCTCGACGACGGCCTCGATGATCCAGTCGCAGTCCTGGACGCCGCTGAGGTGGTCCTCGAAGTTGCCCGGTGTGATCAGTGCCTGCCGGGAGGCGGTGAAAAATGCGGCGGGCCGCTGCCTGGCCGCGGTCTCGATTCCCTTCACCGCGGCGGCGTTGCGGTTGGGTTGGCCGGAAACAACGAGGTCAAGAAGGAGCGAGGGCACTCCGGCGTTGGCAAAGTGGGCGGCGATGCGCGAGCCCATCGTGCCGGCCCCCAGCACGGCGACGCGGCGAATGGTGGTCATACGATGGGGAGTTTAGCGAAATTGACGGCTCCAGGGGAAGCGAGCGCCCGGCCGCTGCTATCATGGTTTTAACGGGCTCGATGCTCTTCGTACCGCGGAAGCTGCTTGGAATTCATGTGCCCTCCTGGCTGGCGCCGGCGCTGGGGTACGCGATCTCCATCGGCTCGCTGATCTGGGCGTTTCACGGCGTTGATTTCAGGGCCCTGATCAAGGATTACGCCTCCATCGTCTGGGCCTGGGTGCCGCTGGCGGTCATCGCCGATCTCTCGGTTTACGTCTGGCAGTCGGTGCGCTGGAACCTGCTGCTGGCGCCGGTGAAACGAGTCTCGCGCTGGCGCTCCGTGCAGGCCATTTACGTTGGCCTGTTCGCCAACGAGATCCTGCCGATGCGGCCCGGGGAAGTCATCCGGGCCTACCTGCTGGGCCGGTGGAGCGATGCCCGGTTCTCGGTGGTGCTCTCCTCGGTGATCATCGAGCGGATCTTCGACGGCATCTGGCTGATGCTGGCCTTCTTCGTTGCCACGCTGGTGGTGCCGATGCCCCGTTTCCTGGTCGAGGGCGGCAAGCTGACGGCGGTGTTCGTGGCCGTGGTCGCGGTACTGCTGGCCATAGTCATGTTCCGCAAGCACCATGCCCATGCGGTGGTTTCCACCACCCGCTGGGCAACCACGCTGCGGGGGCTGGTGGAGGACCTCCATCTCATGGGCCGCTCGCGCGCCTTTTACGCCTCTTTCCTCGCCAGCCTGCCGTACCTGCTGCTGCAAGTGCTCCCCATCTATTTCCTCATGCGGGCTTACACGCTGGACCTGTCGTTCTGGGCGGCCACGGTGGTGCTGCTGATCGTGCGGCTGGGGACGATCCTTCCCCAGGCACCGGGAAACGTGGGCGTGCTCCAGATCCTCACCGAGCTGGCCTTGAAGCTGTTCGGTGTGGACAAGACGACCGCGGCCGGCTTCTCGGCCATCGTCTGGATAGTCATCACTGCGCCGCTTCTGGCGGCCGGTTCGGTGGCGCTGATCGTCACCGGCATGAGGTTCGCCGAGCTGCGCCGCCACGCCGAGACCCTCTCGCCGGTCCCGGCCGCCGACCCCCAGGCGCGCTGAGCGGGGGTGGCGCCGGCTGGATTATGATCAAGGCGTGACGGCCGAAGAGCTGAT
>ERZ1292640.3150-Hain-H43-02um-R1-3150-length-12967-cov-5_pt2 | contig 12670 bp, 16 predicted proteins | sample MGYA00564404_ERZ1292640 | MGnify/ENA primary metagenome ERZ1292640 (study PRJEB36523, sample SAMEA6512636) | groundwater metagenome | collected 2019-01-08 | study: AquaDiva: Metagenomics assemblies of 32 groundwater samples | reverse complement strand
AAGTCGGACTTCAATCAAAATACTCTTTAGATACTTTTCCTGCTTTTTTGATTGATGGTTTTAACGTAGCATCTCCTTCATCCCAGCTTGCTGGACAAACATGACCAGTATGTTCTCGGACAAATTTGAGCGCTTTGATTTTGCGTACAATTTCTCCGGCGTTGCGACCAATCGCGTCAGCAACTATTTCGGCGCTTCTTAAAATCCCATCCGGATCGATAATAAATGCCGCGCGCTGTGCAAGTCCCTTCTCTTCATCATAGATGCCCAGCATTTGAGATACTTTGCCATTGTGGTCCGCGGCCATGACACATTTAAGTCCTTTGAGAATTTCTTCTGCTTCAATCCACGCCTTGTGACTAAACACCGTGTCAGTACTTGCAACTACAATTTCCGCGCCAAGCTTTTTAAAATCATTATGACGGCGATTTAAGTCCACAATCTCTGTTGGGCAAACGAAAGTAAAGTCAGCAGGATAAAAAAACAAAACAAGCCATTTTTTCTTGAATGTATTCAGAGATACGCGCCCCAGCTCGTCTTTTGAAGGATTATATACTTCTAAAGAAAAATTCGGAAATTTTTGATCAATAGTAAACATATTATTTTTTACTAATTAATTTATTTGTCAGCGTGCTCAACGCATGTGTTGGCAGCTGGATTGGCACGAAGTCTTTCTTCGGATATTGGTTCGCCCTTTTCTTTGCAAATACCAAATCCACCATGTTTAATACGTTCTATAGCGTCGTTTATCTCGCGTAGGCGAATTTCTAGCCCCGCCTCTATGCTGACGCGATTTTCATATTCTTCTTCTTGATCTGCGATTTCATCCGGCGCTGACGGAGAAGCATTCATATCAGGGTATGAAACATTCCAATCTGCTGGCGCATCCGGATTGCGTGTTGCCACAGTGCCAAGCTCTCCCTCAATTTTTGTTTTTTCTTCCTCTAATTGTTTTTGAAAATAATCTATATTTAATACCATAGATTTCATTGTATCAAATTATTATCTCGGAGGCAACATAATGAGTCTATCTAAAATTGCGCCAAGAGCTTCGCGCGATGTCGAAATTATAATATATTTTTTATTAAATATTATATATACTATGATCACAGAACCATCATCTCTCAATAAAATACGCGCATCATTGTTTTTTATTATTTCATCTCGAAAAGCGTTAGGATATGCTATATTTTTATTTGTATCATTCAAAAAATCTTGCCAGTCGCGCGCAAGTGTTTTTTCCCACTCTAGCATTGATGAAAATGCCTTTTCAAAATTTGATGTTTTTATAATCAGCGCAAAATCATTTGATTGATTGTTTGCAAAAATATACGCGTTGAAATCAGACGTCAAATTTTCTAGAAGCAAAGAAGGCATACGCCACTCTAAAAACTCTCCCAAATCTTTTATCTGCAAATATGTTGTTGTGTTGTCGCTTAAACTAACTTTTATTGGATAATAATTTAGAATTCCAGAGCGAAATGTTTTTGCGCGCTCTTCTGAAATGGCGCTAATAATAGAACTTTTGTTCGCCTGTTTTATCGTAAGTATATTTTGTCCGTCAATCAAAATTATCGCCGGAGGCGGTAATTTTTCTGTTGATTGAGAACTTGATGATTTGTGCGATAAAAACCACCAGCTTACTCCGGCTACAATAACAATACACAATACAATAGCTCCAGAGAGCAAAAATGTCTTTATAAGCGACAGCTTGTCTTTCACATCTTGCAACAACGTGGCTTGTGATGCGTACGCGGATGCGGAAATTTGTATCGTTGATAATTTTTTTTCTTTTGCGTACATTTCAGCGTCCGTTCGCATGGTTCGGATTGCCGGAGGACGTTTTTCATTTAGATCTTTTTCTTGGTCCATTTTTATATTATAGCATGATACAACAGCTCATCTGCGGTTGCGATGATTGCCATTTCGATTTCTATGATTTTCTTGTTCACGCAAAGACTCCGCGCCTTTTGCGCGAGCTTCAGGTGATTTTAATTCAAGAGGACGCACGGCTTTTGCGGAAAGATTGATTCGTCCCTGATCGTCTATTTCAATTATTTGAACTTCAATTACATCTCCGGGAGATACCACATCGGTTATTTGCTCTACTCTAAAATTTGAAAGAGCGGAAATATGTACCAACCCTTCTTGTTTTGGAGCGACCTCTACCATAGCACCAAAAGGAAACAAACGAGTTACCTTACCTTTAATTATTTCACCAACTTCAAATTCTTTTGTAAGCGCTAGAATTTCCTCTTCAGCTTTTTTGGCGTTTTCTTCTTTTGGGCCCGTAATAAATATTGTGCCGTCTTGTTCTATATCAATTTGTGCTCCAGTTAGAGCAATAAGTTCGTTGATCACTTTTCCTCCAGGACCAATGACATCGCGAATTTTATCTGGATTAATACGCATAGTAATAATTCTAGGAGCAAGCGAGCTTAGTTCTTTGCGCGGCCCTGGCAATTCTTTTAACATTATTTCTAAAATTTCAAGTCTAGCTTCGCGCGCTTGTAAAAACGCCTCTTTCATTATTTTTAATGGAATACCATCTACTTTTACATCCATTTGTACGGCTGTAATACCATTTTTTGTGCCAGCAACTTTGAAATCCATATCGCCATGATGGTCTTCTGGTCCTTGAATGTCAGTAAGAATTTTATATTTTGGTAAGACTTTTTCCTCCTCAACATCCGATGTTGTTGGAGATTTAACATCGGATGTTTCCCCTGGCGAGGCCAGCATCAATCCCATAGCGATACCTGCTACTGGTGCTTTGATTGGGACCCCCGCATCCATAAGCGCCAATGTAGATCCGCACACTGATCCCATGGAGCTTGATCCGTTTGATGACAATGTTTCAGATACTACGCGGATAGTATAAGGAAATTCCGTAACATCTGGAATTATTGCAACAAGCGCGCGCTCTGCCAGAGCACCATGCCCAATATCACGCCGTCCAGGACCACGCATCGGTTTTATTTCTCCTACAGAAAACGGAGGGAAATTATAATGATGCATAAAGCGCTTTTTGGCGCGCACCTCCATTCCTTCTATCAATTGTACATCGCTTGGTGCGCCCAGGGTTGCAGCTGATAATACATGGGTTTCCCCGCGATAAAATAATCCGGAGCCGTGAATTCTTGGTAGTACTTGTACTTTTGCCGCAATTCGACGCAATTCTTTTATCCCTCGTCCATCAGGGCGCTTCTCTTTGCCTGCTGGCGGATCAATAATATTTTTGTGAACTATTTCATCTACCGCTTCTTCAAAAAGACCGTCCGCAATAGTTTTGTGAATATGAGGGAATTGTTCTGCGGAGATTGCCGCCCATTCTCGCCGAAGGGCATTTAACATTTCATAGCGCTGTGTTTTTTCTTTGATGTAAATTGATTCTTCAACTTTTTTATGCATCATATTTGCAAATTCTATTTTCATTTCGTGTGATGCTTCAGCAAGTTCTACTTCCTTTTTTGCTTTTCCCAATTCATCGATTATTTTATTTTGAAAATTACACAGCTTATCAATTTCTTTTACTGCCAATTCAAGTGCTTTCTCCATGTCGTCTTCTGATAACTCTTGTGCCCCAGCTTCAATCATATTTATTTTGCCATCTTTCCCACAAATTACCGTGTCCAACAATATCGACTCGCGCTCTGTGTATGTAGGGTTAATGATGAATTTGTCATCGATTTTTCCAATACGAACAGAGCCGACAGGCCCAGCCCATCGGATATCCGAAGTTCCTAGCGCCAAAGACGCGGCAATAATTGAGCAAATATCAGGGTCATTATTTTCATCAATGGAAAGAGCAAGAACAATCACTTGTACTTCGTTTCTAATTTTTTGACTAAATAGTGGCCGTATAGAGCGATCAATAAGACGAGATACCAAAATCGCTTCGTCGGAAGCCTTCCCCTCCCTTCGCATAAAACGAGAACCCAAAATTTTTCCTGCCGCGTAGAATTTTTCTTCGTAATCTACCGTGAGTGGAAAAAAATCAATTCCTTCTCTGGCGCTTTTGCTTTGTACCGCCGTTGCTAATACTGATGTTTCGCCATAAGTTACTAAACAAGATCCATTCGCATGTTCAGCCCAATTGGTAAATTCTGCGGTCAGTGTGCGACCGCCTACTTCTGTAGTAAATTTTTTACTTTTCATGATTATTTTTGATGTCCTGCAAATTTTAGTCCTGAGCAATATCAGAGGACTACCTATTTGCAGACCATTTTTTGTGTTAATTTTTATAAATACGACTTTTATTAAAATAGCATAAATAAATATTTTTGCAATTTTATTTCCTGATTATATATTTTCCGGATTCTTCGCCTAGATCTATGAATTCGTCGCACGCTTCTTTTAATTTTCCAGAAGTTGAACGGCCAAACGCGATAATCTCTACTCTGCGCCCTTGGTTTTTGAGATATTCCACCAACGGAATAAAATCTCCATCGCCAGACGCAATAACAATAGTATCCACAATTTCCGCGGTGCGGATAGCATCTACAGCAAGTCCCACATCCCAATCTGCCTTTTTGGCTCCGCCAAAAAATTCCTGTAATTCTTTTTCGCGCGTCTCAATTCCCAATTTAGTCAGTGCCTCAAAAAACGGTTTTTCTTCGCCGGTTTTTGTGCTTATCACATATCCAAACGCGCGAATAAGTTGTCGTCCTCCAACCGCAGTTTGTAGAAGATTTTTAAAATTTACACGCGCGTTGAGTAAACTTCGTGCTGAATGATAAAGATTTTGTGCATCAATAAATACCGCGATACGTTGATTTTTGTGTTTTGCGATTGTTGTGTTGACCATAGATTAATAAAGTTAGTAATTTGGCTAATTCACAAGAATTTCAGAGCACGAATATTTTTCTGACTGAAAAATTTCTCCTGCTCGCGCCAGTCGCGCTCCGCAAGGCTCTTAAATCCTTGCGAATTAGCGACATATTCTTACTTTATAAGAATACCACAAAAAATATGGCGTTGAGAGTGGATTACTTTCTGAGGCCTAGCTTCTTTATTGAGGATGCGTAGCTTTTTGGATTTGTTTTTGCGAGATAAGTCAAAAGTTTTTTGCGCTTTGCGACCATCGCCAAAAGACCTCGTCGAGAGTGATTGTCTTTTTGATGTTTTTTAAGATGATCAGTAAGAGATTTGATTTGAGAAGTCAACAAGGCCACCTGAACTTCTGTAGATCCAGTATCTTTGTCGTGTGTCTGATGAGTTGAGACTATTTTTTTCTTTTCTTTCGTAGCCAACATAATAAAACTATAATAGCATAAATGATTTATTTGTGCAAATAACAAACATTGTGCGACGCTTGATAAAACATTATGATTAAAACATGAAAAAATTGCAGGATTTACAACGAGAATTTTTAGAATATCTTGAAATTGAGAAAGGAAGAAGTCTCAAGACGATTGAAAATTATGATCGTTATTTAAGACGGTTTTTTGAGTTTGCTAAGATCGACTCTCCTGCCGGTATTACTGAAGATTTGGTTAAAAAATACAGATTATATTTAAATAGAGTCGGCAATTTCCAATTGAGCCGAAATACGCAAAATTATTATGTGATTGCCTTGAGGTCATTTTTGAAATATTTATCTCGACATGATATTGAGAGTTTAGACGCTGAAAAAATAGAGCTTGCCAAAATAGCTCCGCGAGAACTTGATTTGTTGGATGTGGCCGATTTGGAAGCATTGCTTGTGGCGCCAAAAGGGACAAATGAAATGGCATTGCGTGATAGAGCTATTTTAGAAATGTTTTTTTCCACAGGGCTTCGTATAGCGGAATTATGTTCACTTAAAATTGATGATATAAATATTGAAAGAGGAGAGTTTTCCGTGCGAGGCAAAGGAGGAAAAATCAGAGTGGTATTTTTGTCCGACAGAGCAAAAAAATCACTAAAAGCATACAAAGACAAAAGAAGAAATGTAGATGACGATCGCCTTTTCCCTATTACTCCTCGATCAATTCAAAGAATGATTCACAAGTATGCAGTTTCAGTTGGTATTGCCAAAAAAGTGACTCCTCATGTGCTACGGCACGCGTTTGCGACAGATCTTTTGCAAAATGGAGCCGATTTGCGCTCGGTACAGGCTCTTTTGGGGCACGCAAATATTTCCACAACGCAAATTTACACTCATTTTACTGATAAGCAACTTGGCGAAGTTCACAGGGCGTTTCATGGAAAAAAACGAAAGTAAAAAATCCGCCATCGGCGGATTGAATATTATGTTTAAGCAGTGTCATCTGGCGGTTCATTAGATTTTTGCATCAACTCCCACGAAAAATTTGGAAGAAGAATGCCGAGTTTGCCCATAGCTATTGCAAACCACCGATATTTTTCAAGGATTAATTGTCCTCGTCGCATCAAAAGCATTCGCAAATGTCTATATTGTTCTGTTTGTGCAAAACCGCTATTTTCTAATTGATCGCGCCAATAACAGACTACAAATAACATAAATTCTGGATTAGGAGGCAATCCAATTGTAACAAGTGTCTTTCTAAGCTCCTTTATTTGTAATCGTAATTTTTCTCTGCACCCACGCATTTTTCTTTTTGAAATCACTCCCTTTGAAAATGGGAGAATTTCCGCAGACTGTCGTTTTTCATTGCAATCTACCAACGGAACTGGTTTTCCCTCTCGTCTTTTTGTAAATTCGTCGTACGTTACAAGTTTTTCCATTGTTGGTGCCTCCTCTTCTATTACTGACTATACCACATAAAATCAAAAAACGCAACAATGTTGCGTTTTTTGAATACAGGCGCTTCTATCGCGCGTGGATGCCAGCTGTAAGTCCAGCTATCGGCGGGACAAGGCCGGGCGAAGCCGATTGATAGACCGCTTCCATCAGGAGCGCGGAAAGCCGATATTATAAGTGCAACTATGTCCGGTAAATATGGACTTTTTGCGCACCTCGGTCCGCGATCCAGATGGAAGCGGTAAGGCGTAATAAAAATTATTAAAATAATTTATAATAAATAGCCTTAATCACGCTTTCTTGTGCCTATTATACTCTATTTAAGTAGATTTGTCAAGAGCTTGCTTGACTTTCGTTGATAAATAAGGGAAAATAAGCTTATTACAAATTAATAATGTCCTCGTGGTGAAACGGATATCATAGCTGGCTTCGAACCAGCCGTTGGGGGTTCGAATCCCTCCGAGGACGCCCAGAACCAGAAAGAGACTTTCGGTTCTGGGCTGACCCGAATCGAATCCTGTTCTGGTTCGGGTCGCCCGGAGCTGAGGATAATTTTAAATGTTTTACGTTTATTATTTAAATAGCAAAAAATTTAAAGATCAGTATTATGTTGGATATACTGCAAATTTAAAGATGCGTTTTGAACAACACAACAAAGGGCTTTCGTCTTCTACAAAACCATTTATTCCGTGGAATTTAATATTTTATGAAGCATACAAAAGCAGGAAGGACGCCAAAAGAAGAGAGTTGTATTTTAAAACTACTAAAGGAAAAAAGGCTCTTAAATTAATGTTGCAATACTCTTTAATAGAATAATTTTTTCATAATTTTTTTCATGACAAACTTTTCAATTCCTAAAGAAATTCGAGCGGCGGTGGCAATACTCAAAACCGCCAGATTTGAAGCATATCCTGTCGGTGGGTGTGTGCGTGATTTGATTTTGAGCAAGACACCAAAAGACTGGGATATTACCACAAACGCGCATCCTGAAAAAATTCAGGAGCTTTTTCCCGATAGTTTTTATGAAAATAAATTTGGCACCGTAAGCATTGTGACTCATTCTGAAAACCCATCGCTTCGAGCAATTGAAATTACGCCTTATCGAATAGAAGGAAAATATTCTGATAAAAGACATCCGGACGAAGTTCGCTTTGCTGACAAATTGGAAGATGATTTGTCACGCCGCGATTTTACTGTCAATGCGCTTGCTCTGGACATTTCTTCAAACGAAGATTTCAAAATAATTGATCCATTTGACGGACAAAAAGATATTGAAGCAAAATTAATTCGCGCTGTTGGCGATGCTAAAGAGCGCTTTGAGGAAGATGCTCTTCGCATTATGCGCGCTGTTCGTTTCGCGTCAGAGCTCGGTTTTTCAATTGAAACACAAACAGCCGAAGCACTCAAAAAAACCGCTCCTCTTCTTAAATTCATAGCGCCAGAACGCATTCGCGAGGAGTTTTCAAAAATTATGATGACAGAAAAGCCGTCTATCGGACTTGAAATGTTGCGCGAGCTAGATATTTTAAAAATATTTTTGCCAGAATTGGAAGAAGGTTTTAATGTTGGACAAAACAAACATCATATTTATACGGTATGGGAACACAATATTCGTGCTGGAGATTATGCCGCGCAAGAGCGCTGGCCATTGAATGTTCGTATTGGTTCGCTTTTTCACGACATTGGAAAGCCAAGAGCAAAACAGGGCGATGGGCCTGATTCAACATTTTATAATCACGAAGTTATTGGCGCGAAAATGACTGACAAAATTCTTTCGCGTCTCAAATTTTCGCATGATTTTACAGCAAAAGTTACAAAATTGGTGCGTTTTCATCTTTTTTATTATAATGTAGATGAGGTGAACGAATCTTCCGTACGCAGGCTTATTGCAAAAGTAGGCACGGAAGATATGGAAGATTTGATTCGCGTTCGTATGTGCGACCGCATTGGTTCTGGCGTACCAAAGGCAGAGCCTTACAAATTGAGACATTTTCGTTTTTTGATTGAAAAATTGCAAAGAGACCCTATTTCAGTCAAAATGTTAAAAATCAATGGAGACAGAATAAAAGAAATTACAAAGCTTGCTCAAGGCATAAAAATTGGATTGATTTTGCATTCGCTTTTGGAAGAAGTTTTAGATAATCCAGCCAAAAACAGTGAAGAATATCTTGAAACAAGAACACAAGAATTAAATTTATTAGATGAAAAAGAATTAATAAAACTTGCAGAATCTGGAAAATCCAAAAAAATAGGTCTTGAAGAAGAGGAAATTTCAAAAATCAAAAAAAGGCATTTTGTAAAATAATAATTATTAATTAAATATATAAAAATTTTATGGAACAAAAACCAGAAAATCCAAAAGAATATTTCCTAGATTTAGATACACAAGTTTCTTCTGTAATGGTGTCTATGCCAGATGGCGGTAGACGTTTAGTTGTTAAGGGCGCAGATGGAATAACACAACTAGAGGTTGTGTATGATGCGAAAGGAGCGCCAACAAAAATAACACAATTTTCTGAAAAAGATCGAGAGCGGGTATTTACAGATCCAAAGATTCTTATTGAAATTGAGAAACAAATAAAAGGACTGTTGGGAGAAAAAGTTGAGGAAAAGAAAATTGGGCGCATAGCAGGCGCCGCACAAGAAGGACGAGCTGTTTCTAATGAAGAGCTCGTGGTTGGACTTGTAGATGATAACTGGAAACAAGCGGAAACCTTGCGACAATTTGGAAATCCAGGTGAAAATCTAAAAGGACACTGATTATCGGAGCGTAGTATAGTGGTATTACACACGCTTCGGGTGCGTGAAATCCGAGTTCGATTCTCGGCGCTCCGAAAAAATCTTCAACAATGCAAATATATGTGCCATCTTGCAATTATTTTTTGAGATGTATAATATGGAATAAGATTTTCTTTTGAGTGAGGGCGAAATATGCTTATCATTGGCGCTTGGCTTTTGTATTTTATAAAAATTGCTATTTTTGTAAGATGGAATCATGCAAAAAATGGATTTGCATGGTCAGATGTGATTGCCATTGGTATTATGGTGTTCCCTTTCTTGTTTAATTTGTGGGGCATTTTTTCAGGTCCACTTGCTTCTATTGTGTCAGCGATTGGATGTTTGTTTATTTGGCACAATATCAGGTGGTTTGATAATGCGAGAAATGTGGAAACAGCAGTTTATATTTCTATCATTTTTATCATTTTGTTATCTGCCAGCAAATAAAAATTTCCACGATAATAATCGTGGGTTTTTTTGCTTTGCTTTTTATGATGCAATTGAGTTAAAATACACTTATGGTCGAACAACCAATAACCGACGAAACAAAGCCAAGTTATGATCGATACGAAAAAATACTAAGAGGTATTTTTGGCGCTTATGATGATCAAAAATACGCTCCACGTGAACAATATATTCAAAATATTGATGCTCTTTCTTGTGGCGACGCTTTTGATCAATACAAGCGTTTTCTGGAACAAGAAATAGCGCATGCGCGCTCCACACAAAGTTTTGGATTAGATTGGGATATTCATCGTGCGTTTCAATATGCGGCAGAAAAAATTGATTCACGCTTTGCGACAGCAACAGACACTCATAATGACGCTGTTTCAAAACGAGAAGCCGGCAAAAACCAAATGTTTAAAAATTTCTTTGAGCAAGCAATATATAATTTGCACCACTCAAAAGACAAACGAACTTAGCGCAAAAATCGCTAGATTAATAACCAATAATATGGTTAAATAATGGACAGCGAACAACGCAGTCCATTTATTATATTATTGTATCTGGTGGGCCAATAGTTAAGTGGTATAACGGCGCATTCGCATTGCGCAAGCGGGAGTTCGATTCTCCCTTGGTCCAAAATCCAAATTTAACAATAAATTTTTGTATTACAATTATCTATGAAACTTATACAAAAAATTCGTCCAATTGAAATAAAACGCGCGTTTGTAATGGCTCAGAAAATGGTGTAGAACCAAAATAAAAAAGACGCCTTTGTGCTGGCGTCGTATTGAAATTCTTATTCAATTAGTTCAAGTCTATTTCTAAACCTTGATAAGCCGCAACAACAGGGATTGATGCGCCCATTTGCGAAATAAAATTCTCAGTGTATCTTTCAATCTCAAATATTTTTTTATCCGTAGAACTTGGGTCGTGATGAAACAAAACTACCTTTTTTGCTTTTGCCATTATTGCTGTTTTGGCTACCGCTTCCGGGTAAGAGTGTCCCCAATCATGGCGATTTGGTCCACCATCCAATCCCTCGTATGTGTGTTGTGTGTATTGGCAATCAGTTACCACAACATCCGCATCTTTCCATAGCTCTAAGAGATTTGGATCTGGAAATTCAGGGTTAAACGGCTCATTGTCCGTTGTATAAGCAAAAATTTTTCCATTGTACTCAAATCTCCATCCATATGTTTCTTGCGGATGATGAAGTTTGCGAACCTTAACAACAATTCCATTTTTTGTTTTTGTAAAAGTATATCCATCAAAAATATCTTGCATTTCGATTGGATGGTAAGTTATTTTTTCTATTTCTTTCCAGGATATTGGAAAAGTCGGAGGATCCATTTGTCCGCGCAAACATGCTTCAGCTGTTTTGTGCCAATTTGTGCCACCCAAAAATTTCCATTGATTTTTAATACCAATGTTTTGATTTATGTATAATGGTCCAAAAAATGGCAATCCTTGGATATGATCCCAATGTACATGCGAAAGACAGAAACTAATCATGAGTCCACTTTTTGAAAACATTTCTTTAAACAAAGAATTACCCAATCTTCTTAGTCCTGTTCCCATATCCAGTACAAATCTCTCGTTACCACACACTAATTCCACACAAGACGTGTCTCCTCCATAAGTGTTTTTTTCCCAGAATGGTCGTTCTTTTAAAAAGTTTTCTACGCTTAAAACGCGTGCCGCACTATTTGGCGCATTGGAGTAGAACTTTCTATAATTAGTTATGTTTATCAGGATTTTTTCTTCAACTTCTGATCCGACCAAGCCAGCAGGAACACTGCCTCTTACTCCATGGAATTTTATTTTCATATCTCTCCTCTTTGTTAAGGCTCAAGTACTATCCAGTATGTTACACACACAGCACCACATTGTCAATTGCCGTGCGCATTTTTTGTGCTATTATTGGCATAGATTTATATAGGTGGTAATTGTGAAAAATCCGTTAAACAAAAATGAAACAGTTCGCATATCACCACAAACCTTAAAAGAAATAAAAAAAATCTTTGATGATCTGGTTAAAGCAAAAGAAAAAAGCGGAGAAAAGCTAGTAGATAAAGTTGTTTTACTACGTTCATGTCCGCACTTTAAGTGTGGTGGCAATATTATAAAGCGTACAACTTGGCGCCGAAACTTTAATCCGGCAAATAGTTTGTTCAATTGGCCGAGCGCACGATGGGAGTCGTTAACAGAGATTTTTTGTGACAAATGTAAAACAATTTTTAAAGAATAATACAAAAACAAAAAGGGCGCGTAGCCCTTTTATTAGTAAGTTGAACAATTTATTCAACCTCAAATGCAGTATTAGGAAATGTTTCTTTAATATAATTTACCGTTTCCGTAATACAATTCCGTAATACAATTTAACGTTTTCGTATAATTATACGGCGAATACAAACAAAATACTTTTGCGTTGCTGACAAGAATTACTTTAAACCAACGCGGTTGATGCCACAATGTATTTGCAACATCAATTAACCGATTGGGTATAAACACATGACACCACGCTTCAACAGCTGTTCCTTTGGGATATTCCAAAATTACAATATCTGTTCCTTCTGCTAGCAATCGAAGAATTTCTTTGGAGCTATTTGCTCGACCGATTTTCATCTATACCCCTTTCCTTTGCGAACGACTCTGCAGAGAATGTACCATGCAATTTAATTTTTTGCAATAGCCTTTTGTGAATTACAAAATTGTCGTTATTCGCAGAACGCGCATAATTTT
>ERZ1292640.3268-Hain-H43-02um-R1-3268-length-12671-cov-7_pt1 | contig 12671 bp, 15 predicted proteins | sample MGYA00564404_ERZ1292640 | MGnify/ENA primary metagenome ERZ1292640 (study PRJEB36523, sample SAMEA6512636) | groundwater metagenome | collected 2019-01-08 | study: AquaDiva: Metagenomics assemblies of 32 groundwater samples | reverse complement strand
TTCACTTTTCCTTTTTTATCAATAATAGCATAAAAATATTGATATGTCAATAAAAAAAATCTCCGCTGTCGGTTTACCCGAACAACGGAGAGACGTTATTTGCTCTCCAGCCATTTTTTTACTTTATTGGCTGGAATGACAAAATTTATATTAATAGGTTTCTCTTGACTTCTAAACCTACTTTCCTCTCCTCCACTTGCGCCTCCATTATCATCAAAACGATTTGGCTCTTTTTCAATCCTACTCTGTACAAACCCAATGAGAAATCCTTTTTCATTGAACACGGGACCACCGCTAGAGCCTGCCGGTAGGTTACCCGATAACTGCATCATATCACTGGGAGCGTTATAATTAAATAACGCTTTCAGTATTTTTTTGCTTCTTTTTGCGTGAGCCACTTCACATTTATTAAATGTGAATGGCAAACCAAGTGGAGACGAAACTACAAAAACCTCGTCTCCCGTTTTTACTTCATCGCTATTTCCCCACGCAATATAGGGAAATTTTATTTGCGCAGCGACAATTTCCAATACTGCTATATCCAACGCCATATCCACTCTTAAAACTTTTGCTTGATATAGCATTCGCGGCCCATTTTCCGCGTATGACCAAGCAATGTAAATAACATTATCTGATTCCGGTCCAATCCCATGAGCCAATGTCAACACACGACCGGATTCAGACACAATAACCCCCGACAAAGAAGATTTAATAAACGATTCGCTCCCAAATCTGTATGGACTGTATGGACCGTAATTAAATACTAATTTTTCATATGGATCATCGTCAACATCAACGCGATGATTAAAACCTTCTATAATCTCAGCCAATTTTTTTCGAGTCGCCTCGTCGTAGCGTCCAAAATTTACTATCGTACACGATGGCGGTCCAATCCCATCGCGTACCAATTCCCTTGTTTTTTCTTCACCAACCGCGCCAAACGCCGATTGAATAAAAAAGACAAGAGCAACCAACGCAAGAAAAAACAACAAACCAGCAATCATATTTTTCATTTTTAATTCCTTTCTTTATCATATATATTTATAAATTTTCAAAGAATCATAATATACTATCATAAAAAAATTAATATGTCAAATATAAATCAGCGGATAAATTGACATATTTTAATAATTCAATACAATAGAAATATAATAACTGAATTTTCAAATCCCAATTGTCAATTACAAATCGCTACGCGGATTAACGATTTTTGAAAATTGAAAATTGAAAATTGAAAATTATTGCTACTATGTCTATCTCACTACATTCATTAAAAAAAGGAATGTTTGTTATAATAAGCGAAGAACCGTATCAAGTTCTTGAAGCCGATTTTTTGCGTATGCAACAAAGAAAACCGGTCTTGCAGGCAAAAATAAAAAATCTCATCAATGGCAAGATAATTGAAAAAAGCTTCAAACCGGGCGATACGATTGAAGAGGCCGACATTACAAAATCATCTGCGGAATTTTTTTATCAAACCAAAGATGAATTATTTTTCAAGGAAAAAAATGGAAGAATCGGATTTCCCAAAAACGATATTGCCGACAAAATTCCTTTTATCGCCAAAGGCGTTTCAATAACTTTGATGAAATTCGGCGAAAAAGTCATCGGCATAGAACTTCCGCCAAAAGTTGACTTAAAGGTAATCTCCGCGGCCGATGCCGTCAAGGGCGACACGGCGCAAGGCAAAACCGTAAAAACCGTGGAAACTGAAACTGGATTTGAAGCCAAGGTGCCACTTTTCATAAAAGAAGGCGATGTTATACGAATCAACACGGAAACGGGAGGTTATGTGGAAAGAGTAAATTAAGTTTTAGGTTATGGACTATGATTTTTGAAAATAAAAAAAACCGCTGATAATTTTTTTTAACTACCAACGGTTCTAAATAATATTTTATTCTTAACGAAATTTTTCCAAACAAGCATCAAAAATTTCTTGACGAGAAAATAATATTGCAATTGTTTCCTTATCTTGCTCAATAACGATCCTTGTTCCCGATTCCAAATCAGCAATATTATCAAAAATACCAATAACTATCTTATACTTCTTGGTCAATACCGCCAATTCATTATAAGCGATATTAACTTCATTAAATAATTCATCTGTCATTTTATCTTTATTCAAAATTTCTTTGACGACTTCAAGAAATTCATAATCTTTTTGCGCCGCCTGAAACGTATAATAATCCCTCTTAGCGAAAACTGAAGAGCTAACCATCTCCGCGCCATGAACCCGCTCGCAATGACCCAAAAAAACGCCCGATGCAAAACCCATAATAATGATCAACAACGCAATACCGCAAGCTAAAAGCCATTTCATTTTAAGCTCCTTTCAATTTTTCAATCTGCGCCGGAGAAATCTTATATCGCGCGATAATCCGCGACCATTGCCATTCCTCCAACCAACGCCAAAAATAATGACCGCTAACACAATCTATTTCTTTGATACCGCCAAGCGCATGCAAATAAATAAATGACGCGCCGTATGGTTCCAATCGCGTAATTTCAATCATATCAAAATGATTCTTAAAAGCAAAATGTATTATTCCCGGCATCGGCGGTTGGAATTCAAAAACCATTCTTCGCATCGCCGCCATTGCCCGCCGAACCAAACGGGATTTATCTCGCCCGTTGCGGCAATTAAACCAATTCAGTTTTCTCGTTTTCATTTTTATCGCCTCCAAATCTGAAATTTTTTATTTTTTTATGTCAAAATACTTTTTATAATAATAACAAAAATTTATAAAATTGTCAATGACCGAAACGGAAAAAATTTATCTTAACGCCTTCAATACTATGATTCTCGTCGGTCCGACTCGCCTTGCGCAAATCATAAAATATTTTCCGGATATGAAAACCGCCTGGGACGCGCCGGCCGGAGAATTTGAAAAAATATTCCCCGATTCAAAAATAGCACGCTCCATCGCTGAAGCGCGAAATAAAGTTAATCCTGAAAAAGAATTTGAAAAATTAGAAAAAGAAAATATAATGATAATAACAATTAACGATAAGGAATATCCAAAACTATTAAAAGAAATTTATACTCCCCCGCCAATGCTATATATTAAAGGGTTATTTAACGAAAACGATATTTGCATTGGTGTCGTTGGAACGCGCCGAATGACGCTTTATGGAAAAGAAGTCGCAATAGACATAAGCGCCGGTCTTGCGGTCGCCGGCGTAACAATTGTAAGCGGTCTTGCCAAGGGCATTGATTCAGTCGCCCATAAAACTGCCTTGGAAAATAATGCCAGAACAATCGCGGTGCTTGGATCAAGTTTAGACAAAAATAGCATATACCCGCCGCAAAATAAAAATCTGGCAGAAAAAATATGCCAAAATGGCGCAATTATCAGCGAATATCCTATCGGCATGCCCGCGCTTCCTCAAAATTTTCCCCAAAGAAATAGAATAATCAGCGGTCTGTCTCTTGGAGTTTTAATAGTTGAAGCTAAGGAAAAATCCGGCGCGTTGATTACGGCAAATAATGCCATTGAACAGAATCGCGAAGTCTTTGCCGTACCGGGTCCCATTACTTCGCTTAATTCCGTCGGCCCCAACAACTTAATAAAAACAGGCGCTAAAGCCGTAACATGCGCCAATGATATTCTGGAAGAATTAAATCTGGAAAAAATCGCTGAACATAAAGAAATTAAGAAAATCATTCCTGACTCCGAGGAAGAAGCGATAATTCTTAAACTGCTATCAAAAGAACCAACTCATATTGACAGACTGGTTGAAAAAAGTAATATAAACGCGTCCAAAATAAATTCAACGCTTATTGTGATGGAAATGAAGGGAATGGTGCGAAATTTAGGAAGAATGAATTATATAATAAATTAAAGGATATGAAACTTATTATCGTGGAATCGCCAACTAAAGCCAGAACCATTTCCAAATTTCTCGGGAAAAATTTTACCGTAATGTCTTCTTATGGTCATGTTCGCGATCTGCCGAAAAAAGAATTAGGCATTGATATTGAAAATGATTTTAAACCAAAATATGTAATTCCGCTCAATGCAAAAAAACAGGTAATGGCGCTGAAAGAACAAGCAAAAAAATCAGATTCAGTGATACTCGCAACAGATGAAGACCGCGAAGGCGAAGCCATCGCTTGGCACATCGCCAATATATTAAAACTAAAAGATGAACAATGCGAAAGAATCGTTTTTCACGAAATTACAAAAAAAGCAATTGAAGAAGCGCTGAAAAATCCGCGAAAAATAAATTTAGGATTAGTTGACGCCCAGCAAGCGCGACGAATTTTAGACCGTTTAGTCGGCTACAAACTTTCACCGTTCCTTTGGAAAAAAGTTGCCAAGGGTCTTTCCGCCGGCAGAGTGCAATCAGTCGCAGTGCGAATTATAGTTGACAGGGAACGCGAAATTAAAGCGTTCAAACCACAAGAATATTGGCATATTTATTGTATTTTTGAAAAAGGAGAAACCCAATTCACCGGAGATCTCGCGCGTTTTCAGAATAAAAAAATCGGGAGATTAGATGTAAAAAACGAAATGGAAGCGCAAAAAATAAAAAAAGAACTTACGGGACAAAATTTCCAAATATCAAAACTGGAACAAAAAGAAATTTTAAAATACCCCAATCCTCCCTTTACCACAAGCACGCTTCAGCAAGCCGCATCGGTCAGCCTGCATTTTTCCGCAAAGCAAACAATGAGAATAGCGCAACAACTTTATGAGGGCGTTCAAATAGACAAAGAACAAACCGGCCTCATAACATATATGAGAACCGATTCATTTAATTTAGCCGATGACTTTCTAAATAAATCCCAAAAATTTATTTCAAACTCTTTTGGCAATAATTACGGTGTTGCCGTCCCGCGCAGATTTAAAACAAAATCAAAAGGAGCGCAGGAAGCGCACGAAGCCATAAGGCCTACCGACCCCGAAAGAACGCCAGAATCAATACGGGAGTATCTTGATCCTCAACAATACAGACTTTATAGTCTTATCTGGAGGCGCGCTGTCGCTTCACAGATGGCGGAAGCCGTTTTTGATTCAACGAAAGCCGAAATAAAATCCGACAATGAATACTTTTTCTTATCAAAAGGAGAGGTGATGAAATTTGACGGTTTCTTAAAAGTTTACAGCCAAAAAGAAATAAAAGACAAAATTTTGCCATCATTAAAAGAAGAAGATAAAATAAATATGCTTGATATAAAAACCGAACAAAAATCCACCGAACCGCCGGCAAGATACAGTGAAGCGGCGTTAATAAAGATTTTGGAAGAAAAAGGCATTGGCCGGCCATCCACTTACGCCCCGACAATCTCCACTATTCAAGACCGAAATTATGTCTTGAAAAACGAACAAAAAAAACTTCAACCCACGGAAATGGGAACAATAGTCAGCAATCTTTTAGTGGACCATTTTCCCGATATTGTTGATTTTGATTTTACGGCAAAAATGGAAGAAAATTTAGACGAAATCGCCGAAGAAAAAAGGAAGTGGTCGCCTATGATAAAAGAATTCTATGAACCGTTCGCGAAAAATCTGAAAAATAAAAGTCAGGAAATAAATAAAAAAGATATTACCGAAGAAGAATCTAATGAAATATGTGAAAAATGCGGAAAAAAAATGGTAATCAAGTTAGGAAGATACGGAAAATTTATCGCCTGCTCAAATTATCCGGAATGCAAAAACACAAAACCCCTTAACGATGCTGAAAAAACCGACGAAAAATGCGAAAAATGCAACTCGCCTATGAAAGTAAAGCATGGCCGTTTCGGCGCTTTTCTGGGATGTTCAAAATATCCCGAATGTAAAAACATAAAATCGTTCGCAAAAATCATAGGAGTAAAATGTCCAAAATGCGGTGAAGGAGAAGTGGCGGAAAAAATGACTAAAAAAAGAAGAATGTTTTTCGGTTGTAATCGCTGGCCAAAATGCGATTTCGCGTCATGGAAAAAACCGGAAATGCCCGATAATTCTAAAAATTAAAATAATCCCGCCCCGCAATATTGCGGGGCGGGATTATTTTTTAATACGATAGTTTATTCAGTCAATGCCAACCTTCTCCAAAAACTTATTCAATTCCTCTCGGCTGTAAAATTCAATAATAACTCTTCCTGACTCGCCACGCCTTTTCAAACGCACCCGCGTTCCCAATGCTTCTTCCAATCGCTCTTCCAAAGCCCTTACTTCCGGATCTATGCCGGCAATCCTTTTTCGCAAAACAACCTTTTTTATCGTCCGCGCCATTTCTTCCGCTTCCCTGACGGTCAATTTTTTTTCCAAAATTTCTTTAAAAAACGCTCTTTGCTTTTCCAAATTTTCCCCCATAGATAAAATAGCCCTGGCATGACCCTCGCTGATTTCGCCACTTGAAACGGCATACTGAATTTCCATCGGCAAAGAAAGAAGACGCAATATATTGGAAACCGCCTCTCTGCTTTTTGATACTTTATCGGCAATTTCTTGATGGGATAAATTAAATTGATCAACCAATTCCTTAAAAGCATTGGCTTTTTCTATCGCATTAAGATCGTCTCTTTGAATGTTTTCTATCAAAGCCAACGCCAATTTTTCTTCTTCTGACGCTTTTCTAATAACAACAGGAATTTGATTTATGCCAACAATCTCCGCCGCCCTCAATCTTCTCTCGCCGGCAATAAGTTCATATTCAACACTTTTTCCGGAAGCGGTAATTCTTTCCACCTTACTAACAACTAATGGCTGTATTATGCCATATTCTTTAATAGAATCCGCGAGTTCTCGCAATGCTTCTTCGGCAAAATTCTTTCTTGGCTGATGCGGATTAGGCTTTATTTTTTCAATCTCAACATAAAAAACGCTTTCCCTACTCAATCCGGAAGACGCAAAATCTTCCTTTGCCAAATCAGCAAATTTATTTTCTTTTTTTGGTATTAAAGACGCGAGTCCTCTGCCTAATGCCATATTCCTATAACTTAAAACATATAACTTAGAACATATCGGTTGCCGAAATTTTATGTTTCAAGTTTTATGTTTCAAGATTAATAACTTCCTCCGCTAATTGCCGATACGCTTGGGCGCCGGCGCTTTTTATGTCAAACTGTAGAATAGTCTGACCAAAACTTGGCGCCTCCGCGAGTCTGACGCACCGCGGAATTATCGCATCAAAAACTCTACCGGGAAAATTTAACCTCACTTCTTTTACCACTTCCCGAGCAAGACGATTTCTTTTGTCATACATCGTCAAAACCGCTCCCATTACATCAAGCTCGCTACCTAAATTTTCTTTAACCAACTGAATGGTTTTCAATAATTGCGACAATCCCTCCAAGGCGTAATATTCACATTGAACCGGTATGATAACGCTATCCGCCGCAGTTAAACCATTGATAGTCAAGAGTCCTAAAGAAGGCGGACAATCAATTAAAATATAATCGTAATTAGTCCTAATGCCATGCAAAACATCATAAAGTTTAAATTCTCTCCTGGGATCGTTAATTAGTTCCACAACAGCTCCGGCTAAGTCAGCGGAAGAAGGTATTATATCATATCCGAAAAGAGATGTTTTCTTGATAATTTCATCAAAAGAGGCCTGATTTGCCAAAATATGATAAAGGGTTTTATCGGTATCTTCCCTATTCACGCCAACACCCGAAGTCGCGTTCGCCTGTGGATCCAAATCAATCAACAAAACATACTTACCCATTGCGGCAAGATAAGCTCCCAAATTTACGGTCGTTGTGGTCTTCGCCGTTCCGCCTTTTTGATTTACCAAACTTATTATCTTCGCCATATTTTTATTATACATTAAAATAATTCATTTGAAAAGTTCAAAAAAAGCGCCGATTTATATTAAACTCGACGCTTTATAATTTAATGGTTATTTATTATTTTTTCATACAGTTTATCTATATATCTATTATTTTTTTCAATAAATCTTTGTAATTTTTTAATTTCAATATCAAATTTTTCTATTTCAATATCTATTTTTTTTATCAAAATTTCTAGTTCATTATTCACAAAACACCTCCTTTTTTTATTTTTTAAAAAACATTAACGAACCAATGGATATGCCGCGGGAGAGAGTTGAACTCTCATGGGATTGCTCCCGCATGATTTTGAGTCATGTGCGTCTGCCAGTTCCGCCACCGCGGCAAATGATAAAAAATTCTATATTAAGCGGGCGAGCAGAATCGAACTGCCATCTCAACCTTGGCAAGGTTGTATAATAGCCACTATACCACGCCCGCAGTTTTTCAATGTTTTATTTTAATGTATTTCGTTTTTATGCCGGAGGACAGAATCGAACTGTCCACGCCAGCCTTTTCAGGGCGGAGTTTACCCCGTACCAAAGTGCCGAGGGTGAGAATTGAACTCACGACGCCAGCCTTTTCAGGGCTGCGCTCTACCACTGAGCTACCTCGGCTCGTATTCGGCACTTTGGTACGGGGCTCTACCACTGAGCTACTCCGGCGCATTTCTTTAACTCAATATTAGGACTTTTATAATATAAACAGTCCAAATCAACATAATATTTTTAATATTGCCATGGACGATGTAGGGATTGAACCTACGGCCTCTTCGACTTACCACCGTTAGATTTTGGTGCGCGCTGAAGGGATTGAACCTACGACCTACTCGGTGTAAACGAGTCGCTCTACCACTGAGCTAAGCGCGCGTAAATCCACCAGAGCGGATAAACCCCCAAAATTCTATATGCTCGGGGCGGGACTTGAACCCGCACGCCATAAAATGGCACAGGTCCTCAGCCTGTTGCGTATACCAATTCCGCCACCCGAGCTCAATTTACCGCAATCAACGCTATCGTGGCGTTACTTTTTGGCTTCATTGATCTTGTCTATTGCCTTTTCTCCGTTTCCAATTTTTTTCTCTTCCGCTATTTTTTCTCCGCCGACTGACGCAACTTCCGCTTCTGCTACCGCTGGAGCTTTTTCCTCTTCGACTATAATACTCTCAAATTTCTTCTGTTTCAACCGCGCTTTTTTGCCACGCAAATCGCGTAAATAATAAAGTTTTGCCCGCCTCACTTTAACTCTTTTTGTAATCTCAATTTTTTCAATAAAAGGAGCGTGCAAAGGAAAAATTCTTTCAACACCAACGTCATCAGATATTTTACGAACCGTAAAGGTCGCATTTATGCCATGACCGTGCTTAATCGCGATAACTACGCCCTCAAAAACCTGTATTCTTTCTTTTTTCTCTTCTTTTATTTTTTGATGCACCCGCACGGTATCGCCCGACCGCAAATCCAGTTCCGCGAACTGTTTATTTTTTATCTGACTCTTATTGAACAATAGAAGTTTGTCCATATTTTTATAACTTAAAATTTATAACATAAAACACGTATCTTATTTTTCGGGTTTTAAGTTTAAAATTTAAATTTCCAAATTTTCCGCCCATTGCAGATCCGTCTCGGGCGAATAAAATTTACTATTTATATGTTCCTACATTATCACTTTTAACCATTGTTTTCAAGCCTGCCTGCCGGAAGGCAGGCGATATCAGTATTTTTTGCAAATCTTCCGGCAAATCCGCTTCGAATGCCATTCTACTACCGTTTGGCAAACTGAAACTTAAATAACTTGCGTGTAAAAATTGCCTTGGAAAAATCTGCGCGTTTTTTTGTTTCTTGAAATAATATTTTTTATCCCCCGCCACCGGATGACCGATTGACTTAAAATGAACTCTTATTTGATGCATCCTGCCTGTTTTAGGTTTCGCTTCGCATAACGAATAATCGCCGAAATATTTTAATACTTTATATTCCGTAATAGCATCTCTATATTTATCAATTTTAATTTTTCCCGCCCCCAACCTTTGGTTGGGATTTACAGTAATCTGCTTATCGCCAAATCGTCCTATTTTACTATCAATTTTACCTCTTTGATTTTCTACGCGTCCAAAAACCAACACGGTATATCTTTTTTCAATTTGGCGATTCTTGAATTGCTCCTTTAAAAAATCAAAGGCCGCGTTATTTTTAGCGACCACCATCAAACCGGATGTGTCTTTATCCAAACGATGCACGATTCCGGGTCTTGTTTTGTCGTCGCCAACATTAATAATTTTAGGATAATGTTCAACAAGCAAATCCGTTAATGTCATTTCGGTTTTTACTCCTTTATGAACAACTAATCCGGCCGGTTTATTGATAACCAAAATGTCATTGTCTTCGTAAATTATATTCAATTTCATAAAAAATAGTTATTTTGCCCGACAAAAAAAATCCAATAGTTTTAATTTACACTTTTATCCTTTTTGCCCAAAAAAACAATTCATTATAGAAAAATAATTTTTTAAATTTCATACCGATAGTAACCGAAAAATCATCTTCAAAAAAAGAACGGTAGTGCGATTCATCCCTGATATATTTACCGTTGTCAAAAATTCTCATAAACCAATTATTAAGCTTATTTTTGCCAGAAATCACTGGTTCAATAACAATAATCGCACCCGATGGTTTCATTACTCTTTTAAATTCATTGATATATTTTTTGAAAACAGTATCGGATATATGATGAATTGTTGCAAAGATACAGATAAAATCAAATATGCCATCTTCTGCGGGAATAATATTATCATTTAAAACTTCAAATTTATAACTAGGAAATGATTTTTTCGCAAAATCTATCCTTTTCTTGTCTATATCAATTCCGAGGTAATTTTTTGGCGAAAATATAAAACATGCTGAACCTGTGCCGCAACCAAAATCCAAAACATTAGAACCAGTAAAATCAAATTGATTCTGAATTATTTTTTTAATATACTTTTTTACTAAAAACTTTGGCCTAATTAATTTATTATATAGGGTAGGGCTTAAATACATGGTTAGTTAATAAAATCCTGAAATTAAGATTTTAGTGGGTGATACGAAGATTGCCAGCCCGAGACTGGTCAACCTCGGGCTGAAACCAATGACCTTTTCCGCTTGCCCGCCTAAATTTTTGTACGCGATGCAGGTATCGAACATACGACCTCGTCGATGTCAACGACGCGCTCTACCACTGACCATATTTTCTCTTTATGGGCGTATCCCGACTCGAACGGGAGACCTCGTCGATGTCAACGACGCGCTCTAACCAACTGAGCTATACGCCCATAAATGGTGGACCCGAGGGGAATCGGACCCCTTACTCTTCCATGCCATGGAAGCGTGTTACCGGTATACCACGGGCCCAAGATCAACTTATTAAAAACTATCATACATAACCCTATCTTTTCACCACTGTATAACTCCCGTCGCTATTTTTAATTACGGTATAATCGTATCCGCTCCGATCTTCAAAATCTGCTTTGCCTCTTAACGAAGCATATTCAAAAAACACTTTTGTCTCGCTAAAATCAAGATAATCGCGTAAATAAATTATTCCATTATAAGCGTTATCCTCATAATAAACAGTCCAATTATCTATTATTATTTTATTTTTTGGTTTGTCCATACCCAATATATTACTATTAAAAAATTATTTATAATAACTTATGCCCCCGAGAGGATTTGTCACCCTACGGGTGATCTCCCGTAGGGAGAAACCTCCCTTGCCCGCCTAAATTTTTATGCTCGGGGGGAGAGTCGAACTCCCATAACCTTGCGGTCACAGCGACCTGAACGCTGCGTGTCTGCCAATTCCACCACCCGAGCAAAAATAAAAATTTAAACGGGTGAACTAACGCGCCTGCCAATTCCACCACGGGGGCAAAACTTCCCCTTTACCCATATTAAAAATAATACTATTATAGAGCGTAAAATTCAAGACATCTTATCCGTTATAAATATAAAATCCCCGAATTGTTCCGGGGATTTTATTTATTTCATTCTAGTTAATCTTTATTTTTTTCTTCTTTTTCAACCATTTCCGTGACGAATTTTACTTCTTGCATACAAGCAGGAACTAAAATAAACCATCCGATCAAACTAAGCCAAATCACGGAAAATAAACCGCCAAAAACAAAAAATCCTATTAGCGGAAAACCTATCCGTCCCATAAATAAGCCGATATCGCATGCTATTTTCGTTGCCGGCAAAAGTCCTTTTTTGTACCACAACAAAGATCGTAGAACTCTTCCGCCATCCATCGGAAACGCAGGGATGAAATTAAAACACGCCATTAATAAATTAAGATAAAATAACAAAAAAAACATATCGCGTAATGGCACATATATTCCCTGTTGGATCAAAACGCTATATGCAAAAACAGGCAAACATTGCGTAAGTAAACATAAAATATAAAAAAATCCGCAGCATACCAAGCTCATCAACGGACCGGCTATCGCCATTTTTAATTCGGCTTTCGAACCTATTTTGTAAAAATTACCTTCTTCCAAATGAGCCATACCGCCAAAAATCATAAATGTCATTTTTTTCATTACAAAACCATAGCGCCTGCCAACCAAACAATGCGCCATTTCATGCGCCAACATTGAACACATAAAAATGAAAGTAGACGATACGGCAAATAACATTTGCGTGCCAAAAGAAATGTCCACTATGCCCTTAAAAAATCCGAAAAATGAATAAGTAATCAACGCGAATAAAATAAACCAGCTTGAATGCAAATACAGTTCAATGCCAAAAATCTTTCCCACCCGCAATTGTTGCATAATTCCCTCCCTTTATAAATTTTCAAAAAACTATTTAAATTTCAATTACTCCCCCAACAAGTCAACCGGATCAGTATTGATAACATTGCTTTCGTCTCC
>ERZ1292640.3266-Hain-H43-02um-R1-3266-length-12674-cov-3_pt1 | contig 12674 bp, 10 predicted proteins | sample MGYA00564404_ERZ1292640 | MGnify/ENA primary metagenome ERZ1292640 (study PRJEB36523, sample SAMEA6512636) | groundwater metagenome | collected 2019-01-08 | study: AquaDiva: Metagenomics assemblies of 32 groundwater samples | reverse complement strand
GCCGCGGCAGGGCGCTGGACCTGGACGCCGCGTTGGGAGGAGAAAGCTCGGGCTTGCGAGAGGGGGAGAGCGGTCAGGACAAAGAGGGCGGCTCGGAGCATGGTAATTCAAGATAGGATATTTCTGGGCGCGGACTCATAGGCCATTGGTCCCACCCCGGTTTCAGCAAATGGCCCACGTGAAAGCCCTTCGAAGGAGGGCTTTTTCTGTCTATAATCGGCGTATGATCAACGTTATGTCAGATCGCGCACAACTGATAGAGCGCGCGATCATGTTGTCGTGGTTCACCATCGCGTATAACTTGATCGAAGGCATCGTTTCGATGTTCTTCGGTATCACTGATGATTCCATGGCATTGGCGGGCTTTGGCGCGGACAGCTTTATCGAAGTCTTTTCGGCAGTGCTGGTTTTGTGGCGCTTCCGTTCCGAGGCAGGCGCGGCTTCCGGCATCTCGATAGACCGAGAGCGCAGAGCGACTCTTGGCATTGGGACCTTATTCGTACTACTCGCCCTTGTCACCGCTACCGGAGCGCTCGCGCAGTTGCGCACAGGTGGTCACCCTGCGACTACGTTGCCAGGGCTCCTCATTTCAACAGTGAGCCTGAGTTTCATGTTCTTTCTCTGGCGAGCCAAAGCGAATCTGGCGAAGAAACTCGACAGTTCTACGGTGCTCAAGGATGCCGATTGCTCACTAGCCTGCATAAAGCTCTCGGCCGTTCTGTTCGCGGGAAGCGTGATCTTCATGGCAGATGCGGGTCTATGGTGGTCTGACGCGGTTGCGGCTATTGTCCTCTCGCTCTTAATCGCCTGGGAAGGCGTCGGTACGATCCGGGGAGCGCTGAAGCCGAATTTCGTAGGTGGCTGTAACTGTTCGTAGTCACTGCCAGCCGGCTTTAGCCGGCGAGACTGGAGCGTCCGCCATAACGGGTGGGGCCTCCTCGTCAAGCTCCAAACGTGTTAAAATTCCAGTAGACGCCCCCTTAGCTCAGTGGCAGAGCACCAGTTTTGTAAACTGGCTACCCCAGTTCGATTCTGGGAGGGGGCTTTCTCTTTTCGACACGGATCAAGCGCGGCGTGAATCAACGCGCAGAAATCTTATAATCAATGCCTGGACGGCACATGTTTCTAGCCAAGATCGAATCGGACGTCTGGCTGCGCAAATAACGACAGCCATGCGGCGCCTGTTCCCGGTTTTGGTCGCCGCGGCCGCTCTCGCCGCCTTTCTCCCCGCCCTCAACGGCGGCTTCGTCGGCTGGGATGATAACGCCTACCTCCTCGATAACGCCGCCTTTCGCGGCCTCGGCTGGACGCAGCTGCGCTGGATGGCCACGACGGGGTATATGGGGTTGTATCAGCCTCTGACGTGGCTGAGCTTCGGTTGCGACTACCGGCTCTGGGGGCTTGATCCTGCCGGTTACCACCTGGCCAATCTCCTTCTGCACGCCCTGGCGGCCGTTCTTTTTTACGGCGTCTGCGCGCGATTACTGAAGGCGGCCGGCGTGAAGGAGGAAGAGGAGCGGGTCTGGGCCGCCGTCGCCGGGGCGCTGTTTTTTGCCGTCCACCCGCTGCGCGTGGAATCGGTGGCTTGGGTCACCGAACGCAAAGACGTGCTTTCCGGCGTGTTCTTCATCGGCGCTGTCCTCGCTTACCTCGCGGCCGTCGGCGAAGGACGCCGTTCTCGGCGCTGGCTCGCGGGGTCGGTTTTTCTCTTTACGCTTTCGCTCGGCGCAAAGCTTGCCGGCCTGATGCTGCCCGTCGCCCTGATCATTATCGACGTGTATCCGCTGGGGCGGCTGCCGGGCGATCCGCGCCGCTGGCTGGAGAGGCGTTGGCGTCCGGTCTGGGTGGAAAAGCTGCCGTTTACCGCCGCTGCCGCCGCACTGGCGGCGGCCAACTGGGCGGCGATGCGGACTGCGGGCGACCTTCACGGCCTCGTTGAGCGTGGGGCCGCCTGGCGTCTGGGGCAGGCGCTCTACGGTCTCCTTTTTTATCCGATCAAGCTGCTCTGGCCGGCCGGACTTCTTCCCTATTATCCGCCGCGGCCGTGGTTCGGCGCCTGGGGACCGCAAGTCCCCGCGCTGGCGCTTCTGGCCTGCGCTATCGCCGCTGCCGTCTGGGCGCTTGGCCGCCGCCGGCCCGCTGTCTTGGCCGCGCTCTTGTTTTACGTGGTGATGCTGGCGCCCGTCAGCGGACTCGTCCAGCATGGCCTGGCCTACAGCGCCTGCGACCGCTACAGCTATCTGCCCAGCCTTGGTTTTTGCGCGCTCTTCGCTGGAGCGGTCGCCGCCGCCTGCAAGCGCCGGCCGCGCGCGGCACGCGCCGCCGCCGGAGCGCTTCTCGCTGTCCTGGGCGCTCTCTCCTGGAGACAGAGCGGTTTCTGGCATGATTCCGAGACGTTGTGGCGACGCATGCTGTCGAGCGAGCCCGGCTGCGCTTTGGCGTTGGGCAACCTGGGCGTGGCGCAGGCCGAAGCCGGCCGGTTTGAAGCCGCCGCCGCCTTGCTCGAGCGGGCGGTGGCCGCCGATGAGACGCTTCTGCCGGCGCTGCAAAGTCTGGGCAGCGTGGCGCGCCGCCTCGGCCGCCTAGAGGAGGCCGAAGGCGCGCTGCGTCGGGCGCTGGCTTTGCAGCCCTCAGCGGCGCGGGTCCAGGCCGAGTTGGGCGAGCTGCTGGCCGAGGGAGGAAACGACAGCCTGCCGGAAGCTCTGACGCTCTTGCAAGACGCCCTGGCGGGGGGCGAGGAGCGCGCGCGCGACGATCTGGCCGGGGTTTTGGCGCGGCTCGGCCGCCGCGATGAGGCCCGCGCTCAGTACGAGGCCGCGCTGCGTATCGCTTCCGGCGACGGCGTCGCCCACAATAATCTCGGCTTGCTGCTCGCCCAAGGCGGCGACGAGAAGGCTGCCGAGGCTCACTATCGCTTGGCTTTGCGCGACCCGGCCGCGCGCTCTCTAGCGCACTATAACTGGGGCAACTCATTATCAGCGCGGGGCCTGGAGGACCGGGCTGAGCGGCATTACGCCGAGGCCTTGCGGCTATCGCCGAACTTCGCCAAGGCTCAGCTTAACTGGGGCAATGGCCTAGCGCGTCGCGGGCAGTTCGCTCAGGCCGCAGCCCACTACCGAGCCGCGCTGAAGTCCGCTCCGAACTTTAAGGAAGCCCGGGAAAACCTCGCCGCCGCGCTGCGGCGGCTCGGGCGTTAGCGCGTCGCTGACGCCTTTTGATTATTGGCCGTCTCGCTCAAGGTTCCCACAAACATCAAGTTCATCTCCACCTTCTTGGCGGTCTCGCCCCCAGCGTTAAAAAAGGTGAAGGTCGTGTTGTTAAAGGCCGGGTTGGTATGATTGGCGCCGTTGAGCGTGATTACGGCGTTGCCGCCGCTGCCGAACGCTGTCTCGTTGATATTATCAGAGGCGCTGGCGTTGCCAGTAATAGTGATATCGGAGCTACCGCCGCCGTAGGTGCGGGCGGCGAAATTGACGTCCATTTGAAATTGCATCGTGATCGGCGACCCGGTGCTGCAGGGGCCGCCCGTGCAAGTGCCGTTGGTCACGGGGCTAAGATAGGTGAGGGTGCCCAACTGCAGCTGGCGCAGCTGGTCCCAGCTTGCGATACCGTCGCTGCCCTTGGCGGCGTCGGCAGCGGCGTTTTTTAGCAATTCGCTGCTTGTCTCGCCCGCCTGCGCGTCGTCAAGAGCCAGGCCGGCGTCTTGCTTGGCCGAAGCCGTCTGCTGGCCGGAAGCCTTGGTGGCCGAGCCCGATCCCGCGCCGCCCGTCTTCTGCCCCTTGGGATCGACCGCGGAGCCCAGGGCCGCGTTGTATTTGGCCGCCGCGTCTTTTATCGATCACGCCCGAGCATTTGCCGCCCGAGCAGCTCACGCCGTGGCCGGGCCGGTCGATGAGCTTGCCGTCGAAGGTGATCGCCCCGCGCGACTCGTCGCTGTTGCCGCGGCCGCCGGGACCGAGCAAAATCGCCGTCTCCTTGCCGCCTTCGACGGCGCCGATGGCCATCGTGCCGCGGATGCCGAGCGTGCCGACCGGCAGCTTGACCCGCATATTGGCCGGATCGCGCTGCGCCACCTTGCCCGTGACGAAGCGAAAGACGCCCTTGGTGACGCGAGCCGCGACTTTTCCCGAGCCGTTGGCCGGATCGTAGACGAACTCGTCAAGGACCATGTCGCTGTTCGGGCCCAGGGTGAACACCGTCTCATCGAGCAGCATCACCTGCAGCTTGCCGGCCATATCGGTGGTGACATGATCATTAAGAAAGAGCGGCTTTCCGCTTTCAACAACGCGGCCCACGGCGCCGGGGGCCTGCGCGTTAACGATGCCTTGGACAGCGGCGGCCGCGCCGATGCGGGTCAGCGCGGAAGCCGCGCCCTGCGCGAAGGCGGGGCCGGCCGAGAGAGAAAGAAGGGCGAGAAGGGCGATAGATCGTTTCATGGCGTGTTTCCTCAGAAGCCGAAGTCCCACTTATAGGTGAGCATGGTGGCGATCTTGTTGTTGCTGTAGCCGTAGTTCTGGACCGTCGACAAGGCGTGGTAGTATTCGTAGGTAAAGGTCCAGAGGAAATCCTTCAGTTTCGGCTGCAGCAGCGCCAGCGGCAGGCCGTAGGTGGCCGAAGCGCGGAACGTCTTGTCATAGCGCGTCTGCAGGCTGATGGCGGTGTCCGGATCGTGGTACTTATCGAAGTTCATGACGAAATTCGACAGCAAAAACGTGCCCCGGCCGAGCAGCCATATGTGGTTGAGCAGCAAACCGTCGCGCTGATAGGCGTTGATGTGCTTGTGCGCGTGCTTGACGCCGTGCAGCAGGCCTTCCCCCGCCTTCATCTTCGGGGTGAGCACGTAGTCGCCGCCGATCGTCACCGAGGCCTCGATGCCGGTGCGGTCGTCGGCCGTCGGCACCACGGCCGTGTTCGAGAAGCTCTGATACGAGTCGGCGACGTCCACATAGACGTCTCCACGTTTGCCAAAAGCGTGCTCGTAGCGCAGGTTGACGCCGCGCTCGCGCAAGAAAGTGGTCTGAGCGAGCAAAATGTGGTTGAACTGGACGGTGGGAATCAGTCGGTCGCGTCCATGGTGCAGAGCGCCGCCGCCCTGCAGCGAGTAGGCCTGCAGGTTCAGGGTCTTGACCAGCGTCTGGTCGGCGTGATAGTAACTGGCCGAGGCGAAGGCTTCCTGATCGTTGGCGAACCGATGCCGCAGGTCGGTGCCGATCTGAAAGAGGGCGCTGGTGTCGTCGCGGCGCAGCGCCGTGCCGGTCAGCCCCAGCGGCGTATCGCCGAATAGCCGCGCCCCGGATCCGGGCGCGGCGTTGCGGTTGGTGTCGTAGGCAAAGCCCACGCCGGCGCGCCCCGAAAGATGCGTCTTTCTGAGCCGTTTGGAGACAAGCGCCTTGTATTGCGCGACTTCGGAGGCGAGCGGCTCCGGCAGAGCGAGTTTGGCCAGGATATCGAGCTGGCTCTCGGCGTCCACGATATCGTCGAGCCGATAAAGCACGACAGCGTAGAACAGGCGCACGTTCGCCTGGTTCGCATCGATCATCAGCATGCGCTCCAGCGTGGAAGCCGCGCCTTTGAGCTCGCCGCGACGCACCTGCGCGTTGGCGTAGCGGTAGTTGAGCTCAAGATTGTCCGGCTGCGCTAAAACCTGCTCGTAGGTGACCTCCGCCGTCTCCGCCGGTTTGATCTTGGCGGCTTCCTCGGCGGCGCGCGCTTGCTGCGTTTGACGCTGGGTCTCCAGGGCCGGACGCTGGCCTTCCTTTGAAACATCCTGGGCCGCGGCGCGCCCAGCGCAGGCTGAGATGAGAAGGGCGGCGGCGGTCAACTGCCCGAAGCGATGCAGGGTCATGGGTCTCCGAAACGTCCTATAGAACTCGTGAAAACTCCAGTGATTTTCTCATTTGCGTCGTCCCGGGTCAATCGGGCACAATGGGCCCGTGAAGGCCTACCGCTGGGGGCAGTATGCGGCGCCGTTGGCGCTGCTCGCCTTGTTTTCGGAGGCGCGCCTCTCCAACGCCCGCTGGGTGGAGCTGGTGCAACTGCGCAGTTTCGACTCCTTTATGCGCGCCCGCCCCAGGCCATATAAGGATGCTCCCGTGATTGTCGTCGACATCGACGACGAATCCTTGGCTCGCCTGGGCCAATGGCCGTGGCCGCGGACCCTGTTGGCGCAGCTCGTGCGCCGCTTAAACGCCGCGGGCGCTTCGGCGATCGCCTTTGACGCTGTGTTCGCCGAGCCCGACCGCGCGGCCGCGGGCAACGACGCCGCCTTCGCCCGCGAGATCGCGCGCGCGCCGGTCATTCTCGGCGTGCCGCTGCGGCATAAGGCCAATAAGGCGAGGCCGCTGCTCAAAGCGACGTTTGCTTCGCGCGGAGAGCTGGCGTCGTTCGCGCCGCAGGCCGAGGGGGCCGTGCCGAACCTGCCCGCTTTAGAGAAAGCCGCCTCCGGCGTCGGCATCATCACGACGACCTTCGATGCCGACGGCTTGATCCGTCGCGTGCCGTTGGCCATGACGTTGGGCGAGCAGACGTTTCCTTCTCTGGCCGCGGAAGTGCTGCGTGTGGCCCAGGGCGCGCGCAATTATGTCGTGCAAAGCTCGCTGAGCGAATCGCGTGGTCGCCAAAACACCGGCGTAGGCAAGATTCGGATCGGACGCTTGATGGTGCCGACTGACGAACTCGGGCGCATTTACGTCTACTACAGTCTTCGCGATGCCCGGCGCTCGATTCCCGCCTGGAAAGCCTTAGGACCGGACGCCTCGCGCGTGAAAGGGCGCATCGTGTTGATCGGCACGAGCGCCGAGGGCCTCAAGGATTTGCGCGCCACGCCGCTGGAAGCCGCCGCCCCCGGAGTGGAGGTGCACGCCAATATAATCGAGCAAGCCTTGGCCGGGGATTTCCTCAAGAGGCCCGATTGGGCGCTCGGCTTTGAACTGTTGTATATGCTCATTTTGGGCGGCCTGCTCGCCGCTTTGCTTCCGCGCCTGGGAGCGGCCTGGTGCCTGCCGCTGGCGCTTTTCGGCATCTTCGGGCCCATCGGTTTTTCTTGGCTTATGTTCACGCGCAAGGGCCTCCTCGTCGATCCGGCGTTTCCCGCGGCGACGACCTTCGGCGTCTATATCGCCTCTTCGATCGTCAGCTACTTGAAGAGCGAGTCCGAGCGCCGTCAGATCAAGGGGGCGTTTAGCCGCTATATGTCTCCAGCCTTAGTCGAGCAGCTGGCCAAGCATCCGGAGAAGCTCAAGCTGGGCGGCGAGATGCGGGAGATGACCTTTCATTTTTGCGATATCCGGGGTTTTACGACCATCTCGGAACAGTTCGACCCGCATGGCCTCACGCAGCTCATCAACCGATTCCTGACTCCGATGACCGACATCATCCTCCAACACAGAGGCGTCATCGACAAGTACATGGGCGACTGCATCATGGCGTTCTGGAACGCGCCGCTCGAGGATCTGGAGCATGCCCGCCACGCCTGCCAGGCGGCGCTGCGGATGCACGAACGCCTGGTCTTGCTCAACAACGAGCTGCGCGCCGAGGCGCAGGCCCAAAATCGAAAATTCACCCCGATCCATATCGGCACCGGCCTCAACACGGGCCGCTGCGTGGTCGGCAATATGGGCTCGGATATGCGCTTCGACTACTCCGTCCTAGGAGACGACGTCAACCTCGCCTCCCGCCTGGAGGGGCAGTCGAAAACCTATGGGGTCAATGTCGTCGTCGGCCCGCTGACCCGCGAGCAGGCGCCCGAATTCGCCGCGCTCGAACTCGACTTGATCAGGGTCAAGGGCAAGACGGTGCCGGTGCACATCTACGCCCTGATGGGAGGCCCCGATGTCGCGGGGACGGAGAAATTTCGCGCATTGGCCGAGCTCAACGACCGCATGCTTTCGGCTTACCGCGCGCGTCGCTGGTCCGAGGCCAGCGAACTGCTGGCGCGCTGCCGGCAGTTCGATTTTCCACTGCAGGCGCTCTACGATCTTTACGAGCAGCGCATCAGCTCGTATAGCGCGGCTCCTCCGGCTGCGGGCTGGGACGGCTCCTACGCCGCCACCTCAAAATAACCGCTTAAGCCCGGGGTCCTAGGCGCTCGGCTTGAAGGGCAACGGCATTTCGACCGATCAGAGGGAAGGCAGGTACAGAGAGGTTATCGTCGAACTCGAAGGGGCGGTCCAGGAGCGCCAGAACAGCTTCGGAGAACATCTGCAGGGCCCGAGCTGCTTTCTAACTCTCAAGCTAAGCGAGTCGGGCGTCTCGGTCGCGATGCGGCTTGGCAAAGCGGGCTCTTCGGAAAGCTGGATGGATGACAAGCTGAACGTGATCTCCGGCTTCATCTCCGAGTCTTATTCAAAACGGCGAGGCGTGACGAACTATGAGTCGAAGTCGGCCTTTGGGACCCGCTTCTTGTCGAAGCATATCTATCTCGAAGGTTCTCGGCGGCACGAAGAGACGCAGCCGTTGTTTAAAACTTTCGTTGAAGCCGAGGAGTGGACGTTCTATTTGGCCCCGATCCTCAACGGCAAGATGGACGAAGCCACGGCGCTCAGGGAGATCGAGAGTTCAGCGCACAGCACGTTCTTTGGCACCTTGCGTTCAGGGAAAGGCCAAGCCGGGCTCGTCTGCAGGAACCTGGCGCTGATCCGCTCTAAATAGCATGAAAGCGAGCGCGCTGGCTGTGCTGCTGGTGGCCTGGCCGGTGGCGGCTTCGTCGAGCCAGGATTGCTCCGATCCCGCCGGTGTCTCTGGTCCTGTCCACTACAACGACGACTATCACTACTCCATGGACGCCGACCAGATGACGGCTAGCTTCGAGGAGCATCTGCGCTCCGGCCGGCGCATGCAGATGCGCGGCTGGCGCGATGGTGGGCGCTACGTGGCCGGTCTCTATCGGCTTACGCTCAAGCCGCCCTATTCTTTGATCGAGAACGTGGAAATCCCTGAACGTCTGATAGAGGGGATGTCGGCGCACTTAAGTCAGGCTTTCACCCGAGGTTGGGCGCGGCATCCCTACATGCCCGACATGGGCCATGGCCACTTGCTGTTGCCGGGGGCAGAGTGGGAGAAGGTCAGGGACCGCAAACAGCCGGAAAAGGAGCAGATCGAGACGATCTTAAACAATTCGCAACTGGAGGTTCTCTATCACGCCGCTGAGAACCTGCGTTTTGACCCGCCGCAGACTGAGGAGATGCTCTTTCGCCGTCGCCACCGCAATATCGTCGGCTCCATGACCACCCATGCCATCCGCAACGTTTAGGCGGCCGAGCAGAGCGTCAACACGGCCGGCCCTCCGGCCGGTTGGACGACGGTGGGGATCGTTTACGTCACCGGCGGCGCAGAAGGCTGCGTTCCTTTTACCTACGAAGGTTACCAGATATACCTCGACTTTGCCCTTCAAGCCACGCCGCCTAGCGGCCGCGACGACGACCGCTGAGAGCTGGGCCGACTGCTCCCAAAGTTAGCCGCCCAGGCTCCAAACGTGTTAAAATTCCAGCGACGCCCCCTTAGCTCAGTGGCAGAGCACCAGTTTTGTAAACGGACCGGGGCTTTCGGATGCCATGTGATAGCGTATAACCGCCATGCGTTTTATTGCAATCCAACTTTGACCGAGTCGGTGCAACTCTGATGGTTTCTGATGGCCGAGTTGCACTAGAATTGCACCAAGCAGAATGAGAATCCCAGTAGAGCTCCAGAACGAGATAGTCGGCGATAACGGCGTTCTTTTCATTGGGGCAGGTAAAGAAAGAGCTGCGCGGCCAGGCCTGCGGCCCAGGTCGAAATCTCCATGATTACAGGAAGGAAATCCGGCGCCTTCATATGGATTTCCAGTGCTTTCGTCTGCTTTGTTTTCGTCACCGTGGAAGCATCTTATTACTTGCTCCGTGGCGAGTACACCGATTCTCGTGTTCTGTTGCTAGTCGTGCTTCTCGCCGCAGGAAGCTGGCTGCTATGGCGGTTGAGCGATGGGTTCGTCGTATGGCTGGCCTTGATGCTGGCGCAGGCCAGAACGGTCTTTCTCCTGATTCCTAAGACCATGCAGGCAGTTTTTGTTTTTAAGATCGCACTCTTTCTAGCTCCTCCAGCTCTGGCGTATGCAGCGGGCCGGCGGCTGCGCTGGCCCCGAGGGCTGGCCTTTGCCGTATTCTTCTTCTGCCTCTGCGCCAATCTTTGGCTATATGCCCGTTCGTCCGACTTTCTCTATCTCCAACCCTCTCCCGCGGGCTGGGGCCTGGACACCAAGGTCCAGCCGCCGCTCTGGCCGAAAAGCCGCGGCATTAGCCCGCCGGAATGGTACACGGCGCCCTATGGCGGATTTTTGAGCTATCCGGAACTCCTGCAGCGGCAAGCGTACGTCTTTCCGCCGCCGTCCAAGGTTCGAAACATGGCAGCAGTGCGGCCGGCCTTCAGGGAGATGTCGCGCCGTTATTTTGAGCTCATTGGCTATAAGCTACCCAGGCCGCTCTTGGATGATTTTTTCGTTTTGGAGAAACATAAGGAGATCATGGCGGAAGCAGCGGCGATTGATCGAAAAGATGGGTTTCAAAGCGAGCGGAATCCCCGCATGGGCCCCTTGGTGATGCTGCGCCGTACTTCCACTCTCCTTCATTCAGATGCGCCGGTACCGGTCCTGAAAAAATTATTCGCTGTGGGACAACCGCTCTTTCAGTTCAAGCGGGGGGCCATTGAAGTCTCAGACGAGCGGCTGGCGAAGTTTTTTCGGAGCTTAGCCCCGGGAGATGCAGATCGTTTGGCGGACTGCTACGCTGTCCTTGGCGATCCGCCGGGGCAGGAATGGGGGCGGTGGATCGTCCCGGCGGAGCAGGCCGCAGCGCGCGCGCGGACCTGCCGGCCGGCGCGGTTTACCTACTCGTTAGAAGGCGGGATCAATGATTTTTCCGTCGACTATTCCGCCGCCGAAGAGGGCGTTCTTTTTTGGTCTGACGGCTACGATCCGCGCTGGAAGGCGACCCTGGACGGCCGACCAACCCCTATTGTTCGCGCCGGGATGGCGTTCAAGGCGGTGGTCATTCCCGCGGGACCGCACCGGCTACGCTTTTCCTATGACCCAGGCGACTTTAAGTTCGGTTTATTCTGCTATTACGGCGCCTTGGCCGCCTGCCTGATCCTGGCTGCGGCAAGTTATTGGGCGGAGCGCAAGAGAGACTCTGACGCGAGCTTTGTCAGGATGTTTTGCCCGCCCAGGCATCCAGGGCGCGATTGAGGCCTAGGACATAGAAATAGAGGAAGCCGAATTCGAAAAAACAGGCATAGAGATGGGTGTGCCGCATGATTTTAAAAACAGGGAAAATATAAAAAAGGACCAGGCGCAGACCGCCGGCGGGCCCTAGCATAAGCAGAAAAAAAGCGGCTGTCGTGAAGGCCCAGACCCACTTAAGCTCATGCGAGCCCAGGCATAGGCCTAAGAGTCCCAGGGCCCATGGCCCCAGCCCCAAATAGATGAAAGCTTCGCTGAACGTTCCGCCCCAGCCGGCCCAGCGGGCAGCGGGCAGCCCTCCTCTGCTGGGCCACAGCATGGCAGCGAAATCCATGGGGCGAGAGAAGGTACCGGTCCGCGCCACCGTGGCGTAGTCCAATATCTTGCTGGCTGGCTCCTTGGCAGCGTCGAGCATACGGGCGGGAAACACGAGATCATGGCTGGAGCGCCACAGAGCCCAGGCTGGGGCCATCATGGCAAGTTGCACGGCCAAAAGCACTCCCAGCTTGCGTAGGAAGTGCGGCCGGTGGATGACGGAGGCCAGTAGGGGACGCTGGAACAGGGCCAGCCCGATGAGAAAAAATCCGACGAAGAGCCAGACCCCAATAAAGGAATAGGTAAAGTAGTTGAGGCCGAGGATCGCCGACAAGAGCAACCACTGAGACCAGCGATCGCGGCCGAAGTAGACGATAGAGATAAGAAAATAGGCGACGTAAGGCGCCCAAAGAAATTGGTCAGATCGCCAGCCTTGCTGAAAGGAGCCCAGCATCGTGGAGGAGAACAGCAAAACTGGGATCAGCGAAACGCTCACCATCCAAGAGCGGCAGAAGCGGCGCAGGGTCAGGTAGGCGCCGAAAACCATGACTAGATTTTGAATGACCCTGTTCCAGTTGAAAAGCAGCAGGCCGTCCGAAGTCCAGCGGCTTGCCAGCCAGGTGATCAACAGGCGCAATGGCTGGTAATTCTGGGTGTGGGCTATCGGCAGGGTGAATGGCTCGCCGCCGTGGGAGTAGGGGTTCCAGAAAGGGAGGCGGCCGAAAGCGACGTGGTCGGCGAAGAACTGGTAAATGGGATAGCCCCACATTATGTTATCATGGCGCAAGGTCGAGGCTCCCTCGAGCAGAGGTATACGTAAAAGAAACAGCAGCGCGGCCAAACCTGCGGTCCAAGCCAAGACTTCCATGACTAAGGAAGGAAAACCCGGCGTTTCCGTTTGGATTCCCGGCGTTTTCGTTTGTTGTGCCATCGCCATCGTCGGGGCATTCTATTACTTGCTGCGGGGCGGCTTCAATGATGCCATGATCCTGCTACAAGAAGGCCATGACTGACGGGAAGCGGCTCAAGAAGAAATCCTGGGAGGAGCTGCTCAGGGACGCGAAGAAGCACCTCGAGTCCTAGTTGAACGTGCGTGACTCCTTCGAGAACAAGTCGTAGCCTTGCTACGCTGGCGCCGTCGATGGGCGGA
>ERZ1292640.3265-Hain-H43-02um-R1-3265-length-12675-cov-9_pt1 | contig 12675 bp, 12 predicted proteins | sample MGYA00564404_ERZ1292640 | MGnify/ENA primary metagenome ERZ1292640 (study PRJEB36523, sample SAMEA6512636) | groundwater metagenome | collected 2019-01-08 | study: AquaDiva: Metagenomics assemblies of 32 groundwater samples | reverse complement strand
GCGGGCGTCGAGCATCAGCACCTGGTCTTTGCGCTGGGCGGGCTTGGAGCGGTCAAAGTGCCACAGCTCGCAGGGCACCGTGCGGGTGTAGAAAAAGTTGGCTCGAATGGCGACCATCACATCCACGTCGCCGGTCTCTACCAGCTTGCGGCGGACTTCTTTTTCGCCATGGCCCGCGCTGCTGGCCTGGGACGACATAACAAATCCGGCCCGCCCGGTGGGTGACAGGTAGCTGTGGAAGTACGAAATCCACAAGTAGTTGCCGTTGGAGACGTGTTTGTCTTTGTTGACACCGGGCAGGCCAAAGGGCAGGCGGCGGTCGGTCTTGATGGATTCGGCATCGACCTTGTCCACGTTGAATGGCGGATTGGCCATCATGAAGTCGCAGTTGCCCCACAGTGGGCGGCCGTCTTGCAGACGATGCACGTCTTGATAGAAGGTGTTCGCCTCGCGAATGTCACCCTCCAGGCCATGCACGGCCAGATTCATCTTGGCCAAGCGAATGGTGGCGGGTGTTTTTTCTTGACCGTAGAAGGTGACCCGCTTCATGGTTTCGAAACCTTCGTGCTCAATGAAGTGACTGCTTTGCACAAACATGCCGGCAGAGCCACAGGCCAAATCAGCGACCACGCCATGGTCGGGCTCAATGACATTGACCAAGGTTTGCACCAGCGACGGCGGCGTGAAGAACTCGCCGTTGTCTTGTGCGCCCTGCATGGCGAATTTCATTAAAAAATATTCGTAAATGCGGCCGAACACGTCACCGGTGGCGTTGCGAAGTGCTTCAGCGTCGAAGCAGCGCAGCAGGTTTTCGAGCAGCTTGTTGTCAAAGCGGTCGTAGTCTTTGGGCAGGCTGCCTTGTAGCGGCGGGAAGTCGGCCTCGATGGCGTTCATGGCCGCCACCAGGGCACCGCCCAGGCTGGCGCCGGAGGGCAGGTTCAGCAGGGTGTCGTAACGTGCTGCCTCGGGCAGCATCAGGGCGCGGCGCTTGATGAAATCGGCCTTGACCAGCGGGCGTTTGGGAATGGTGCCGGCAGCCTGGTCCGCTTCAATTGCTTTGAGGGCCGTCTGGTAGCGGTTGGTGGCGTGGCGCAAAAAGATGACGCCCAACACCGGCATGGAGTATTCGGTAGCGGTGAGGTTGGAATTGGCGCGGAGCTGGTCAGCGGCATCCCAAAGGCTTGTTTCGACTTGGGTGATGTTGTGGAATGCGTTGGCGGTCATTGCTTAATTATTGTTGCGATGCGGTAGCAGTCCACCCTGGGACGTCCTGAGGCATTATGTAGTAGACCCGTCGCGTCGCGGACACCCTGCGGTGCATGAGACCTTCACGCCGGGGTAAAGCCTCTGTAAAAATAGCCGCGTGAAAGGATCAACCATCATGAAGAAGGCCGCAGCGACCCAAGGCGAATCCCCATCTGTGCTGATCGACGCCAAGATCCAGTCCCTGGACGACTGGCGCGGCCAAACGCTCGCCCATGTCCGCGCGCTGATCCAGCAGGCCGACCCGGCGGTGGTCGAGGAATGGAAGTGGAACATTCCGGTCTGGTCGCACGATGGCATCCTCTGCACCGGCGAGACCTACAAGGCCAAGGTGAAGCTGACTTTTCCCAAGGGCGCTTCGCTGAAGGACCCTGCCAGGCTGTTCAACGCCAGCCTGGAAGGCAATACCCGCCGCGCCATTGATCTGGCAGAGGGCGATGCCCTCGATGAAGCGGCTTTCAAGGCGCTGATACGCGCCGCCGCGGCGCACAACGCCAAACCGGCGCGCTAGACGAATCCGGCGCCGCAGGGTGCGTGTCAGTTCAAGGTCTTGTCAAAAAACGCAGGAAGGTCACGCTGCAACTGACCCAGAAACGCAGCGCGGTCAAAGCCGGGCGGGTTGGCGCCAATGTCGCCGTCTTCCGAGGGGATGGGCATGGTGGGCATGTCCTGAAACGCGAAGTGCCAGGCATTGGGCACGCGGTGCATGTCAACACCGGGCACATTCGCGGCCACCCATTCGGCATGAAAGCGCGGCACCAGAAAACGGTCTTGCTGCGCCCCATACACCGCCACCGGGATGCGGATTTGCGCCAGCGACGCGGCGCTGAACAAGGCGCCCATGGGCGCCAGGGCCACCACGGCCCGCACGCGCGAGTCGGTCAGGGGCGGAACGGCCGGCGCTGCGGCGCCAGGGTTGGTGGCCGGGATGCGCTCCTTGCCGGTGTTGCAGAAAATCGGGTCCTCGGCGCGCTCGGCGCCGCAGTGCGCGTCAAAGCGTGCCGGCTCGAGCCGCCCACCTGCCAGGGCCAGCACGGTGTAGCCCCCGGCCGAATGCCCCACGGCGCCAACACGTGGCCCCCTGGCGTCGCTGGCGATGCGGTCTTTCCATAACGGGTCGTTCAGCAGGGCGTCGATCACGCGCGACGCCTGGCGCGGCCGCTCGGTGGCATAACGCTCCAGGCTGCCCTGGCGCAAGGAGCGGTCCTGCCAGTTGTCGCCGGGGTGGCGCAGGGCGGCCACCAGGTAGCCCTGCTGCGCCAGCGCCTCGGCCAGGCTGCTGTGCGCGAGTTCACTGCCGCCGGTGCCGTGGCTCAGGACGATCAGGCCCTTGACCCTGGCCTCTGGCGCGGCCTGCATGGCCACGTTCACGGCAAACGGCCCCATGGCGATAGTGCGCGCGGCCGCCTGCGTGGGGTAATACAGGGCCGCCACGATGGGCGCGGCATCGGCCGTGGTGCCTGGAATGGTGATCTGGCGCCAGCCGGCTTGCGCCGCCATGGCCTGGGACGCCGTCAGCAGCAGGCCGCAGAAGACGAAAGAGAGTCGGTGGGGTGAAAGGGACATGGTGAGCTCCGTGGGTGTTGACTGGGTTGAAACTGGACGCGATGTTAGGAGCGCAGGGGCCGGCGCTGGGGTGGATTGCGACGGAACGGCCGGGCAGCGGCGCGAGATGCTGTTTCGGGCGGATGAGAGGTAACCGGGCTAGGGGGTTGAGTGCCGACTTGCAGGTGAAGTCTGCCGGTTGCTCTTGTTTTGATAGCTGCTGGCGCCCGTGCTGATTGGGCTGCATCCGTTTTTTTAGTGAATCGTTTGCATGGGCGCGGCCATTGGGCGGCATGGAACAGGCCTGCAGGGGCTGAAGCGCATAACATGCGCTTGAAGCTTCCCGAGAAGATTCGACCCTGCCCATGGGCCCGGAAATACCAAGACATGAACCACGACCTTCCTTCCCTGACCCAGTCCCTGCGTGACTTCGCCCAGGCGCGTGACTGGGCGCAGTTTCACTCGCCCAAGAACCTGGCGTCGGCCCTGTCGGTGGAGGCGGCGGAGTTGCTGGAGCACTTCCAGTGGCTGACCGAAGAACAAAGCCGCCACCTGGCCGCACCCAAAAAGGCCGAGGTGGCCGCCGAGGCGGCCGATGTGCTGCTCTACCTGCTGCAGCTGTGCGACAAGCTGCAGATTGACCTGCTGGACGCCGCGCGGCTCAAGCTGGCCGTCAATGCCGAGAAGTACCCGGTGGAGCGGGCCCGCGGCTCCAGCCAGAAATACACGGACCTCACCGACCCGGAGCAGGGCGGGTGAAGTCGGCGATGCGCTCTTGATTTGATAGCTGCTTGCGCAAGAGCAGAAAGGGCTGGAGGCCAATTTCTTGTGAGAAAACCATGCAAACCCTCCCCATCCGCCTGAACCCCGGCGAAGACTTGCGCAGCGCCATCGAGGCGGCCGTGCGCGGTGCCAACTGCCGCGCGGCGTTTGTGTTGTCTGGCATAGGCAGCCTGTCGAGCGCGGGCTTGCGCTTTGCGGGCGCGGAGCAGCCGCGCCGCCTGACGGGCGACATGGAAATCCTGAGCCTGTCGGGCACGGTGGCGTTCAACGGCGCAGGTGAGGGCGCACGCAGCAGCTCGCACCTGCACATGGCGCTGTCCACCGCGAGTGGCGAAGTGTTGGGCGGCCACGTGGCGCCGGGCTGCACGGTGCGCACCACGGCGGAGGTCTTGCTGGCGCTGCTGCCGGAGTGGGCGTTCTCGCGCGAGCCGGATGCGGCGACGGGCTACCTTGAGCTTCAGATCACACAGGCTGGGCGCCAGGCCGGCGACGAGGACGGGCTCAGAACAGCCTGACCCACCACAGGCGCAGGCGCATGCCCAGCTCGGTGGTGTAGCCGGCGCTGGCGCTGCGCAGCCGGCCTTGCCCGTCGATCACCACAAAAGAGGGCACCGACTGGAAGCCGAAGGCGCGCGTCAGTTCGCCCTGCGCATCGACGGCTGTTTGCCAGGGCAGCTGGCGCTGCTGCAGCACCTGCCCGACCTTGGTGGCCGGTCCGGACTGCATGGCCACCGTGAGCACCGGCCAGTCCTGCGCCAGCCGGGTGACACTGCTTTCCTCGGCGCGGCAGATGGGGCACCACTCGGCCCAGAAGTGCAGGGCGACCGGCTGGCCGGGGTGGGCCTGGCGCCACTTTGCCAGCGTGGTGGGGGTCGTCGTGCCATCGGGCTGCAGGACGCTAATGGCCAAGTCAGGCGCCGGCCCGGCCGGCACATGCCGTGTCTGCCAGGCCTGCACCGCCACCACGATCGCCACCAGCAGGGCCAGGTTCAGCAGATGGCTTTTCCAGTTTTTACGCAGGTGCGCGGCGAAGCGGGGGATCAAGGGTTTGAGCATGGGCCTTGAGTATCGTTCGGGCGCTGCCGGCCCGTACCGCCGCTGCGGGAAGCCCCGGCCGCGGCAAGGTGGTGCGCCGGCGGGGCTGCGGGCGGCGCGTGATTTGCTATTAAAGGCATAGCTGCTCGCGCCCGTATTTATTGGGCTGGAGCCCGATTTCAATCTCTGATTTCGTGTTGCGTGTGGTTTTTGCAGGTTTTGGCCTGCTGGGAACTTGTATTTCAATATGCATATTGCAGACAATCATGATTTTGTTGTTGAATTTTAAAATTATTCATGGCATATTCTGTATGCATATTGAATACAAGGTTTGTTGATGAGTTCATCCGGAATCAAATCCCGCCTTGGCCATGCGCAGTGGTCGCTGAAACCGCAAGACTTGGCCATGGCGTTCAAGCTGGTGTGTCTGGCGGGGCAAAAGCTGCCCTACACAGCACTGGCGCAAGCCATGCACATGTCGCAGTTTGAAGCCCATGCCTGCATGGCGCGGCTCAGTGGAGCGCGCCTGTTGGCTGAGGTAAATGACATCCCCACGCTGGTGCTGGCGGCTTTCAGGCCCATGGTGTTGCAGGGGGCGCCTTACTTTTTTCCGGCGGTAAGGGGCGAGATCACCATGGGTTTTCCTACGGCCTATGGTGTGGAGCCGCTCAAATCCAAAGTGCTGTTTGCTGATGAGACGCCGCCCGTGTGGCCCCATGCAGACGGCCCGGTGCGCGGCAGTGCGCTGCTGCCTCTGTACCCCAAGTTGCCTTTGGCCGCCGCGCAGGACCCGGCTTTGTACGAGTTGCTGGCCTTGTTTGACGCGCTGCGCATAGGTCAGGCGCGTGAACGTGAAATGGCCCGCAAGCTGCTGGAAGAAAGGTTGAGCTGATGGCGGCATTCAACAACCCCAATCTGGCTATTCTGGAACTGGTGGCCCATGCCTTGGGCCCCGTACGGGAGCGTGTGATCTTTGTGGGTGGTTGCGCTACGGGCCTGTTGCTGACGCAAGAGCGGCCCGACCGTATCCGCATCACCGAAGACGTTGACATCGTTGCGCAAGCGTTGACGGTGCATGATTACCACGCCATTGAGAAGCAAGTCCGCGCTCAGGGCTTCAGCAACGACATGCGGCCCAATGCACCCATTTGCCGGTGGGTTTATAAAAACGTCACGCTTGACTTGATGCCCACGGTCAAGGACATCCTGGGCTTTGCCAACCGCTGGTATCCATTGGCCCTGCAGACTGCAGAATTGGTCACATTGCCAAGCGGCATGAGCATCCGGCTCATTAGCTCCCCGGTTTTCATTGGCACCAAGTTGGAGGCGTTCAAGGACCGGGGTAAAGACGCCAATGGCAGGCCAGACTTTCTGGGTAGCCATGATCTTGAAGACATCATCACCGTGGCAGACCGGCGGCCCGAACTGCTGGGCGAGTGCCGTGCCGCAGCGCCTGAACTGCGCGCCTACCTGGCGGCAGAATTCACAGCGCTGTTTGCCAATCCCGAGTTCGAACAAGCCCTGTCAGGCCATTTGCCGGGCGACACTTTCAGCCAGCAGCGCGCCAGACCGCTCGCAAATACATTGCGCGAACTGTCCACGCTTTCAGCATGAAATACATGGAGATCACAGACCCGAATCCAGGGGGTAAGGGGTGCGATTTGCTCATTATTTGATAGCTACTTGCGCGCGTATTTATTGGACTATGGGCCGATTTGACATTAAAAAAGCCGCTGGCAGTTGCCGGCGGCTTTTCTTTATGGAGCAGTCGGCGAACCGATCAAATCGAACCCCACACCTCCTGCGCCGTCTCGATCACCAGGCGCAGCTTGGCGCGCTGGGCTTCCACCGCGATGTCGTTGCCGTGCACGGTGCTGCTGAAACCGCACTGCGGTGACAGGGCCAGCTGCTCCAGCGGCGCGTATTTGGCGGCTTCCTCGATGCGGCGTTTCAGCTCGTCCTTGCTTTCCAGCGTACCGAACTTGGTGGTCACCAGGCCCAGCACCACGGTTTTGCCCTTGGGCAGGAAACGCAGGGGCTTGAAGTCGCCGGAGCGGTCGTCGTCGTACTCCATGAAGTAGGCGTCGAGGTTCATTTCCTTGAGCAGCGCTTCGGCGACCGGCTCGTAGTTGCCGGCGGCGGCGTGGGTGCTCTTGAAGTTGCCGCGGCACAGGTGCATGGCCAGCAGCATGCCTTCGGGCTTTTGCGCCACCACCTTGTTGATGAAGGCGGCGTAGCGGTGCGGCAGCTCGTCGGGGTCGTCGCCGCGCTGGCGGGCGGCCTCGCGCATCTTGGTGTCGCACAGGTAGGCAAGGTTGGTGTCGTCCATCTGCACATAGGTGCAGCCGGCGGCAGCCAGGCTGCGCAGCTCGTCGCCGTAGGCCTTGGCCACGTCGTCATAGAACTGCGGGTCGAGTTCGGGGTAGGCTTCGCGGCTGATGCCGGCGCGGCCGCCGCGGAAGTGCAGCATGGTGGGCGAGGGGATGGTCACCTTGGGCGTGTTGCCGGCGCTCACCTGGCTCTTGAGGTACTGGAAGTCGGCGAGCTGGATGTCCTTGACGTGGCGCACCTTGTCGATCACGCGCATGACCGGCGGGGCCAGCTCCTGCGTGCCGTCGGGCCGCACGATGGTGACCGGGATGTCGGTTTTCACGCCGCCGATCTGCTCGAGGAAGTCAATGTGGAAGTAGGTGCGGCGGAACTCGCCGTCGGTGATGCTTTTCAGGCCCACGTCTTCCTGGAACTTGACGATTTCGGTGATGGCCTTGTCTTCCACCTTGCGCAGCTGCTCGGGCGTGATCTCGCCCTTGGCTTTCTGCTCGCGGGCTTCCAGCAGGTATTTGGGGCGCAGAAAACTGCCGACGTGGTCGTAACGGGCGGGGAGCTGGGTCATGTCTCTTTTTCCTTTGAGGTCGTTGAAATCGGGCAGGGGAAGGTGAATGGGAACTTGAATGTAAATAGCAATATTAGTGCACAGCCGCCGATGGCCGGTCTACAGGTCCAGCACCAGGGTTTTGCTTTTGGCGCGCGAGCAGCAGGGCGTGAACTGGTCGTTCTTCGCCTTCTCCTCGTCGGTGAAGTACATGTCGCGGTGGTCGGGCTCGCCTTCGAGCACACGTGTGATGCAGGTGCCGCAGACGCCCTGCTCGCAGGAGGTGAGGATCTCGATGCCGTTGTCCTTCAGCACCTGGATGATGTTCTGCGCCGCGCCCACTGTGTAGCTTTGGCCGGTGCTGGCAATCTTCACCTCGAAGCCGGTGTCGCCCGCGGTGTCCTGCGGCGCGGCGCCGAAATACTCGAGGTGGATCTGCTCGCTGCCCCAGCCGCTGGCCTTGGCGCTGTCCACCACGTGGGTGATGAAACCGGCGGGGCCGCAGACATACAGCTGGTGATCGGGTGCGGCACCGGCCAACACGGCCGGCAGGTCCAGTTTCTGTTCGGCCGGGCCGGCGTCAAAGTGGAAACGTACCTTGTCGGCAAAGGCCGAGCTGCCGATCTCCTGGCGGAAGGCCGTGCGTTCGGCCGAGCGGGTGCAGTAGTGCAGGGTGAAGTCCGCATGGATGGCCGCCAGCCGCTGCGCCATGCACAGCAGCGGCGTCACGCCGATGCCGCCGGCCAGCAGCAGTGTGCGTGGCGCGTGCTGCAGCGGAAAGTGGTTTTTCGGTGGGCTGATGCGGATCACGTCTCCCTCGTTCACGGCCTCATGCATGGCGACGGAGCCGCCGCGGGACGTTGGGTCGCGCAGCACGGCGATGCGGTAGCGGTGCTGCTCGGTGGCGTCGTTGCAGAGCGAGTACTGGCGCGTCAGCCCGCCGGGGATCTGCACATCGACATGGGAGCCCGCGCTGAAGGCCGGCAGCGGCGCACCGTCGGCGCGGGCCAGCTCGAAGCTGGTGATGCCCTCGGCTTCAATGGTTTTTCGGATGACCTTGACTTCAAGACTGTCCATGGTCAGGCGGCCTGCTGTTGAGCTGGGGCTTGCGCGGGTGCCTGTTCCTGCGCGATGAGGCGGTCGATGATGCGGCGCGACTGCACGCCACCGGCGTCGATGTTGAGCATCAGCAGCTTGCGCTGCGGGAACAGCGTGAGGTTGCGCTGCTGCGCTTCCAGCACCGCGGTGTCTTCGGCAAACACCTTGCCCTGGCCCTCGCGGATCTGCGCGGTGAGGGCCTTGTCTTTCGGGTTGAAGTTGCGCGCCATGCCCCAGAAGTACCACATCGAGGTTTCGGTTTCGGGCGTGATGAAGTCCACCACGATGCTGCTGACCTTGTCTTTCGGGTCGGCGTTGTAGCCGCCCTTGCCGGCATGGGCCACGCCGACCTCGATCAGGACGTGGCTGGGCGGCGTGAAGCGGCAGACCTGCCAGCGGTCCACCGGCACGTCGTCGGCCAGGTTGTTGGCGCGCAGGTTGGCGCGCCAGAAGGGCGGTGCCATCACGTTTTCCATGAAGCGGCTGGTCACCACGCTTTCGCCCTCGGTTTTGGTGCTGACGGGCGTTTCGTCGATTTCCTTCTGGCCGATGCTGGTGGTGTGGACGTAGGTCTCGTGGGTCAGGTCCATCAGGTTGTCGATCATCAGGCGGTAGTCGCAGTCGATGTGGTACAGGCCGCCGCCATAGGCCCACTCGGGATTGTTGGCCCAGTCGAGCTGGGGGATCTTGCTGTCGTCGGCCAGTTTTTCGTCACCGGTCCAGACCCAGATGAAGCCGTGGCGCTCCACCACCGGGAAACTGCGGTTGCGCGGGAAACCCTGCACGCGCTGGCCGGGCATGGAGGCGACCTTGCCGTCGCATTCCATCACCAGGCCGTGGTAGCCGCAGACCAGCTTGCCTTCGCAGACCGTGCCCAGCGACAGGGCCGCGCCGCGGTGCGGGCAGAAGTCGTCCATCGCGACGACCTTGCCTTCGGGGCCGCGGTAGAAAACAATTTTTTCGCCGCAGATCTGCCGGCCCAGCGGCTTGTCGTCGATTTCGGTGGGAGTGCAGGCAACATACCAGGTGTTTTTGGGAAACATGACGCTTGTCCGTAGAGGAGGGGGAGGGTGGATGTGGGTGAGGTTTTTTGGGTGGCCCAGGCCGATTCGGACGGCTGGTGGCTCAGGCGGCGATTATGCAAAAAAACGAGATTGATGTATACATTGACCTCATAAATTTACCAAAATATACGCTGAATAAGGCAAAATCCAGCCTGAACAGGTCATTGCTGTATACATTAAGAGATCCAGATGAACGACAAAACCACTTCCCTGGCCGCCGCCGACGTGCAGGAGCCGGGCGCTTCCCAGACCGTCAAGGCGCAGCTGCGGCTGCGCGAAATGATTCTGGCTGGCGAGCTGCCCGGTGGCGCGCGTATTGCCGAACTGGCCATTGTTGAAAAGCTCGGGGTGTCGCGCACGCCGATTCGCGCGGCGCTGATGCGGCTGGAGCAGGAGGGCCTGCTGGAAGGGCTGGTCAATGGCGGTTATGCCGTCCGCACGTTTTCGGAGCGCGATGTGTCCGAGGCGATTGAACTGCGCGGCACGCTCGAAGGGCTGTCAGCCCGGCTGGCGGCCGAACGCGGGGTAGCTGGCGCGCTGCTGGCCGAGGCGCGCGCCTGTCTCGGGCAGATCGACGGCGTGCTGAGCCAGCCGGCCCTCGACGACGAGTCTTTCCTGCGTTACGTCACGCTGAACCAGCGCTTTCACAACCTGCTCAGCGAGATGGCGGGCAGCACGGTGATCGCGCGTGAACTCGAACGCGTCGTGAACCTGCCGTTTGCCTCACCCTCGGGGTTTGTCGTGGCGCAGGCCAACTCGCCGCAGGCGCGTGACATGCTGATTGTGGCGCAGGACCAGCACCGCCAGGTGCTGGACGCCATCGAGCGGCGCGAAGGCGCGCGCGCCGAAGCCATCATGCGCGAGCACTCGCGCATTGCCCAGCGCAACCTGCTCGAAGCCATGCAAAGCCAGGACCTGGACCGCATGCCCGGCGTGCGGCTGATTCGCAAGCACGGCTGAGCGCTGCAACCGGCCGGATATTGATATGCACATTTGCTATAACTGCAAGGCGGAAATCCATCTTGCGCATCTTCCCCTGGCGGGGGATAGTCCCGGGTGATCTGTTGAATGCCCCTTTTTTCGAACCCTCTGGAGAGACCATGCAAAAACGAATCTTTCTCGGCACCATCGCCCTGGCTGTCGCCACCCTGGCCGCAGGCAGCGCTGTCGCGCAGACCAACACCTTCAAGGTCGGCCTGATTCTTCCCATGACCGGTCCTTTCGCCTCGACCGGGCGCCAGATCGAAGCGGCGGCCAAGCTCTACATGGCCCAAAACGGTGACAACGTGGCCGGCAAGAAGATCGAGCTGATCATCAAGGACGACACCGGCACGCCCGACGTGACCAAGCGCCTGGCGCAGGAAATGATCGTCAATGACAAGGTCAACGTGCTGGCCGGCTTCGGCCTGACGCCGCTGGCTTTTGCCACCGCGCCGCTGGCCACGCAGTCCAAAACGCCGATGGTGGTGATGGCGGCGGCCACGTCCAGCATCACGCAGGCTTCGCCCTACATCGTGCGCACGAGCTTCACCCTGCCGCAGGTCACCGTCGGCATTGCCGACTGGGCGCCGAAAAACGGCATCAAGAAGGTGGTGAGCCTGGTGTCCGACTACGGCCCGGGCATCGACGCCGAACGCACCTTCAAGGACCGCTTCACCTTCAACGGCGGCACCGTGGTCGAGGCCGTGCGGGTGCCGCTGCGCAACCCCGATTTCGCCCCTTTCCTGCAGAAGGTGCGCGATGCCAAGCCCGACGCCGTGTTTGCCTTTGTGCCGTCGGGCGCCGGCTCCGCGCTGATGAAACAGTTCGCCGAACGTGGGCTGGACAAGGCCGGCATCAAGCTGATCGCCACCGGCGATGTGACCGATGACGACATCCTGAACGACATGGGTGATGTCGCGGTGGGCGTGGTGACCTCGCACCACTACTCTGCAGCGCACAAGTCGGCGCTGAACCAGAAGTTTGTGGACGCCTTCAGCAAGGCCAACAAGGGCCTGCGCCCCAACTTCATGGCCGTCGGCGGTTACGACGGCATGCGCGTGATCTACGAAGCCCTGAAAACCACCAAGGGCAATGGCGGCGGCGAGGCCCTGCTCGGCGCGATGAAGGGCCAGGTCTTCGAGAGCCCGCGCGGTCCGGTGTTCATCGACGCGCAGACCCGCGACATCGTGCAGAACGTCTACATCCGCAAGGTCGAAAAAGTCGGCGGCCAGCTCTACAACGTCGAGTTCGAAACGATCAAGGACGTGAAAGACCCGGGAAAAACGAAGTAAGCGGCACACCCCCATCCAGGCTCACTGCGTGTAGCCTGTTTCCCCCTTGCAGGGGGCAACGCCTGCGGCCCGGCAAAGCCGGTTCCGCGGCGTTCCTGGAATGGGCCTCTTTCAAGCAGACACTGACCATCCGGCTACTTTCTTCCCATGCTCACCATTCTTTTTGACGGCATTGCCTACGGCATGCTGCTGTTTGTGCTCGCGGTCGGCCTGGCGGTCACCATGGGCCTGATGAATTTCATCAACCTCGCGCATGGCGCGTTTGCCATGGTTGGCGGCTACATCACAGTGCTGCTGATGCAGCGCTTGGGCGTGCCTTTCCTGCTGTGCCTGCCGCTGGCTTTCCTTGGCGCCGCGCTGCTGGGCGGGGTGCTGGAGCGCACGCTGTACCGGCCCATGTACGCCAGGCCGCACCTGGACCAGGTGCTGTTTTCCATCGGCCTGACCTTCATGGCCGTGGCCAGCATGGACTACTTCATGGGTTCGACCCAGCAGATCATCCAGCTGCCCGACTGGCTGCGCGGCCGCACCGAGATCGGCAGCGGCGCCTGGGTGCTGGGCATGGGCCACTACCGGCTGTTCATCATTGCCGTGTGTGCGGCGCTGACGATTGCGCTGCAGTACGTGCTGGCCCGCACCCGTTTCGGCAGCCGCCTGCGCGCCTCGGTCGATGATCAGCGTGTGGCTGCCGGCCTGGGCATCAATGTCAATGTGGTGTTCCTCTCCACCTTTGCCGTCGGCT
>ERZ1292640.3264-Hain-H43-02um-R1-3264-length-12678-cov-5_pt1 | contig 12678 bp, 8 predicted proteins | sample MGYA00564404_ERZ1292640 | MGnify/ENA primary metagenome ERZ1292640 (study PRJEB36523, sample SAMEA6512636) | groundwater metagenome | collected 2019-01-08 | study: AquaDiva: Metagenomics assemblies of 32 groundwater samples | reverse complement strand
CTCCTTGTCCTGCAGTTCCACGCTGTTCACCTTGGTGAGATCAAAGCTGCGGATCCCCGTGCCCGTCACCAGGTTCAAGAACGCGACCTGCACGGGCTTCTGACTCTGCCCCTGTGCCTGCTCACGCATCTCGACACCCAGAATGGTCCCCGAGACGGCCCCCTCGTTGGTTGTCACGCTGGCAACGGCGCCCCTGAGCTTGCCCAGGAGCTTGGCCAGGTCGGGGTTGTCCGAAATGTCAACACCAAAGCTGGCCAGGCGCTTGGAGAGAGGTTCCTTGGACCCATACGAAATCCCCTCGATCTGCCCACCTGAAAGATCCAGCACGACCATGGACTTCAAGATGTCGTTGATCTGCTCGGTCTTGAACCGCAATTGCACCGACGTGTCGCCGTCGATCTGGCCTTGGCGTTGGAAGCTGCCCACCCCCGAGCGGTACATGGTGATCTTGCGGATATCGAGAGGGGCGGGCTTGGCGGCGGCCTTGAGTGCTTCGGCCTTGGGGGCGGGCGCCGGCTGGGCCATCGCCACGACCGGCAGGGCGGCCGGGGCGAGGCCAGCGGCCAGGAAGAGGACGGCGGTGTGGCGACGGATGGTCAGGGCGGAGGAGCGAGCGATGGTCATGGGGATCTCCTGGAGTGGGTTCGCTGCTGGAGCGCTGATGGAAGTGGGAGGGTTCACCAGCCTATGGGACGATACGCCCGAACCCACGCCGACCGGGCGGGAGGTGGTCTTGGAGGCGTGGGCGCATGAAAAAACCGCCCGCGTCTTTCGACGCGGGCGGTGGAATCGAGCGTGATAGAACCTGTCTGACGATCTGGGCTTAGGCCCGGAGGCCTAATGCCTGGATATCAGGGGCAGGGGGTCTCGAAGGCCACGACGAAGGCGTCGTAGTCGAAGAAGTCGGCGGTGCCGTCGCCGTCGAAGTCAGCGTCCTTGCCGGGGGGGCAGACGATGCCTTCGAAGCAGTTGACGTACGCGTCGTAGTCAAAGAAGTCGACGGTGCCGTCGCCGTCGAAGTCGGCGGGGCAGCCGGTGGGGCCAGCAACGCCGTACATGGTGATGTGGAACTGGGCGTAGGGCGGGTTGTTGTCGGTGGGATCCCAGCCGCCGAAGAACCAGCAACCCGGCCCGGTCGGGCCGGTTTCCTGGAAGGCGTCTTCGGTGCCGGGGGCTTCGATCGCGGGGTTGACGATGTACATGCCCAGGTTGGTCACGAGCGGCCCGTTGGTGAGGTCCCAGGAGCTGTCGTAGGAGAACTGGTGGCCGGCGGTGAGGCTGAACTCAACGCCCGTCAGGTCGATGGTGATGATCCAGCCGTTGGAGCCGTTCATCGGGAGGCCGGTAATCCCGTAGAGAGCGACTTCGGCGGCCTCGCCGCCACAGGTCGCGTACACGTCCGAGAAGCCCATGAACAGGTCGCCGGTCTGCGTGCCGTCGTCGGGGGTGCCGCCGCCAGCGTAGTACGTGATGTCGAAGGTGTCGAAGGTGGCGTCGGCGTCGAGCACGCCCTCGTCCCAGCAGATGTTGCCCTGGCTGCCACCGGTGCCCGTGCCGTTGTCGGTCGGGTAGTAGAAGCCGCTGTAGTTCGCGCCGCCGAAGCCCCAGACGGGGTCGCTGCGGCTCACCACGCCGTCAACCACCAACTCGCCAGTGGCGTAGTTGTAGTAGGCATGCTTGAGGGGCAGGCCAGCGGGGAGACGGGTGGGGTTAACGACGCCCGGATTCGCAAACGCCGAACCGGCGCAGGCGAGCCCTGCCAACACAACCAGATTCTTCAATGTCATAAAATTCCCTTCCAAGGTCTCTCCCCTGACCGGGGAGACAGATCTCCGTCAACACGCCGACGGATACGACTGAGGAGCCAAACGGCCGCTCATCATCTAAATTACCACAAATTCCTGCAAAGGGAACCAGAATCTTCAGACCTTTGCGAAAAAGCAGGCGATCGTCCAATATCCCCGTGAAACCGTCGAGGTCACAGTGGCGCGTGGACTGAGAACCACAGGCAGGCCGCCGGTCAGCTTTGATTGTTCGTACGACGTTTGTAGATTACTTCGGTTCCGGCGTGGGTTCCGGCGTGGGGGCGGGGGTCGGCTGGAGCGGAACCAGGAGGTTCTCCTGGGGCGTGGTCGGCAGGGGCCCGACGGGCTCGGGGCCGGTCGGCTTGACGGGCTGCAGGAGGTCCGAGAGGCGCGTGGCGAGCTGTTTGGCGTTGGTTTCGGAGATCGCGTACGCCCAGCCGGCGAGCTTCGTGGTCAGGTCCGTTGCTTCCTTTTTGACGTCCTCGGCCGACTTGCGGCTCGTCGGGGCCGGGGCTTCTGGCGTCTGGGGCGTCGGGGTAGCCGGGGCGGGGACCACTTCTTTCTCATCGAATGCGGCGTCGAACGTGACCCAGTATTTCGCGTCCTTGCGGGTCACCTTCGCCGTTACGACCAGGCCATCGAAGGTGGAGTAGCGGACGGTCGCTCGCGAGAACGGCGTTGCGGCGGCGTCGGGCAGAACGGGCCCGGCGGGGTCGCTCTTGGCGAAGTCCACCTCGGCCAGGGGCCGCACGTCGTCGATCAGCACGTAGCCGACGACCGAGACGGGGGCGTCGACGACGGCCGGTTCCTTGAGCTCACGACCGGGTGGCAGACCTCGCAGCGCGAAGTTGACGTCCTTCTCGCTCTCGCGGAAGAGCTCGAACGTGCCGGCCTTGGCGGCGTCGTCGGCGGCGGGGTCCTCGTGGCGCGTGACGGTGACGCTGCGGATGCGCGAGCGGTCGAGTTGCAACACGGTGCGTTCGATCCACTGCATCGCGTCGGTCTCGGGTGTGAGCGAGCCAAAGACCAGGTACGACTGGGCGTCGCCGGCCTTGCGCGCGTAGAAGGCCGAGCGGTTGCGGCTGACGGGGTCGGGGGCGCCCGCCTCGGCGCTGTTGCCGACGATGATCGAGGCGACGACGCCGCCGCCAGCGTCCTTGAGCGTGATGAGTTTGCCGGTGGAGCCCGGCTTGTCGGGCTCGTCGACGCCGATCATGGCGTAGCGCTCGGGCTTGGAGGTCTTCTCCTGCGCGATCCGGAGGTTGGCGACCGTGCCCAGCACCGTGTTCACGCGATCGGCGAGCGCGGGGTAGTTGTGCTTGTCGCCCAGGGTCCAGGGCGACTTGGCGTCCGCCCGCCTGAACGTGAGCGTGCGCGTCGAGTCTTTCATCTCAATCGAGGTGACGCCCGGGACCTTCTCGGCGACGCCCGGGAGCATCGTCACGCTCTCGCCCGTGTCGACGGCCTTGGGCGTGTCGGTGCTCCTGGGGCGCGAGACCAGGAGTGCGGCCGCAACCAGGACGATGGTGAGCAGGGCGAGGACGGCGAGATTCTTGGGATTCATGTCGGTGTGCTCGCGGGCGGGACGCGGGTGTCGAGGTTGGGGGTGAACGATGCTCAGGTCTTGGCGACGGCGCGACGGGATGAGCGGTAAAGGCCCAGGGCGACGGCCAGGAGAGCGACGCAGGCGGGCACGAGCCCGATGTTGAGGAATTTGACCGCGGTGCCGAGCTTCTCGATCACGCGGTCGCGCTCGAGCATGACCAGGCGCAGGTCGCGCTGGGCGCTGATGCGCTCCTGGCGGAGCTCCTTGTACTTCTCGAGTTGCTCGGGGGTGACCTGGAAGTTGTTCTCGGGGCTGGGCGTCTGGGACTTCAAGGCCTCAGAGAGCTTGTCCTCGGACTTCCTGAGCTTGTCCTCGGCGGCCTTGACCTTCTCGATGGTCTGCTTTTCGGCGTCCTTGCGGATCATGTCGACCTTGTCGAAGGGGCGGCGGGAGGCGCCGCGGGGACGGATGGAGAGGAGCTCGGCCGAGCCGGTGAGGTTCTCGACCCCCAGGGTGAGAAGCTGGCCGTTGCTGGCCAGGGGGATGTAGACGCGCTGCTTGCCCATGCTCATCTCGCGGAGCCACGCGCGGTCGTTGAGCAAATCGACGTCGGCGACGAGCACGATGTTGGCGGCGACCTTTGTCTCAGCAAGGTGCTTGGACTTGTCGGGGGCGGGGGGCGGGGGAGTGCCGGGAGCGGCGGGGGGAATAGGGGGGCCGTTCTCGAACGCGGACTTGACGTTGCCCGTGAGGCGGGCGGCGATGGCGAGTCGTTCGCCTCCGGGGATGAACTTCTCGATGAGCTGGGAGGGTTCCTGCACGAACTGGACCTCGCCCTTGTCGATGAGCATCGACTCCTCGCTGGAGGAGAGGAGGGGATCGATGGCGAGCTTCTTGCCGGTGAAGCCGGGCTTCTCCTTGATCGCCCCGGCGAAGAAGGTGTTGATGGTCTCCAGGGCACGGCCCACGTCGTCGGTCTTGCTGATCGCGTCGTCCTTGAGCATGAGGAACTGCAGGAGCGACACGTTGACGATCCGGTCGTTCTGCTGCATCGGCTGCGTCGCGGCGAAGGTCTTGTCGAGCACGACCTTGTCGGGGACGATCTCCACGCCCCAGGCGTCCAGGAGCTTTGCGAGCGAGCTGCTGCGGTCGGCCATCAGGGCCTGCATCTGGTCGCGGGCGTTGATGGAGTCGTCGGTCTGGCAGAGGGGGTCGACAAAGGCGATGAGGCGTCCGCCGCGCATCACGAACTGATCGATGGCGTAGAGCGTGGCGTCGGGGAGGCTCTTGGGGTGGACGACGACGAGCACGTCGATGTTGGCGGGGACCTCGGTGATGCTCGGCTGGAGCACCTCGGCCTTGAAGGCTTTCTCGAGCTCGGCGAAGGCCTGCCACTTGGGCTTCTGCGAGGGCTGGCGGGTCTGCGGGTCGAACGTGAAGCCGCCCAGGCCCACCGAGCCGAGCATGCCGACGGTCTTCTTGTCGGTCGACTTGAGGGAGTAGATGATCTTCGCGAGGTCGTACTCGAGCAGTCGCTCGGAGCCGGGATCAAAGCGCGGAATGAGTTCCTTGCCGGTAGTGCTGTTGGTGCCCACGAGCCCGAAGAACAGGACGTCGCCCTTGTCGTTGACGGGCTGGGGTTCCAGGCCGCTCTCGGCGGCCTGGGCCTCCTCGTCGCTGTAGGGCTCGGGGTTGACGATCTTGAGGCGGATCTTGCCCTTGGACTCGAAGGCGAACTCCTCGAGCATCTCGCGGACGCGGGTGCCAAAGGCTCTGATCGCCGGCTTGTCGACCGCGGCCTTGGCCGAGAAGTAGTACGTGAGGTTGATGGGCTCGTCGATATCGCGAGCGATCTTGCGGGCGCCCTCGGAGAGCGTGTAGAGCTTCGAGGCGGTGAGATCGATGCGGGCCGAGCTCAGCGCGTTGTTGGAGAGAATGTTGATCGCAAAGAAGAGGGCGATCAGCATCACGAGCCCGGCGAGTCCTGTCAGAGTCTTGTTCATGTCGGTTGTCCTCCGCACGAAGGTGCGGGATTGATCGGGGTTCGTTGGAGGTCACTCGGCCTTTTTCATCTCGAGGATCACGCCCGTTGCGGCGACGAAGGCGACGATGAGCGAGACGAAGAAAACCAGGTCGCGGATCTCAAGGACGCCCTTGCTGATCGACTGGAAGTGCGTGAGGAAACTGAAGCCGGCGATGGCGTCGACCACGACCGCGGGCGCCCAGCCCTGGAAGAACTCCAGCACGGGGGGGAAGCCCGCGAGCAGGAACGCGAAGCAGACGACCACAGTGATGATGAAAGCGATGACCTGGCTCTTGGTGGCGGCCGAGACGGCCGAGCCGATCGCCAGGAATCCGCCCGCCATCAGCGCGCTGCCCACATACCCGGCGAAGATCACGCCGTTGTCGGGCTTGCCCAGGTAGTTCACCGTGATCCACATCGGGAAGGTGAGCGCGAGAGCCAGGATGGCAAAGAGCCAGGCGGCGACAAACTTGCCCACGACCGCCGCGGCTCGGGAGATCGGCAGGGTCAGGAGCAGCTCGATCGTGCCGCTCTTGCGTTCCTCGGCCCACAGACGCATCGCCAGGGCGGGGATGAGGAAGAGGTAGAGCCACGCGTGGGCGTCGAAGAAGGGCTGCAGATCGGCCTGTCCGTTCTCAAACCACGGCGAGAGCTGGAAGGTGAAGACACCCGCCAGGATCAGAAAGATGACGATGAAGACGTACGCGACGGGGGTGATGAAGTACCCCGCAAGCTCGCGTTTGAGAACCGGAAAGAAGCCTCGCATCGAATCCCTTTCACTTTGCTCTGGGCCGGGTTGATTTCCGGGGACCCAGGAGCACTGCTCTGGAGAGCAGTGCCACCGACCACGCACCGCTCTGGAGAGCGGTGCCACCGAGAGGAAACTACGCCGCGGTGATCTGGCGGAAGACATCGTCGAGCTTGCCCGACTGCACGTGCATCCACTCGACCTTCCAGCCCTTCTGGGTGACAAGCCGGGCGACCTGGTCTGCGATGAGCTTGCCGGGGGCGGGCATGACCGTGCAGCGGACGAGTGTGGAGCCGCCCTCCTCGCTCGAGCCGCCATCCTCAACGCCCGCGACACCGGGGAGTTTGGCCAGATCGTCGAAGATCAGGGCGCCGGGCGGGGGGCGCAGGCCCAGCGCGACCGAGTTGTGGAAGCGTGACTTGGCCAGAAGGGCCGCGGGCGTGCCGTCGCTCACGACCTTGCCCTTGGCGATGATGACGGCCCTGGTGCAGACGGCGTCGACCTCTTCGAGGATGTGGGTGGAGAGGACGATGGCCTTGCCGCCACTGGCGGCCATGTCGCGAATGAGCTTGCGGACCTGGTGCTTCTGGTTGGGGTCCAGGCCGTCGGTCGGCTCGTCGAGGATCAAGACGTCGGGGTCGTGCAGGATCGCCTGGGCGAGCCCCACGCGACGCTTGAAGCCCTTGGAGAGCGTGTCGATGGGCTGGAAGAGGACGCCCCCGAGCTGGGTGAGTTCGACCGCTCGGTCGATCTTGGACTGGAGCTGGGTGCCCGAGAATCCGCGGACCTGGGCGATGAACTTGAGGAAGCCCGCGGCGGTCATGTCGGAATAGAGGGGTGCGCCCTCGGGCAGGTAGCCCACGCGGCTCTTGACGGCCAGTGGATCGGAGACCACATCGTGCCCGCACACGCTGATGGAGCCGCTGGTGGGCGACAGGAACCCGGTGATCATCTTCATGGTGGTGGACTTGCCGGCGCCGTTGGGCCCCAGAAAGCCCAGGACCTCGCCCTTCTTGACCGTGAGGTCGAGATGGTCGACGGCGAGGATGGTGCCAAAGGCCTTGGTTAATCCGGCGGTAACGATCATGTCGCTCATTCAGCCAACCTCATCTTTGCTGGGGGTGTGTGTGGTTCGTGGCCCTTGGGATCGACCTCAAGACCATGGTGATCGGACCAGGGCGGCGGCAATACTAGCGACGGACAGGGGGGTTGGGTTCGCGCCGGGCGCCACAAACCTTCCAGGCGGTCCGGGCGTCCTGTCAAGAGGTTCCGATGGGCAAGGTGGGTGGTTTCTCGCCCCTTTGAATTGGAAGATGGCAGTGGACGTGCTCCTGTGGCCGAGGCGTCCGGCGTGAGTCTGGCCGCGAGGGAGTTTGCATGTCACTTCAACACACGATCCAGCCGATCGAATCGGGCGAGAAATCGCTCATCGTCGAGTACGCCCACGGCTTTGCCATCGCGACCATCGCCGAGTCGAGCCTGCGGGAGTACTTCGCGCAAGTGGTTGGAAATGAACTGCTTGAGCTCGCCCACCGGGCTCGGGGAAACGTCGTGCTTCGCCACGATCTGGTCTGGGAGTTTGGAAGCTCGTGGATCAACGAGCTGCTGCGGCTCGCGGCCCACTGCAGCGGGCTGGGGGGCAAGCTGGTGGTGCTGGGTATGAGCGAGCGAGGCGAGGCGGTCATGAAGGCCACCGGCCTTGACCGCCGGGTGACCCTGGTGGACTCCCCGGCGTCGCTTCGCAAGGCACTGAAGCTGTCCAAGTCCGATCATCTGATGGACTCGCTGTTCACGCCGCTGGTCCCCAAGGAAGAATCCAAGCGGGCGGCGTGATCGTGTTATGTTCGGGTCCAAGGTGAGCCTTGGTGCGGGGTGGAGGGAACCCCGGCCTTGGGAATCAACGAACTTTCGGGTAGAGTCTGCGTATTGCCCCGCCGATGGTGTGGGGCTGGACTGCCCTAGAGGAGTTCGTCGATGAGATTGGCCTTGGCGTCGCGGATCGCGATTGCAACGTGCGTGGCGGTGTGCGGGCTGGCGGCCGGCATGGGCGATGACAACGCGGGTGTTGTCGCCCGGGCGGGCGTGCTCAATCTGCGCGTGGGTGATGTCGCGATCGGGACGCTGCCGAGCCTGCTTGGCGCCGCGGCGTTTGAGCCGCAGCTCGAGCACGTGATCGTGCTGGACGGGGCGATGACGCCCGAGCGATCGGCGGCGCTGTCGGCGTTGGGCGGGGGGGTCGACGAGTACCTTCCGACCAACGCGTTTGCGTCGCGTGTGGCGGGGGTGAGCCCGGCCGCGCTGAGGGCGCTTGGATTTGTGACGGGCGTGTATGTCTTTGACGAGGCGTGGAAGGTCGCACCCGATCTGGGTGTTCGCGTGTACACCTCGGGCGAGCGGCAGCAGATCGCGCTCCAAGGCCGCAGCGCGGCGGCGGTGAGCCTGTTCTCGGGGCGCCCCGTCGAGGGCGCTCTGGCGGCGATCCGGGCGATCGCCGGTGTGCAGGTCCTGTCGTTCGACAGCGAGGGCGGGGCGTTTGTGATCTGGGCGACATTGCCCGCGGGGAGCGAGCGGACGATCGCGAGCCTTCCCGACGTGCAGTTCATCGACGACATGACCGAGATCGTGGAGCGCAATCTCGCAGCGCGGTGGATCGTGCAGAGCAACGTCTCGGGGCAGTATCCGCTGACGGCCCACGGGCTGACGGGCCTGGGCGAGATTGTGGGCGTGATCGATGGCGGGCTGGACCCCAACCACTGCTCGTTCCTGGACGCGGTCAATCCCGTGGGCCCCTTGCACCGCAAGATCGAGGCGTGGAACGGCGGGTTTGCCGCCAGCTCGCACGGGACGCACGTCGCGGGGACGGTGCTGGGCGACGCGGGCGCGGAGAACAACACCAGGGGGCACGCGTACGGCGCGAGGCTGGTGTTCAACTACTACCCATCGATCAACGAGAGCTCGCTGTACAACCGGTTCGACCTGCACCGCTCGCAGGGAGCGTTCGTGCACAACAACAGCTGGGGCAACGACAACACGACCCAGTACGACGTGCTCTGCCGGGCGATCGACAACTTCCTTTGGACCCACGACGACAACTTCATCGCCTTCGCCGTCTCCAACGGCGCGACGATCACCAACCCCGAGAACGCCAAGAACAGCCTCGCGGTCGCCGCGTCGGGAGGGAGCGGTTCGCAGCACAATTTCTGCTACGGCGGCACGGGCCCGACCCCCGACGGGCGTCGCAAGCCCGAGGTGATGGCTCCGGGGTGCAGCATCCCCTCGGCGTGGGCCGGGACCGCGTGCCTGACCACGTCGATGAGCGGCACGTCGATGGCGACTCCGGCGGTGTCGGGTGTGGCGACGCTGATGCACCAGTACTTCGCCAGCGGTTACTACCCCAGCGGCTCGCCCAGTGCGTCCGACGCGTTTGCGCCCTCGGGAGCGCTCATCAAGGCGTGCCTGGCCAACAGCGCGGTCGACATGACGGGAATCGCGGGCTTCCCTTCCAACCGCGAGGGGTGGGGGCGGATCCTCGCCGACAACGTCCTGTACTTCCCCGGTGATGCGCGCCAGCTCATCGTGCGCCAGGCGTTCAACAATCAGGGCGGCGCACTCTCGACTGGCCAGACGGCGCAGCTGCGCGTCCGGGTGCGATCGTCGACGCAACCGCTCAAAGCCACCATGACCTTCTTCGACGCCCCCGCCGCGGTGAGCGCCACCAGCGCGCCCATCAACGACCTGGATCTCCTGGTCGACAGCCTCCCGGGCGACGTCCTGGTCGGAAACAACTTCAGCGGCGGCTTCTCACGCGACGGCGGCTCGCCCGACCCGCTCAACAACCTCGAACAGATTCTTGTGGCCACGCCCACGCCCGGGACCTGGCTCGTCCGTGTGCCGGCGACGGCGGTCAACGTCGGACAGCAGGGGTACGCCCTGGTGATCTCCGGCGATGTCGAGGTGCTCTGCCCGGCCGATTTCAACGGCGACGGGGCGCCCGACTTCTTCGACTACGACGAGTTCGTGATGGCCTTTGAGGCCGGCACGCCCTTCGCGGATTACGACGGTGATGGCACGGTCGATTTCTTCGACTACGACGCGTTCGTTGTGGCGTTCGAGGTTGGATGCTGAAAGGCAGTTCAACGCGGAGGACACGGAGGACACGGAGGACACGGAGGACACGGAGGGGCACGGAGGAAGACCGGATCCAGTGAGGGGGATGATGTCGGGAGGGCTGAAGGCTGAACTTAGAGGCTGAAGGCGGAGTCAATTCCGCCTTCAGCCTTCGAGTTCAGCCTTCTTTCTTGGCGTTCACCGTGTTCCGCCGTGTCCTGGGTGTTTCAATGTCTCGCAGAGAGCCGCGGGAAATGAATCACCTCGATCGCTCGGGGGGTTTGCCGTCGATGGTGAGGGTCACCTTGCGTGAAGGTGTCTTCTTGCCGCCGGGGAACCAGGAGCGAGGGAGGAGCATCCTCAGCACGGCGTAGAGGGCGATGAGTGAGATGAGGGTGGCGACCCAGAATTGCCAATCGTCCAGAGGCAGGGTGAGGGCGAGGGCTGCGTTCACGAGCGTCCTTTCAGGCAATCCCATTCCACAGCAGGACCTGTCGCACGACGAGCGCGGCAAGATAGGCCAGCCCGCACATCCAGGCGAGTTGCAGGAAGGCCCACTTGGCGCCGCCGGCCTCGCGGGCGGTGACGGCCAGGGTGGGGAGGCATTGCATCGCCAGCACGTAGTAGACCAGGAGCGACCAGCTCGTCGAGGTCGTGAAGATCGGCGTGCCGTCGTCGCGCGTCGCGTGCTGCACCTGCTCGATGACGCCCTGGTCTTCGTTGTCGTCGCTGCCGGTGGTGACCACCGCGAGGGTGGAGACAAAGACCTCGCGGGCGGCGAAGCTGCTCACGACACCCACCGAGAGCTGCCAGTCGTAGCCCAGAGGGGCGAAGATCGGCTGGATGCCGCGGCCCAGCATCCCCGCGAAGGACCTGGCCTTGGCGTCTTTGGCCTCGAGCAAGTCGGCCTGCGCCCGGATCGGTTTGGCGGCCCTGGGATTGGTTTGTTCGAGGGCATCGGCCTGCTGGTGCAGAGCGACGGCCTCGGGCGGCGGCTCGCTGTGCGGGTAGGCCCCCAGCCACCACATCACCACGCAGATCGCCAGGATGTTGGTGCCCGCGTTGCGGAGGAACATCCAGCCCCGGTCGTAGGTCGTGAGCAGCGCGGTGCGGATGCTGGGGAGCTTGTACGTGGGCATCTCCAGGATCATGGGGCGGCTCGCGCCACGCAGAAACGTGCGACGCGCCAAGAGCGAGCTCAAGAGCCCGGCGGCGATGCCAAGGGCGTAGCATCCGATGAACGCGAGAGAGCCGGCCCAGGGGCGGTCTTTGAAGAGCAGCGTGGTGAGGAGGATGTAGACGGGAAGACGGGCCGAGCAGGTCATGAAGGGTGCGACGAGGATTGTCGCAAGGCGATCGTTGAAGTTGGGGATGGCGCGGGTGGCCATGATGCCCGGGAGAGCGCACGCGTGGCTGCCCAGGAGCGGGACAAAGGCGTGCCCGGGCAGGCCAAAGGGGCGGAGCAGTCGATCCATGAGCATCGCGGCGCGGGCGAGGTAGCCGGTGTCCTCGAGCAGGGACATGAGGAAGAAGAGCACGCAGATCTGCGGTACAAAGACGGCGGTCGCGCCCACGCCGGCGACCACGCCCTCGGAGATGAGGCTCGAGAGAATGCCCGGGGGAAGCCAGGATTTGATCGCCAGGGAGAGCGCGCCAAAGACGGTCTGGATCCAGTCCATCGGATACTTCGCGAGGCTGAAGATCGACCAGAAGAGCCCGGCCATCACCGCCAGAAGCACGACGGGGCCGGCCAGGGGGTGCATCGTGACGGCGTCGATGCGGTCGGTGACGTCGGCGCTGCGCCGAGACTGCGGCGGCTCGCCGGGTTTGGCAAGGCCCGTGCACCTGGCGTAGAGCTCCTCGGCCCAGTGCTCCAGTGCGTCGACGGCGCCTGGAGGAGTCTGGTTTGGGATGACGGCGGCGCACAGCAGCGGCACCAGAGCGGCGACATTCTCACCCGTGCGGGCGGAGACCTCGACCACGCGACAGCCCAGCTCGTGGGCGAGCGTCGACGCGTTGATGACGGCGCCGTCACGACGGGCCAGGTCGATCATGTTGAGGGCGATGACGGTGGGAAGACGCCGGCGCAGGGTCTCGCCGGTGAGAAGCAGGCCGCGGGCGAGATTGGTCGCGTCGAGCACAATGAGCACGGCGTCGGGATCGGCGGCCCGCTCGCCCTTGGGGGCCAGGCGCCCGGCGAGAACCTCGCGACAGACAAACGCTTCGGTCTGCTCGAGTTCAAGGGAGTAGACGCCGGGAAGGTCGATCAGCTCGATCGTGGTGCCCGGGGCCTGGCCTTGGACAAGTCCGACTCGGGCTTCCTGGGTTGTGCCAGGGAAGTTGCTGGTCTTGGCCCGCAAGCCCGAGAGGCGATTGAAGAGCGTGGTCTTGCCCGCGTTGGGATTGCCGAGGATCGCGACGCGAAGGGCGCCCTCGGGCACATCGACGT
>ERZ1292640.3263-Hain-H43-02um-R1-3263-length-12682-cov-16_pt1 | contig 12682 bp, 10 predicted proteins | sample MGYA00564404_ERZ1292640 | MGnify/ENA primary metagenome ERZ1292640 (study PRJEB36523, sample SAMEA6512636) | groundwater metagenome | collected 2019-01-08 | study: AquaDiva: Metagenomics assemblies of 32 groundwater samples | reverse complement strand
ACAAAAATTTGGAATTTTATACCGAATACGGTATTCGGCGACAGACCCTTAATTAATAATTTTAATAATTACGAATTACAAATTAACAATTAGCAAATTAGTTAAAAATGCCAAAAAAGTTTGGGCATTTTTTTTAGATTTAATTTTTCCTAAAGAATGCTTGGGTTGTGGTTGCGAAGGAATGTGGTTGTGTCAAAAATGTTTTAGTAATATAAAATTAAGATCAGAGCATTTTTGTTTGGCTTGTAAGCAAAAAACTAGTTTTGCTCAATTTTGTTCAAGTTGCGCTTTAAATTATGATCTTGATGGTGTGCTTATAGCTAGTTATTATGAACAAAAAATTATTAGCAAGCTAATTAAAAGTTTTAAATATTATTTTATTAGAGAATTGCAACAAGATTTGGGTAAAATTTTAATTTTATTTTTAAATGAGTTGTTTGATAAAAAAGAACAAAAAATTAATTTTCAAGAATGTTTAATTATTCCAGTTCCTTTATCTGCTTTTCGTAAGCGGTGGAGAGGATTTAATCAAGCGGAAATTTTAGCTTGTTTAGTTGCAAAAAATTTTAATTTAGAGTTAAGTATTGATAAATTAATTAGAACTAAACATACTAAACCACAAGTAAAATTAAATAAGAAACAAAGGAAAAATAATATTAAAGGTTGTTTTGATTGGCGCTCTAATAATTTAGAAGGTCGTCAGATTATTTTAGTTGATGATGTGGTTACTACAGGGGCAACTTTAAACGAGTGCGCTAAAGTTTTAAAATTACATGGCGCTAGTAAAGTCTGGGGATTGGTTATTGCTAATGGATAGGGGTGTTGGAATTTTCAATTTTTAAATAAGGGGTCTGTCACCGAATACCGTATTCGGTATAAAATTTCAAAAAAGGCGCGGTTTTAGTAGGTAGCACTGCTTGATAAAAATCAAATCTAATGTTATTATCAAAAAGAATTCTTAATTTTATTAAGTGTCTGTCGCCGAATACTCTTTTAAGTAGAAAATTTCAAATTTTTAGGAAATTTTTTTAAAAAGTTTTGAGGGAATATGGTTATATTAGCGAAAAAGTTTTTAACAAAATTTACAAAAATTTGAAATTTTATACCGAATACGGTATTCGGCGACAGACCCATTAAGTCTTCGTAGTGAAACGGATATCACGCTTGGCTTCGAACCAAGTAATCCAGGTTCGAATCCTGGCGAAGGCACTAATTAATCAATTAACAATAATCAATTATGAATTATTAATTCGTAATTGATTATTGTTAATTAATTGGCGACGTAGCTCAGTTGGTTAGAGCGTAGCACTCATAACGCTAAGGTCAGTGGTTCAATTCCACTCGTCGCTACAAAAAAATGCACCGTTAGCTCAGTTGGTAGAGCAGCTCCCTCTTAAGGAGATTGTCGCAGGTTCAAATCCTGCACGGTGCACTGAGAATAAAATTTTCTACTCGAAAGAGTATTCGGTGACAGACCCTTTAAAATTGTATTAATGTTCGCAAAAAAATCCATAGCTTGAATGAAAACTATGGAGTTGATAAAGGTTTATTTATTTGTAAATTTGTATTATTTTGAAAATTGTTTAAAAATTGATCCCGCAATATACTGGAGAAAATTGAAAATTAGCTTAAAATTTAAGCTCTTTCAACGTATTCTCCTGTGTCAGTATTAACTATTACCATTTCGCCTTCGTTGATAAACATTGGAGCATTAATTTGGGCGCCTGTTTCTAATTCAATAATTTTTGTAACATTTCCAGCTGAATTGCCTTTAACTCCTGGTGGAGCGCTTGTAACTTTTAAAGTGATTTTGATTGGTAATTTCATAGCCACAGGGGATCCTTGAAAATAAAATATATCAACATCAGTACCTTCTTTTAAATAATTTATTTTATCCTCAACTTGTTCTATCGGAAGACCGAATTGTTCATAGGTTTCATTATTCATAAAACAAACCTCGGTGTCAGTTTTATATAAATAATTTGCTTTATTGGTTTCAGTAACTGCTTCATCGGCTTTGTCGTTGCCTTGAAAAGTCTTTTCTATAACATTGCCATTAATTAAATTTTTAAGTTTTGTTTTTAACACAGCACCACCCCGTCCCATTTTATGATGGTCGGCTTTAATAACAACAAAAGGCTCATTAGTAATTTCAATTAATTTGCCAATTTTGATTTCATTTAAACTCAGCATGTAGTATTAATTAATCAGCATCTTTTTATTTCCCTGTGAATGGCAATAAAGCCATAACTCGGGCGCATTTAACAGCTGATGCTAGTTTGCGTTGATGAGTAGTGCAAGTGCCTGTTCGTTTTTTTGATAAAATTTTTCCGAAAGAATTGATAAAACGACGTAAAAGTTGAGTGTCTTTATAATCAACATCATTAATATTGTTTAAACAAAAATAACATTGTTTTGCTTTTTTTATTGCATTTTCCATATTGACATAAGTTATAACGGGCCTGTCGCCAAATACTCTTTCGAGTATAAAATTTCAAATTTTTAGAAAATTTTTTTAAAAAGTCTTGAGGGAATATGGTTATATTAGCGAAAAAGTTTTTAACAAAATTTACAAAAATTTGGAATTTTATACCGAATACGGTATTCGGCGACAGACCCATGAATGGGTTTATTAAAAAGGTATATTTTCTACTCTAATTTCTTCTTCTGAAGGGTCAGTCTCATTGTTTTCAATTGGTTCGTCAATATCAATTACTGGTTCACTTGGCGCAACTGTTTGTCGGCTAGGCATTACTTGATTATTACCACTGTTTGCTCTGCTATCTAGCATAATCATATTTTCAGCAATAATCTCTGTGCGATATCTTTTAATTCCATCTTGGCCAGTCCAATCGCGAGTTTGTAAACGACCTTCTAGGTAGATTTTGGCGCCTTTTTTTAAATACTGTCCACAAATTTCTGATAATCTTCCCCATGCGACAATATTATGAAATTCAGCTTTTTCTTGTTTCTGTCCAGATTGATCTGTCCACATTAAACTAGTAGCTATAGAAAAAGAAGCGACTGATTTACCATTTGTGGTGCTTTTAATTTCGGGATCTCTTACTAAATTACCAATAATCATGGCTTTGTTTAAATTCATAAGATTGATTTATTTGCTAGTAGTTAAGATGGTTACTAGCAAAAGTATTAATAAAAAAAATTATAATAAATCGCTTGTTTCTAAAATTTTATCTAATTTTTCATCAAGTTCTTTTAAATTAACTTCTGTTTTAATTTTTTTCTTAACTTCAGCTTTAATTTTTGCTTGATCTTCTACTGCTTTTTCTTCTTTTAAGCCTCTTGCTGCGATTTTGTCTGCGATTTTTTTATCTTTAGCAATTCTTTCAGCTGTTTTAATTTTTTTAACAACAACTTGATGTCTTAAGACATCGTTCATCATTCGTAAGTCTTTGTCAACTTGCGCTAATAATGAACCGGCTAAATCAAATTCTGCTAAAAAATAATAACCATAAGTGAAGCCTTTAATCGGGTAAATTAAACGTTTTTTACCCCAAGTTTGATTAAAAGTAATTTTTCCACCTCTATCAATAAGAACTTTATTTACTTTTTCTTTAATTAATTTAGCCTCATCTTCGCTATATTTGTTAGCGATTATGTAAAGAATTTCATAATGAGGAATGGTTGATGATTTTACTTTAGACATAATGTTATTTTGTTAACTTAAATAAAAAACTCCCAGATATTCTCTAAAGTCAACTCTGGGATGTGAGAATACCTTTAGTCACACATTTGCGTGACTGCTTCCAAAAAAAAATTGGAGCATGGGAAAGGTTTTTTTAAACAGGTTTAATTATGCTAGCACTTTAACATACGTTAAAAAAAAATGCAACGGGTAATTTATTCGATGTAATTTATTTGCGATTTTTAATGTATTTTAATAAAAATAAAAAGAATAAAACTAAGCTAATATAAAAAATAATTATTCTTTTTTCTAAAATGAAAATTAGAAAATCTGAGAATATCCATTCAGCGATTTCTTTTTTTTCTTTCTTTCCTTCTATTAGTTTTTTAAATTGAGAAATTCCATCTTCTCTTTTTTCTTTTTCAAAAGAAAAAATTCTTTTTTTTATTTCTTTGGTTTTTTCTATTTCTGGAATTTTATTTTTTTCTTCTGCTTTTAATTTTAATTCTTCTTCTTTTTTTTCAAAAAATGAATCAATCTCTTGAGAAGTTTTTTTTATTAATGGGATTATTTCTTCTTGAGATTTCTTAATGCTTGGAATAAAACCAGATGATTTATATGTAGAATAAACTTCTTTAAAAATATTTGAGTTTTCTGGTTTTACGTCAGCAGGGTCTTTTATTTTTTCTTTTTCAGTTTCTAATTCTAAAATATTGTGTTTTAAAATTTCTTGTTTTAGAATAGGCATTTCTTCAGAAATATTAGGATTTTTCTGTTTTGAATCAATAGAATCTTTTATTTTGTCATGATTGTTGTTTGGAACTAGCGGATCTAAGCCTAATGCCGCCTCTTCTTCATCGGACACTCCATCATTATCATCATCTTTATCTTCTTTATTTCCAATCCCATCTTTATCAGTGTCAATATCAATATCAACAGAGTCAACCGAAGAATTGGAATTTTCTAAAGTTATGTTAACAAAAGTTCCGTCTTTTTTAGCAATTTTTGCTTCATTAATTTCGGCTAAAATAAAATGTTCTCCTGAAGTAGCGTGCCAATCTACCCAAACTATTGCTCCTGGTCCTCCGCTAGTTACTGAAAAATCATTAGTGTCAATTAATTTTTTATTATTATAAAATGTTATTTTTCCAATTACATCTTCTTTAGTGCTATTATTAACAATTGTATAAATTCTTATTGAGTCGCCATCGAAAAAAGGTGTTTTTGAATACCAAATATTTTTAGTTAGAAATCCTATATCTTTTATTTTCTCTTGAGCCATCGTGTTTGATGGAAATAAAAAAAATAAAAAAAATAAGAGAAATAAGAAAAATTTATATTTAATATTTAACATAGAAAAGAGTAAATAAGAAAACATGAAAACATGAAAACAAGTAAGCAAGCAAACAAGTAAACAAATTTTTTTATTAGTTTTTAAGTATTATTTTTGTATTTTAGCATAAGGAATAAGTTTGGGTCTGTCGCCGGATACTCTTTTAAGTAGAAAATTTCAAATTTTTAGGAAATTTTTTTAAAAAAATTTTGAGGGAATATGGTTATATTAGCGAAAAAGTTTTTGACAAAATTTACAAAAATTTGAAATTTTATATTGAATACGGTATTCGGCGACAGACCCGTTGGTAAAAAATTTGAATATCTCAATAATCACGGTTGAAATAATGGTGATTATTAAAATAAATAACCAGTGGAATAAATTAAGAGGGACTGTTCCTAAAATTTTATTAAAAATAGGAATATATAAAGCAATAAAAATTAAAGCAAAACCGTAAAATACACCCCATAATAAATATTTATTACTAAAGAAATTATCCATTTTTAATAATGGCTTGTTAAGATTTTTAAAGGAAAAAATATAAATCAAGTCGACAGAAGCAACAGTTGCGAAGACAATTGTTTGAGCTAGGATTAAATTATTAGTTTTGTGATAAAAATATAAAAATAAAAATAAAGTTAATAATCCAATACTTAAACTAACAGCGATAATTAAAAACATAGAAGACCTAGTTAAAATTCCATCTTTTTTGTGATTTCTAGGTTTTTCTTTCATTAAATCTTTTTCTTTTGGTTCAAATCCTAATATAATATCAGGCGGACCATCGCAAACAAGTTGAATCCATAATATTTGCACTATTGTTAATGGTAAAGGAAGATTAAGCAATATTGCTCCAAATATTAAAAAAATTTCAACAAAAGAATTGGATAAAACATAGCTAATAACTTTTCTAATATTAGAAAAGATTAAACGACCTTCTTCTACGGCTGTTAAAATGGTTTTAAAATTATTATCCAATAAAATTAAATCTCCAACTTCTTTAGCAACTTCAGTGCCAGAACCCATAACTACTCCTATGTCTGCTTTTTTTAAAGCAGGCGCGTCATTGACACCATCGCCTGTCATAGCAACGATTTCTTCTTTATCTTGTAATGCTGTTACTATTTTTAATTTTTGGTGAGGCAAAACACGACTAAATAAAATGATGTCATTTATTCTGCTTTTTAATTCTTGACTGGAAATCATGTCAAGCTCATTTCCAGATAAAATATTATTTGGTCCAATTTTAAATCCTAAATTTTTAGCGACTTTTTCTGCCGTCTTGCTATGATCCCCAGTAATAATTTTAATTTTAATACCAGCCTGTATTGCTTGTTCTATAGCTTCTTTTGCTCCATATCGCAAAGGATCTTCAATTCCTACTAATCCCAACCATGTATAATCTTTTTTTTCTTTTAGTTCCCCATTTTCTTTAGAAGCAACTCCTAAAATACGCCAACCTTTGCTAGCCCAATTGTCTATTTTTTTTAAAGTATTAGCTGATTCTTGAGCTGATAAATTACAAAATGACAAAACAATTTCCGGCGCTCCTAAAATAAAAGCGGTGTCTTTGCTATTTATTTTATTAATACTTAATGCGTATTTTTTTTCACTATCAAATGACTCTTCATGGATTCTTGGATAGCTATTAAAAATTTCTTGAGGGTTAATTTTGTTTTGTTTTTTAACATAATCCCAAAGAGCTATTTCTAAATTCATTCGCTGATTATTGACTAATGTTAAAGCCAGAAAAGCTTTATTGTTATCAAAAAAATCAGATTTAACGACCTTCATAATTCCTTCAGTTAATGTGCCTGTTTTATCAACGCATATTACTGAAGTTGATCCCAATGTTTCAATAGATAAAAGTTTTCTAACTAAGCCTTTTTTAGCTAGAACTCGTTTCATTCCTAAGGTTAAAATAATAGTAATAGCAATTGGCAATCCTTCTGGTATCGCTGCTGTTGATAATACTATTGAGGTTCTAAGTATTGTCCAAAAATTTTCTTGATGAAATATGCCAGTGATAAAAATTATTAAACAAATTGTAAAAACGATAAATAATAAATTTTTGGCGAATTTATCTAAAGCAACTTGAATTGGCGTTTTATTCTCTTTTACTTCAGATATGCTTGAACCAATTTTGCCGATTTCTGTTTCTTGTCCAATCTTATTAATTTTCATAATGCCATTTCCCCAGATAATAATTGTGCCCATAAAAAGATTGGCATTGTCAATCGGTTTTTTAGCAACAGCTTCGTCTTCGCCAGTTAAAATTGCTTCATTGACTAATAAATTTTGTCCTTCAATTAATTCTCCATCAGCTGGAATTTTATCGCCGGAGCCAATAACAACTAAATCACCTGGTACTAAATCTTTAGCTTCAATTTGTATTTTATGACCATTTCTAATAACAAGCGCTTTGGGTTTTATAATATTTTTTAAAGCAACTAAAACTTTTTGACTATTATATTCTTGAAAAAATCCTAATAAAGCATTAAATAAACCGACTAAAGCAATTAAACTGGCATCAATGTATTCTTTAAAAAATAAAGAGATTAATCCAACAAAAAATAAAATATAAATTAGAGGACTTTTAAATTGCGAAAAGAAAATTGCCCAAACAGAAAGCTGTTCTTTAATTGGTAAAGAATTTTCGCCAAATTTTTCTTTTAATTTTCGAACTTCACTCTCATTTAATCCTTGGTGTAGCATAAAATTAATAAAAATTTGACATTTTCTACTCGAAAGAGTATTTGGTGACAGACCCAATTTGTGGACTTGGCGAGAATCGGACTCGCGTCTCCGCAATGCGAATGCGGCGTATTGCCACTATACTACAAGCCCAAAATTGCTAGGTTTTAGGTTTTTAGGAAAATGTTAAATGTTCTGTGATTTCTTGATTAAAAAACTATTTAACTAATTCTATATTTTGAATGACAACATCTTCTGTCGGATGATCATTCTCATTTGTTTTGACATTTTCTATTTTTTCTACTACATCTAAACCGCTAACTATATAACCAAAATTAGTGTGTTTGCCGTCTAGCCATGGGGTGGCGTCTTTAGTGACAATAAAAAATTGTGACCCATTTGTATTTGGGCCTGCATTGGCCATAGCCAAACTTCCTTTGACCAATTTATTATTATTAATCTCATCTTGAAATTGATAACCTGGCCCGCCTTGTCCGTCATTTGACCAATCATCATCTTTACTATTTGGATCTCCTCCTTGAATCATAAAATCTTTTATAACTCTATGAAATTTTGTGTCATTATAAAAACCTTTTTTTGCTAAATTCATAAAATTATTAACAGTTACTAGCGCGTATTTTGTATAAAATTTTACTTTAATCTCGCCAAAATTAGTTTTAATTATTGCTTGACTAAAATTTGCTGATAATTCTTCTAATTGGTTTGTTGATGTAGTTGTTGTAGATTGCTCCGACTTCTGATCAACAGGAGTGGCTTTGCTGTTTGGCTTTACTTTAGGCGTCAAACCATTTTTTATAGCTTCTATTCTATTAACATCTTCTTCGTTGTTGTAGTTGCTCATATTGTTAGTATTTTTTTCGTTAATTATTTTAGATTCACCAACTGTGCACCCAGTAATAGTTAGAATAAAAAGGAGCATTATAAAAATTTTTAGGGTCTGTCTTCGGATATTCTTTTGAGTTATATCAAATACGGTATTTGGCGATAGACCCTTTAAGCACTTTTTTGTTTTTAGCATAGTGTTTATGTAATTAAAGATTAATATTGAAAATGAAAGTGGAGACCCATTATACCCAGAATTCATTTTTTATTTCCTGATCATCGTCTATTTTTTTCTTTTCTATTTTTTCTTTGGCTTGTTGACGTAGCTGATTTAAGTCTAGTTTATTTAATTCTAATGAACGACTATTTAAATAATTTTTATCATTTAATTTAGGGTTTTCAATTACTTCAGATAATAATACGTCTAGTATAGCGCCAATTTTTGGACTGGGACTAATTTTTAATAAAATTATTAGATCGTCGCCATTAATTTTAAGCATTTTTGCAGAGATTGGATCGTGACGCACTTTTTCCATCATATATTCTAAGTGACGCAATTTATAAGGCTTGGCTTTAGGCACTCCTGATCCAAGACGATCTGCAACGCGAAGATTTATTAAATCTTTTAAATTTTCTTCTCCTGTTTTAATAATTAATCGTCGCACTGATGCTTCAGTAACCTCACCAACATTATAATAAAACATATGATTTTTAATCAAGCCAACCACTTTTTCTAAATCATTATTAGAAAATTTCAATCTTTGCATAATTTTTTTAACCATTTTTGCGCCAACTATGTCATGATTATAAAAAGTATATTCATTATTTATAAGTTTTTTTGTTTGTGGTTTTGCGACGTCATGCAACAAAGAAGCTAAACGCACTCGCCAATCTTGGCTAGGAGTGTGCTTTAATGACAAAACTGAATGTTGAAAAACAGTATAAATATGGTGACGATTTTGATCTACGTTAACACCGCGCTCTAATTCTGGAAGTATATATTGTAAAAGCTTTAATTCATGCAACATCATTATGCCTTCATAAGCTTTGTTTGAAGATAAAATCTTTATTAATTCGTCACGAATTCTTTCATTAGAAATGTATTTAATTCCGCCAGCCATTTTAATTATAGCGCGTTGTGTTTTTGGTTCAATAGTAAAATTTAATTGACAAGCAAAACGCACTGCTCTCATCATTCTTAAAGAATCTTCTTTAAATCTATCAATAGGCTCGCCAACGGCTCTAATAATTTTTTTTTCAATATCTTTCTCGCCCCCAAACAAATCAATTAATAAATATTTTTCATTATCCAAATAAATTTCTTTTGTTTCCTTAATTGAAAATTGAAAATTGAAAATTGAAAATTGTTTTATAGCCATTGCGTTAATAGTAAAGTCTCTTCTTTCTAAGTCTTTGTCTAACTTTTTTTCAAATTTAATTTCATCTGGATGACGTCGATCGCTATAGCCTTGTTCAGAGCGATAGGTAGTTATTTCAATTATTTGTTCTGTTTTGCCCTCGTCGTTTTTAATTGGTAATAAAACTGTGCCAAAAATATTTTCGTATTTAGCGTCAGGAAGGATTGTGAGCATTTGTTCTGGTAATGCATTAGTAGTTATATCCCAATCTTTAGGCAATCTATCTAATAATAAATCACGGACGCAACCGCCAACAATGCAAGCCTCAAAGTTAGCATTTTCTAGTTTTTCTATAATATTTTTTATATAACCAAGAATTATCATATAGCAAAATATATAATAAAATAATAGAAAAGTCAAAAACTCGGAGTTTCGCTAATAGCGGAACGAAAAATTTGAAATCGTCCAATTAGAAAGGGTTGCTTCTCTGTCAGAGGTGAATAGGCTTGGCCGGCGGAACTATTTTTTTTCGGCGGAATTTTATACCGAATACGGTATTTGGTGACAGACCCTAGACAATCCAATCTTGACTTTTTGTAAAAAAATGTGTAAATTAAAAATAAGGTTGAGAATTAAAAATTAATTTATTTCTAATTTATCATTAAAATTAACAATGATAATTAAGGAAAATTATATGGAAACAATAACAATGGAAACAAAAATAATAGAAGCTAGAGATTTTGAACAAAATAGAAAGAGTGTATCTCAAGGAATAGAAAGACGATTTAAATATATTAGCGAAAAAGAAGAATATAAAGAATTAATAGATTATATTAAAAATTCAGTAGAAAAAATTAAAACATCAGCAAACAATATAGATGCTTATATAAATATGTATAATAATGATGAAAGACATAAGGTAAAACATTCTCTTAAAGTTTTAGAACAAAAATTACAACCAACATTTGAAACAATAAATTCAAATTTAGAAAGTTTTGAAAAATCTCGAGACAAAAAAACAATTATTGATAATCTTAGAAAAAATTTTTCTGAAATTTTTAGAATTCTTAGTATTGAAATCGGAAATGAATGGGATTTTAATCAGCAAGACATTAAAAGTAATTATGAGGAAATTATAAAAATTTTATCTCAGTAAAAAGTTAATTTATGTAATTTAATTTGCATACGTTTATGATAGAAATAAATATTAGATAAATATTATATCATACAACGTATCGTTAGTTAACAGTTACCTATGTACTCATCTTGTACAAAACTTGACAAAATTTTTAAAATAAGTAAAATTAAAATACTTATTTTAGATTGCAGAAAAATAAAATTGTTTTGTAAAAAGTATTTAGCATTGACGAAGCCGTAATTTTTATTAACTTTATATTTAATTAATTTATAATTTTATGTTTAAAAAAATTTTGTTAGTTAGCTTATTTATAATAAGCTCAATGGTAATTTTAAATACTCCATCAGTCAAAGCTAGCGCTGATCAGCAATTTTGTGTTGATTCTGATAACGGAAAAGATTATTTTAAAAGAGGAACGGTAACACAAGGAACAAATAGTAAGACAGATTATTGTGTTGGGGATGTTATGCATGAATATAGTTGTGCGTCTACCACTGAAAACACTCTTGATAAAAATAATATTAAAGAGGATGTGTATACTTGTTCCTGTGGTTGTGATCCTTTGTTTAGAAAATGTCGTCATGAAAAAATTAATAATGTTTTTGGAAATAATAAACAAATATATCACCCCGAAGAAGAAATAAAATTAGAAGTAATTACTGAGGATATTAATGGCAGAACACTTTTAGACGAAGACGGTTGGAGCGTTTATCTTAATGTTTATGAAGATGTTTCACCTTACCCAGATAAGCATGTAAGTTCTAAAGCAGGAACTCAAGGTAGTTTTTATTGGAATTTTAATTTTAAAACTCCTAAAAAAGAAGGGAATTATTTTGCAGAAATATACGTTTCTTGTTCTGGGCACGATACTAAATGTCGAAAAATATTTGAAGAAAAAGGATATATGTCTAATTCGGTAAAAAAAATTTATTTTAAAGTAGTCAATCATACATTAAATGTACATCCTCTTACAGGGATAGAAGATGTCGTATCTAATGGTTCTCGTCGTTATATTGAATGGGATTCGTATGGCATTGATAAAGTTAATATAGCTTATGTGTCTACTTCAGGCTTATTAACCAAGATTTTTGACGCTGTGTCAGGAAATATAGGGGAGTGTCCTTGGATTGTTAACGTTGATAATTCAATCAATAAAAAATTTAAAATTTGTATGAAAGGTTATATAGAATCAAATTATATGCCAATAATTGAAAGCTGCTCGCCTTATTTTGAAATTAAAGGCGATAGACCGTCTATTGCTGTACTTTCGCCAAACGGAGGAGAAAAATTAAAAATTGGAGAAACTTATCGAATAAAATGGAAGTCTAATTCTCATGACGAAAGAATTGTAATAAAATATATAAATGATAATAATAATAATCGCGGTAACATTGCATCATTATCATCTTTTAATAATCCTAGTTTTTATGATTGGACCATTCCAAACAGCTTAGCTGTTGGTGATAAGTATAAAATTTTAGTTTCTAATTTTGATACTGGAAAGGAAGATACAAGTAATAACTATTTTAGTGTTATAGAAGCTTTTTCAACCTGCACTTCGTGGAATTATTCCGACTGGTCATCTTGCTCAGCAGACGGGAAACAAACAAGAACCATCACAAGTTCTTTGCCAAGTAATTGTGTTGGTGGAACGCCTGAAGCGTTGAGTC
>ERZ1292640.3262-Hain-H43-02um-R1-3262-length-12684-cov-3_pt1 | contig 12684 bp, 14 predicted proteins | sample MGYA00564404_ERZ1292640 | MGnify/ENA primary metagenome ERZ1292640 (study PRJEB36523, sample SAMEA6512636) | groundwater metagenome | collected 2019-01-08 | study: AquaDiva: Metagenomics assemblies of 32 groundwater samples | reverse complement strand
TTATCGCCTATTGCCGAAAATCCACTTTCGGTGGTAATTTTTTAAAGAATATGTTACAATTTCCCTCATCATGAAAGCCATGAAGGCACAGAAAAGGAGCGCGAAAAGCAACAAAAAGAAACTTGCGCCGATCAAATTTCGCCAATCGCTTTTTTGGGATGTTGACCCCAAGACGATTGACCCCAAAAAGCACGGGCCTTATATCATTGAGCGAACGCTTGATCTTGGCACAATGGAGGAACTGCGCCGAATGTTTCGAACATATCCTCAAACGCTTATACGAAAAACACTTAATCAGCCTCGCAGTCAAGTGCACGCAAAGTCAAAAGCTTTATGGTCACTCGTTCTCAAGTAGGTGTAGTTTCGCTCGAAGAACTCAAGCTCGATTGCGTCCCCAAGGCGACACGCAAGGCATTTTTGCACGCGCGCAAATTTGATTTCTTAAAATCCAAAAGCTGGTACCTTGCCGGAGGAACCGCTCTCGCGCTTCAAGTTGGACATCGCAAGTCCGTCGATCTCGATTTTTTCACGACAAAAAAAAATTTTGCAGTCGAGCAAATCGAGCGTATCCTTTTTGAGGAAGGAAACTGGGTCACCACGCACAAAGAAAAGGGAACATTGTACGGGCTTTTACATAATGCAAAAATGAGTTTCATCGCATACCCCTTCTTTCGTCCTTCGCATAAGCGCCTGCGCTTCGGCGCGATCGGTATATTGCTACCTGACGACATCGCCGCGATGAAAATAATTGCCGTGAGCCAGCGAGGACGGAAACGTGATTTTCTTGACCTTTACTGGTATGCACATTTTCATGGAACGCTCGGTGATGCATTGAGACGAGCGGTGGCGCAATATCCTGATCAAAAACATAGCATCACGCATTTTTTAAAAAGCCTGACTTACTTCGACGATGCAGAGGGCGACCCAATGCCGGAAATTTACTTCAAGGCTGATTGGAAGGCGGTCAAGGCGTATTTCCGTCGCGAGATACCGAAAATCATGAGAGAGCTCCTGCGACTTTAGTCATTAACGACGACGGCACACGTAGATATCCTCCCGCATATCAAGGGCGTATTTCTTTGCTCTATCAGCACCGAGGCTCTGCGCATACGGAATGACATCTACCAAATGCATAGAGCAATCCTATGTAACGACTATTACCGATTATGTTGCGAAGCGTTGTTTTGCGGAGTTGTTTTTGTTGATCTGAAGTGGCGATCAAGAAGCGGGAGCACGTAGCGGTCGAGGCCTATGTGTCCCGAGACCTTCCACGCCATGACAAGACCGATGCCAAGCGTTAAGAGAACCGGATTAACGGAAACAGTTCCTGCAAGCAGGAAGTTTAGGTTCATGAACGCTCCCAAAAATGCCGAAATTCCGGTGAGGAACCCCGCCAAAAGCGCGATTCCGACAAGTGTTTCGCCGACCGAGATAAGGTGCGACCAAAAAAACGGGTAAGGAATGACAAAATTCTCCAAAAACGATGCGTACCACCATTGTACGCTGGCGTGACATTCTATGGCGGGCGGGATTGGAGTGCATGTTGCTTTTGCGATTGCTCCCTTCATAAAACCTGAAATGGCGGCGCCGGCATCTCCTCCGAACCAGGCCGGATTCATCACCTTGTTCCATCCTGCTTCAAGCCACTCCCATCCGACATACAATCGCACGATTAGCCAGAAAGCCGCAGTCCTCGTATCGGCGAAGAAAAAACGAGCAAAAGATGTCCCCCCTCCCATAATATATTCTTTTTGCATAAATGTATTGAACTACTGATAACGCCTTTTTTGCTAGCTTCCGCTATTATCGCACACTAGGAACGTTTTGTGGAGTCAAATGACCGGGGCAAAATACATAAGACTTTCTTATGTATCAGATACATAAGAAAGTCTTATGTATTTTGCCCTATGTATCTATATTGTATGTATTCACCGGTGGAAGCGCCGCAAAAAAGCCCCTGAAAACCGGGGCAGAGAGATGGGTGTATATTGATGTCGGCGGTGTTTTTGTGTTTATGCGGGCATTTCGAATGTACGGAGTTTCTTCCTAAGCTCTTTTATCGAATGTTTACCAGCATGGTAGACGATTCCGTGCCCGCCCTCCGCGCGCCATGCTTCAATATTTTCAGGAATGTCGTCGAGGAAAAGCGATTGTTCCGGCTTTACATCCGCCCTTGCCCAAGCCGCCTTGTAGATGAACGGGTTCGGTTTGATCGCGCCGACGTTACAGGAAAGAATGCGTTGTTCGTAAAGCGGGAAGTGGTTCCGAACGATCGCACAATGAGCGATGTACCTTTCATTAACGAGTGCATTCGCATTGGACAGAAGATATTTTTTCTGCGGAAGCTCGAGAAGTAATTTGTCCAGATCCGCGTTTTCACCGTCAAAGATGTTGACCCACAAACGAGCGAAAGTATTGTAATCGGTCCGCATGGAACAACCAAGCACGGCAGAAAGGGCGTGGAAAAAATTCATCGATCCGATTTCGCCGCATTCAAACGAGGCAAAAAGCGGGCTATAACCCTCGTAGCCCTTTCTCCCCACGGCTTTCTTCCGAAGCGCCGCTTCAATTTCTGCCATTGGAACTTTTGTCGCTTGGCTGAAGCTTTTGATAAAGCGGTTGAAATCATACGTAGCGCACACATTTCCAAAGTCTACGAAAATCGCCCGAAGAATTGGCTTCTTCACCCGTTTTCTCCTAGAATGAAAGGAACGAACCATACTATCACTATTTCTAGCACTACAATGTCGCAAAGTCCAACAAGAAAAATCCTCATCTTTTCGCTCGCCTATTACCCGAAATACGTCGGCGGAGCGGAAATCGCCATCAAGGAAATTACCGATCGTATCGCGAGTAATGATATAGCGTTCGATATGATCACGCTCCGCTTTGACAGCGCGCTTCCGAACAAAGAGCGTGTCGGGAATATAACTGTGTATCGCATCGGCCCCACAAGACGCGATCCTTCCATGGATGAGCTCGTCCGTCTCCCGATGTACTTGGTGAAGGTGCTTTATCCTTTGCTCGCGGCGTGGAAAGCGTTTTGGCTCAACCGCGCGAAAAAGTACGATGGCGCATGGGCGATGATGTCTTATATGGGTTTTCCGCTTGTTATTCTGCGCTTTGTTTTTTTGACGAACATTCCCTATGTGCTCACGTTTCAAGAGGGGGATAGTATAGAGCATGTGACCAGGCGCTGGCGCATTCGCATCGTTTCTTTTCTTTATACACCGATCTATCGGTATCCGCGGATCGTGCAAACAATTTCTACATATCTCGCAGGCTTTGCGCGCGATATGGGATATAAGGGGCCGCTCGAAGTTGTGCCGAATGCCGTTGATACAAAGTATTTTTCACAACCTTTTTCATTTGATGAGCTTACAAAGCTCCGCGTCGCGCTTGGTAAAAAGGAGGGAGAAAAATTTCTGATCACTACGTCACGTCTCGTTTCGAAGAATGCCGTTGACGTGGTGATCCGCTCGCTCGCCTTTTTGCCTCGATCGGTAAAATTTCTTGTGCTCGGTATCGGGCCGGACGAGGCATTGCTTCGAAAGCTCGCCATTTATGAGAATGTGTCGGACCGAGTGATTTTTTTGGGCCACATCGACCGGACGGAGATGCCGAAATATCTCAAAATTTCCGATGTTTTCATTCGACCTTCGCGCTCGGAAGGCATGGGCATTTCATTCGTCGAGGCGATGGCGGCGGGTATTCCTGTCGTTGCGACGCAAGTCGGGGGTATCACCGATTTTCTTTTTGATCCGAAGCAAAATCCCGATAAAGAACCGACGGGGCTATATGTTGACGTTGAAGATCCGGAAGATACTGCGCGTGCGGTGAGGGAATTGCTCGAAAATGCCGGGCTTCGCGAGCGCTGTATACAAAACGCGAAACGTATGGTGAAAGAGAAGTATGATTGGGACCTTATTGCCAAGAATATGCGCGAGAGAGTATTTGCGGCATTGTTTTGATGGCCTCTTTTTCCCAATTACTAAAATACATAAGGCTTTCTTATGTACCACGGCTTCCAGCAATACATAAGAAAGCCTTATGTATTTTAAAGAGACCCCGATTATTTTGAGGTTGATTCTAGTATACTGTTGTTGTTATGCGAGTACTCATTGCCACACCACTCTATCCGCCGGATATCGGCGGCCCGGCGACGTACGCGAAGATACTTGAGGATGAACTTCCGAAACGCGCGGTTTCCGTCGAAATAATTTCTTACGGCTCTGTCCGGCATTTGCCGAAAATTTTTGGTTACCCGTTTTTTATGTTCAAAATATTTTGGAGAGCGAGAAACGTCGATCTTTTGCTTGCGCTTGACCCGGTGCACACCGGCCTATCGAGCTGGTTCGCGGCGGTCATTTGGCGAAAAAAGTTCATCGTGCGCATCGCCGGTGATTACGCATGGGAGCAGGGAAAACAACGTTTCGGAGTGGCGGACAGCCTCGATCTGTTCGTCAAAAAACCTTCAAGGGAATTTTCCATACCTGTGCGAATTTTGCGCCACGCGCAGACATTTGTCGCGAATCATGCAAGACGCGTTATCGTTCCGAGCAGATACTTCATGAGCATTGTTTTATCGTGGGGAATTCCGGAAGAGAAGATTATCGTCGTTTACAATGCATTTGAAGAGCCACCGAGGATTCCCCCGCGCCTCGAGTTACGGAAGAACTTCGGATTTTCTGGCAGTGTCATTCTTTCCGCCGGGCGGCTTGTTACATGGAAAGGCTTCGCCACGCTAATTGCGCTCATGCCAGAGATTCGGAAGCGCCACCCCGATTGCCGATTGTATATTGCGGGCTCGGGTCCTCTTGCTCACGCATTAAAAAAGCAAATTAACGAACAAGGTCTAGGTGGCGTAGTCACCATGCTTGGCGATGTGCCACACCTCAAACTGATGGAGTATAAACGTGCCGCAGATTGCTTTGTTCTTAATACGGGATATGAAGGATTTTCCCATCACATTCTTGAGGCGCTTGCAATGGGAATACCGGTTGTCACTACGAATATCGGAGGTAATCCGGAGCTTATAGAACACGGCGTGACCGGAATGCTTGTCGTCCATGACGACAGTGTAGCATTGCAAAAAACGATCGAGAGCGTTCTGGAAAATCCAGAGTATGCACAACGCATTTCTTTGCAAGGCAAAAAATTTGCGGCGAGTTTCACAGTCAATCGCATGGTTCTCAAAACCATTCAAGCGCTTACCGGCGCAAACACTTTATGATGAACGTACTCATGTTCTCAACAGATAGGGCGCTCTTTGATAAAAATTCCCCCGTCCATGCGAGGTTGATCGAGCAAACTGAACTTGTTCGAAAACTCCGCGTCGTAGTACTGGGACCAAAGAAGGACGGTGAGATGAAGGAAAAGGGAGGTAAACACTTGATCATTTTCGGTACGCAATCCGCCAGCCGCTTCTTTTATATGAGCGATGCGTATCGTATAGGCCGGCGCATAATTCAAGGACATAAACATAATAATTGGGTCGTTACCGCACAGGATCCGTTCTGGACCGGACCAGTGGCGTTTCTTGTTGCGAAAATTTCCGGAGTAGCGTTTCATTTACAGCTTCATACCGACATTTTTTCTCGTGGGTGGCGTGGCCATGGGTTGACGCGAAGACTGCTCCATCCATGGATATTGTTCCGCGATGTCAATGAATTACGCGCAATGTTGGAGCAACTTCTTTATCCGATGGCGTTATTTCTTTTGCGTCATTCGGACGGTGTGCGTGTCATTTCCGAGCGTCTTTTGCGCGGCACGCTCTCTCTCGGCGTCACGATGGAACAGATTACGAAAGTTCCAATCTTTGCTAATGTAAGACACTTTCTAGAAGCAACGCCGGCATTTGATCTGCATCGTTCCTATTCGGAATTTTCCCGCATCGTGCTTTCACTCGGACGCCTTCAGTCTGAAAAAAATTACCATGGCCTCATTCGTGCGTTTGCCCAAGTGCATAAAGAGCATGACGACGCCCTCCTCCTCATCGTTGGAAACGGGCCTGAGCGCGAGCGACTGCTTTTTCTTGCTCGATCGCTCGGGCTCGAAGACTGCGTGAAAATTCTTCCGTGGGCGCGCGATGTCGCGACATACTACAAAACCTGCGATGTTTATGTTCAACCTTCGATATATGAGGGGTGGAGTCTTGCGGTCATTGAGGCAATGGCATCAGGCGCCCCGGTGGTTATGGCCGATGTCGGATGCGCGGGAGAGATGGTAAGAAACGAAGAGACAGGGCTCGTGGTTCCAGTCGACGATGAACAGGCGCTTGCGCATGCGATCGGTCGCCTGCTAACTGATCATGAGCTGGCGCGGAAACTTGCGGCGAATGGAAACGCGGAGGTGAAAAAACTTGCGACAAAAGCGGAAACGCTTATGTTGTATAAGACGAGTTGGGAACAAGCCCTCTTTCATGGACGCAAACGACTCAAAACTTAATTGGAAGACCTTAAAATACATAATGCTTTCTTATGTACCCCGGCTTCCACCAATACATAGGGAAGCCTTAAGTGTTTTCTCATAAATATGCAAAACGCGCGTAAAAAAGTAGTGGTCATCGGCGGTGGGACGGGAACATTTACGGTACTATCAGGGCTCAGGCGCTACCCGGTTGATTTGACGGCGATCGTCACCATGGCGGACGACGGCGGTTCAACGGGGCGTCTCCGTGACGAATTCGGCGTGCTTCCCCCCGGCGATTTGCGCCAATGCCTCGTCGCGCTTTCCGACGCGGGTGAGGTCATGCGGAAGTTGTTTAATCACCGATATGAAAAAGGCGAGCTCGCCGGTCATAATTTTGGAAATATTTTTATTTCAACTCTCGAACAAGTGACCGGTTCACTCGACCGAGCGCTTGACGTTGCGGGAAAGATTTTGAAGATCAACGGAAGGGTTGTTCCCGTAACGCTTGATAAGATAGCGCTTCACGCGGAACTCAAAAACGGGAAGGTGCTTCGCGGAGAAAGCGAATTCATGGAATATCAGCTTGTGTCGAAGTTTGGAGTAAAAAAAGTATTTCTTCAACCGGCAGGGAGAGCAAACCCCAAGGCGCTTGAGGTCATAAAAGAAGCCGATCTAATCGTTGTGGGCCCGGGGAAGCTTTATACATCGGTATTGCCGAATTTTCTTGTGCGAGGCGTTGCTAAGTCGTTTGTTTCTTCAGGCGCAAAAAAAATATACATTTCGAATTTGATGAGCCAACAGGGACACACTGATAATTTCTTTGTGTCGGATTATGTCAGCGTACTTGAAGCCGCCATCAAAAAGCGAGGTGTCTTTGATGTTGTCCTTTACAACACCAAAAGGGCGCCCTCCGGACTTTTGCATAAATACGCGGATGAAGGGGAGCCGGTACTCTGCGGCCCTCTATGTTTGAAAAGAAACTTCGAACTCATCGGTGAAGACCTTTTGGCCGGCGGTATCGCCAAAACGGCAAAAAAGGACATGCTTCGCCGCACGCTTATCCGCCATGATCCAGATAAATTGGCGAAGGCGTTGATGCAGCAACTTGACAGAAGTTGAAAAATTTTATACAACTGTTCCGTATCGTTTTTTGATTCATAACCCTTACCGACTCTACTTTGTCGGAAAGGCTCAACTCTGTGAAGAGAAGAACATTTTTCTCAACTTTTTCCAACTAAGGAGGTGTTCCATGAATCGCAGAAAACTGAAAGTTGCAATTGTTGGCTTCGGGCACATTGCTCCGACGGCATATTTGGGCGCGCTCGCTCACGTGCCGGAACTTGAGCTTGTTTCGGTGGCGGACAATGATCCCGCCGCGAAGAGGAATGTGCCTGCCGGAGTCGGCTTTTACGCGGAGATCGAAGAAATGCTTGGCCGCAGGGAAGCGGATGCCGTGGTGGTAGCGGTGCCGCAATCGGATCATTATGCGGTTGCAAGAAAGTGCCTCGAATCAGGTTGCGACATCCTGCTTGAAAAACCGGCGACCGAAACCATGGCCGATTTTGAGTCGCTTGTCGAAACGGCGGAGAAGTGCGGCAAGCTCATTATTTTTAATGCGCATGCGGCATTCGGCCTTGACGTGCTGTGGTTCAAAAAATACGCGGCAATTCACCCTGCCATACGTGCACTCGGCGGAATCACGGGGTTTCATGCCGGGTTTTACGACCCGAATATAACCAGTGGAGGAGTAGTATCGGGGAAATCACTCGGAGGGTCGTGGCGCGATTCGGGAGTGAACGCTCTCTGCAGTCTGGAGGCCCTTGGCGCCCTAAACTTTTCGACCTTGCGTATGGAGCAAAACTTGTCGACAAAAAGATTCGCTCCTTATGAAGACCAGGGGTGTGCGCACTTTTCCTTTCGCAGAAACGGCAGAACGGTCTTTCACGGGACGATCGACACCAACTGGACGACCGAAAGGAATCTGAAGTTCACCGAACTCTACTATCGGAATGGTTCTGCAATTCTCCTCCACCATTCGAACGAGAAAGTGATTTTGCGACATCCGGACGGCAGGAGAGAAATGCTCGCAGACTGTCGAAACGGCAAAGCACGGCTCGTCAACCATTACGTCGGAGTTTTTCGTGATTTTTCTGTGCGATTAAAACAACGGAGCGGTAATACCGATACGGCCCGAGCGGTGCACGAGCTCTACTTTGAGTTCTACGATCGCTCTCCATTCGATCGTTATTGAGATACCCTCGTTTCTCACCCAGTCCCGCCCAGGCGGGATTTTTTTGCACGCCCTTGACAGAAATATAACAATCTGCTATCCTACTTTCATATCGTTCTTTGATTCATACCCCTTACCGGCTGTACTTTGTCGGCAAGGCTCAACTCTGTGAAGAGAAGAACTCTCAAGAATTTGTGCATCTCGCACAAATAATCGCCCAATAGGGTATCTCAACAATGGAAGGAGCTTCACAATGCTTACCACAGGTACGCGTTTTTTTGGCAAGGATCCGGCCAAGGATCTTCCGCGTCTGGCGAAATTTTTGGATGCCGCGCAGAAACTCGGCAAAGTGTTCGTCGCGGTCAATACCGTGGAGGACAAATGCGATACGCTCGCATTTTGCGCGCAAAGTTATCCCGCGGTGGATGCGTTTGCGGTGACACCATGGCAGAAGTTTGTCGCGCCATTAAATGCCATCGTCTATCGTGCCACACTTACGGGTGCGGACCGGCTCCTTCTCGCGAGTGCGGAATTTTCTCCCGAAGCGCATCAAGTTGACGCCCTTCTCGCGCATGTTGACGACGCGACACTCGTCTCCGGCGCGCGTTTCTCCGAACATGCGTTCACCGAAGGCGAAGTCATTGGTACTGGCGTAACGGTGCCGTGGAATACGTTCGCCGTATGGAATCTTTGCCACCTCGTCAAACTTGGCGTTCCTTTGGTCGGCGATGCGCCGTTTGATCAAAAACAAGCAGGTGTTGAGGAGGTTGCTACCATTGCGCTTTACCAAAGGGTGTTCGGGCTGAAAGCGAAACTCGTGTCCGTCCCAGGTTTCTACGAAGAATGGAACACTGCAGGGTGGGACGAGGAACGTCTGCGGAAACATCAGGCAAAAATCGCCTCAAAAGTAAGCCGCCCGGAAGCGCAACTTAAGTGGGCCGGACTTTCGGCGCCGATCATTCTGCATATCGCATGAGCTTTTCTCGCATAGAGTGAATTCGGTTCCCCGTAAGAAAACATGCGGGGAATCTTTTCATATAAATTTCGGATAATTTTACAAAATTACCAATTATGTCACATCACGTTATGCAACAGCAGAACAAAAACAATCAACAGCAAAATTCTCACAAGGTGCTCCACGTCATCGAGTATTTTCCGGGCTTTGTTGGCTACACTGGCGGAGGCGCGGAGAGACTCCTTGAGCGGCTGATCACGGCGCAGGGAAATTCTTCTCCCAAAGGATATCGTCCACTGCTCTATGTTGCGAATAAAAAAGAAAGAGATAACCATTGTGGATACCCATTCGTGACGGTTGAAGATCCCGAAAGAATAAAATTGGAAATGAGTATTCAAAAACATAATCACCCTGATCGCATACTGCATTTCGGGAACACTTTTCTTATTCATCGACATCCGGAACGTTTTAGAAAAATAGTACAAAACTGGAAAGGGCCGATTATTCAACGAGTGACACTGAGCTCAAGAGTAGCGGATCTTTTTGTCATGCACCAAGATCAAACCACGGAGTATCTCTCAAGAATAGACGCATTCATTTCCCAGTCGGATCAAATGACAAAAGAGCTTTTGAATTTAGGAATATCTGCGAAAAAAATTACTCAGATTGAGAATGGAATTGATTGCGAAACGAAGAAACCTCTCTCATGGAAAGATAAAGTGGCATTGAGAAAGAAACTTGTTCCAAATATTGATCCAAAAGGCACACTATTTCTTTTTGTCGGAAGGTTGGGAGATCCGACAAAGAAAGTTGATGAACTGCTCGAAACGTGGCGCTCCGGCAGATTTGCCGAAATGGGTCACCATTTAGTGCTTGCCGGGAATTACGATAAGTTGAATCTTCATGCCAGCGGTTTCGCAAATAAGCAAGACGCGTGCGACTGGAGCAACGTGATTTTTACAGGGCACCTCAAGGAGCAAGGGCTCGATATGTACTTTCAGGCAGCGGATGTCTATGTGTCTGCCAGCGAGAGAGAGGGATTTTCGAATTCGGTTCTCGAGGCGATGTCATATGCTCTCCCGGTGTTGGTTCGCAAAGGAGTAAGCGGATATGAGCACTTGATTGTTCCTGGTAAAACCGGACTATTGTTTAGATCTCCAACAGAACTGAGTAAGAAGATACTTTATCTTGCGTCCAGCCCTCTTTTGAGAAAAAAATTAGGAGCTTCCGCTCGCGCGCATGTCATTAAGAATTACTCAATTGAACAAATGGTCGAAAAGTATCGCCAACTGTACAGCTCTCTGTTGGTCACATCGAGGAATTAGGGCGACAAAATGTCCCCGCGAGGAAACTTGCGGGGATTTTTGATCTCCCGAGATCACGTCGCGCAATCGTCCATTAAGGCGCGACGCTTATCCCGTACCTACGCCGCTTTGTCTCCGGGGAAGTGTGCGGGTATACTTATCCCATGAATCCCGATGAACAAGACGCACTGAAATTACTTGAACGCAATCGTGTTGGCGCCCTCCTTCGCGTATTTGCATTTACGCCGGAGGCCGTGGAGCCACAAGTCTCCTCGGCGATGAGCGCGCTCCGTAGACTTCTCTCGCTTCGAACTGGTGATCGACCGTCGCTTTCTCGCGTTGATTTTCTTGTTTCGAGTGATCCCGATTTTGAAGATACCGATTGTGGATTGACCGCAGGACGACTGCGCGAAGAAGTGCACAAACATTTTTCCGGCGCACCGGTCTCCGTGCTCGAGATCAAAAAGGGCGATATCTATTGTATGCTCCTCAATTATGGCATCGCGAATCAGCTTGAGGATCGCATACCGTATTCGATCGTTCTTTCACACCCTGCGTCGAGTTACGCAACTGAAGAGAATGTCAACGGCCTGCTTTCCGCAATGGAGCGCCGTGCGCGCGTTGCCGGAGTCGCCATCTACGAATTAAAGGAGCTTGTGGAGAGGGGGGCGATTGCAAACACGTTTGCGATCTGGCACAACAAAAGTCTTATGACCGTCGGCGGGTTCGATCTTCGTGCGGCAAAGCCACCGCTCCACCGCGCGCACTTGCATGAAAAAATTACAGGCTTGAGCAAGACAAAAGCCGCGCGGCATGGCGACGGGACGATAGAATATCACGTTGCCGGTGTTGAAGAGATCATTCCGCTGGTGCGGCTCGCGCGCTTTTTCGGCAAATGTATAGCCGTGGTTCTTCCGAAAGGCGAGGGGATGGAATGGAAAGAATATGACGAGCGAGTGGATCCCCGTGCATATCATCGCCACTTGGCGAAGCTCGCGACAAAAGAAGAACGTCAGCGCCGTATGGCGAAAGCCGAGGGGATGGAATTAGAGTTTCTTGCGAACGGACTTCTCAACACGGCAATGGACGGCACAAAAATTGTCTAGTCCTTTGACACAACCTTTTTTTATTTCTTGTGTTATCATTTCCGTTGTGAAAGCTATTGGATTCATCGGACAGGGATGGATAGGGAAGAATCTCGCGGATCACTTTGAGGAGCGTGGGTTTTCTACCGTCCGCTATGCAAACGAGGAGCCCTACGTCAAGAATCGGAAGAAAGTCGGTGAGTGCGACATCGTTTTCATTGCAGTCCCTACGCCCTCGACACCGTCGGGTTTTGACGACCATATCCTACGGACGGTAATGGGGAATGTCGGAAAGGGAAAGATCGCCGTTATCAAGTCAACAATACTTCCCGGAACAACTGACGATATCGCACTGCAATTTCCGGATATTTACGTTCTCCACTCTCCGGAATTTTTGCGCGAGACATCGGTGCGGTATGACATTGCTTACCCCGATCGCAACATCATTGGCGTTCCGAGCAAGTATTTTGAGGATCCGACATGGCTCGCAAAGGCCGAGGTTGTGATGTCGGTACTCCCGCAGTCGCCCTATAAACGTATCTGCAGGGCGCCAGAGGCGGAACTCACGAAGTACGGCGGCAATAATTTTCTCTATGCCAAGGTGGTCTTTATGAATCTCATGTATGATTTGGCGCTAGACCACGGTGCACGCTGGGATGTCCTCGCGGAGAATCTGACGGCAGATCCGCGCATCGGCCA
>ERZ1292640.1226-Hain-H43-02um-R1-1226-length-21220-cov-11_pt1 | contig 12689 bp, 13 predicted proteins | sample MGYA00564404_ERZ1292640 | MGnify/ENA primary metagenome ERZ1292640 (study PRJEB36523, sample SAMEA6512636) | groundwater metagenome | collected 2019-01-08 | study: AquaDiva: Metagenomics assemblies of 32 groundwater samples | reverse complement strand
CTTGTCCAACGCTGTTGCTCTGCGGAAGCGAGGACTGGATGCTCCCCGGGTTGGAAATTGCCAAGCAAGTGATACCCGGGAACAAGTTCGTCATTATCGAAGGCGGCACTGTCATTATGAACCGGGAAATACCTGAAAAGGTTGCCGCAGCTATCCTTCCATTCCTGGAAAGCCTGCGAGGTTAGTCTCGCGGAAGGAACGGGAAGCAATAGGGACAACACTAATTAACACCGGCACCTCAGTAATGTGACTTGCCCGGGACGCCTTACGGCTATAAACTTGAGGACTCACGGATTTCCCGTCAATAGTGGTTACGGTGCCGACCTCGGGGTACGGCCAAACTTAAGGAGCGCAGATGCTGCTCGAAGGCAAGACAGTCGTCGTAGTTGGGGGCTCTTCTGGAATCGGGTTGGCGACTGCAGAACTTGCCAAGTCCGAAGGCGCGTCGGTGACAATCGCTTCCAGGCCCGGGGAGCGATTGCGCTCGGCTGCCGCCCGCTTGGGCGTGCGCGGTATGGAAGCGGATGTCACCAGTGACGCAAGCGTTGAACAACTTTTTCAGGCGTGCGGAAGGGTTGACCATGTCGTAGTGACGGCGGCGCCAACCTATGCCGGAATGATCAAGAAGCTTTCGATCGCCGACGCGAAATCGTTCGTCGAGGCCAAGTTCTGGGGCGCTTGTCGCGTCGCGCGCTCCGCGGATATCACCCCCGGTGGATCGCTAACGCTGGTATCGGGGTTCTTTAGCATCCGGCCGCGGATCGGAGCTGCAATCGCCGGGGCGACCAATGGGGCGATCGAGGCGCTGACACGAAGCCTCGCGGTCGAGCTCGCGCCAGTGCGTGTCAATGCGGTGTCGCCTGGGGTTGTGGACACGCCGATCCGGGCCGCCATGCCGGAGGAGGCGCGGCGAGCGATGCTTGAACAGGCGGCGGCTGCATTGCCGGTTCGCAGGGTCGGCACCGCCGAAGATATCGCACGCCAGATACTGGCATTCATGGTGATCGGTTTCGCAACGGGCTCGATCGTATACCTGGATGGCGGTGGCTCGATCGCCTGAGCAAAGCACAAGCTTGCGAACGCGCGCGCCTGACTAAGTTATCGGTTACGCGGTGCGCTCGCCGTGACGATCTTGCCGAACACAAAGTCGTTGGTGAGGCCAGTGGCGCCGGGGTAGTTGAAATAGATGATTCCGCCAACTGGCTATCCTTCCCGAAAATTCATAGACGTTGAAATCGTTGGCTTCTTGCAACGATGATGTCGTCCGGAATTGTGGACACCACCATCCATTCCGCACCGCGCGTGTCGTGATACAACGCGGGCGTATTCGCATGCTTGTGCCCGAGCAGCACCCGCGTATCAACACCGTCCTGATCCCGGTATAACCGCTCGGCTAATCATGCCAGTCGCGGTGTTTCCGCTAGCAAAAAATCATACTGTGATCGTGGCAAGGCATATCCGCCGCGCGGCTATCGCGCCCGCGGCGATAGGATTGAGCTAAATGCCGAGCAGTTCCGCGGCGTTCCTGGAGACACACTTTTCCATTACGTCCGGCTTTAGCGGCAAGCGCACGAACCACTCGGCATACTCCTTGAGTGGTGTGAGCGGATAGGCGCTCGCGTAAATGAAGCGATCGGCGAGCCAGCCGTTCGCCGCTTTGAGCCAGTCGTCCATACCCGGCATGTTGTAAAGATACATGTCGGGTGACAGATAGATGTTCGGACGGCGAAACGCGACGTGCAGGATCTCGTGGACCCAGGGCCAGTTGCCGTGCGATACCACGATCTTGAGGGTCGGGAAATCTCCCGCGACGCGATCGAGCGGAATGGGGCTGGAATAACTGAGGTCCGGCCCGGCATTGCCGCCCGTCATGATGACCGCGGGAATCTTGCGATCTTCGAGGTGTCCGTAGATCGGATACAGCCGCCGGTCGTCCGCATACAGGGGTAACGGATACGCCCCGGGCTCGATCGTGACGCCCCGAAAGCCCGCTTTCACCGCATCATCGATCTGTTGCAATGCCGCCCGGCGTGAAGTCGGGTCGACGCCGGCGATGCCCACGAAAATCTTCGGATACGCCTTGCAGATGGCCTGCACGTCCTGGTTGCTGATGCTGCCGAGCATGTCCGAGAGCCGCGCCATGATCACGCCGCGGCTGACACCTGCGTCTTTCATCTCTTTCAGCAGCAGCGGCATGGATTTCTTCTGCGCCGACGGCGCCGGCTCCATGCCGAGCTGGCGGGTGAAACGGTCGCGCCGTGGCGCGTTCGCGTACATCGCCGTCTTGAGTATGCCTTTGAGCGGCGGCCTGACACGGAAATCGATGATTTTCATTGGACGCTCTTCCTCTCATTTCCCGGCACCGATGCCGGATTTCTTGATAACGGCGCCCCATCTCGCGAGCTCGGCCGCAATGTGCGCGGTGAGCTGCTCCGGCGTGCCGCCCACGACCTGGGCGCCCAGACCGGACATCCGCTCCTTGACATCCGGCTGCGCCAGGGCCTTGTTGGTTTCGTCGTTCAGCCGCGCGACCACGTCCCTCGGCGTGCCGCGCGGCGCAAGAATCGCCTGCCATTCGTTGAAGTCGAACCCCGGCGTGCCGCTTTCGGCTACCGTCGGCACATCGGGAAGCGTCGGCGAACGCTTCGCGCTGCTCACCGCGAGAACGCGCAGCTTGCCGGCCTTGGCGTGCGGAAGCGCCGGCGGGATCGTGATGAACATCATCGGGATCTGTCCGCCCAGCAGGTCGGCAACCGCAGGGGCTCCCCCTTTGTACGGCACGTGCGTGATATCGAGACGCGTCGCATGCATGAACAATTCCATCGCGAGATGGTTGGCGCTGCCGCTGCCGGCGGACGCGTAATTGAGCTGCCCGGGCTTCGATTTGATCAGTGCGACCATATCGGCGGCGGACTTTACCGGCAGCGACGGGTGCGTCACCAGAATCATCGGTAAAAAAGCCAGCAACGTCACCGATGAAAAGTCTTTCGCGGTGTCGTAAGGCAGCTTGACGTTCAGATAAGGATTGGCGCCGTGTGCGATATTCACGTGGATGATCGTATAGCCATCCGCGGGAGACCTCGCAAGCAGCTCGGACGCGATGATCCCGGACGCGCTCGGCCGATTCTCGACGATCACCTGCTGACGCAGACCCTCGGTCAGCTTCGCTGCGATCAGGCGGCTGACGATGTCGGACGCCCCGCCGGGGGCGTAAGTGACGAACAGGCGGACCGGCTTGTTCGGAAAAGCCTGCTCCGCGGCGTCGCCCGGCGGTGCAGCGGCCAGCAGAGCCGTGAATGCCGCGACTGCGGCGCGGGCGGTCAGTTTCATTTCGATTCCTCCTGCTAGAGTCTTATGGGACGACGAACGCGAGCTCGTCATACGACGGACATCGGGAAACGATGCGACAGCCCTCATGATAATATGTCGAGCGCCAGGAATATGCAATGCGCACCCTTGAGGTAATCCCATCATCGCACGCCAGGTCGCCATCGTAATAGGTGTCAGCGGAGTCACCGGCACACCGCTTGCCGAGCAGTTGCTGCAATCGCCGGAATGGAAAGTATACGGCGTGTCGCGGGGTGCTCCGCGATTGAGCGCCGAAACGCCGCGAAGCGCATTTTTTCACGTCAGCGTCGATTTGACGGACCGGCAGGCGACGCGCCGCGTGCTCGGCGCGTGCTCCGACATCACTCACGTGTTCTACTGCGCCAATCACGGCGACAAGCGCACTCGCCTCGCGATGATCGCGAATGTCATCGATGCGGTGGAGGCGGCTGCCTCGAACTTCGCCAATATCAATCTGCTGCAGGGCACGAAATATTACGCATCCCACCTGGGAGCGTTCAAGACGCCCGCGAAGGAGTCGGACCCGCGGACCCCTGGCGCCGACTTCTACTATTCCGAGGAAGACCTCGTCATCGAGCGTCAGCAGGGCAAGCGCTGGACGTGGACCGCGGTGCGCCCGCACTCGGTCTGCGGGTACGCGGCAGGAAATCCCATGAACCTGGTGAGCCTGATCGGAATCTACGGCGCGATCCTGCGCGAGCTCGGGCAGCCCTTCGGCTTCCCCGCCTCGCAACGCTGCTTCGAGACGTTGTTCGACGTGTGCGACTCAGGTCTGCTGGCGCGGGCGGCGATCTGGGTTTCGACCGCGGCCCGATGCGGCAATCAGGCGTTCAACGTCAACAACGGCGACTGCTTCCGCTGGAAAAACCTGTGGCCCGCGCTGGCCGGGTTTTTCGGGCTCGCGCCGGCGGGACCGCAGCCGTATCTGATGGCGGAATTCCTGCGGGACCAGCGGCCGCTCTGGGATCACATGACTGCAAAGTACAGCCTGCAGCCGTTTCCGTTCGACCGCGCGCCCGGCTGGGCGCAGGGTGATTACACGCCGCCGCATTCGCGCTTCGCGTGCGAGTACGATCTCATATCCGACCTGGTGAAAATCCGGCAGCACGGTTTTTGCGAAGCCATGGACAGCGAGCGCATGTTCCTTCGTATATTGGCGCGCCTGCGCGCCGGGAAAGTGATTCCCTGACCGGGCAGCGGAATTTTCCGCGCGCGACATCGGAATTCATGCTAAATTTTCTTCAGTTACCTACTCATACAGGCACTTGCAATGATTATCGACATGAGACTCCGCCCGCCGTTGAAATCCTGGAAAACCACGGCGCAGTTCACCGAAGGCACCGGCTATTACCCCTCGCGCATGGGGATGCCGCGTCCGCCGTCGGTCAAATCGCAGTCGGTCGACGACCTGCTGAAGGAGATGAAGGAAGCCGACATCCTGGGCGTCATCATGGGGCGGCAGGCGCCGCGGCCTTTGGGCATCATTCCGAACGACGAGATTACGGAAGTCATGCAGCAGCACCCGGGCCGCTTTGTCGCGTTCACCGGAATCGATTTGCGCGACATCGAAGCCGGACTGAAGGAAATCGAGCGGACGCGCCGGATAGAAGGCTATCGCGGCGTGTCGATCGAACCCGGTGCGTCGTTTACACCGATGTACCCGGACGACAAGACGCTGTACCCGATCTACGAGCGGTGCCAGCAGCTCGACCTGCCCGTTTCAATCACCATCAGCGGCATGTTGTGCACCATGGTCGGCAACGATCTCGCTTACGGCTCTCCGACGCCCGTGGCAAAAGTGGCCAAGGACTTTCCGAAGCTGAAAATCGTGATCTCTCACGGCGCGTGGCCAAGCGTGATGCCGATGATCGAAGTGGCGTTCATGCGCGAGAACGTTTACGTGTCGCCCGACCTGTACATCAACGGGATCGACACCCCCGGATCGCAGGAATACATCAAGGCGGCGAAATCCTTCATGCCCGAGCGCCTGCTTTTCGGCACGGCGTATCCGAGTCGCCCGCTGAAGGAAAGCGTTGACGCCTTCAGGCAATGGGACTTGAGCCCCGAGCTTCAGGACCAGATACTCTACCGGAATGCCGCGCGCTTATTGAAGCTCGACTAACTCACCGCAGGCATAATTCACGCGTCACCGTGCTCACATCAGCGCTCGTATCGATGTTCAGGATCGCGTCCCGGACGGCCTCGGCGCGCGCTTTCGGGATCACGCGCTGCGCGTTCTCCAGAAACTTCCCTTCGATCGCCGCGCCCGCCATTGGCCGTTCGGACGAACCGCGGTTCACGTCTTCGCGACGGCTGAACCGGCGGCCGTCGTGAGTGACGATCTCGACTGCGCCGGAATAGTGGCGCGGGAAATTCGACTGGGGATCGACAGCGTAGTCGACCCGCGCCGCGAGCGCGAGGACTTCCGGATCGCTGAGCGCCGGCGGATCGAGATCGGCAAGCGTGTAGCGCCGGCGCGCGGCCGCGCAGGCCGCCGCGTAATAGACGCTGAATTGTGCGCCATAGAGGTCGGCGGGTGCGCGCTTGATCGCTGCAGGCTCGCACACCGCGTTGATCGCCGCCTCCGGGAGCAATGCGCGTATGGACTTGATGTGGCGGGGTGCGAGGTCGTGCTCGGTGACGAGCGCGATCGTAGCGTCGATGATCGGGTGATTGAAGTGGCATGAGGCGATGGGCTTGAATGCCACCTGCTCGATTTCCCAGCGCGTGCCGAGCTGCGCCGTCGTCTGCGCGAGATCGCAATTCCCTGTGCCCGCGCCAAGGTAAGTCCGGTACAGCCCGAACTTTCCTTCATAGGGCGTGCGCGGTCCCACGAAACCGCCGCGCGCCAGCATCGCGGCGGTGATTCCGCCGACACCGGCCCAACCGGCGTGCATGCGCTTGGTCCACGCGTCGTTCGCCGTGAACTCGTTGTTGCCGGCCGCGGCACTGTAGACGATGCCCTGCGCCATGGTGAGCTGCGCGGGCTTCAGACTCAGCAGCCGGCCGGCGGCAATCGCGGCACCGAACGCTCCGACCACGCCTACCGGATGAAAACCGGCGCGCTGGAAGCCGCCCCTGGCGGCCGCGCCGATGCGGATCGCGCACTCCACGCCCGCGATATAGGCGCCCAGCGCGTCCTTGCCGTTCGCCTTGACGAATGCGCCCATGCCGAGTACGCAAGGTACGACGAACGCGCTCGGATGCACGCGCCCCAGGATCGAGGTGTCATCGAAGTCGAGCCCATGGATCAGGATGCCATTCATCAAAACCGCATCGCGCAGCCCGAGCGTGCCGGACATGCCGATCACTTCGTAATCACCGGAGCCGAAACCGCTCAGGCTATCGAACGTGCGCCGGGCGAATTCGAAACTCGCGGAGGCGTACGCGACACCGACGGCATCGAGCAGATGCAGTTTCGCGGCGGCGCGCGCAGCAGCCGGTATCGCTTCGTAGTCCAGCCCCGCAACAAAATCCGACAGCGTTTCGGCGATCGTGCGCGCCGGATCGATGGAGGCGCTCTGAAGTTCCACGCCCATGGTTCAGTCGGCGCGAAGCCTGGCCTGCTTCACGACCTTTTCCCAGAGACGCAGTTCCTTGCGGATGAACTCGGCGAACTCGGCGCGCGTGCCCCCCTTGACCTCGGCGCCCAGGCCCGAAATGCGCTCGCGCACGTCCGGTATTTGCAGCACGTGATTGATCTCCCGGTTCAGGCGCTCGACGATCGCCGTGGGAGTGCCTGCCGCCACGACGATGCCTTGCCATTCATAGACTTCGAAGCCCGGAACGCCCGCCTCCATCACGGTCGGAACATCCGGTAACGCGCCCGAGCGCTGGTTGCTGCTCAGCCCGAGCGCGCGGAGCTTGCCCGCCCTCACGTGCGGCAGCGCCGGCGGGACCGTCAGAAATATCGCGTGGATCTGTCCCGCGAGAAGATCGATAACCGCCGGACCGCCGCCTTTGTACGGCACGTGAATGATGTCGGTGCCCGTCGATACCTTGAAGAGCTCCATCGTGAGATGGTTGGCGCTGCCGCTGCCCGCCGTCCCGTACGTGAGCCCCCCGGGCTTCGACTTCGCCAGCGCGATGAACTCCTTCAACGACCGCGCGGGGACGCTCGGATGGATGACCAGCACACTCGGCAGCAACGCCATCAGAGTGACAGGCGCGAAATCCTTCGCGGTGTCATACGGCAGTTTCTTTTGGAGAAACGGGTTAGCACCATGCGCGATGTTTGCCGTCATGATGGTGTATCCGTCCGGCGCGGACCGGGCGAGAATCTCCGAGCCGATAATGGCCGAAGCCCCCGGCCGGTTGTCGACCACTATTTGTTGCCCGAAGCGCTCGCTGAGTCTTTGCGCCACGATGCGCCCCAGGATGTCGACGCCGCCGCCCACCGCATACGGAAGAACGTATCGGATCGGTCTCGCTGGATAAGCCGACTTATCCTGCGCAAGAGTTGGTTGCGCGGCAATGGAACCGGCTACTGCAAGAACAGTCAGACAGAAAATTCTTTTCATGCGCCTGCCTCCCACGTTGCAGCATCTACACGGAAAATCGTGCCGCGTTCACGTCACCGAGCCCCGCTCGCGTAAATTGTACTTTTGGCTGAAACAGTACCATATCGGGATCGTTCTTGCAGATCCATATCACGACGCCCTGCTCGCGAGGGCAGGGTCCAGGGGACGGTTTCGACGAATCACCACAAAGCTTGAAAGCCAATACTCCTTCCTGAACTCACCTTCAGGGAGAACGGTCGAGAACATGCGGCGGGTTTCATATGGCGCCGCCCGGCGCCCGGACAGCGGCCAGCAGCTCCCGTACATCCTCGAGGCGCTCGAGACCGTCGACGAGTGCGATGATGCGCTCGACAGCGTCGGCGGCAAGAAAACCCGCTGCGGCAGTGCGCAGCTTGTCCTGGATCTCGGCGCGCGTGAGCGGATCACCCGGTTCACCTTTGGCGAGGACGCGACGATCAACGTAAGTAGCGCCGTCGTTAGTCTTGATCTCCACCACTGCAGCCGTGCCTTCGATGCTCGGGTCGATCCTGATTTTGACACGCTCGCGCGCGAAGGCCCCCACCGCGGGATCCTGGAAGCGCGCGGGCTCGAACTGGTCGAGCCAGCAGCGGCGGTCGTGCAACACGATGGCGGTCACGTACGTCGCGGAAAGCAGCGCCTTGAACTTGTCGTCCCAGCCGAGCGTGCCGTGCATGTCGTAGACTTCCTTCGAAAGACCGATGCGCACCTCCGCCACGTTTTCGGGTCGAATGTCGTGCGCCTTGATGAGAGCGAAAAGCGCAGTGGTGGCCGACTGGGTGGAACTCGCGCCCGGCCACAGACGCAACGAAATTTGCTCGAGCGTCCAGCGCCTGCCGAGGTCTGCCACGACCGCGTCCGGCGCCCCGCCGTCGGAGTAGGCGCTGAAGATCCCGCCGTCCTGGTGCGCGAGAATCTCCCGTGATGCCAGGAATCCCTGCTCGGCGAGCAGGCCCGCCATGAGGCCGGAGAGCGCGCCGCGACTCTGGTGAAACTTGATGGTCGGCGTTCCCCAGTGCGCGAATGTGCCGGCCGACTGGCTGCCGGCCAACCCGAAAGCCATGAGTTGGCGCTCCGCGTCCAGGCCGAGCAGCTTGCCCGCGGCGGCCGCGCCGCCAAACGGCCCGATGACGCCCGGCGAGTGCCAGCCGCGGGCGCGGAACGCCGGATACTTTGTTCCCAGCCCGACGCGCACCGTGGTCTCCAGTCCAGCCGCGACCGCGAGCAGCAGCGCCTTGCCGCTTGCGCCGGCGCGCTCGGCAAGCGCCAGCGCGGGCGGAACGACCTGGGGCGTGACATGGCAAAGCGTCGGCCGGTGCACGTCACACACCGTGACGGCGGTAATCAGATAGCCGTTCAACAGCGTGGCGCCGGCGAGCGAAAGCCGTTCGCCGCCGATCACGGTGGCGTCGCTCGAATTGCCCAGCGCGCGCGCCAGGGCGCGGACCTGTGGGCTCTCGTGGCCCTGACGTCCGGCGATCGCGCTCGCGAGCGTGTCGAGGATGATGTCTTTGACGCGCTCGCGAATCGCGGCGGGAAGATCTTCGTACTGAAGCCCGGCAATGAAGCGGGCGAGCTCAATGGTAGGGATGGCGGACATGAGGTGGCTCCGGTCAGAAAAAAATTGCGGATTTCTCACAAGCCGTAACAACCGGCGCACAACTTATCACGAGTGCAGGCCGCGATTTGTCGCAGGAAATTTTGCAGCGTGGCACCCCTGCATTCTGCCAAAAGACCGCGCAAATTGACATCGTCATCGGTTTTCCGCGCCGCGTTCGCGGGCAGCCGCCCCGGCCGTGCGGTAGAATTCGGACAACCCACCAATCCAAGGAGCCATGCAATGGAAGGATCGTCGCACACCCCGCAACTTGCCCGCAACGTCAAGCGCCTCGGGCATCTCGATCTGCCCGGTTCCGGCCAGGTCTACGTGCAGGGCAACTACGCTTACCTCGGACATCTGCCCAACCAGCAGAACCTCGGCACCACCATCGTCGACGTGTCCGACCCGCGCAAACCGCGCGTGGTATCGCAGATCAATCTCGACGATCCGACCTCGCACAGCCACAAGGCGCGCGTGATCGGCGACATCATGATCGTCAACAGCGAGCGCAATATGACCCGGATCGGCCGCAAGGCGGACGAGCTGCCGGGTCTGCGCGCGCGGCTACGCGAGGAGCTCGGGCGCGACCCCAATCATGCGGAGCTTGCCGCGAAGCTCGGCGTGAACGAAGCCGATATTCCGGCGGTTGAAGCGGCGCAGAAGAATCCCTACGACAGGGGCGGCTTCAAGATCTACGACGTCTCGGATCGCGCGAAGCCGAAGCTCATCACCTTCCAGAAAACCCACGGCATCGGCGTGCACCGCTTCGACATGGACGCGAATTACGCTTACATTTCGACCGAGATGCCGGGCTTCATCGGCAACATCCTGGTGATTTACGACATCCGCAATCCCGCCAAACCCGAGGAAGTCTCGCGCTGGTGGATACCGGGACAGCACGCTGCGGGCGGCGAGAACAAAACCTGGCCGGGCCGGCAGTACCGCCTGCACCACGCGCTGCGTTCCGGCGACCGGCTTTTCGCCGGCTGCTGGCACGGCGGAGTGCGCGTGATCGACGTCTCCGACATCCGCAAGCCGCACACCATCGGCGAATACAACTACCATCCGCCGTTTCCCGAACCGAGCCACACGTTCATGGACGTGCCGTTCGCGATCGGCGGCAGGCGCATCGCGCTCGCGATCGACGAGGAGGACCACGCGCACGACGCGCAGGAAATGGAGCGGCGGCGTGGCCGTCCGCACGGCTGCCTGTGGGTGTTCGACATTACCGACGTCGCGAAAATGTACCCGCTCGCGATCTTCCAGGCGAGCGAGCTCGACTCGCCCTATGCCCGCGCCGCCCCCGGGCGCTTCGGCGCGCACCAGTTTCACGAGCGCATGGACGGCACGCTGGTCTACTGCACGTGGTTCGCGGGTGGCCTGCGCATCGTCGACATCGCCGATCCCGCTGCGCCGCAGGAAGTCGGCCACTACATTCCCGAGCCCCTGCACGGCCAACCCGGTCCGCAGACCAATGACGTCGACGTCGACAAGCGCGGCGTGATTTACCTCGTCGACCGCGGCCCCGGGTTCAATATTCTCGAGTTCAAGCGCCCGAACTGAACAAGCGTCAGCGTGTCCGTAACGGGTGGGGAAAGTCTCGCTCGATCCGCGCTTTTACAGTTTTTCTGACCGCGGGATCGAGCTTGGTCGCTGCCATGCGGCGCAGCAAAGTGGCATGATCCGTCATGCCGTAACGCGCCAGTTCGCGCGTGAACTCGCGGTCTTTTGCGCGGCCCGCCACGTACTTGGAAATCGCCAGGTCGTGGACTTCGAGGCACAAGCCTGCGGCTTCACCCGTGTTCCGGTTCTCGACGCGCACGAGACGGCGCGTCCAGCCTGCAGGCAGGGTAGCGGTTTCCGGTCCCACGCCTTGCGCGTAGTAGCCGTACGTCTGATGGAAGCGGGATCCCTCGCCGATGGCCCCGTCAACCTTGTCGGCCAATTCCGGGCGCGCAAGCGGATAAAGATCGACTTCCATGGACGCGAGCAGCGCGACGGGCGCATCCGGAAACTGGCCGAGCACCGCCTGGCTGCCGATCACCACCAATTCGCGCTCGCCTGAAATACGGCCGGCGGCGCGGATCAGGTGCTCAAGGTCGGAACGCCGCATACACGCGCTCGCGCTCGCTCGAACTCAGCACGCCGGCAAATGGTGTCGATTGCCTGAGCCGCGCCGCGCGCTCCCCCGGGTCGGTGATGAATGCGGCGATCTCAGGCCAGGGACGGCCGAGGATGGCTTTCCACTCAACAAGCGCGCGCGGCGCTTCGGCACCGTAGCGCGAGCACCATGCCGCGAGCGTGCGCCGCACCTTTCTCAATAGCGCCGGATCGCGCGCCACTTTCTGCGCGGCGAGGCAATGCATGGCAAGGCTGCGCGCTTCGAGCACGCGATGCGCCAGCGCGCCCGCGGACACCGCCGGCACGCGGGTTTCCATGCGCGTGATCGGGCGCAGCCCCGCCGCCCGCTGGCGTGCGCGGTAGCGGCGTACGCGCTCGGCGGCGGACAGCGCCCGTCCGGTGGCCGGCCGGCCGGGACGGCGTTTTTTCAGTCGTTGTTCGATCCTGGGCATGGTAATTATAGTAACACGTTACGATAATTACGGCAACCGGAGGCACAACCCGTCTCGTCGACCGCGGCCCCAGGTTCAATATTCTCGAGTTCAACCGCCCGAACCAACAGTTAAATGGCCCCCGGCAAAGCCTTGATCATGTCCCATAAGTCGGGTGCTTACCTTGGTGAGTTACTTGACCGCTATCACGCCGATAGGCGCGTAGAAGCGGAAGTAGCGGAACCACGCCTTGCCGGGGACGGAGGGAATCCAGTTCTTCTCGAATCCCGCCGGGGCTTTCGCGCTGAAGTCGAGGTCGCTATTTCCAGGTCGTCTTGCATGCCTGGCAGTACCGTAATACACTGATCACATGAAAACTTTGACCGTACGACTGCCCGAACCGCTCGTAGCCGAGATCGAGATGGAATCGCGCGGGCGCAGGTGTTCGAAGTCGGACATCGTTCGCGAGCGCTTGCAGGGCGCCGCCCGACCCACACGGCGTCAGTCCACGCCGCTTGACGCCATTGCCGATCTCATCGGCTCGGTGGACGGCTTGCCGGCCGACCTGAGCGCACGCAAGAAGCGATACTTGAAAGCCACGGGCTATGGCCGGAAACGTGCTCGTTGACGCGGGCTTTTTAGTGGCTCTGC
>ERZ1292640.3259-Hain-H43-02um-R1-3259-length-12690-cov-5_pt1 | contig 12690 bp, 11 predicted proteins | sample MGYA00564404_ERZ1292640 | MGnify/ENA primary metagenome ERZ1292640 (study PRJEB36523, sample SAMEA6512636) | groundwater metagenome | collected 2019-01-08 | study: AquaDiva: Metagenomics assemblies of 32 groundwater samples | reverse complement strand
AGCTACCATCTTCACTTACTAAGGCTCTTAAATAAGAGCAAACTTTTTTATCTATTGAAACTCTACAAGAACTCTCGAATGAGCCTTTGATAGCTTTGCGATATCAAGCGTTATTATACCTGCTTTATGGATGTGGGTTGCGTATATCTGAAGCCCTTTCATTGAGGCTCAAAGATTTATCCCGAGACTATTTTGTAATAAGAGGAAAGGGAAATAAAGAAAGAATAGTGCCGGTTCTAAAAACAATAATAGATCATATAAATGAATATTTGAAGTTATGCCCATACTCCAGAGAAGAAAATGATTTTGTTTTTATAGGAAAACAAGGAAAGCCTTTAAATGCTGGAGTCTTTCAAAGACAAATTCGTTATTTAAGAAATATTTTAAATCTTCCAGAAACCGCAACTCCGCACGCATTTAGACATAGCTTTGCTACTCATATTCTAGCGCATGGAGGGGATTTAAAATCTATCCAAGAACTTTTGGGACATCAAAACTTAACAACTACGCAGAAATATACAAAAGTTGAAAGTAATCACTTACTTAATGTGTATAATAAAGCACATCCATATACTAACAATCAGTAGGAATATAAGAAATATCTATTTATCACCCCAAATCATTATTTTTCCATTACTTCCAATAAAATATATCTTCTCATTCAAAATAAGAGGCATTCTATTCGTAGAAAAGCCGCTTTTATAATGTGATATTATTTTTCCATCTGAAGGTGAAACAAGTAAGAAATCTCCAGTATTTGAAGCAAGAACTATTTTTCCTCCTCCAATTATGGGGCCAAAATATTTCTCGTCCTTTTTTGTACTTGGAAGGTCTATCATCCAAACCAATTTACCATTCTCATTTTCAACAGCAATTAATTGGTTGTTATTATTTAAAAGGAAAATCAAATTTCCAGAAACCCAGAAAGATTTGGCATTAGGAAAATTTTGTCTCCATGAAATCTCATATGCTGCAAGATTTATCTTCATGAGCTCACTTTCTCCTGTTAATACATACAGGTTTTCTTTATCCATAACTGGAGAGACTATTGGGCCTTTCTCTAGGCTTCCATCGCCAATAATAGAGGACATCGCTAAGTTAACCTGAGTTATCTCTTCGCCATCATAACGATTTAGAACTAACAAGTCACCAGCGGTAGTTATGCTAACTAATTTATTATCATACTCAATATTAGGTTGATAGAGATGACTAGAAGTTAAAGTATAAACAGGTGCATCATAACTCCATAAAAGCTTTCCTGAAAAATTTATACAAAATAAAGTGTTATCTATAGAGTTAATATAAATCTGCTTATTTTGAATTAGTGGAATATAGCGAATTACATTTGGAGCTCTATAACGCCATTGTTCTTTTCCACTCTCGGCATTATAAGCTACAAAGTCTCGAGTGCCAGATGATACATAAACAACTCCATTATCATATGCTATGCTGCCACCAATATTATCTTTTACTTCATTTTTTGCTGGCACTATAGCAGACCATAGTCTTTTTTCTAAAGAAATATTATAAGCAGACAAAGTAGATTTAGTATAAGTATAGATAATGTCATTTATAATTATTATAGCTGAATCATTAGTAGATGGATTAAAATCGCTAGGTGAAATTTTTTGGAGCATCTGTAATTTCGGTGATAATTTTAGATTGCTAGGTATATTCGTAAACTGATTATCATCACTAATTTTCCAAGTATGCAAATTAGTGGCCTTAGGAAGATTAGCTTTTACTTTTGAAGTTTTTCTTGATAATTCATAATGTAATACATTCATGCGATCTCCTTTTAAAGGAGGTCCTTTCTTGTCTGTACAAGAGGTCAAAAAAAGTAAAACAATAATTAGTGATATTTTTTTCATAAAATTATTTTGTTTTTGGAATTGAAGCTAAAGTACTAGAAGCAATATCATAAGTGAATTTACTTGCATTTTTTGATGACATGATTTCATTAAGACTTGCCTTAGCGCTATCATAATTTTTACCCTTGATATTGTACATTGCTTTTAGCTGCAAAGCCAACAAATACCAAGGTTTATTTTCTTTACTTAAATCATTTAAACTATTATGAATTTCTGTAGAAACTTCTTCATTTTTTTCTAACTTGTTTCCTAAATATGTCGCTTTAGCTAGATCTCTAAATGCAATATCGAAATCTTTCGTATTTACTATATTCAATAGAGTTTTCTGCCCCTCTTCAAATTGATTAAGTTTAAATTGAATGGATGCTTTCATAAAATAAGCTAACGCTGCATATTGATGATGAGAAGAATTAATAACTTGATTAAAATAATCAACAGCTTCACTATCTTTATTATTTTCCATACTAATTATGGCTTTATTATATAGATCACCTAGTTTTTCTTGAAGCTTGAGATTATCGTTCTTACGCCAAACATAGCTAGCAACAGCGATAATAATTGATATGGCCACTATTATAAAAATTCTAACTAATCTGCTAATCAACAGAGCGCGCTTCTCTTCCTTTATATCTGCATCAATTTCTTCGATTAAATCTACCATTACTTATCCAATATCGGAATATTTAAAAATACTATAATACCAGCACGGTAAATTTGCAACATTATAGATTTACGCTTCAGTTTTTTAGCATCATCAATTGCTCTGGTAAAATCTTCTGTTTTATTTACAGGCTGTTGATTAACCGCATTGATGATATCTCCTCTTCTAATACCATGACGTGCAGCTACGCTCTTTTTTTCTATATTTGAAACCATCAAGCCATTTATATTAGATTTTATGCCATATTTCTGCTTGATGTCATCACTCATAGGAGAGAGATTCATACCATAAATTGTAGTTTTAATGTTATTTGCTAAATCATTAGCTGCTGCTTTAGGCTCAATCTCACTAACTATAAGGCTAATTGTTTTTATTTTACCTTTACTTAAAATCTCAACATTTACTTTTTTGCCAATAGGAGTCTCAGCAACAATTCTAGGTAATCTTCTGTTTGCTGTAATTTCTTTGCCATCAAATTTTAGAATCACATCACCCACTTGGATACCAGCTTTTTCAGCAGGACCTCCTTTTGTAACATTGCTAACTAAAGCGCCGGAATCATCAGATAGTCCTAAGCCTTCTGCCATATCTGCAGTAGATTGAATCATTACTCCAAGCCAGCCATGCTGAACTTTTCCATTAGTCATTAATTGGTGAATAATTGGCTTTGCTACAGATGATGGTACAGCAAAACCTACTCCAACACTCCCTCCAGATGGAGACGCTATCATAACATTAACTCCTATTACTTCTCCATTTAGATTAAACATAGGGCCACCTGAATTCCCTTTGTTTATAGAAGCATCAGTTTGGATATAATTATCAATAATATTTGTCGAATGAGTGTTTAGAGCTCTGGCTTTTGCTGAAATTATTCCCGAAGTAACAGTGTTTCCTAAACCAAAAGGATTGCCTATAGTTAATATAATGTCACCCACTCTGCTTACATCTGAATCTCCAAACTTAACAAAAGGTAAAGCAGCTTTAGAAGTAATCTTTATTAAAGCTAGATCTGTTCTGTTATCAGACCCAATAAGTTTTGCCTCAAGCTTTTTATCATTGCTTAGAATAACCATAATTTTTTCAGCATTTTCAACAACATGTTGGTTTGTTACTATATATCCTTCTGGAGATATAATAAACCCAGTCCCCGCTGCGTCAGGTTTATTACTTTCATTGCCATCTTCTTCTTCCATTCCTGGAATTTGTCCGAATCTCTCAAAGAATTTATATGATTCTTCTGACTGAAAACCCTCAGGCATATCCATTTTATCTCGAAAACTTGTAGGTTTTTGGACAATAGAAATATTTACTACAGCTGGTATAAGCTGCTCTACTATATCTGCATAACCATCTTTATTGGAGATATTTGCAAATGCATTATTAACGATGGTTAGCGCAACAAGAACAAAAACAGATATTTTTTTTAACATATTTTAATTACCCTCTAAATATTTAAATAACTTACTATTGGGTGATAATACCAACCTTGTATCATTTTTATTTATAGTCTTTTTATATAATTGCATTGTTTTATAAAATTCAAAAAATTCAGGGTCTTTTGAGTATGTTTCAGCAGAAATCTTAGAGGCCTCAGCGTCGCCTTTGCCTCGAGTAATGTTAGCTATATTTTGAGCTTCTGCTATGGTTATTCTTTGATCTTTCTCAGCGTTAGATTTAATTCTTTGCGCTTCTTCTGCTCCCTCAGCTCTAAATTCTCTGGCTTGCTTTTCGTAATAAGCTTGTAGCCTTTCGTTAATCGCTTGACTATTGGTTTTAGGAAGATCGGCTCTTAAAATCCGAACATCAACTATTTTAATACCGAATCTTTGCGCTTCTTTAGAAAAATCATTATATATGTCTTTCATTATCTGAGTACGTTCTTCAGATAATAAAGCGAGCAAAGGATACATACCAACAACCTGACGCATTGATGATTCTAAAATTGCATTTAATTTTGATCTTGCGCCGTATTCATTCTGAACTGCTTTATAAAATTCTAAAGGATCGTCAATTTTATATTTGGCAAAAGCACTAACTATCAATCGTTTTTGGTCTGAAGCTACTACTTCTTTTTCTTCAGCAATAAAATTCAATAGTCTGAGATCAAAAAAATCTACTGACTGAATAAATGGAATCTTAAAAGAAAGCCCAGGTTCTTTAACAACTTTAACAACTTCTCCAAATTGGAAAACCAACGCTTGTTGACGTTGCTGGACAATAAAAAACGAATTTGCTATAAGAAAAAGGCCTAAAACAAAAGCTATTATTATAATTGCAAAATTATGTCTCATGTTATTTCTCCTTACCTAATTGATTTAGTGGAAGATAAGGTACAACCCCACTATCTTTCTTACTATCAATAATAATTTTATCCATGCCTTGCAGGATAGCTTCCATTGTTTCTAAATAAATTCTTTTCTTGGTAATATCTTTGGCAATTTTATACTCACTATATACAAGATCAAATCTTCCTGCATCCCCCTTTGCTTTTTCTACCACCTCTCTTTTATAAGCTTCACTTTCAGAGGTAATTTGAGCTGCGTCACCTCGAGCTTTTGGTATTATTTCATTGTGAAAAGCTAAAGCTCTATTTATCTCTCTTTCTTTATCCGTTCTTGCTGTTTGAACATCACGGAATGCATCAATAACTTCCGCAGGTGGGTCCGCTCTAAGCAATTTCAAAGTGGTAATTTCTACTCCTGAATTATAAGAGTCTAAAATTCTTTGAAGCAAGGTTTTTGCCTCCATCTCAATGCTAGATCTTCCTTCGGCTATTGCATTATCGATTGTAGTATTGCTAACCACTTCTCTCATCGCACTCTCAGCTACGCTTCTAACAGTTTCACGAGTATTATAAATATTAAAAACGAAATCTTTTAAATTTGAAATTTTCCATTGAACAATGAAATTTATATCAACAATGTTTTCATCGCCAGTTAGCATTAAGCTTTCTTGCATCACATTATTGGAAGGATTAAAATCTGCACTACTTAAATCTTTTTTTGCACTTCTGAATCCTATTTCTTCTTTACGTAAAGTTGCAACTTTTTCTTTTATAATACTTTCAATAGGTGAGGGTAAATGGTAATTAAGACCTGTATTAGCAGTGCGCTCATATTTACCAAACCTAATGACTAAAGCTTGCTCTCCTTCGTCTACTACATAAAACCCCGTAGACAGCCAAAGCAATAAGAGCGCAGTTCCTATTATTCCAAAAAACTTCTTATTTATTCCTGGCTCATCGTTTTTTTTAAACTTTTTATATGCATCATTAAATGAATTATGACTACGTTTAAATATTTCATCTAAATGCATATGGCTACCAGCTTCTTTTGAATTTTTCTGAGAATCATCATCCCAAGGTGACTTGTCACGATTATTTTCATTGCCCCATTTCATAAGATTACCTATATTATACAAATTAATAACAATATATATAGTACATTAAAATTAAGTTTGCAATAATGACTAAAGAAACTCTTGAGCTAAAAGAAATAAAAAAATATCTAGAATCAATGGATATTGGTAATTTGCTTTCCAATATTATCTTGGAAGATAAGATACTTAATATAATTATTGATCAGCCCAACGGAGTAAATATTGATCAGGAAAAAATCACTAAAGAAATAAAGCATATTGTTTCTAAGAATTACAAAGAAATAAAAGATACTCGCGTTATTTTTAGTGGTGATAAAGAGATTAAACCAATTAGCAATAAGAGAAAAATACCTAATGTTAAAAAAATCATTTTGTTTGCAGCCGCAAAAGGTGGTGTTGGAAAGTCAACTACAGCAGCTAATGCAGCAATTGCTCTTGCAAAATTAGGATATAAAATAGGCTTAGTTGACGCCGATATATATGGACCAACTATACCAAGGCTATTAGGAATTCAACAGAAGCCAGATATTTCTGATGGTAAAATGTTACCAATAAAGAAACATGGGATTTATTCCATATCTATTGGATATATAGTAGATGAAGCTCAGGCGGCAATTTGGCGCGGTCCTATGATAAGCAAAACATTATATCAATTACTTATAGGAGTAAACTGGCCTGAGCTTGACTATCTAATTATCGATATGCCTCCAGGAACTGGAGATATATATTTAAGTTTAGCTGAAAATTTTATTATAGATGGAGCAATTTTAGTTACTACTCCTCAAAATATTGCTTCTAGTATGTTAAAAAAATCAATAAGTTTCTTCAATAAAACTAATATCAAGATATTAGGTGTAATAGAAAATATGAGCTATTTCGTGGATGAGCAGGGGCAAAAACATTTTATTTTTGGCAAAAGCAATGCCGAAGATATAACAAAAAAATTAGAAATAAAATTACTAGAAACGATTCCTCTTATGCAAAAGATAAGTAGTTTTAGCGATCAGGGATTAAGTCTTGTGAATGAAAAAGAATTTTATATTTACGAAAATATTGCTAAGATTATTCTTCAATAACTTTATATTTTCTAAATAACATAAAACAAGCTGCAATACTTATGGCTAAAGTAATACATATTGTTGTGCCAATTACAAGGAAGCTACCATCATAAAAATAGCTTGCTATCCCAATTGATATAGCTGAAAGTATTAATCGTCCTGATGCAAGTAACGCTCCTATTCTTCCCTTAGCATTCTCTACTGATTCTATTGCTAAAGGCCATAAAATGTTAATTGGATAAACCATGCCTACAGCCTGAAATAACATTGCTAGAGTTATGAGTAATGGGTCTTTTACATTAAATACAACTAATAAGAAAATTAGAGAGAAGAAAATCAAAACTATAAAACTTGCTGTTAGGAAGCAGTTATATATGCCATAACGTTTTAAGAAGTGGTTGCTGCTTAAGCTTCCCAAAGAAAATGTTGCAGCAATGGCTCCTTGATATAATCCAAACTCTTCTAAACTAACTCCTAAATCTTTCATGTAAAGAATTGGCGACATTCCGATGAATACCCAGTATGACTGCATTGCAAAGCATAGTAAAATTAAGTAAAGAACCGCTTTTTCAGATTTAAATACAGGAATATATTCTTTTAAGGAAATGCTTATATGACCTTGATATTGTGAAGATTGGCTTTTAGGTACATATAAAAATATAAGAATTAGAGAGACAATACCCATTATGAGTAATACCACAAAATTTCCGCGCCAGTTAAAGAATAAATTTACATAACTACCTACAACCGGAGCAAAGGCCATTGCAATTGTTACAGATGCATTAACCATCCCCATTAAATGCTGCATTCTATTTGTTGAATAAAAATCAGAGACTAACGCGCAAGTTAGAACGGAAGGTCCAGAAATTCCAATGCCTTGTAGAATTCTTCCTAAAATTAGAACAGTAAAGCTATTTGCAAAAACACATGCTACACTACCAATTATAAAAATAATCACTCCACCAATAATAACTGGTCTACGGCCAAATTTATCACCTAAAGTTCCAGCAAAAAAAGCTGATATGCAATGAGCTATAAGATTAACCGTTAAAGTAAGTCCAACCATAAAAGAAGATAGATCAAAGATTTTTTGCAACTCAGGAAAACTAGGTACAAATAAATCAACTTCTGCGCCAGTTAAGATCATTAGAAAAATGGTTGTAAATAAAAACATGTTTTTAGGTTAAGTATGCCAATACCTGTAAATATAATCATATTCTAAATAAAAAACCATCTATCTTATTTGCAAATATAAAAAAAACTAATATCTTACTTATTAGTGTAAATTATAACTATTTAAATATCATGATATGGAGCGCTAAAGAAGCTGCAATAGCTACAGATGGTAAAATTTTTTCTAACTGGAGAGGTGGAAAAATTGTATTTGATAGTCGTCTGATTGAAAAAGATGATATTTTTATTGCTCTGCCTGGAGCAAAAATTGATAGTCATGAATTTGTTGCAGATGCATTAAGACAAGGCGCTGCAGCTGCCATTGTTTCAAAAATTCCTGATAATCTTGAAAATAAAGACAAGCTTTTATTAGTAAATAATTGTTTGCAAGCTTTAAACTCTATGGCTTTATATAAAAGAAATAGGTCTCAAGCTAAATTCATTGCTGTTACTGGAAGTGTTGGTAAGACTAGCACTAAAGAGCAGTTGAAATTAGCTTTTGAAGCGCATGGTAAAACATTTGTAAGCAGAGGTAATTATAATAATTTCTTAGGCGTTCCAATAAATTTGGCCTCGATGCCAGATGATACGGAATTTGCTATTTTTGAAATAGGCATGGATCATGCTGGGGAAATAGAGCCTTTAAGCAAAATGGTTAAACCCTATGTAGCAATTATTACTGCGATAGATAACATCCATATAGCTAATTTTAACTCGTTAGAAGCCTTAGCTAAAGCCAAAGCTGAAATTTTTTCTGGTTTAGACAAACAAGGGATAGTAATAATAAACTCTCTCAGCAATTGCTATGATTTTTTATGTAATAGTGCTAGTAAATATAAGAAATTACTGAGAGCAGGAATAGATAGTGAAGTTTTAAGCTATGAAGTAAAAAATAATCAAACTTTTGTTAATTTGAGAATATTAGATAGGAAAATTCCTTTAAGTTTTAAATTCATTATCGGACAGCATCAAGTGCAAAATATGTTAATAACTCTTTCTTGCGTTGAAAGTTTAGGATTGGATTTATATAAATCAGCTAAAGCATTGGAGGCATTTGAGTTGCCAAGAGGAAGAGGGTTAGTTTTAGAAATAAAGATTGCAGGAAAGAAAATTACCTTAATTGATGAAAGCTATAATGCAGGCCCCGTTTCGATGAAGGCCGCTTTGAGAAATATGGCTAATTATAATGGTAGAAAACTGGCTATACTTGGTGGCATGGTGGACTTGGGAGAGAAAAGCAGAGAGTTACATATAGCTTTAAAAGATGATGTAGCTTTAATAGATAAAGTAATTTGCTATGGAGCTCAGATGGAAGATTTATTTAATGAATTGCCTGAAGAAAAACGCTTAGGCATTTATTATGATCATAAAAGCTTGGCTAAAGGAGTATCAGATAAGCTTCTTGAAAATGATATTTTACTTATAAAAGGGTCATTCTATCTTACAAGACTTTTTGAATTCACTAGATATCTTATAGAAGATAAACTTGAAGAAATAAAATAAGGGACTATTTATGTTTTATCATATTTTTTATCAATTTGCTGAGCATTTCCAAATTTTTAATTTGTTACGCTATATAACTTTTAGAAGCGCGGGTGCGATTTTAACATCTCTTTTGATAACTTTTTTACTTATGCCGCAACTCATTAAATTCTTAAGAAAGAAATTTAATAAAGGACAGCCTATTAGAAATGATGGCCCAGAGCAGCATTTATCAAAGCAAGGTACACCTACTATGGGTGGAATAGTTATTATTTTTTCTGTGGTGACCACATGTCTTTTATGGGGAAATTTAAAAAATAGCTACTTATGGGTGGCAATATTTGTAACCCTTGCATGTGCTGGGTTAGGATTTATAGATGATTATCTAAAAGTTTCAAAATATAATACCAAAGGCGTTCCAGGAAAGGTTAAATTAGTCTGTCAGTTTTTAATTGCTATAATTGCTGGATTATGGATTCAAGATATCGCGCCAATCGAATATAGTTCTCATATTGCGATACCTTTTGTCAAAAATTTCATGCTTAATTTAAGCTATTTATATATCCCTTTTGTGATCATAGTGTTAACAGGCTCTTCAAATGCTGTAAATCTAACAGATGGTCTAGACGGATTGGCCATTATGCCAATAGTCATCGCAGCTAGCTGCTTTGCCCTTATAGCTTATATTGCAGGAAGCTCAAAATTTGCAGCTTATTTACAGATTCAATATGTAGAAAATAGTGCAGAACTCGCTGTATTTTGTTGCGCTCTAATTGGATCTGGTCTTGGATTTTTGTGGTATAATGCGCAGCCAGCTGAAATAATGATGGGAGATGTTGGGAGCCTTGCTTGTGGCGGCGCCATTGGAATTGTTAGCGTAATTGTTAAACATGAAATCACTCTTGCTATCATTGGTGGATTATTTGTAATTGAAGCAATATCCGTAATAATTCAGGTTTATTATTATCGTTTTACAGGCGGGAAAAGATTCTTTAAGATGGCCCCAATTCACCATCACTTTGAAAAGTCTGGATGGAGTGAATCAAAGATAGTAGCTAGATTTTGGATTATAGCAGTTATATTCGCAATAATTGGTTTAGCAACCCTTAAAATTAGATAAATATAGCTTGAAGCAAGATATAGAATCAGCTAAGCTACATTCATAAATTCCAAAAAAGGTAAAGATAAAATGTTTTCAAGATTTGTAGGTATGTTTTCTTCAGATATGGCAATTGACCTTGGAACTGCTAATACTTTGGTTTATGTGAAGCATAAAGGGATAGTGTTGAATGAACCTTCTGTAGTTGCTTTAATTAAAGAAAATGGTCATTTCAGGCCATATGCTTTTGGTCATGAAGCAAAAATGATGCTTGGGAGAACTCCTGCAGAAATCGAAGCAAAACGCCCTTTAAAAGATGGTGTAATTGCAGATTTTAAGAGCGCAGAAGAAATGATAAAATATTTCATTCGCACCGTTCATAAACGTAGGAGTTTTACAGGTCCGTTAATTATAGTTTGTGTTCCTTCTGGATCAACTCCTGTAGAAAGAAGGGCTATTCAAGAAGCTGCTGAAAGCGCTGGGGCACGGGATGTTTTTTTAATTGAAGAGCCTATGGCGGCTGCAATTGGCGCTGGACTCCCTGTAACTGAGCCGACTGGCTCAATGGTTGTAGATATAGGTGGTGGAACTACTGAAGTTGCTGTTTTATCTTTAGGTGGTATTGTCTATTCTAGGTCTGTAAGAGTTGGTGGAGATAAAATGGATGAGGCGATTATTTCTTATGTTCGTCGTTATCATAATTTGCTTATTGGTGAATCAACCGCTGAAAAAATTAAGAAGGAAATAGGTTCTGCTTGCCCTCCTGCTGATAAGCAAGGTAAAGTTATGGCCATTAAGGGAAGGGATTTAGTTAATGGTGTGCCAAAAGAAATTACTCTTACTGAATATCAAGTTGCTGAAAGTTTAATAGAGCCAGTAAGTCAAATTATTGAAGCAATTAAGGTTGCACTAGAATGTACTCCTCCTGAACTTTCTTCTGATATTGTTGACAAAGGAATTGTTATGACAGGCGGAGGATCTTTATTACATAATCTTGATTATATGATTAGGGAGGCAACAAAATTACCAGTTTTTGTTGCGGAAGAACCATTGACATGCGTCGCAAGAGGAACTGGAAAAGTTCTAGAGGAACGCGAGAAACTAAGGCATGTTCTCTTCAAACAAGACTGATCATAGAAAAATAAAATCTTATAGAAAACAAAATAGGACCCTCTTAAGAGTTGAGTCCTATTTTTTTTATTATACCAAAACCCATTTTTAGTGATGCAAATGAATTTTACGAATCTCGGCTGTGCTCACGTAGTAATCTACGCTGCGCATCCTCGTTCTTAAATCCACGTGCCTGATTAAAAATGGGAAATGGTATTACTCCCTCCTGAAACTCGCTTATACATCGCTCTCTTTAAGAATATTAAAATAAATTAACTTTTCTTAAACTTTTTTCTTGAATAGTATTTCGTTATAGTTTACATATTATGATTATTGAAATTATTAATAATGATTAACGATTTAGAAGGAAAAGAATTATGAAATCAAGCTATGGCAGAGAAATAAAGCAAAATAAAAGATATCTAAAAGAAGATGAAGAACCAAAATTAGTGAAAAGAGTTAAAATTCAAAAAGAAGAAGTTTCTGAAGAACTTGTAAATGAACATTCTAATAGCTTTGATTCTACAACTGATGAAAGCAGCTTAACTAGTAGTTCAAGTAATAACTCTAATAATAATGAGCAATCATATGATTTTCCTGAAGAAGATTATGAAGATGATTTTGATTTCTTAAGTGAAGAAGATAATAATAATTCAAGTAATAATTCTAACGATTATCCTGCTCATTTAACTTTTACACCAATAAAGAAATTCGGTATAAATGAAGATTTATTAAAAACCCACCAAGATTATTATAATTTAAATAATAATAATAACGAACAATATTACAACACATGGGATAGAATGGTGTTTGAAGATGAAGATTCCACTTCGTCCTCATCTTCAAGTAGCAGTT
>ERZ1292640.3258-Hain-H43-02um-R1-3258-length-12692-cov-9_pt1 | contig 12692 bp, 16 predicted proteins | sample MGYA00564404_ERZ1292640 | MGnify/ENA primary metagenome ERZ1292640 (study PRJEB36523, sample SAMEA6512636) | groundwater metagenome | collected 2019-01-08 | study: AquaDiva: Metagenomics assemblies of 32 groundwater samples | reverse complement strand
ACCCGGTACAGCGCCAGCGCCCAGAAGTGCGGCGGCGTCCAGAGGAAGATGATCAGGAAAAGGATCAGGGCTTCGGGGCTGACCGCGCCGGTCATCGCAGCCCAGCCGAGCACCGGTGGCATCGCACCCGATGCGCCGCCGATCACGATGTTCTGCGGCGTCAGTGGCTTGAGGATCACGGTGTAGACCACCGCGTAGCCGACGAAGGTCGCAAAGGTCAGCCACATCGTCAGCGGGTTGACCCAGACATACAGAATCACCGAGCCGATGGCACACAGCACGCTTGAAAAAGCCAGGGTCAGCGGGTTGCTGATCTGTCCCTGCGCGGTGGCGCGCCAGGCCGTGCGTTTCATCTTCGAGTCGATCTGCTGCTCGACCAGGCAATTGAAGGCCGCCGCGGCACCAGCCACCAGCCAGATGCCGGCACTGGCCACCAGCGCCAGCCTCACATCGGCCCAGCTGGGCACGCCGGGGACGGCCAGCACCATGCCGATCAGCGCGCAAAACACAATCAGCTGCACCACGCGCGGCTTGGTCAGCGCGTAAAACTGCGCAAACTTGGAGGGCACAAAAGGGGCGACCGCCACGGAGGCGGAGGAGTCGGCGGGATTCATAGGCTGGAAGCCCTCAATTTTGACGCACTTGCCAACTCAGGGGTGCGATAGCTCGAAAAAATGGCGCCCGTCAGCACCACCACCAGGGCGGCCGCACCGCCCGTGTGGGACACCGCCGCCACCAGCGGCCAGCCCAGCACGACGTTGCTCAGGCCGGTGGCGAACTGCCATAGCGCCAGGGCGGCTATCCAGAGGGCATAAGAGCGCATGGCAGGAAAATGCCGCAGGCGGCTGGCCAGCCACAGCAGGGCCGCAAAAACAACATAGGCCGTCAGCCGGTGTACGTAGTGAATGGCCGTGAGCGCCTGGAAGCTGATGTTGTCACCGTCAAGCCCCGCACCCAGCGCGCGCCACAGCGTGAAGCCTTCCCGGAAGTCCATCTGCGGCCAGAAGCTGCCTTGGCAGACGGGAAAGTCGGTGCAAGCCAGCACCGCGTAGTTGGTACTGACCCACCCGCCTAGCGCGATCTGGAGCCACAACAGGGCAAAGGTCACCGCCAGCAACAGCCACGTGGTCGCAGGCAGGGGCGCCGGCAGGGCCTCGCCCTGAGCCTGCGCATAACGCACGGCCTGGGCGCGCAGCAGAGCCAGCAGGACCAGCCCGCCCAGGAGGTGCAGGGTGACGATCAGCGGGAACAGTTTCATGGTGACAGTCAGTGCGCCAAAAGCGCCCTGCACGCAAACCCACACCAGCGTCGCCATCGGCCACCAGGGAGACAGGATGGTCCCGGTGCCCCGCCCCTTTCGGCGGCTCAGCCAGGTGGCGACGGCGAGCGTCAGGATCAGCACCCCGACCCCGGTGGCGAGGTAGCGGTGAATCATTTCAATCCAGGCCTTGCCATGCGTGACCGGCCCGCTGGGCATGGCCGCCTGCGCGGCGCTGATCGGCTGCTGCGCACCGACCGGGCTGGCGTGGCCGTAACAGCCCGGCCAGTCGGGGCAGCCCAGACCGGAGTCGGTCAGGCGTGTGAAGGCACCAAACAGCACCAGGTCAAAGGTCAGAAACAGCGTCACCAGCGTGAGCACCCGCAGGCGCCGCGCCATCGGCTGGTTCTTGTTGCGCAGCCAGACCCAGGCCAGCGGGCCCAACGCCAGCACCAGGCCCATGCCCATGAGCCGCAGCGCCGGGCTGAGGTTGTAGAGGTCTTGCGTGTCCATGTTTAACAGGAGCGGGTTATTGCGGGTTTTCAGGCCAGTAGGGGCCGCGGGTCCGGCTACGCCGGCCCGCAGGCGCAGCGGCCCCCTCGGGGGGCAGCGACGTACACGAAGTGACGAGCGTGGGGGTCATGATCTGCCTTCCTTGTCCCAGGAGGCGGATGCGCGCATCAGGCGTTCGAGGTCGCGCTTGGCTTTGGCGGCGCCGGCGGCATCCATGTTCGCCGGAAAACGCATCATCCAGTTGCCCAGCGGGTCCACCACATACAGGTGGTCCTGCAAACGCTGCCCGGGCGCGGCCTGCAGCCACTGGTCCAGGCCGGATACACGCAGCACGGTGGAACCCAGCAGCGCCGTTGTCAGCTTGTCCGGAATGGGCGCGTCATCGCTGACCAGCCAGACGCGGTCCAGTCGGTCCTTTTCCCGGCCCAGGGACTCGCGCAGCTGGCGCTGGAAATACAGATGCTGCTCGCAGGTCATGTCGCAGGCGCCGCCGGCCACGCTGAGCAGCAGCCACTGTCCCTTGAGCGCCGGCAGCTCGATGCGGCTGCCGTCGGGTGCCACCGCAGCCAGGGCCGGCAAGGGACGCTGCGGGTCGATCAGCTCGCCATAGTTGCGCCGGCCTTCCGGACGGATCACGTAATAGGTGAAGTAGGACGCAATCACCGGCGCGGCACAGACCAGCAGGACAGCCAGCATCTTCCAGCGCCCTGCCTGGGTATCGGGCGCGCGTGCGGCGGTGACCGCGTCGAGCTGCGGCATGGCATGAACAGTCAGACCCAGGGGCTGGTCCTGAGCGCCCGGCGCGGCGGGGCCTGTGGGGGACGGGGAAAGATCGGGCTGTGGATGTTGCACTTTGAAAATCGCCGTTCAGGGTTGGGGACGCGGTAAATGCCGCTTTTTGCGGCGTGGGGAAATCAGCTGGAACCAGACATACAGGCCCACGACCAGGGCGCAGAGGCCAAACCACTGGAAGGCATACCCATAATGCTTGTCCACGCCCACGGTGGGAGCCGGCCAGTCGCGCAGCAGGCCCTCACTGGCGGCACCGGTCTGCAGCAACGAGACGGCCATCAGGGGTTGGCCGATTTCCGCGCCAAAGGCAGCGACGTCGAGATTTTGCCGGATGCGCCCGCCTGGCTCGCCAGCGAACTCATATAGCTTGGACGGCGGCGGGGCCATGCGGCCGGGCACGCTGACCAGTCCGGACGGCGTTGGTACAGCAGGCAGGCGGGTGCGGTCGTTGAAGTCGCGCGGCACCCAGCCACGCTGCACCAGGATCCACGGCCGCCCGCCTTCCAGCGCCAGCGGCGTCACCACCCAGAAACCGGACTTGCCGCCCATCGGACGGTTGTCCAGGTACACTGTGTGCGCCTCCTGCCAGACACCCTGCAGCAGCGCCTGACGGTGCAACACCGTTGCCATGTCCTGCGTCGCCAGCAATCCCCGGTTATCCAGGGCGGGGAGCCTGTTCTGGGCATCGATCGCAGCCTGCAGCGCGATCTTGTCGGCAGCGCGGCGCCATTGCCACTGGCCCAGCGAGAAGGTCAGGCCCGCCATCAGCAGGGCAGCCAGGGTCACCACCCAAAAGCGGACGCTGGGCAGGGGTGAGCTCATGCGCGGATAATCCGGCTCATGAATTACCTCGTCGCCATTGCATTTCTGGCCATTCTCGCCAGCCTCGGATCCGCACTGTTTTTCATGCTGAAGGGCGGCAGCGGCAGCAAAGCCAAAAGCGGCAACATGGCACGCGCACTGGCCTTTCGTGTCGGCTTTTCAATTGTGCTGTTTGTCTGCATCCTGATCGCCTGGAAAATGGGCTACATCCAGCCCACCGGCATTGCGGCGGGCAAATAAAAAAGACCGCAACAGCGGCCTCCACTCACAATTCGGCGTAGCGAGAGCTTGTCAGCCGAGGCGCGGGTGGCCGGAAACCGGAGTGGACTTCAGGTCCATGAGGATTTCCGGACGGGCCCCGCAACGACGGATCACAAGCTCGCAGTAGCCGTCAGAGCCAGTAGACGAGGATGTACAGGCCCAGCCAGACCACGTCCACAAAGTGCCAGTACCAGGCCGCACCTTCGAACCCGAAGTGGCGGTCCGCCGTGAAATGCCCTTTTTGCAGGCGAAGCGTGATGAACAGCAGCATCAGCATGCCGACAAACACGTGAAAGCCGTGAAAACCTGTCAACATGAAAAAGGTTGATCCGTACACGCCAGACGAGAGTTTCAGGTTCAGGTCGGAGTACGCATGAAAGTACTCGTAGCCCTGAACACACAGGAAGATGATGCCGAGCAGCACGGTCATCCACATGAACGCAATCGTCTTGCCGCGGTGGTTTTCACGCAGCGCATGGTGAGCGATGGTCAGCGTGACGCCGGAGCTCAGCAGCAGGGCCGTGTTGATGGTGGGCAGCCAGAAAGGGCCCATGGTTGTGAAGGGCTCAATGATGTCGGCCGGTGAACCGGTCACGCCGGCAGCCATGCTGGGCCAGACCGCCTTGAAATCGGGCCAGAGCAAGGCATTTTCCAGGCTGCCCAGCGCAGGCACCGAGTGCACGCGTGCCCACCACAGGGCCGTGAAGAAAGCCCCGAAGAACATCACTTCCGAGAAAATGAACCAGCTCATGCTCCAGCGGTAGGACAGGTCGATCTTGTGGCCGTAGAGCCCGCCCTCGCTTTCGCTGACTGCGGCACGAAACCAGAAAAACAGCACGCCCAGCCACCAGGCCAGGCCAAACGCGAGCGAGTACGCACCCCAGCCCGAGCCGTTGATCCACTGCCCCGCGCCTAAAAAGAGGAAAAACAGGCCGATGGCCGCCATCACCGGGTAAGCCGAAGGCGCCGGGACGAAGTAATACGGGGTTCCTGCATGTGCTGCTGAAGACATTTCCAACTCCTGTTTCGCTAAATTCTCAAATTCAATAATCAAGGCCTGGTGGGCGCCCTGCGGTCTATTTGCCCACCACCCAGGTGGCCAGAAGAATCAGGCCACCGACAAAAACAAGCACTCCGACCAGGCCCACCACAACGATGTGGACCGGATTGAGCTGCTGCACATCCTTCTCGTAGTCACCCCGGGTGCGCAGGCCGACAAACGACCAGCTCACCGCCTTGATGGTGCGCCAGATGGAGCCTTTGCGCTGCGTGACCGGCGTGGTCATACGCCGGACTCACGCGCGGGTCGCACCAGATCCACGGCGGCAACAGGCCCGGCTGCCGGCGCGGCCGGGGTTTTTCCGCCGACTTCAAAAAATGTGTACGACAGCGTGATGGTGGTCACGTCTTTGGATAACTTGGGGTCGATCACAAACACCACCGGCCACTGCTTTTTCTCGCCCGGCGCCAGCGTGTACTGACTGAAGCAGAAACATTCGAGCTTGTTGAAGTGCGCGCCGGCCTGCACGGGTGCGTAGCTCGGAATGGCCTGTGCCGACATCGTGCGGTTCTGCACATTCTGGAACTCGTACATCACCGTCATCAATTCGCCCGGATGCACCTGCAGCGAACGCTGCGCCGGCTTGAACATCCAGGGACCGCGTGCATTCGCGTCAAACTCGACCGTGATGCTGCGGCTGGTATCGACCTGCGTGTTGGCTGACAACTTTGGCGTCGCGCCAGGAATCTGCCGGTCGCCCAGCGCCAGGATGTTGATGCCGGTCATCTCGCAGATGGCCTTGTAAATCGGCACCAGCGCATAACCGAAGGCAAACATGCCCAGCACAATCACGCCCAGCTTGCCCACCATCCGGAAATTTTCGCGCTTCAGGCCCATGCGTCAGCCTTTGCCGAAAAAGACCAGCTTGGCCATGAAGCCCAGGAAAAACACCACCGCGATCGAGGCGAAGATCAGCCCCAGCCGCAGGTTGTTCTTTTTCTGTTCAGGTGTCATGGCGCGGGTTTTCTTCGAACGGATCAGTAGCCGATCACCTTGGTCGCGGTGGCGTCCAAGCGGGGCGGTGTCTCAAAGGTGTGGAAGGGTGCAGGCGATGCCACTTCCCACTCGAGGCCTTCAGCGCCGGCGCCGTCCGGGTCGTTCCATGGACGCTGGGGTGCTTTTTCACCCTTGCCGCGCATGGTGGGCAGGACCACGAAGAAGAAGAAATAAACCTGTGCAAAGCCGAAGAAGAAGGCGCCTACGCTGGCAATCGCGTTGAAGTCTGCAAACTGCATCGGGTAATCAGCGTAACGGCGCGGCATGCCGGCCAGACCCAGGAAGTGCATCGGGAAGAAGGTCACGTTGAAGGAAATCAGCGACCACCAGAAGTGGATCTTGCCGCGCTTTTCGTTGTACATCACGCCGGTCCACTTGGGCGACCAGTAGTAGTAGCCGGCAAACAGCGCATACAGCGAGCCGGCCACGAGAACGTAGTGGAAGTGGGCCACCACGTAGTAGGTGTCCTGCACCTGGATGTCAATCGGCGCGACCGCCAGGATCAGGCCGGTGAAGCCGCCCATGGTGAACACGAAGATGAAGCCGACGGCAAACAGCATCGGTGTCTCGAAGGTCATGGAGCCCTTCCACATCGTCGCGATCCAGTTGAAGATCTTCACGCCGGTCGGCACGGCAATCAGCATGGTCGAGTACATGAAGAAGAGCTGGCCGGTCACCGGCATGCCGGTGGTGAACATGTGGTGCGCCCACACGACAAAGCTCAGGATCGCGATGGAACCGGTGGCATACACCATGGAGGCGTAGCCAAACAGGCGCTTGCGGGCAAACGCCGGAATGATCTGGCTGATGATGCCGAAGGCCGGCAGGATCATGATGTAGACCTCGGGGTGGCCGAAGAACCAGAAGATGTGCTGGAACATCACCGGATCGCCGCCGCCGGCGGGGTTGAAGAAGCTGGTGCCGAAATGGCGGTCGGTCAGCGTCATGGTGATGGCGCCGGCGAGCACAGGCATCACGGCGATCAGCAGGTAGGCAGTGATCAGCCAGGTCCAGCAGAACATCGGCATCTTCATCAGCGTCATGCCGGGTGCGCGCATGTTCAGGATGGTCACGATGATGTTGATCGAGCCCATGATGGACGAAGCGCCCAGGATGTGCAGCGCAAAAATGCCGGCGTCCATGGACGGGCCCATTTGCAGCGACAGCGGCGCATACAGCGTCCAGCCACCGGCCGGAGCGCCACCGGGCATGAAGAAGGAGCCCACGATCATCAGGCCGGCAGGAATCAGCAGCCAGAAGCTGAAGTTGTTCATGCGGGCAAACGCCATGTCGGCCGCGCCGATCTGCAGCGGAATCATCCAGTTCGCAAAACCGACAAAGGCCGGCATGATGGCGCCGAACACCATGATCAGGCCATGCATGGTCGTCAGCTGGTTGAACAGCTCGGGGTTGACCAGTTGCAGGCCGGGCTGGAACAGTTCGGCCCGGATGCCCAGAGCCAGCACGCCACCGAACATCAGCATCGTGAAGCTGAACAGCAGGTAGAGCGTTCCGATGTCCTTGTGGTTGGTCGCGAATACCCAGCGACGCCAGCCCGTCGGGGCATGGTCGTGGTCGTCATGCGCGTGATCGTGATGGTCTAGAACTGCACTCATCTTGGCTTCCTTTGGTGGCTTGTGCCTGTAGCTTTGTCTTTGCGGCGGACCGGGTGTTGCGCCAGCCGCTTGTGAATCTGCGGAGGTGAATCGGCTTATTTGCGGGCGGCCAGCACTTCAGCGGGCTGCACGATCTCTCCGGTCTGGTTCGACCAGTTGTTCTTGGTATAGGTGGCCACTGCGGCCAGATCGGTATCGCTCAGCGCCTTCCACGAAGGCATCGCACCGCCGACGGCTCCGTTGAGCAGAACCTGGATCTGTTTTCCATGGTCTTTGTCGAGCACGATGGCCGAACCATCCAGCGGCTTGATCGGGCCGGCGCCCTTGCCGTTGGCCTGATGGCAGGCCGCACAATTGGCCGCATAGACTTTTTCGCCGCGGGCCTTGAGTTCAGGCAGCGCCCACACCTTGGCAGGATCATCGGCCTTGGCAGCGGCTTCCTTGAGCTTGACGCCAGCCCACTTGCTGTAGTCCTCGGCTGAGAGGACTTTCACGTGGATGGGCATGTAGGCGTGCTCCTTGCCGCACAGCTCGGCGCACTGACCGTAATAGTCGCCGACTTTTTCAGCGCGGAACCAGGTGTCGCGGACAAAGCCCGGAATGGCGTCCTGCTTGATGCCGAAGGCCGGCACCATGAACGCATGGATCACGTCGTTGGCAGTGGTGATGATGCGGATTTTCCGGTCGACAGGTACCACGAGCGGGTTGTCCACCTTGAGCAGGTAGTCGTCGGGAGCTTCACCTTTTTTCGGGCCGCCGTTGCTGGACATCTCGCGCTGCGTGCTGTCCAGCGCCGAGACAAAACCGATGCCTTCGCCTTCGCCCTTGATGTAGTCGTAACCCCATTTCCACTGCATGCCGGTGGCCTTGATGGTCAGGTCGGCGCCCGTCGTGTCCTTGGAGGCGACCAGCACCTTGGTGGCTGGCAGGGCCATCAGGATCACGATGACGAAGGGAACAATGGTCCAGATGATCTCGACCGTGGCGGACTCGTGGAAATTGGCCGATTTGTGGCCGACGGACTTGCGGTGCTTCCAGATGGAATAGAACATCACGCCGAACACGGCCAGGAAAATGACCAGGCAGATGATCATCATGAACCAGTGCAGCCAGTGCTGCTCTTGCGCGATCCTGGTCACGGCCGGGTGCAGGTTGAGCTGGTTGACCGCCGGGCCGCCGGGAAGGTCGTTGACGGCGTAGGCCGCTGTGCTCAGCCAGATGGCCGACAGGGCCGTGACAGCAGCCAGCTTGCGGCCAGCGTGCAGGATCAGGGACTTCAAAACTTCGACTGCGTGCTTCATGCCTGACCCTGTTGTTGTGCGTACGTTCATCGTGATCACTTTTAATGCCTCAATTACCGACTGATTATAAAGACAGCCCTGACACCATCCGGACAGCCCCGGCCTGACACACTGTCGTCAGGGCCAACTCAACACCCACGCAATGCGTGACGGATCTCCCGGGCCAATGCCGGCCGCAGTTCAGGACGCAAATGCCGCCCCACCCTGACCGAACGGCCCCGACCCGATACCTCGATCAGCGAGCCATCTCCGTTTTTGGGCTCGACACGAACCCATTCGCGGTTGAACTCTGCCCGTTCGAAACGCCCCGCATTCTCAAGCTCCACCACCAGCTGACCGCCCTGCAGGACGATACGTTCACCGTCGGTCGCATGGCGGGCATACACCCGGAACGCCGCGCCCACCGCCACCAGCTCCAGCCACGCGAAAGGCATCACCATCGTGGCACCCTGCGACCAGAAGAATCCGGCAATGCCCAGAGAAACCACACACAGCGAAACATACAGTCCCAGCAGCTGCGCCGGCGTCACGGAGCAGTTCCGTTTGAGCAGCCACTGGACTGCCTGCTGCCCCTGACCGCTCTGGCCGGGTGCTCTGGCAAATCGAAACGATGGGGTGGTGTGCAACACGAAACAACTTTGACGCTGATCAAACACTTTCGGCTGCCAGCTGTGTAGGATAGCCAAAATTCGAGTCTGGATTGTAGCCGGGTTTGTTTTGCGCAAAGCCGCCACACGGGCCAATCCCGACTGTTCTGCCTGCGTCCCGCAGGCCTCAGGACATACCGCGCGAGCCCTGCAGCATGGCGCGCATGTCTTGCACCGACACCGCACTCATGGGGCTGACCCTGACTTTGGGCTGCGCCTTGAGCGCATGACCATAAATGACCTCGAAGGTCAGCATCAACCGCCCGTCGCTCTGGCGCGGCAAGCCCTCGAGCGCCTGCAACAGGCGTGCCTTCCAGTCACGTCCGCGCAGGCCGGCAAAACGCGCAGGGTGGAAGTTGCGGCCCAGTTCGCGCAACTCCTGCAACAGGCGCTGCGGTGTCTCGTAGGTCAGCGTGATGCGCTCCATGTCCATCACGGGTTCGGCAAAACCGGTTTGCACCAGCATGTCGCCCCAATCGTGCATGTCGGTCAGTTCGTGGCCGGCCGGCGGCCAGCCCAGAGCCCGGTAGACCTCGCGCAACTCGCGTGCGCTGTCCGGACCCAGGCAGGAGAACATCAGAAAACCTCCGACCTTCAGTGCCCGATGCCACTGCGCCAGCAAGTCCTGCGGATCGGCGGCCTCATGCAGCGCCATATTGGCCCAGAGCATGTCCACCCCGGCTGGCGGCGGCGTCTCGACATGCACGGCTGGCGCCGTCCAGCGTTTCGGGCTCCACCAGGATTTTGCTACTTTTTTAATAGCTTCCTGCGCATGCTCCTGCTGGGCTTCGACCACAAAACACTCGGCAGCCGGGTAACGGTCGACGAGTTGCCTATGCGCCTGCAGGCCCCCACGCATCGCCCCCCAGTGGGCCCAGGCTTGCGGCTTGAGCTTGATCCACTGCAACCGGTCCAGCATGCGCTGCGCCACTTCCTCATGCAGCCAGGGCGAGGCCGCCGGTGCCACGCGTTGCCAGCGGGCAACAGCCATCGGGTCCAGGGTGGGTGGGCGGTCGTTGGACATCAGAAGAGAAACATGGAGGAAATCAGGCAGGCAGAGCGACGAGTATATTGACATGATGTCGCTGCGCCTGACCACTCCGGCTTTCCTGACGCTGCAAAATCTGGCCAGCCAGTGCGCGGTGTGCCACAGCTGGCCAGCGCGCCGTGTCTGCGCGGCCTGCGTTGCGCGCTTCGGCCAGCCGGCGGCGCGCTGCAGCACCTGCGCAATCAGCCTGGTCAGCGGCCAGGCCCAATGCGCCACCTGCGTAAGGCAGCCGCCGCCGCTGGACGCGTGTTTTGCCGCCGTGACTTATGCCTATCCCTGGTCGAAACTGATGGCCGTCTACAAATTCGGCCAGGACCCGGCCTGGGCCGCGGTGTTTGCCGGTTTGCTTCTGCGCACACCTGGCCTGCCCGGGCGGCTGGCAGCCCTGCAGCCCGGGGACTGGTTGCTGCCCATGCCCCTGTCGGCCGAACGCCTGCAGACACGCGGCTTCAACCAGTCCTGGGAGCTGGCCAAGGCAATCGCCGGTCAAAGCGGCACAGCCGCGCGTCCCGACGCCCGGCTGCTGCTGCGTATCAGGAACACGCCACCCCAGTCCCAGCTCAAGCGCGAAGCGCGGCTGCAAAACGTCAGGGGTGCATTTGTCGTCGATCCCCTGCGCGCAGGCGAACTGGCAGGCCGCCACGTACTGCTGGTCGATGACGTGATGACCAGCGGCGCATCCCTGTTTGCCGCCGCGCGAGCCCTGCGCGAAGCTGGCGCAGCCGGCGTCAGCGGCTTGGTAGTCGCTCGTACCGAAGCCAGCTAAACCAGAAACCCGCATCACGCGACAATCGAACGATGTTCAATATCGTTCTGGTCGAGCCCGAAATCCCCCCCAACACCGGCAATGTGATCCGGCTGGCGGCCAACACCGGTTGCCGCCTGCATCTGGTGGAGCCGTTGGGCTTTTCGATGGACGACAAACACATGCGCCGCGCCGGGCTGGACTACCACGAGTACGCCGAACTCAAACGCCATGCCGACTGGCCTGCTTTTCTGACCACCGAGCAGCCCGACCCGCAAAGATTGTTTGCCCTCACGACCCGCGGTACAAGGCTGGTGCACGACGCAGTTTTCGCGCCGGGCGACTGGCTGGTATTCGGCGCGGAAACCCGAGGGCTGGCCCCCGAGGTGCGTGAAACATTTGCGCCGGCGCAGCGCCTGAAACTGCCCATGCGGGTCGGCCAGCGCAGCCTGAACCTGTCCAACGCCGTGGCCGTCACGGTGTTTGAAGCCTGGCGGCAAAACCACTTTGCCATGCCAGGCGCGCCTGACTAGGGGGCGGGATCACCCGCCTTGCCTTCGCCCCTGGAGGGCCAGGTGCGCTCGGCCTCGGCGGCTTTCAGCCGGGTCTGCTCAATCAGGAACTCCATGAACACCCGGGCCCGCGCCGGCACGTATTTGCGGCTGGGCAGGGCCGCATACAGGGTAAAACGGCCGGTGATCCAGGGCGCCAGCACGCGCCGCAGCTGCCCGTCGCGCAGGTAATTGGCCACCAGATCCAGCGGCTGCGCGCTGATGCCGGTGCCGTCCAGCGTGGCGCGCAGCAGGGTGTCGCTGTGGTTGGCCATCATCACGGGTTTGACCTCCACGGCCACCTCCCGGTCATCTTCCTCAGGGTTGATCAATTGCCACTCGCGCTGGCGGATACCCGCCTGGCTGAGCCTGAGCAGGGCGTGGTTCTTCAGGTCGTCCGGCTGCCGCGGCGTGCCTGCACTGCGCAGGTAGCGCGGTGAAGCACACAGGAGGCCCTCTGAAACAATCACCGGACGCGCCACCACGTTGGCGTCATACAGCCGGCCGGCGCCCAGAATTGTCAGGTCGTAATCCTCGATCGGCGGCACCAGCGGCGAGTCCACCGTGATGTCCAGCACCACCTTGGGATAACGGCGGCGAAACTCGGCCACCAGAGGCGCAATGATGTGCACCGCCATCACGGGCTGCGTGTGAATACGCAGCAGGCCGGCCAGTTCGTCGGTTTGCTGGCGCGTGGAAGCCTCGGCCTGGTCCACGTCGTTGAGGATGTGCCGCACCCGCTGCAGGTAGGACTGCCCAGCCTCGGTCAGCGACAGCTTGCGGGTGGTGCGCTGCAGCAGGCGGGCTCCCAGGTGCTGCTCCAGATCCGTGATCAGGCGGGTCATCACGGCCGGCGACATGTCCAGCGTTCTGGCGGCGGCGGCAAACCCGCCGTCGTCCACGACTTGCTGGAAGGCACGCATGGATAAAAGTCGGTCCATGGGGTAAGTACTTAGTAAATCAAGCCCTTATTATTCCACAAACAGCAATTACCAATTGATTTAATAGCTATTTTTCTTTGTTGTCGGCAACAGTAAAGTTCATACATCGATGAGCCGCAACCAATAAACGACTCACCGAGG
>ERZ1292640.3256-Hain-H43-02um-R1-3256-length-12697-cov-13_pt1 | contig 12697 bp, 1 predicted proteins | sample MGYA00564404_ERZ1292640 | MGnify/ENA primary metagenome ERZ1292640 (study PRJEB36523, sample SAMEA6512636) | groundwater metagenome | collected 2019-01-08 | study: AquaDiva: Metagenomics assemblies of 32 groundwater samples | reverse complement strand
CGGATAACCACGTTTCGCTCAAGCGCCAGCTCACGCTTAATGCTCTACAGTTCTCTCTCGGGCGGCTCATTAGACACCAGCTTCAATCCCGGATCGGGCGCCGATAACGTGATCTATTCTGTGGCTGTGCAGAGCGATGGCAAGGTGCTCATCGGCGGTGGCTTCAGCAGTGTTAACGGCAGTCCGCGAAACCGGATTGCCCGGCTTAACAGCGATGGCAGCCTGGATACGGATTTTAATCCCGGATCGGGGCCGGATGCCGACGTTTTTTCCGTAGCTGTTCAAAGCGATGGCAAGGTGCTCATCGGGGGCAGCTTCACCAGCGTCAACAGCGTGTCTCGCAACTTTATTGCCCGGCTTAACAGCGATGGCAGCCTGGATGCGGACTTTAATCCCGAATCGGGGCCAGATGCCGGCGTTTTTTCTGTAGCCGTGCAGAGCGATGGCAAGGCGCTCATCGGGGGCGTCTTCAGCTTTGTTAACGGCGTGTCGCGGAAAGGGATCGCGCGGCTCAACAGCGATGGCGGCCTGGATACGGGCTTTAATCCCGGTTCAGGGGCAAATTCCAATGTTGAATACCTGGCCTTGCAGAGTGATGGCAAGGTGCTCATCGGAGGCGCCTTCACCAATTTCAATCGCACGGCGCGAATCCGCATCGCACGCCTCAATGGTGATGGCAGTCTGGATGCTGGCTTTGATGCGGGATTGGGGGCCAATGACTCGGTCTTTTCCGTGGCCGTGCAGAGCGATGGCAAGGTGCTCATCGGAGGGTGGTTCACCAATGTCAATGGCACGACCCGCAACTTTGTCGCCCGGCTCAACAGCGATGGCACCCTGGATGCGAGCTTTGATCCCGGGGCAAACAACACGGTCTATTCCGTGGCCGTGCAGAGCGATGGCAAAATACTGATTGGGGGCGACTTCAGCATGGTGAAGGGCACGTCACGAAACCGGATCACCCGGCTCAACAGCGACGGCAGCCTGGATGGGGGCTTTAACCCCGGATCGGGGGCAAACGGCTCGGTTGATTTTGTGGCCGTGCAGAGCGATGGCAAGGTGCTGATCGGGGGTGCATTCACCAGTTTCAACGCCACGCCGCGAAACCGGATTGCGCGGCTGCTTGGTGGTGAACCTTCTCTCGTTGCCCCGACGATCACAAGCCAGCCGCAAAGCGAGACCGTGGCTCTCGGGAACAGTGTGACCTTTAGCGTCACGGCCACGGGCACTCAACCTCTTTCTTACCAGTGGCGCAAGGATGGAGTGAACTTGTCCGATGGCGTTCGCATCAGCGGTGCGACAACAGCCGCCATCACGATTACGAATGTGCAACCGGCCGACGCCGGTCTTTACAGCGTGGTCATCACGAATCTGACGGGTTCGGTCACCAGTGCCGTGGCTCAATTGACTGTCCTATTGTCCAATGCGCCGCCGGTGATCACGCTAACCTCTCCGACCAACGGCGCTGTGTTCACCACCCCGGCCGTGGTGCCGTTGCAGGCGACAGCTTCAGACCCGGACGGCTCGGTGTTGCGCGTTGATTTCTATGCAGGCACGAACTGGCTTGGCTCGGTCACGAACGAGACCGCGGATCATCTTTACACTTTCACTTGGAGCACCGCGTCTCTGGGGACGAATCTCCTCACGGCGGTCGCCTTTGACAACCGGGGCGCCACTGCCACGTCCTCACCGCCAGTCAGTGTCTTGGTGGTCGCTGGCTCGGTCGTTCCGGTTTTCCAGTTTGCGCAGACGAATTACTTTGTGAGTGAGACCAACGGCTCGGTGACAGTGACGGTCCTGCGGGAAGGCGGCGGCTTGGCTTCGGTGGGCTACACCACGGCGGATGTCACGGCGCAGGCGCTTTCGGGCGGGGCGGGCGATTACCTGTTTCGCTATGGAACGCTCGAGTTTGCCGCGGGCGAAAACGCCAAGACCATCGACATTCCAATCATTGACGATACCGAATATGAGGCGGAGGAGGTATTCGATGTGCGGTTGAACCTGCTTCCAGGATGGTCCGGTGTGCTGGGCACGCCTGCAACGACCCGGGTGACGATATGGGACAACGACGCGGGCAGCGCGACCAATTCGTTGCTGGCCGTGCGTTTGCCGGCGACGAATGCGCCGCCCAACAGCGCCCTGCAGGTCATTCTGGATCCGGCGTATATTCAGGGCCAATGGCGTTTTCCCTGGGAGTCCTTCTGGCGCAGCAGCGGCGAGATCGTGGAGGGTCTGCAGGCTGGCAACTACGAGATCGAGTTCAAGCCCGTGGGCGGATGCAGGCAACCGGACAACAGGGTCATTGTGCTTGCGCCTGATGTGCAAACGGTCACCAACCTCTCCTATGCCTGTCTGGGTGAATCGTCGCTCGGTTTGCTCCGGGTGGAACTGTTCCCGGAAGCGATCCGAGGTCAGGCACGCTGGCGGGTGCAGGGCCAGAATTGGCAGGCCAGCGGAGCGACGACCAACCTGTCGGAAGGCGTTTACCTGCTGGACTTCTCGAGTGTGCCGGAGTACACGACGCCGCCGCTGCGGGCGGTGCGGGTTTATGCAAACCAGGGGAGCAGTGTGAACATCACTTACTACTTTAACGAAGCGGTGACTGGCACCGCGGCCACGCCCACCCCGCTCACGCTGGGTGACATCAAGGCCAGCTTGGATTTGAGCAAGGGATTGCCTTACGCCTTCAACGGGCAATTGGTTTCAGATGCCGGCTACGGCAGCGGCGTGGTGGTAAAAGAACGGGTGGTGCTGACAGCGGCCCATGTGATTTTCGATGAGAGCAAGCTGAGTTACGTGACCGGCGTGCGCTGGTTTTTCCAGAGATCAGCGGGGGAGTATGAACCCAAACCGCTGGTACCACGCGGTTGGTTCGTGTTCGACGGTTATGCGGCGCAGCGCCAGGCGGATTTGCGGACGAATCGTTTTGGGGTCTCTTCCCGCGCTTCGCGGAGCTTGGACGCGGCGGCGATGTATTTTGTGGACCCGATGGGCGCCGGGCGCGGCGGCTATGGCGGATACCTGACGGGAGATACGGTGAGCCACGCGTGGCTGCTCAGTAGCGCCGACAAGATGCTGGTGGGGTATCCAATAGAAGGGTTCGGGGTCAGTTCCGGGAAAATGCACGATACGCGCGTCCGGAACTACGTTTTCCGTCCCGAATCCGAAGGCGGCGGGGTATTCATGACGGACGGATTGCGGGGATTTCCGGGCAGCAGTGGCGGTCCGTTGTGCGTGAGGCACAGCAACGGGCGTTTTTATCCGGCGGGAATTTACCTTGGGGCCTCGGCGCAAGGAGCGCTGGTCCGGGCCATTGACAGTCAGGTCGTTGACCTCATCAACCGTGCGGCGCTGTTGGCCGCCTCGCAAGCCAGCACGAACCAGGCAGGCAATATCGGGGTATCCACTGGTTCGGCCGAGTCCTCCAGTTCAGAACCGCCCTTGACCAACGACGAGACGGGATCCAGCGGCTACCTCACGGTCACCATCACTCCACCTGAAGCCGTGCAGGCGGGTGCGGCCTGGCGAATCAAGGATCCTGGGTTCCCGCCTGCTATCGGATCGGGAGAAGCGGTGCCGATCACTTTAGCGGGCCAGTACGTGGTCGAGTTTCTGCCGGCCACGAACTTCGTTGCGCCGGCCAATCGGACCGTTCAGATTTCCTTGGGACAAAACACCTTTCTCGACGTTTTGTATGGCAGAACGGGCGGCCCCAGCCTGCTCCGGCAACCCACCAATCAGGCGGTGTTCGCCGGGCAAGATGCCAGTTTTGCGGTCGAGGCCGCCGGCGCGGCCCCCCTGAGCTACTCGTGGCGGTTCAACGGCTCGCCGGTGGCGGGGGCCAATGTGTTGGGCGCAGATACCACCTTGCTGAGTTTGAGAGGTGTCATCACGAACCAAGCCGGCCGGTACTGGGTGGTGGTCACCAACCTGGCCGGGGCCAGCACCAGCGCGGTCGCTGTGCTTGATGTCCTCCGCAAGCCGGAGCTCCGGATTGACGCGAACGCGCTGGGGCAGCTTCGGGTAACGCTGGAAGCCCCGACCGGCTGGAATTACCGGGTGGAATCCACGCCTGGTCTTGGCAGTGGCACTTGGCAGAGACTCACCAACCACTTCATGACTGCCAGTCCCGGCGTCATAACGACCAATCTCCCGCCCATCGGCCTGCAGTTGTTCTTGCGCGCCGTCGTTTCAACCAATGCGCCTTAGTACTGCCCACGCTTTGTGATCTCTGTGCTGCAATCTGGACGAATCCTTGCGCGCCGCGAGGATTTTCTGGCGTGGCGCAGGAGCGCCGACATTCTTGTCGGCCCGAATCGCGCGCCAGAGCCAAAGCCGACAAGAATGTCGGCGCTCCTTGGGTTGTGGCTCCCCCGTGTTGCGCTGGATCGCGCATTTCCAATCCGCAGACGCCTTGACTTCGCAACGTCTAGCCGACTGGAAGTCGGCGATACGGCAGGTTGGAAACCTGCGCTACGCAACGCAGGTTCATGGGGAAATCCCATTTGCCGGCGGCGGCGGGTGCTGCCTCCGGCCATTCAGGTTGTGTTGTTCCTCGCGTTGGCGGCATTCTGGCTTCCGAGCAACGTCCAGGGTCAGGCAGGAACAGCTCCACGCGCCTGCGTGATCATGGCCATCGAGGGAACCGTGGAGGTTGCGAAATCTGGCACGACCAACTGGGTTCCTGTCCAGATTAACCAGCGCCTCCTCGGAGGCGACATGGTGCGGACGGGGCCGCGCAGCCGCGCCACCTTAATGCTGTCCGATCGCAGCGTGCTGCGGTTGGACCAGTTGACCACGACCATCCCCGAGCCTGCCGGGGAACAAGGGGCACTGCAAAGTCTCTTGCGGGGAGCGATCTACCTCTTCCATCGAGGGAAAGGCGGAACCCAGCAGTTCCAGACGCCTGTCGCCAGCGGCAGCATTCGCGGCACTGAATTTCATCTGGCCGCCGACGCGGATGGCCGCACGGTCTTGACCCTGTTCGACGGCGAGGTGGATGTGGAGAGTGGTTCCACCCGGTTGCATTTGTCCACGGGGGAACAAGCGGTGATGGAACGGGGAAAAGCACCCGTCAAGACCGCGGTGCTCAATGCGCTCAATGTGATCCAATGGTGTCTTTACTATCCTGGCGTGCTGGACCTGAAGGACCTGGAATTCACGGCTGAAGAACAGCGTACCCTTGGAGCATCCCTGGCCGAGTATCAGGCGGGCGATCTGCCGCGGGCTCTGGGAGTCTGTCCCCTGCCATACCGTCCGCAGTCTGTCCGCGAGCGGCTCTACCTCGCCGCGGTCCTGCTCAGTGCCGGACGCGTGGACGAAGCGGAATTTCTGCTGAGTGAAAGGCCCGGTCCAGGCGGACCTCTGGACTCAGACGGAGCAGAGCGATTGGAGCGACTAGCCAACGCGTTACGCACCATGGTGGCCGCGGTCAAAGCGGAGCCCGGCGCACGGTCTCTGGATGTTCCAGCCGCAAAGAGAATGGCGACGGAATGGCTGGCCATCTCCTACCACCAGCAAGCGTTCTTTCGCCTGACGGAGGCGCTGAAGGCGGCCCATCAAGCCGTCGCATTGTCCCCGGAATTTGCGTTCGGTTGGGCGCGGGTGGCGGAGCTTGAGTTTGGATTCGGGCGCATATCGGCTGCCGGCGAAGCGGTGGAGAAAGCGCTCCAATTGGCGCCCCGCAACGCCCAGGCGGCAGCCCTGAAAGGATTTGTGTTCTGCGCCCGGAACAGGATTAATGAGGCCCAGTCCCTGTTTGAAGAAGCCATCCGGTTGGACGCAGCACTCGGCAACGGCTGGCTGGGGCGCGGCTTGTGCCACATTCGCCGCGGCGAAATCGAATCCGGGCGCCAGGATTTGTTGGTGGCGGCCGCACTCGAACCGCAACGGGCCTTGTTACGGAGTTACTTGGGCAAGGCCTTCAGCCTCGAAGGCGAATGGTTGTTAGGCAGGCGGGAGTTGGACCTGGCGAAACGGCTTGACCCAAGAGATCCAACCGCCTGGCTTTACCTGGCGCTGCTGGACCAACAGGAAAACCGGGTGAACGAAGGGGTGCGCGATTTGGAGAAGTCCAAAGACCTGAACGACCAGCGAAGTCTGTTTCGTTCGCGGTTGTTGTTGGATCAGGACCGCGCAGTGCGCAGCGCCAATTTGGCTGCCCTCTATCGCGATGCAGGCCTGGAGCAGTTCAGCTTGGGTGAAGCGGGGCGGGCAGTGGCTTTTGATTATGGCAATTACTCCGCGCACCTTTTCCTGGCTGACAGCCTCAATGAACTCCGCGATCCGACGCGGTTCAATCTCAGGTATGAAACACCCTGGCTGAACGAACTGCTGCTGGCACAGCTTCTTGCTCCAGTGGGCGGCGCCGGTCTCTCGCAAAACATCTCTCAAGCGGAATACAGCCGCCTGTTTGAGGTCAACCGGTTAGGGCTGAGCAGTGTCACCGAGACGCGAAGCGACGGCCAAATCCGGCAGCTCGGTTCTCAATTCGGCGTTTTTGGCAACACCAGTTATGCGTTTGACGTGGAATACCAGCACAATGGTGGTGTGCGTCCCAACAATGAACTGTCGCGGTTGGAATGGGGGATGCGGATCCAGCAGCAATTGACCTGGCAAGATACTGTTTTGCTGTTGACCAGCTTTCAGGATTACAGCTCGGGTGACAACTTTCAGTACTACGACCCGGCAAAGGCCTTTCCTAACTTTCATTTGACCGAGTCGCAGGCACCCGTGCTGGTGGCTGGCTATCATCGGGAGTGGCGGCCGGGAGTGCATACTCTCGTGCTGGGCGGCTGGTTGACCGGCGATCAACATCTGGAAGCCGATGGTCTGCGGCAATGGGTATTGATCACCAACGCTGTGACGGGAGTGGTTGGGGTGCGACATCCCGTGCTGGATTTGCGTTACCAAACGGGATTCAAAGCGGAGATCGCAGAAGTCTGTCAAATCTTCCAGGGGGAGCGGCACACCTCGATTCTTGGTGGGCGGTTCCAGACCGGTGATTTCACCAGCGATGACTTCCTGGACCGGACACCCTCCGCGAGCTATTTCAACAAACCGGCCGCCAACGGTCATTATCTCGAGGGGTTTGAGCGCCTGTCGGCTTACGGTTACCATCACTGGAAGCTGCACGACGACTTCATGCTGATCGGGGGCGTGGCCTTCGACCACCTCGAATACCCCGAGAACTTCCGCTACCCGCCCCTGCAAGCAGGACAGATGGAGCGCGAGCGGGTGTCGCCCAAAGCGGGCTTGGTGTGGTCTCCACGGGCTGCGCTCACCCTGCGTGCCGCCTATGCAAAATCGCTTGGCGGTGTGGTCTTTGACGAGAGCTATCGCCTGGAACCCAGTCAGTTAGCCGGTTTTAACCAGTCTTTTCGCACCCTCATTCCCGAGTCAGCCGCCGGTTCGGTTGCCGGACCCGATTTCGAGACTTGGGGCACAGCGGTGGATTTGAAATTACACAAGAATACCTACTTTGCACTGCGAGGCGAGCGGCTTGGCTCTGCTGTTGACCGGACCGTCGGTGTGTTCGACCGCCCTCAATTTCCCTTTCCCAAGGATATCGCCATTCCTGCTGCCACGCGGGAGAAACTGGATTATGAAGAGCAAAGCGTGATCGCGAATATACATCAACTCCTGGGCTCCGAGTGGTCGGTCGGTTCCGAATATCGGTACACCCGTTCCGAATTGCAGACTGAAATGCCGGAGATTCCGGCGCTGCTGGACAATGGCGCCTTCCAGCACCAACGCTCGGATCTGCACGAGCTTAAGTTTTTGTTATTGTTTAACCATCCGAGGGGCTTCTTTGCCCGCAGCGAATCGCTCTGGCTTTGGCAAAACAACCGGGGCTACGCGCCCGATCGCCCCGGCGACGCCATCAACCAAATCAACCTTCAGTTTGGCTACCGTCTCCGGCAACGCAAGGCCGAGTGCAGCGTGGGCGTCCTGAATCTGGCTGGCAGTGTTTATCACTTGAATCCCCTCAACCCTTACTATGAATTGCCCAGAGAACGTGTCTTCTTCGCGCGCCTGCGGCTTAACTTCTAGCCCGCGGAATGGTGGCGCCAACAGGTGGCGTTCCTGCAGGGCATCATAAGATGCGCCAGTCCGAAATTGTTGGCCCCGCGCTGGCAGGCGGCGGTACGCGAGACTCAGAACTCCTGACCCAAGCCTCAGCCAGCGGTTCGGTCTGGAACTCGAATGATCCCAGGCGACATCCTCTGCGACGAAACTTTGATGCATATGTATTAAAGTTTCGTAGCGGCCAACGCGGTGGGGGGCTGTCAGCTTCTTCATCCGTGTCATCCGTGAAATTCGTGATTGCAGCGGCCGGATCCAGGTTCAATCTTCCGATTGTGGCTCCGCTGCGCTGCCAAGTATTCGGGTCAACTCAAAATTTGGGCGGCCTCGCCCAGGGTGTCGAAGGTTCCTCCGACCACAATTTTTCCGTCAGACTGCACGGCCAGAGCGAGAACATTACCCTGGGCTCCCGGATTGAACGTCGCGTCCACGCTCCCATCGGCGTTGAGCCGCCCAAGACCCCGGCGCGGCTGACCTCCCAGGGTGTAGAATCCACCGCCAACGAGAATTTTGCCGTCGGGCTGCACGACGACGGTATAAAGAAAAACATCGGCAGCCGCCGGATTAAACGTCGCATCCACACTCCCATCGGCGTTGAGCCGCCCAAGGCTATTCCGACCGCCCTTAACCAGGATTTTGCCGTCAGGCTGCACAGCCAAGGCCAAGGGAACCTCGGCTGAGGCGCCCGGATTAAAGGTCGTATCCACACTTCCATCGGCGTTGAGCCGCCCTAAGTGACTGCGCGGCTGACCGCCCAGAGTGTTGAACCAGCCTCCGACCAAGATTTTGCCGTCGAGCTGCACGGCGATAGCATAAACCTCCCGATCAGCACCCGGATTAAACTCATCGAGCGACGACTGCGCTCTGGCAATTGTCAGGCAAGCCATGCCAAGGGCCAACCAGCCGACTAGCCGGGAAACCCTGACCACACAAGGCATGCCGGACCTCATGCAACTCCCGCCATACACGCTGCGCGTGGTCGGACGCGCGTCGCCTGCGGAGCGCCGGTTTGCGACCGGCTTCGTAGCGGATCGGAAGTCGCAACCGAGCCAGCCGCGAAGGAACGCAGCGAGCGCAAAGAAGATGTTTTTCACCGGATCGGTGGAGAGAAACACACCCGCGTCGGACGAGTAGTAACGCGCACGCATGAAGTAGAGGCCGGGGACTTCCTCCATCACGCCTTGCGAGCCGACAAAGAGATACGGGTTGGAGATTTGAGATTGGAAACTCGTCGAGCCGAGTGCGCGGCCATAGGGCGTGTAGGCATATTGGGCGAGATTCGTTTGGCCGGGGCCGGTCAGGGCAATGACATTGGCCTGCGCATCGGCGTGGAAGCAGGTGAGCCCATTGGTTTGGTCAATCCTGTAACAAAGGTCCGGCGCGTGGATGAAGTAGCTGAAGTTGCCGACATCGTCCTTCTCGAAAAGGATGCGCTCCATGTCGCCGGACAAGTCGAGCGCGTAGCTGGTCTTCCGGCCATTGACCGTCCGCTCGATCCGCCGGCCAAAGACGTCGTAGCGGTTCGGAATGTTCTTATTGGTTGTTCCATTGGTCCAGTTCAGCGTCGTCACGCGATTGTCTTCATCGTAAGTCAGCGCAAAACTCTCTCCGCCGCCGACACAATTCGTCATGTTCCTGCTCGCATCGAATTGATAGCTGAAATTGCGCGCCGGGTTCAGCGCGTCCACTCGGTTGGTGATTCGGCCTGAAGCAGTGAAGCCGGACCGCTCGTCGTAAGTGGCCGGGGGTGTCCATGCCAGCGTGCCGGTTTCGGTCCAGTTGGTCTTGTTCCCGTTGCGGTCGTAGGCGTAAGTCAACGCCAGGTTAATCGTTGAGGGTTGAGGGTTGAGAGAGGAATAGCTGAGGCCGGTTATTCTGCCGGCGTTGTCGAAAGAGTTTGTTTGCACGACGCCGTTCGGGTAAGTGCGCCGGATCAAACGATCCGCCGGGTCGTATTGGAAGGTCATCGTCTGGTTCGTCCAGTCCACCAGATTGGTGAGGCGTCCCAGCGCGTCGAACTGCCGCCGCAACGACCTGCTTGGTAGATTGAATATCCCAGGATAAACGAGATTCGTCACTCGGCCTAAAGGATCACGGCCATATTCGACCTGGAGCCGCGTGGCAAAATCAATTTGATCAATTTGGTTGGTGGGGCGGTCGAGCGCGTCATAATCAAGCTGCAAGGTGGTCTGCTCAACTCCCTTCGCTCTCTTCAGGTTGGTCGGATTGTTATTGGTGTCATACTGGAACGAGTTGATTCGGTCCGTGGAAAAGGTGACGGACAGAAGCCGCCCGCCGTTGTCATAAGCGTTCGTTCGTCCGATGTGGTTCGGGTCGGTTTGCGTCTTCAACCGGAGCAGTTCGTCATAGGTGTAGTGCCACTCTTTTTCGTCCTGATTGCGTTCGAGAATGCGCTGGTTGCGCGGGCCGTAGGCCATGACGTAGTGGCCATGGAGTGCATCCTCAATGTCAACGATGTTCCCGCTGCCGTCGTATTGATAACGACATGGGAATCCTTCAAAGTCCTTCCAAAGCATGAGCCGCCCGCGCCCGTCATATTCATATGTTGAGGGAAAACCGTTGGGCGACGTGATCTGCTGGACGCGCCCGGCTACGTCATACTTGGTGCGGCGCGTGTTGTTCTCCGGGTCGGTTTCCTCGATGGTGCGGTTCAGCCGGTCATACCGCTTGAGGAAACGGCGGCCTGCCTTGTCGGTGAAGGCATAGACTCGGCCATTTCCATCATAGAAATTCGTGACCGTGCCTCCGAGCGGATCTGAGACACGTTCCAGCCGGTTGGCGGCGTCATAGAAATTCGTTGCGGTATTTCCCAAGGCGTCCGTGGCGCGGTCCAGCCTGCCGCGACTGGTGTAGAAGAAGAGGTTGGTAAAACCGGCGCGATCCACCGTCTGGGTCCTCTGGCTCGCCGCGTCGTAGAAATGGTAAGTGAACTTGCCCTTGCCATCCGAGGCGCTCAGGAGATTGCCGAGGCCGTCGAAACTGTTCATGAATTCGCGGCTCAACGGGTCCCGGATGCGAATGCGATTGCCGTTTAGATCGAGCCCGTAAGAGGTGGCTTGCCGGAGCGCATTAGTCTCGCCCAATTTCCAGCCGACTTCGTTCAAGAGAAAGGAATTCGCGTAACCTTCAGGATCGACGGACGTGACCAGGAATCCATTGGTGTTATAGAAAAACCGGTTCGTGTTCCCGTTGGCATCGGTGGAGGCCAGCACGAGGCCGTTGGTCGCGTAGGCGTAGCGGACGAGTGAACCGAGAGCGTCGGAGGGGTTGGTCAGGTTGCCGCGTTCGTCGTAAGCGTAGAAGTTGGTCCAAGTCGTCCAGCCATTGGCATCGACCGGCTGAGGCGTGATCTCTTGAATGGCCTTATTGAAAAAGGAATGGAACAGCCAATGTGAAATCTCCCCAAGCGCGTTTGTGCGGGCGATGACATTGGCCCGGTCATCGTAACCAAAGTAAGTTGTGAAACCGAGCGGTTCGGGGATGCTGGTCCGGTTGCCCCGGTCATCGTACGTGTAGCTCGTCTTGTTGTGCAGCGGGTCTTCCTGGACAAGAATGTGACCTCTGCGATCGTAAGTCTCGACCCACTGGTTTGTGCTGGGATCGGGATGGCGGATTTGGCGTTTGCCCGGCACGCCATACTCAGTACCCGTGGCACGGCCAATGGCGTCCACTTCGTTGGTCTTGCGTCCGTATTTATCATACTGGACAAGGATGTTGGTGTTGCCGCGCGGATCAAGGATGTGATCCAACAGGCCATTGCTACTGTAAAAAAACTGCCAAGAGGTGTTTGCGGCAGCGTAGTTCGTGGGGCCGGTAATCCACTTCTTCGCCAAGCGGTTTGATGCGTACGCGAAGTTCACGGCCCAGTCTCCGAAAGAGACGTTAGTTAAGACGTTGTCGTTGTTGTACCGGAAATCATATTTTCCGCTGACCGTATCTACGGCTTGTGTGATCCTGCCGTTGACTTCGTCCCAGAGAAGCTTGACCGAGTTGCTGTTGAAGTCGCGGATTTCAACGAGTCGCCCAATCATGATCGGGTTGCTCTCGAGGAAAGGATTGCGGAAACGATAGACGAGGCGTTCAGGAGTAACCCATTCGCAAAGGGGATTATCCAAGGGCACTGACAGTTCACCTCGGTACTCCTTGTGACGGGTGAAATACCGGAGGACAGGCGTAGAGTTTGTATCACGCTCCCAAGTCTCGATTGAGCCGGTCCAATCCATCAGCCCGAGCGACCTTAACAGCAAGGCTTCGTGAGGATCAAAGAACTGCGGAGGCAGGACGCGAACCTCGAAGGAGTGTCGCCAGCCAATGCCGAGGCGGTTCTCAAAAGGATCAAATTCTTCCAGCCTGTTAGTTGAAAAGGCATTGCCGCTCTGGTAGCCAAAACGGAAATCAAAAGCGATTCCGGGCGTCGGCCGGGAAAGTGCGGTCTGTTCCCAGGAAAATGATCCCGATAATGGCGTGATAGCATTCTCGCCGCGATTCTTTCGCGAATCGAAAAGCGATTGCTGACAACGCCGGTGAGGACATCGGGCGAAACCGCCAATCTGAAAACCCGGTCGTAGTTTTAGCCCAGAGCAGGCACAAAAGA
>ERZ1292640.3254-Hain-H43-02um-R1-3254-length-12703-cov-45_pt1 | contig 12703 bp, 6 predicted proteins | sample MGYA00564404_ERZ1292640 | MGnify/ENA primary metagenome ERZ1292640 (study PRJEB36523, sample SAMEA6512636) | groundwater metagenome | collected 2019-01-08 | study: AquaDiva: Metagenomics assemblies of 32 groundwater samples | reverse complement strand
GGTAGGCGTGCCGGCTAGCAGGACCCCTGGGTTGGTGAGGCAGGGGCGCAGATCCGCCGGTGTCTGTAGGGTAATGCCGGCGGGCAGGGCGCCGGAGAACAGCGAAAAGGTGTAGGGCGGTTTGCCCCCGTTGGTGTCGGCCGACCTCCAGTCCGATTGTTGCCCAATGACGAAGTCGTCGAAGGGCCAGGATCGAATGTACGGCACTGTCAGCGGGACGCCCACCACGCCCAGGGTGTAGTGCTTGCGCAGCTCGGCGCCGGCGTTGTCGGTGATGCGGACCTGGAAGCTCCAGTAGCCGGGACCGGTCGGCGTGCCGCTCAACACCCCTGTGGAACTGTTGAGGCTCAGTCCACCCGGCGCGCCGCTGCAGTGCAGCCCAAACGTATAGGGCACCGTTCCTCCGCTTACCGCGATCGTCTGGCTGTAGGCGACGTTCTGCGTCCCGTTGGGCAGCGTCGCCGGGCTGGTGATCCGCATCGGCGAGATGTAGATCCGCATGCCGCGGCCGAACGTCCAGGTGGCTTCACTGATGTTGACCTGGAAGTCATACAGCCCGGGCGTGGTGGGCGCGCCGCTGATCACGCCGGTGGCCGTGTCGAGAGTCAAGCCCGGAGGCAGCCCGGGGCCCAGGGCAAGATTGAAGCTCACCGGCGCAGTGCCGCCCACGGTGGTGATCTGCTGGCTGTAAGCCACGCCCACGGAGCCGTCCGGAAACTCCCAGTTGCTGGTCATCACGAAGCCGTAGACCTTGACGGTAAAGGTCTTGCTCGCCGTTTCCGCGCCGCTGGTGACCTGCACGCCGCAGCTATATGTGCCCGGCGTGGTGGCCACGCCGATCAGCCCGGCCGTGGCCGTCCACCCCGCGGGAACGTCAGTCCTCAGCGATATGCCGGGGATGTTGCACAAGGTCAGGCTCCAGGTATACGGCCCGGTGCCGCCGGTAGCATCTAGCGAGGCTTCCACCCGGCCGATCGACCAGTCCAGGTCTCCGGTCGTGACGGTCAACGGTTGCGCGAACAGGTTCAAACACAGTGCGGTAAGAACCGGAAAGAAGTGGAAGCAGTGCCGGACGAGTGACCGACGCATATGAGCCCTCCATACCTACTACAGGTTCGCAATGGACCCGGCTTAACGATTTTAGTACCTTTTTCTCGGATGTCAACACCTGTTTGAGGCGGCCGGCGCTCCATCGCAGCCCTCGCAGCCAGGAATCAAGGGAGCCGTGGTGGTACCAGTACTCGACTTGTGAGCTGCCGCTCCTCCGGCTACAGTTGAGGCCGTGAAGGCCGGCGCGCGCTTACGCCGCCGGCTCCTTGCGAAGCTCCTTGTAAAGCTCGCGGAAGCAGTTGACCGCCTCGGTCGCGTTCTTGTTAGCCACCGGCTCGCCGAAGTAGCTCTTGACGAACGGCCCCATGCCGCACCAGGTCGTCTGCAACATGCCGAGCATGCGGGTAGCGACCGGCTTGCTGGCGTGCTTGCGGACGAACCGGACCAGCTCCAACTGCCCGAGCGCGACCTCGGGCTTGCGCCACGGCGAGTAAACGACCTGGAAGCCCTCGGTGGCGAACCAGGCCGCGGTGGGATGGGCGCGCTCGTAGTGCCAGTCGCAGATGACGATGTCGGTGGGAACCATGCGGAGGGCGGCGGCCGTGCCCATGACGCTGGCCTCCCACTTGCCGATGCCGGTCACCGCGCCGTCGAGGAACCGGTCCCCCCACAGCCACAGGGGCCGCTTCGACTTCGCCAGGTGATCGCGCAGCCGGCTCACCTCGCCGGCGAACAGGTCGGCCTTGTTCTTCCCTTTGCAGCGCGGGCAGGCGTCCTCGCCGATCAGGAAGACCTCGTCCATGCCAACGTGGAAGGCATCGGCCTCGCACACTTCGGCCAGCTCGTCGATCAGGTCGAACACGACCGCGTGCACGCCCGGGTGCAGCGGGCAGTAACTGCGGCAGTAGATGCCCTCGTTGTTGGGATACTGGCCCGGCGATTCGTCGAACTCCGGATGGGCGCGCAGCAAGGCGTGGGTGGTCTGGCGCCACGACTGGTGCCCGAGGCAGTTGATCTGCGGGATCAGGCGGACGCCGGCCGCGCGGCAGGCGGCCACCAGCGTCTTGACTTCCTCCTTGGAGAGCGCGTTGGCCTCGGCGACCTCGGGACGCCTGGTGAACTGGTAGCGGTAGTTGAACTCGACGACCAGCGTGTTGACGCCCTCCTTCGGCAGCGCCTCGCGGATGAAGCGGGCCGAGACCTCGACTTCGTCGGCCCTGGGCGCGCTACAGTGCAGGCCGCGGACAGCCAGGCCCGTTGGGGCCGGCTGAGCGGCGGGCTGCGCAGCCGCGGTCGCGGCCGCGCCGGCAAGAAGTTCTCTTCGGCTGAAGGTTGTCATACTCCGAGTATCTTACCGCCGGCGGATGGGCGACGGCGATCAAATAACGCAAGGGCGAGGTGTTGGAGACGGCCGCCACGGTCAGAGCCGACGATGTTTAGCGCTGGCGATCGGCGAGCGTTTTCAGCGCAGCCGCTTCGCGCTCCAACTCAGACGGTTCGTAGTCGTACAGGGTGACGTGTCGCGCCAGGAAGTCCTACGTCTCGATGCGAGATAGGTTCAACAGACGTCCGACCTCAACCTGGGCCAGCGCGCCACGCCGGCAGGCTTCGATGGCAAGGGCCTCAAGAGCCGCACGCGAGATCTGCGAGCCGCCAGGGGCGATCTGGGCAGCGATCTCATCCGAAATCTCCAGGGTTACCGAAGCAGGACTTCGCAAACGGCCCCATGCTGCACCAGGTGGTCTGCAACATGCCGGGCAGGCGGGCTGCGCCGCGGCCGTCGCGGCGGCGCTGCGGCGGCGGGGCGGCGCGGGATGCGATCATGAATGACGCCATGCTGCGATTCCTGATCGTGTGCGGAATGCTCTGGGGCGGGACCGCCCGCGCCGGGGACCTCTGGGAGCTGGCCCGCAGCCAGCGCCACGTCCACCGCTTCTCAACTCTGTTCACCGCCCAGGACGTCCGCGACCGCCTTTCCTCCGAACAAGGGCTGGCCGAGGCGATCGACTGGGCGAAGAAGACGGCCATCACCAAGGTCTACCTCGAGACCTTCCGCAACGGCTACCAGGCCGAGCGCCCCGCCCTGCTGAGCGCGAAGCGCCGGTTCGAGGAAGCCGGCTTCGATGTCTCGGGTTGCGTGACCACCACCCGCATCGGCAAGATCTCCACCGGCTGGAACCTGATCTCCTGCTACACGGCAAGAAGCACCCAGGACCAGCTTCAAGCCATCTTCGAATACACCGCCGGCCTGTTCGACGAGATCATGATCGACGATTTCTGGTTCACCGACTGCGCCTGCGAGGAGTGCGAGACAGCGCGCAAGGCCCGCAGGGTGAGGATCGGCGAGGAATCGTATCCGGTCTCGGGCGACACTTGGGAGGACTATCGTTCGGAGCTGATGGTGCAGGTTTCCCGCCGGCGGGTGCTCGGCGCCGCCAAACGCGTCAACCCGAAGGCCAGGTTGATCATCAAGTACCCGCAATGGTACGACCGCTTCCACGAGCGCGGCTACGACGTGGCGCGCCAGACGGCCGACTTCGACCTGATCTGGGTGGGCACCGAGACGCGGGACCGCGACAAGAAGGGCGTGCCGCAGTACGAGGCCTATTTCATCATGCGCTGGCTGGGCTCGATCGGCGGCCCGAAAACCGGCGGCGGCTGGTACGATCCGCTCTCGACCACCGAGCGCACCTACCTCGAACAGGCGCGCCAGACGGTGCTGGCCGGGGCGCGCGAGTCGATGCTCTTCTGCTACGGCGCGCTCCTGCGCAACACCGGGCCGGCAAATATAGCCGCGCTGCGGCCGCAGATTCCGGAGCTGCTGAAGGCGGCGGCCGAAGTGCGGCGGCGCCAGATCACCGGCATCGCCACCTACAAGCCGCCCAGCAGCCACCCGGAAAAGGAACTCTACGTCTTCGACTATGCCGGGATGCTCGGCCTGCCGCTCGCGCCGGGCCACGAGTTCCCCGCCAATGCGCCGGCCGCCTTCTTTTCGATTCACGCCCTCAAGGACCCGGAGTTCGCGGCCGGGCTGACGCGCTTCATCCGCTCCCGCAGGCCGGTGTTGCTCACCGACGGCCTGGCGGAAGGCCTGCGCGGCCGGGTCAACCTCGCGGCGCCGAACGTCCGGGTGCTGCCGGTCAGCGGCGATCCGAAGACCCTGCTGAAGCTCTCACAGGAGGAACTGGACAGGCTGCGCGCCCCACTGCTTCAACCGTTCAAGGCGTCCTTTTCGGCGCCGAACGAAGTGTCACTTTGCCTGTTCAAGGACGGGAGCTGGGTGGTCCAGAACTTCAACGATGCCGAGGTCACCGTCGAGCTGAACCGCCAGCGCTTCCAGGTCCCTGCCCGGGGCTGGGTCCAGCGGTGGAGGTGAGGGACCTGGGCGCCATAGGGCGCGATGGAACCGTCTTCACCCGGGCCAGCAGCTCGCGCAGCCGCTGAGACGGATGGAAGTCGCGCTGGAGGTCGTTGTACCTGGCCCAGAAGTAGGCCACTACGAAGTCGTCCTTCAGTCCCTCGACAAAGCGATCCCTCTCGGTCCAGGCTTGAAGAGCGTGTTCGATGAGCTGCCGCTGCCGGGGGGACTCGAACGCGCGCCGGGCGGCGCGAACGGCGGCCACGGTCAACTCGGTGTAGCGCAATCCCTGGCGGTAGAACTCAACGCGCCGGCCAATGAGCTCGTTGTCCGCGAGGCGCGAAGCCTCGGCCAGATCCCGCGCGCACTGCTCCAGCAGTTCCGGCGTGAACAGCTCCGGGAGCCGGGTCTTCTCGATCGAGTTGCACGTCACGTCCTCGCCGGCGGCGGTGGCGGTCCGCCAGGCTTCCTCGAGCCGCGCGTGGAAGCGGCGGACGGCGGGTGCTGCCCGTCCAAAGCCCCTCTCATAGAAGTCAGCGAGGATCGCCGCCGGGTCCAGCGAGGCGTCCCACAGCAGCTTCCCGGCCACGTAGTAGTTGATGCCGTTAATGGCGAAGTCGTCCCCGGACTGAGTCTGGAACATGTCGATTCCCAGGCTGCGCAGGGTCTTGATCGACGCGGCGATCTGGGGCACGACCAGGCGATGGAATCCCGGCCAGGAGCCGTTGATGTAATACTCGTAGATTGCGGGCTTACCGCCTGCACGGGCCCAGAGGGCGGCGAGCGCGTGCTGCTCCTCTCTCATCACGGCGTTGGCGTGCCGGTAGGCGCTCCACAGGCAGTACTGGGGGACGACCGAGGGCCGCAGCCGGACCCGGCGCGGCGGCGCCGCGTAGCGGGAGTAAGCCATCGAGACCACGTACTTGCCCGGGTGGGTCTGCTCCACCTCCGCCGCCACCTGGTTGACGAAGGTGAAGATGCGGTCGGTGACGACGCCATACTTGGCCGGCGCTTTCTTCATCTCCTCGGCCTCGATGCCGGGCCGCTTCATCATCTCGCCGGAATCCAGCGCGCGGCAGCGGTCGCACTCGCAGATGCCGCCGCCGTCGTTCATGGTGATGTGGACGCCGTCGTAGCCGGGATGGTCGTCGAAAAACTTCCTGACCCATTCGATGGTGGCGCGAATGACCCCGGGATTAGTGGTGCAAACCTGGCCGCCGTGCTTGAAGTCGTAGTCCGGACCCGGGACCGCGCGCTTTCCATCCACCAGGGCGTAATACTCCGGGTGAGCGCCGGCGTACCCGGCGGGCGGAAAGATCTCGCCGAGGGCATGCCCGCCGTAAATCTTCAGGCCGCCCCAGCCGTTCCGCCGCTCCCAGAGCGCCACCTGGGCTTGATGCTCGGCGCTGACGCCCAGCAGGCGTTCCCTGGGGCGCATCGCGGTGGGACCGCTCGGTGCGCCCCACAGGGCTCCGCCCGGGCCGCGGTTGCGCCACTTGAAGTCGGGCTGTCGCGTTTCGTCGATCTGCGGGAGGGCGATTGAGCGCGCCTGTGGGACAACCTCGCCCAGCTCTCCCGGCCACAGCCAGCGCACGCCCAGGTGTTTCTCCAGCAAGGCGTAAACGGCGGACTGGGTCCCGGCGTCGTCTTTGCCCGCCAGGACCAGGTTGCCGCCGGCGGTCCGGATGCGGAATCCCCCGGCGCCAAGGGAGGCGGGAACGGCCTCGCTGGCGCCTACCAGGATCAAAGGACTGGCCGAGCCTTTCGCTGCTGCGCTGATCGGAACCCTGGCGCCGGAGATCTTCTCGACGTACTTCTGAAGGTCCCCGGCGGCCGACATGGTCGCCTGGGAGGCGGCCGGCCCGACCACGATGGTGCTCCGGGGACGCCCATCCTCCACGAGCACAATGCGGCCCTCCCGCAGAGCCGCCTTCGCCTTCTCCAGCCATGCTTCGTGAATGAAGCGAGCCTTTGCCAGCTCCCAGTTTCTGGGGGCGAAGACGCTCAGATCCTGACGGGGCAGCGCGGGCACGCCCGTCCCGAGGGCCCGTGTGCCGCCCTCGCGGTGCTCGCTGGAGTAGAGCGGGTCCAACTCCACGGCGTTTTCCCGCGCCCACGCGCCGATGTGGGTCTCCCCCATGGTCGCGATGCTGTCCGCGGACCAGTTGGGGAAATCGAGCTGGCGTTCCAGCCACAGCGCGACAGGCCTGGTGACGAAAAACGGGCGGTGGCCCACGCCTGGCAGATAGCCGGTCTCGAAAACGCCCGTGGGGGAGCCTCGCAGCGCGGCCACGCGCCGCTGAAGGTCCCGAAAGAACGCCGGGGCGTTGGGCGGAATGCGCACCGTGGCGTCTTCCAGGCCGTTGTAGACCAGGGTGGCGCCTCGGGCCGCGTGAAGAGCGTAGAGGACCGCGGGACGGTCGCCGAGAAACATGAGCGAGCGGTACGGGATGCCCACGCACATGGGCTTGGCATTGTCCCAGTACTCGCCCGGCCCATCCAGGTTGCCGCCGCCGACCAGCACGCAAGCCTTCAGACGATTCTCGACGGCGCAAGCCAGGCTGAGCACGAACGAGCCCAACGAGTAGCCCGCCGCGGCGATGCGCTTCGCATCCACCTCCGGCCGCTGGGCGAGGTAGGAGACGGCTTGCCGCACGTCGGTGATCATCAGCCCGGCCAGGCGGCGCGCAAGTTCCTCGGGAGGCTCGACCTTGTCGTGGGCGCGCGTGCCGGACTTGCGGTCGATGTTGCGCTCGCCTTCGCCGGCCGGGTCGTAGGTGAGGACGACGGCCCCGGCGCGCGCATACAAGATGCCCGAGTAGAAGGCATACCAACTGTACTTGTCGCCGCCGTGGCCGTTGACGACGATCAACGCGGGCGCTTTTCCACGGCGCAACTTGGGCAGATAGAGGATCGCCGGGACACGCAGGCCGAATTGCGTGGCGTAGGTCACGCGCTCGGCCACCACGCCCGGCGCGGGCTCGAAGCGGCCGTGCGTCTCCGCGGCCAGCGGCGGCAGCGGATCGGGCGCCAACAGCGTGGCCTTGATCTCGCGGCGCCGGGTCTCCTCGTCCACGGCAGCCGCCGGGCCGAGCGCCGGCAGGGCGAGGAGGCCTGCCAGGACAATTTCCACTCGCACGGGTATCAGAATATCACCAACTCGCGGAGCCGCCGCTGCCGGCGAGCATCGAGCGCGCGCCGGGCGGCGCGGACAGCGGTCACGGTCAACCCGGTGTAGCGCAATCCCTGGCGGTAGAACTCAACGCGCCGGCGAATAAGGTCGTTGTCCGCGGCGCAACGCGGGTTTTGGCACTGGAGCGATTTTCTGCCTGCCGCAGAGCAGAAGAGCGCTAGGATGGAAAGCGTGGGCAAGCTCAAGGCCAAGCGCAGGAAGAACCCGGTGTCGGCCGGACAGCCAGTTCCCTTCCCCCACATGGGCCCCGACTATCCTATCAAGTACTGGGTGATTCCGCGGGGCGGAGAGCGAGTCCAGACGGTCACGCTACAACAGGAGGACGGTCGCTACCTCTCTGCGATTGTCTCCGAACCGAGCATCCGTTGCACAGGCAAAACCCAGCGGGAAGCCGAGAAAGGGGTCCTTGGTCTTTTCCGGGAGCACCACAACCCGCCGGTCGGTGAGGACGAAGCCGACCACTGCGCCATCCTCGAGGCCGAGCACGACAGGACCATGTCGCTGAAAGAATTCCTGAAGCGTGCCGGGTAACTGGGAGGTCCGAGTCACGGAGCGGGCGCTCCGCGAACAAACCCAGCTTCCGCGCGAGATCCGGGAGGAATCCAAGACCACCATCGAGGACCTGGGCGACGATCCCTTTCCACCAGGCGCCGAAGCTCTTGAAGGCTACAACAACGAGTACCGCATCCGCATTGGCAGCGAGGCTTATCGGATCCTCTACCGGGTGGACACAAAGCGCCGCCTGGTGGTCGTATACCGGATCCGCCCGCGGCCGACCGCCTACAAGGGAATGAAAAAGCCCCGCTCATGACGGTACGGCCCCCTGCGGCGCGACTCCCAGCCCAGCCCGCATCCCCAATCAACAATATCCCCGTTGACTAATGTCGGTGATGCGGCCCCTCGCGCGAAAGCGCGCCCTGGCCGCCGCGCAAGCGGCTCAGAAGATCGCCTTGAGCGCAAACTGAATCACTCGCGCGCCGCCCGCGCTGGTGATGCGGCCCATGCGGTCGCCCGCCGAAAGCTGGTTATTGGGGGTCCCGAGGTTGACCGAGTTGAACAGGTTGAAGAACTCGGCGCGGAATTGCAGCCGCATGCCCTCGCGTCCGGGCAGCGCGAAGTGCTTGAAGATTCCGGTATTGGCGGAGGCCGAGGCGGGACCGAGCAGGGCGTTGCGGCCGATGTTGCCGTATGTGCCGGCGGCCGGCGAGGCGAAGGCGGCGCGGTTATACCAGGCCAGAATCTTGTCGGCGCGGGAGCGGTCGGAGGAGAGCCGGTGCTCACCCACCACATCCGGCCGCTGGTTGGTGGTGCCGCTCAGCGCCACGTCGCGACCGCTCACGAGGTTCATGGGCATGCCGGTGCGAAGGTTCACCAGGCCGTTGACCTGCCAGCCACCCAGGGTGTGCCGAACCAGGGCGGCGTTCCAAGGGAGTTGCGGCACTTCCCAGATCCAGGAGAAAGAAGCGATGTGCTTGGCGTGGAAATCCGACAGGCCGAACTGTGTGCTCAGGTCGAACACGTTGGGGACGCCCGCCCCCAGCGAGATCCCGGAGGCCATGTCGATCGAGCGCGAGAAAGTGTAGGCGCCCTGGACGGAGTAGCCGCGGCTGAAGCGTTTGTTCACCTCGACCTGCAAGCCGTTGTAGCGGGAGTTGGCCAGCGACGAAATCACGTCGAGTTGTCCGAAGGGCCGGTAGGGGCGCCGCTGGTTGAGGTTGCCCAGGGTGGCGCCGGGGCCGTAGATGCCGGGGTTGATCGTCCAACCCATGAGCAGCTTGCGGCCCAGCTTGCCCACGTAGCCCACCTGGACGGCCAGATCCGCGGTCACCTGGCGCTGGAGGTTGAGGTTGAAATGCTGCACGTAGGGATTGCGCAAGCGGGCGTCGGGATAGAAGAGCTGCTGGACCCCCACGAAGGGCGGGTCCACCAGGTTGAGGTAGAGCGGGATGGCCGGCTGGCCGCGGAGCGGATCCGCCAGGCTGAACGGCGCGTTGATGGTGAAGGTGTAGCTGAAGGGCTGGCTGGTGTTCTGGACGATGTCGGCGTTAACGGATTCGTAAAAGATCCCATACGCGCCGCGCAGCGAAGTGCGGCCGTTGCCGGAGAGATCCCAGGCGAAGCCGATGCGCGGGGCGAAGTTGTTCTTGTCGGTCTGGACGAGCCCGCGCGGCACGCCGGGATCGTTCGGGAAGACCATCCCCACCGGCGCGGTCTTGATCCTCTGGGACTGCTGCCCGAAGCGGATGCTGCCCCAGAGGTCCTGCGGGTGGACCCAGGGCATGGACAACTCGTAGCGGAGGCCGACGTTGAGCATCAGGCGGGGGTGGATGCGCCAGTCGTCCTGTAGGAAGTAGAAGGTGTTGGTCGCCAGGCCGGCCTGCTCGAGCAGCGGGCTGGCGACGGTGAGTGAGGCGGGCCTTCCCAGCAGGAAGTCGGCGACGGAGTTCGTGGTGATGGAGCCGTCGAAGCTGAAAGCGCCCATGGTGCGGAAGGAGCCGCGATTGAGGTAGCGCACCTTGAGCAGCTCGAAGCCGGCCTTGACGGCGTGCCGGCCGCGGGTCCAGAGGAGATTGTCGCTGAACTGTAGCGATTCGTTCGCCTGGATGGCATCGCCGCCGGAGGCGCTGCCCAGCTCAACCCTGCCGGAGACGGTGATGGCCGGCGGCTGCCGCGGGCCGAACTGGGGGAAGTTGCCTCCCAGGTCGGAGAGGTGGAGCCGGTTCTGGCTCACCACCACCGTGAAGATGCGGTTGAAGCTGGCGCGGACCTGGTTCAACAGGCTCGGCGTCAGGCTGAACGTGTCGCCGGCGGTGATGTTCTGGGACTTGGCCCGGCGGGTCACCGGCATCCAGGCGGGGATGTTGCCGTTGTAGTCGCCCTCGCTGGCGAGGTTGTAGTTGTAGCGCGCGTCGATCGTGTGCCGGCCCAGGTTGTAATCGACGCGGATGAGGAAGGTACCATCGTCCTGGGGGCGCGGCGAGGTGGTGACAAGCTGGCCGTCGGGCTGGTTCGGAGGCGGCACGAGGTCGCGGCTGAGGATGTTGCGGGCGACCGCGTCGAAGCGCTCGGTGGGGATGCGGTTGCCGGGGAAGGGCTGCCCGGTGAGCGGGTCGCGCACCGCGGTGCGGCTGGCGGAGAAATCTCCGGCGCGCTCGGCGGCGGTGGGCGGGAACGCCGCCGTGCTCAGCGAGGCCGGACGTACCCGCAGGCCTTCGTACGAGCCGAAGACAAACAAGCGGTCCTTGCGCAGCGGGCCCCCCGCGGCGGCTCCAAACTGGTTCTGCACGAGCTTGGGCTTTTGGGCCGGCGCGAAAAAGTTGCGCGCGTTGAGCTTGTGGTTCCGCAGGAACTCCCAGACGCTGCCGTGGATCTTGTTGGTCCCCGAGCGGGTGACCACGTTGAATATCGCCCCCGCGTTGCGCCCATACTCGGCGCTGAAGCTGTTGGTCAAGACCTTGACTTCCTGCAGCGCGTCCGGCGGCGGGTAGTTCAGCCCGGTGTTACGGAACAGGGCGTTGAAGTGCGCCCCGTCGAACAGGAACAGGTTCTGGTTGCCGCGCGAGCCCGACATCGAGACCGTCGGGCCGCTGCGGTCGCCGGTGAACATCTGGGGCGCGCTCACCTGCGATGCGCCGGGCAACAGCGTGGCCAGGCCGATCACGTTCCGCCCGTTGATCGGCAGCTCCAGCACGCGGCGCGAGTCGATGAGCGCTCCCATCACCGCCGAGCGGGTATCGACCAGCGGGGCTTCGGCGCTCACGGTGACGGATTCGGCGAGATTGCCGACCTGGAGCTTGGCGTCCACGCGGACGTTCTCATTCGAGGTCAGGCCGATGCCGGGCTGGACGAACGTCTTGAACCCCGGCGCCTGCACCGAGACGGTGTAAGCGCCCACCGGGAGCAGCGGCAGGACATAGGCCCCGCTCAGATCGCATTTCGCCGCGCGGGTGGCGCCGCGCTCAGTCAAGGTGGCGATGACCTGGGCCGCGGGGATGGCGGCGCCGCTGGGATCGGTCACTACGCCGTGAATCGTTCCCGTGCCCTGGGCCCACGCCAGGCCGCAAATGGTTAGCCAGAGCACACAAGCGGTACGCAAGGTGGTTACTTGCCGGTCCATGTTGAAACCTCCAAGGCGAAGGGAATCTCCTGCCGGCTCGCGCTCTTCAGGGCCAGCGGGACGCTGAGCGCGCCGACGGCGTATTCCAACTCTTTCTCCGGGCCGTCGCTGTACGGGTAGTATGGGTACACCGGCCAGGTGAGCCTCGCCGCGGGATCAACCCTGAGAGTCCACCCGCGGTGGCGGATCCAGCCACCTAGGCGATCCAGGGCCAGCGGCTGCGGGCCCACCACTACGCGGTCACCGGCGCCGGTTTCCAGCGGCTCGCCCGCCTTCAAGCACAACTGGAGAGTGAGGTGCGCCTCCTCGGGCGCGCTCTTGCGGTGGACCGCGAACCGGAACGCCAGGCGCCCGGCGGCGGGGGGATCCACTTCCAGCTCGGCGATGAACGAGTTGTAGGCCAGCGAGAGACGGTCCCGCGCGGCGCTCATCTTCAGCCGGCTGTCGAGCGGCATGTAGAACAGGCCCGCGGGGATCTTCTCGCGGAAGGTGGCCAGCTCCGGCTGGCGCTTCGAATTGGCGCCGCTGATGATCAGGCCGGCTTGCTGGTGGAACACCTCCAGGTGCGCCTGCCGATCCAGGTAATACCGGCTGGTGACCGCCTGGGTGCTGATGAGCCCCGAGAGGCAGACGAACCAGGGGCCGGTCTTGCGGATGCCCGCCGGCACGCTCATCCGATGCACGTAGCTGGGCTGGTCCTGCGGGATCGGCGCGGTGGGGCCGTCATGGAAGTAGAGCGCGTCTTGAGCCAGCCGGCCCAGGTGCTCCATCGAGAGCTGGCCTTCGCGGTAAGAACCGGTGAGCAATTCCGCGTAGCGCCTGCCGTCGGGGAAGTGCGAGAAGCCGAAGTGAGCCCAGGGACTCACGTAGGCGTGGCGGCGCCGGTCGTCGATGCCCATCACCGGCTGGCCGTCCGGCCAGGTGAAGTACTTGTGAAAGTCGGTGGAGCGCCGCAGGGCCTCGAGCGCGGCTGGATCGCGGCTGT
>ERZ1292640.3253-Hain-H43-02um-R1-3253-length-12704-cov-8_pt1 | contig 12704 bp, 11 predicted proteins | sample MGYA00564404_ERZ1292640 | MGnify/ENA primary metagenome ERZ1292640 (study PRJEB36523, sample SAMEA6512636) | groundwater metagenome | collected 2019-01-08 | study: AquaDiva: Metagenomics assemblies of 32 groundwater samples | reverse complement strand
CGTCGCCCATGAAGATCTCGGCGGGGTGCGCGTTGTACCAGAGGAAGCCGAGGCTCGCGCCGACCAGCGCGCCGCAGAAGATCGTCAGCTCGCCCGCGGGCGCGAACCGCACCAGCAGCAGGTACTCGGCGAACACGCGGTGGCCGGTGATGTAGGCCAGCGCCGTGAAGCACGCCGCCGCGACCGCGAACGTGCTGATCGCCAGGCCGTCGAGGCCATCGGTCAGGTTCACCGCGTTGCTCCAGGCCACCAGCACGAAGGCGGCGAACGGCACGTAGAACCAGCCGAGGTCGGGAATCAGCTGCTTGAAGAACGGGAAGATCAGCCGGGTGTTGTAGAGATTGCGGTCGGCCAGCCACATCAGCACGAGGCCAACGGTGACGCCGACCACCACCTGCAGGCCGAACTTGTAGCGCGGCGCCAGGCCGCCAGATGAACGCCGGGTGACCTTGAGGTAGTCGTCAAGAAAGCCGATGCCGCCGAAGGCCGCGGTCGTGACGACGGCGATCCAGATGTAGACGTTGGTCAGGTCGGCCCACAGCAGCGTCGGCACCAGCGCCGCCGCCAGGATCAGCAACCCGCCCATCGTCGGCGTGCCGGCCTTGGCGCGATGCGACTCGGGACCCTCCTGACGAATCACCTGGCCGATCTGGAACTCGCGCAGGCGGCGAATCAGCCACGGCCCCAGCACCAGGCTGACGACGAGCGCGGTCATGCTGGCCGCCGCCGTCCGGAACGTGATGTAGCGCGCCACGTTGAAGACGGAGACCTGCGGGTAGAACGAGATGAGGAGGTGATACAGCATTAGCCGAACACCGCCATGAGTTGTTCCACCACGACGTCGGTGCGCGTGCCCCGCGAACCCTTGACCAGCACCACGTCGCCCGGGGCGATCTGCCCCTGGATGGCGGCCGCCGCGTCGGTGCTGTTGTCGAAATGCCGCACCGTGCCGGCGGCCAGGCCGGCCGCGACGGCGGCCTCGCCGAGGGCGCGGGCCGACGACCCGCCAATGGTGATCAATCTCGCCAGGCGGCTGGCCGCCGCGCTGCGGCCGCACTCCTGGTGCAGGGACAGCGACAGGTCGCCCAGCTCGAGCATCTCGCCGATCACCGCGACCCGGCGGGCCGCCCAGGTCCGCGACAGCACGTCCAGTGACAACTTCAGCGCCGACGGGCTCGAGTTATACGAGTCGTCGATCACGGTGACGCCCTTCGGCAATTTCAGCAGCGCGCCGCGCTTCGACGACGGCGTGAGGCGTGACGCGGTTTCGACAATGCGATCGAGGTCGACGCCCAGGTGCAGCGCCACGGCGGCGCCGGCCAGCACGTTCATCAGGTGGCCGCGGCCGAGCAGCGGCACGTGCAACTCGCGCTCGCCGGCCGCCGTCACCAGGCGGCTCTTGGTGCCATCGAGGCCGAGGTCTTCGACGTCGATGGCGCGCACGTCGGCGCCGGCGGACAGGCCGAACTTGATTCGGCGGCCGGGAAATGCGCCGATGCGGGCCATCACGCGTTCGTCATCCGCGTTGGCAACGAGCACGGTCTGTTCGTTGGCGCCGTCGAGAATCTCGGCCTTGGCGTCGGCAATGCGATCGGCGGAGCCGAAGTGGCCGATGTGGGCTTCGCCGACGTTGGTCCAGACGCGCACCTCCGGCGTGGCCACGTCGACCAGCAACCGGATTTCGCCCGCGTGATTCATGCCCAACTCCATCACCGCCACGTCCGCCCCGTGCCGCAACTCCAGCAGCGACAGCGGCAACCCCAGGTGGTTGTTCAGGTTGCCCTTGTTCTTCACCACCCGGTGCGCGCCGCCCAGCAACTCGGCAATCACGTCCTTGGTCGTGGTTTTGCCGGCACTGCCGGTAATGGCCACGACCGTCGCTCCCGACTCGCGCCGCACGTAGCGCGCGAGGTCCTGCAGCCCGCGGGTGGTGTCGGCCACCTCGATCACGAACGACTCGGCGTCCGCCGGCAACGTCACGGGCCGGCTGACCACGACACCAGCGGCGCGCCGCCGCGCCGCCGCGCCGGCATACTCGTGACCGTCGCGTTCCGCGACGATCGCAAAGAACAGATCGCCGGCCGCCAGCGTGCGGCTGTCGATCGAAAACCCGGTCACGTAGTGGTCGCTGTCGCCGGCCACCAGGCGGCCGTTCATCGCCGCGGCCAGCGTGCCGGCCGACAGCGGAATCTCGGCCGCCACTAACTGCCCTTCGCGCCGGTCTGGCGCCGCTTGCTCAATGCCGCCCGCGCCACCTCGCCGTCGTCAAACGGCAGCACGCGGTCGCCGATCTGCTGGTACTTCTCGTGGCCCTTGCCGGCGATCAGCACGACATCGCCGGCCTCGGCCATGGCGATCGCGCGCTCGATCGCCTCGGCGCGATCGACGACCGAGACGACCGTCGGCGTCCGCGGCGACGACTGGCTGCCGGCCGGAATGCCGCGTTCGATTTCCTCGATGATTCGCTTCGGGTCTTCGGTGCGCGGGTTGTCCGAGGTGATGACCACCACGTCGCTCAACCGCGCCGCGACCATGCCCATCAGCGGCCGCTTGCTGCGATCGCGATCGCCGCCGCAACCGAACACCGTCACGAGCCGGCGCGCGCCCAGCGGCCGGGCCGTCTCGAGCAGGTTGCGCAGCGCGTCGTCGGTGTGCGCGTAGTCGACCACCGCGGTGACGTCGTCGCCGGCCGCCGAGACCACCTCGAAGCGGCCGGGCACGCCGGCCAGGCCGGCGACGCCGCGTTCGATCGCGTCGATCGGCACGTCGAGGGAGACCGCGGTCGCGGTCGCCGCGAGGATGTTGTAGACGTTGGGCCGGCCGACCAGCTTCGACTGGATGTGCACCACGCCCTTCGGCGTCGTCACGTCGAACTGCAGTCCCGCCAGCGTCATGGTCACCGGGCCGGGCCGCACGTCGGCCGGCGCGGCGATGGCGTAGGTCACCGGCCGGCCGCTGATCTCGACGAGCGAGGCGCCTCTGGGATCGTCGAGGTTGATCACGCCGGGCGCGTCGCGCGGCAGCATCTCGAACAGCCGGCGCTTGGCGGCGAAGTACGCCTCCATGTCCTCGTGGAAGTCGAGGTGGTCGCGGGTCAGGTTGCTGAACACGGCCGCGGCGAAGTGCATACCGTCGACCCGCTTCAACGACAGCGCATGCGACGACACTTCCATGACCGCGGACTTGTTGCCCTGGCGCTGCATGTCGCTCAGCAACTGCTGCACGTCGGGCGCTTCCGGGGTGGTCCGCGAGGCCTCGCGGTCCTCGCCGCCAATGCGGTAGGCGACGGTGCCGAGCATGCCGGCGCGCAGGCCGGCCTCGTCCAGCATCGCGGTGAGCAGATAGGCCGTGGTGGTCTTGCCGTTGGTGCCGGTGACACCGATCACGGGCATGCGCCGGCTGGGGTGGTCGAAGAACCGATCAGCGAGCAGGGCCAGCGCCAGCCGCGCGTCGCGGACCACGATCCACGGCACGGCGATGCCGGCCGGTGCGGGGGATTCGGAGATCACCGCCTGCGCGCCCCGGGCGATGGCTTGTTCGGCAAACGCGACGCCGTCGGCCTTGAGACCCTTGAGCGCCACGAAGACGGCGGCGGGCACGACGCGGCGCGAGTCGTATGCGACGGCCGCCAGCGGCCGGGCGCCCGCCATCCCCGCAGGCAGTGGCTCAACCACCAGCTCCCGCAAGGTGTCGATCGCGTCGCCGAGGATCACCGCTGGTCTCCAATGGCTCCGGTCGGGCGCGGGGGCGGGCGGCGGTTGAGGACGAGCGTGCAGGCCCCTCCGGGCTCGATCTGCGACCCCGCGGCCGGCGTTTGTTCGATCACGACGCCGGCGCCTTCCATCCTGGCGGACAGGCCAAGGCGCGCCAGTTCGCGCAGCGCATCGCGCGCGCTCATGCCGCGCAGGTCGGGCAGGCCGCCGCCGTCGGTCATGCTCGCGGTCATGGTGACAATCGACGGCGCGAGCGGCGCGGCCGCGGTGGTCACCGGGCTCTGGTCGCGGCGCGCAATCATCACCGGCGGCGGCTGGTTGATGGTCGGGGTCACCCCCAGCTGGCGCAGGCCCGCCTCGGCGATGCGCTGGAAGATCGGGGCGGCAATCACGCCGCCGGTATCGCCGCCGATGCGCGGCGAGTCGACCATCACGATCACGGTCATCACCGGGTTGCGCGACGGCACGAAACCGACGAACGAGACATTCTGCTGTGACGGCGAATAGCGGCCGTTCACCAGCTTGTCGGCGGTGCCGGTCTTGCCGGCCACCGAGTACTTTGCCAGCGCCGCGCGCTTGGCGGTGCCCTCGACGACGACCGCTTCCATGATCGAGGTCAGGGTGGCAGCGGTCTCCGGCAGGATGGCCCGGCGCACCGCCTTCGGCGGCACCGCGGTCCGCGTTCCGCCCTTGACCGTGGCGCGGACGACATGGGGTTCGTAGAGCGTGCCGCCATTGGCGATCACGCTCGCGGCCGCGGCCATCTGCAGCGGCGTGACGCCGACCTGGTAGCCCATCGACACCGATGCCAGCGCGCTGTCGTTCAACTTCGAGGGATCCCAGACGATGCCGGGACTTTCACCGGGAAAGTCGGGCGACGACGGCCGCCCGAAGCCGAAGCGGCGAATGTAGAGGCCCATGCGCTCGGGGCCTAACATCAAGCCCACCTTGATCGCGCCGACATTGCTTGACTTCACGATCACGTTCGCGAATGTCAGGACACCGTAGTTGTGGCCCATGTCGGTGATCGGTTTGCGGCCGGGAAATTTGATCACGCCGCCCTGCGTGTCAACCAGGTCATCGGGCATGACCACCTTCTCCTCGATCGCGGCCGAAGCCGTGACCAGCTTGAACGTGGATCCCGGCTCGTACAGATCCTGGACGGCGCGATTGCGCAACGCGGCCTCGTGCGTGCCGGCGTACTGGTTCGGGTTGAACGTCGGCCAGCTCGCCATGGCGAGGATCTCGCCGGTGTAGGGATCCATCGCCACCGCCGTGCCGCCGTCGGCGCGCGCTGCTTCCACGCCGGCCCTCAGTTCGCGCTCGACGATGTACTGCAGGTGCTGATCGATGGTCAGCTCGAGCGAACCGCCGGTCGTCGGCGGGCGATCCAGGCGGCTGAAGGCATGGCCGCGGGCGTCGGTCTGCACCAGCATGGTGCCCTCGCGGCCGCGGACGGTCTTGTCGTAGGTCGCTTCCAGGCCGTGGAGGCCGGCGTTGTCGGTGCCGACGTAGCCGAGCAAGTGGGCGGCCAGCTCGCGGTTCGGGTAGAACCGCTTGCTCTCCTTGATGAAGCCGATGCCCTTGATGTCGAGCGCGGCAATGCGCTTGGCCTCGATCGGCGTGGCGCGGCGCTTGACGTACTGGAACGAGGTCAGCGAGCCGTTCTTGCGCTTGCGGCTCAGCCGCTCGATCAGTTGATCTTTTTCCTTCTTGCCGCACTCGTCGAGGGCGCCGCACAACGCGGCTGCGGTCCCGGCAGGATCGGCGATGTCGGTCGGGACCGCGTAGATGGTGTCGGCGTCGACGCTGTAGGCGAGCAGCCGGCCATGGCGGTCGACGATCTCGCCGCGCTTGCCCGGCGTCTTCTGGGTTTCCGACTGCTGCCGTTCGGCGCGGGCGGACAGTTCCTCGAACTGCCAGACCTGCAGCACCACGAGGCGGACCTCGATGGCGAGCACCCAACAGGCAAGCACTCCCGCGGCCACCATGAGGCGGCTCCTGAGCACCGGACGCCAATTGAGGTCAGGCTGGACGGCCACGATCGCTGTTCCTTACCGGCTGGCGACGACCGACTTGGCGGGCGCCGCGGTCGGCGCGACGCGTTCCAGCACCACCGCCTCGGTCTCGCCGGGGCTGATCATGCCGAGGCGCTCGGTGGCGAGCTTCTCGATGCGCTGCGGCGCGCGCAGCGTCTCCATCTCGAGGCGCAGGTGCCGGTTGATGTCGTTCTCGGCGGCACGGTCGCGCTGCATCTGCTCGAGCTTGTAGCCGTGGCGCAGCAGCTCGAAGTGCTGCCAGGCCGAGAACATCAGCACCACCACCAGCACCACGCCGACGGCGAGCGACATCCACAGATCGCGCAGGCGGCGTTCATCCACCTCGCGCACGATCTGGTTGTTGCGGAAGTCCTTGCGAATTTCGTATTCGAAGGTTCCTGCCTTGTCCATCACCCCTCCCCTTACCTGACTCGTACAGCGGCGCGAAGCTTGGCGCTCCGCGCCCGCGGGTTGACGGCCGCCTCGGCGTCGCGCGCGATCACCGGGTGCTTGGTCAGCACCTTGATGACGGCGTCGTCGCCGCGCGCCAAATCGCGCAACGTGTGTTTCACCACGCGGTCTTCCAGCGAGTGAAACGAGATCAGCGCGAGCCGCCCGCCGACCTGCAGCCGCGAGGCCGCCCGGCCGATAAACGAATCGAGCTCATCCAGCTCGCGGTTGACCCAGATGCGCAGCGCCTGGAAGGTGCGCGTCGCCGGGTCGATCCGCTGCCAGCCGCGTGCGGCGACCCCTCGCCGCACGATTTCCGCCAGCCGCCCCGTCGTCGTGATCGGCGACTGTTGCCGCGCCATGACGATGGCGCGGGCCACCTGCCGCGACCGGCGCTCTTCGCCGAAGCGATAGATCACGTCGGCCAGTTCCGTTTCGTCGACCCGATCGATCAGGTCGGCGGCCGTCTCGCCGCGGCTGCGGTCCATGCGCATGTCCAGCGGCTCGTCGCGGCGGAAGCTGAAGCCGCGGCCGTCCGCGTCCAGCTGCATCGACGAGACGCCGAAGTCGGCGAGCACGCCCGCGACCTCGTCCACACCCTGCGCGTCCAGCACCCCGGCCAGTTCGCGATAGTCGGCGTGCACGAACGTGACGCGGTCCGCGAACGCCGCCAGTTCGACCTTCGCGATCGCAATCGCGTCGGTGTCGCGATCGATCCCGATGACCCGTGTCGCGCCGCTGTCGAGCAACATGCGCGAGTGGCCGCCGAGACCGAGCGTGCAGTCGACGAAGATGCCGCCGCGCTCCGGTTGCAGCAGCGTCCGCACCTCGTCGAGCAGAACCGGAACGTGAACTGCGCGTTCCACTAGATCCCGAAGTCAGACAAGGCACGCGCGTCGTCGTCGGTGAACGGCTCGGTGAGCAGCCGGGCGACGAAGCGTTCGTGGTTCCAGACCTCGAGAAAATTCTGCTGCCCGAGCACGTCGACCTCGCCCGTCATCAGGGCGCTGTCGCGCAGCCGCGGCTGAATCAGGACGCGGCCCTGGGGGTCGAGTTCCGCGACCTGACCGTAAAAATTCACGCGGTCCAGGTACTTCTGCCGCGCGGGGTGCGTGGAAGGCATCTGCGCAATGCGTCGCTCGATGTCGAGCCATACCGGCATTGGATAGATGCGTACAGACTGGCCCGTCAGGCTCGTCACGAACAGTTCTGGGCCGTGATCCTTCTGAATCACGGCGCGAAAGCCGTTCGGGACCTTGAGCCGGCCCTTGTCATCAATTTTCGCCGGCGAGTTGCCCCGGAGCACGTCTAACTCTCCACTTCACTCCACAAAAATCCACTCGGATAGTAGACCCGCCTAGCGGGCTTGTCAACGCACAAGTGCTTCAAATGATTAGCTGTCTATCGTTTACGCCTTTGTTTCGCCAACAACACGAAGGTGTGTCAATAATTTGACTACCACCAGAAGGGAAGTCGATGGGGTGGGGGGCGCGTGCTACGATTGCCGCTTCCGAGCCGAGGATTTTTTCTTCATGTTGCACGCTGCGCTGATCGGATTCCCCGCGGCCGGCAAGTCGACCCTCTTCCAGTTGATGACCAGCGCGAAAGACGCGCCGCGCGGGAAGGGCGAGACGGCGGTCGGCATCTCCAAGGTGCCCGATCCCCGCCTCGATCGGCTGACCGGTATCTTCAATCCCAAGAAGCGCACGCCAGCCACCATCGAGTTCACCGACATGATCGCGCCGGGCCGCACCGGCGCTGCCGCGCTGGTCGACGTGGCCGGCTACAAGAACGCCGACGCACTGGTGCACGTCGTCCGCGCGTTTCGCGACGAGTCCGTGCCGCATCCGTCGGGATCGGTGGACCCCGCCCGCGATGCCCAGGGGATGGAAGACGAGTTGATCCTCGCCGACCTGGGCGTGGTCGAGCGCCGTCTCGAGCGCCTCGAAAAGGAGGGCAGGAAGAGCATCAAGGCGCCCGACCTCGAGGTCGAGAAGGACCTCCTGAACCGGTGCCGTACCGCGCTGGAGAACGGGCAGCCGCTGCGCGCGCTGGGCCTGGCGGGCGACGACCTGCGGCGGCTCCGCGGGTATCAATTCCTCTCCGCCAAGCCCTTGCTGGTCGTCTTGAACCTGGACGAAACCGACGTCGAGGCCGCCGCCAGTGTCGAGCGCGCCATCGAGAAAACCGGCACCACGGCCTTCCTGTCGCGCAAAGGCACGCGCGCGGTGCCGGTGTGCTCGAAGATCGAGCTCGAGATCGCCGCGCTCGAGCCCGTGGATGCGAAGGCCTTCCTCGCGGACCTGGGCCTCGGCGAATCCGGCCTCGATCGCGTCATTCGCGCCAGCTATGACCTGCTCGGTTACATGTCGTTCCTGACGATGGGCGAGGACGAATGCCGGGCGTGGTCGATCCGCCGCGGCACCAGCGCGCTCGACGCCGCCGCCGAGATTCACAGCGACATCGCGCGCGGCTTCATCCGCGCCGAGGTCGTCGGCTACGAGACGTTCATCGCGCGTGGATCGATCCAGGCCTGCCGGGACCACGGCGAGTTCCGGCTCGAGGGCAAGGACTACGTGGTGCAGGACGGCGACATCATCAATTTCCGGCACGCCACCTAGCCATGGCGGCGCCGAACACCGTCACCATCGTCATTCCGGCGTTCAACGAGCGCGACAGCATCGCCGCGGTGGTCGCCAGCCTCCGCGCCGCCGGGCCGTGGCATGAAGTACTGGTCGTCGACGACGGCTCGACCGACGGCACGGGGGCGGCGGCGGCGGACGCCGGCGCGCGGGTCGTGACCCATCCCTACAACAAGGGCAACGGCGCCGCGGTCAAGTCGGCGATTCGCGCCGCGACCAGCGAGTGGGTGACGATCGTCGACGGCGACGGCCAGCATCGCGCCAACGACGTCGGCCGGCTGGTGGCGCGTCTCGGCGAGTACGACCTCGTGATTGGCGCCCGCTCGGCCGACAGCCAGGCCACGACCGGGCGGCGGGTGGGCAACGCGCTGTTGAACGGGCTGGCCAGCTACCTCACGGAGCGGCCGATCCCCGACCTGACGTCAGGGTTCCGGGCGGCGCGGCGCGAGTACCTGCGGGAGTTCATTCACCTGCTGCCCAACGGCTTCTCGACCCCGACCACCACGACACTCGCCTTCATCAAGGCCGGATACAATGTAGCGTTCGAGCCCGTCGGGGCGCTGCCGCGTATCGGCACGTCGAAAATCCGGCTGGCCAGCGACGGCGCGAAGTTCCTGCTGATCTTGTTGAAGGTCATCACCATCTTCAGCCCGCTCCGGATTTTTGCCCCGGTCAGCGCCGCCGCCTTCACGCTGGGCGCCGCGTACGGCGCGTGGAACTTTGCGTATCACGATCGCATTCCGAATGGCGCGGTGTTGCTGCTGATGTTTTCGGTGATAGTCATGCTGGTCGGCCTGGTCTCTGAGCAGATCGCCTCGCTGCGCTTCGAGGGGCGGCGGTAACGGATGAAGACGCTGGTCCTGGTCCCGACCTACAACGAGCGCGAGAACCTGCCGATCCTCGTCAAGGACATCCTCGCGGTGCCCGGTACCGAGGTGATGGTGCTCGACGACCAGTCGCCCGACGGCACCGGCGCCGTCGCCGACGGCCTGGCGGCGCAGTATCCGGGCCGGGTGCGCGTGCTGCATCGCACCGGGCAGCGCGGGCTGGGGGTCTCGTACCTGGAAGGCTTCCGTCACGCCATTGCCGGCGACGCCGACCTGGTGTGCCAGATGGACGCCGACCTGTCGCACGACCCGCAGTACCTGCCGGCCATGATCGCCCTCGCCACCGGCGGCGCCGACCTGGTGATCGGCTCGCGTTACCTCAATGGCATCAGCGTGGTGAACTGGCCGCTGCGCCGGATCATCCTGAGCTCGTTTGCGAACTTCTACATCCGCACCGTCACCGGGCTCGGCCTGCGCGACATCACCACGGGGTATCGCTGCTGGCGGCGGACGTCGCTGGCCAGGCTGCCGCTCGACAAGATCGTCTCCGAGGGCTACGCCTTCCTGCTCGACGTGACGTTCATGGCGGCCGACGCCGGCCTGCAGATCGTCGAGTCGCCGATCATCTTCGTCGAGCGCCGCCAGGGCGCGTCGAAGCTGTCGAGTGGCGTGCTGCTCGAATCGCTGATCACGCCGTGGAAACTGGTGCTGCGTCACGGCCGGATCCGGCCGCGGCGGCCGGCGGGTTCGCAGTAAAGTGGCCTCCATGCCCGGCCTGAGCGTGTTCTTCCCTGCCTACAACGACGCCGGCACGATCGCCAGCCTCGTCATCAGCGCGGTCCAGGTCGCCAGCACGCTCACGCCCGACTACGAAGTAATCGTGATCAACGACGGCAGCCAGGACGACACGCCGCGCATTCTCGACGAGCTCGCGCGCGTCTATCCGGACCACGTCCGCATCGTGCATCATCCGAAGAACCGCGGCTACGGCGGCGCCCTGCGCTCGGGGTTTGCCACCGCCTCGAAGGACTTCGTCTTCTACACCGACGGCGATGCGCAGTACGACCCGGCCGAGATCGTCCTGCTCTGGCAGCAGATGACCGACGACGTCGACTGGGTGAACGGCTGGAAGATCAGCCGCTCCGACCCGATGCACCGCATCATCATCGGCCGGCTCTACCACCACACCGTCAAGCTGCTGTTCGGCCTCAAGGTCCGCGACGTCGACTGCGACTTCCGGCTCATGCGGCGGCGCATTTTCGAGGTCGTGCGGCTGGAGAAGGACAGCGGCGTGATCTGCCTGGAGATGATGAAGAAGTTCCAGGACGCCGGCTTCCGCGTGGCCGAGACTCCCGTGCATCACTTTCACCGCGCCTACGGCAAGTCGCAGTTCTTCAACTTCCGGCGCATCTTCCGCACCGGGGTCGACGTGCTCAAGCTGTGGTGGGCGCTGGTGATTCGCCGCGAGCATCTCAAGGCGAAGGCCGGTACCGCGGTCTCGACGCCGGCGGGGCCGCGCCGATGATCAACGCGCAGTTCTATCAGGGCCGGCGCGTGATGATCACCGGCGGGCTTGGCTTCATCGGCAGCAACCTGGCCCACCGGCTGGTCGCACTGGGCGCCGACGTGCTGCTGGTCGATTCGCTGATTCCCGATTACGGCGGCAACCTCTTCAACATCAGCGGCATCGAATCGCAGGTGCGGGTCAACGTCGCCGACGTCCGCCAGGCCAGCACCATGAACTACCTGGTGCGCGACCGCGAGGTGATCTTCAACCTGGCCGGGCAGGTCAGCCACATCGACAGCATGCGCGATCCCCACACCGACCTGGACATCAACTGCCGCAGCCAGTTGACGCTGCTCGAGGCCTGCCGCCACCACAACCCCGGCGTCAAGGTGGTCTACGCCAGCACCCGCCAGATCTACGGCCGGCCCGACGCGCTGCCGGTCACCGAGCGCCACCTGGTCCGGCCGACCGACGTCAACGGCATCAACAAGGCGGCCGGCGAGTACTACCACCTGGTCTACAACAACGTCTTCGGCGTGCGCGCCTGCGCGCTGCGGCTGACCAACGTCTACGGGCCGCGCCAGTTGCTGCGCCACAACCGCCAGGGCTTCATCGGCTGGTTCATCCGGCTGGTGCTCGAGAACCGCGAGATCGAAGTGTTCGGCGACGGCTCGCAGGTCCGCGATTTCGTCTACGTCGACGATGCGGTGACGGCGTTCCTGGCGGCGGGCGCGAGCGATGCCGTGAACGGCGAGGCCTTCAACGTCGGCGGCGACGAACACATCACCCACCGCGATCTGGTCGCGCTGCTGGTGGAACTGGCCGGGCAGGGCAGCTACAAGTTCATCGAGTGGCCGAAGGAGAAAAAGGTCATCGACATCGGCAGCTTCTACGCCGACTCGTCGCTCTTCATGACGCGCACCGGGTGGGCGCCGACGGTGCCGCTGCGCGACGGCTTCACGCGGACGCTGGCCTACTACCGCGCACACCTTTCCCAGTATGTCGATGCCCGTCCCGTTTAACGCGCTGCGTCCGGGCGAGGACACCGCGGCCGTAAAAGACGCGATCGATCGCGTGATCGCCAGCGGCTGGTTCGTCCTGGGGCCCGAAGTCGAGGCCTTCGAAGCCGAATTCGCCGCCGCCAGCCAGGCGCCGTTCGCTGTCGGCGTCGGCACCGGCACCGACGCGATCACCCTGATCCTCCGCGCGCTCGACATTGGCCCGGGCGACGAAGTGATCACGCCGCCGCTGTCGGCGGCGTACTCCGCGCTGGCCGTGATGATGGCCGGCGCCCGGCCGGTGTTTGCCGATATCGATCCCGGCCGGCTGACCCTCGACCCGCGCGCCGCCGAGGCCGCCATCACCTCTCGCACCAAGGCCATCATGCCCGTGCACCTGTACGGCCAGGCCGCGGATATGCGGGCGTTCGAAGCCATCGCCGAGAAGCACAGCCTGGCGCTGGTCGAAGACGCGGCGCAGGCCCAGCTCGCCACGTCGGATGGCCGCGCCGTCGGCACCATCGGCAT
>ERZ1292640.3251-Hain-H43-02um-R1-3251-length-12708-cov-6_pt1 | contig 12708 bp, 13 predicted proteins | sample MGYA00564404_ERZ1292640 | MGnify/ENA primary metagenome ERZ1292640 (study PRJEB36523, sample SAMEA6512636) | groundwater metagenome | collected 2019-01-08 | study: AquaDiva: Metagenomics assemblies of 32 groundwater samples | reverse complement strand
CTTCCAGCACAAGGACGCGAAGCTGCTCTGCATCTGGGACGTGAACCCGGGCGGCGTGCCGTTCCGCCCCGGCTGCACCGAGAACGCGAGCGCGCAGGGGCCGTGGGACGCGGCGCACCCGGCGACCGCCGCGCACATCCCGGGATGCAACCACTGCAACAAGTACTGCACCCGCGCCAGCATCCAGATGGTGAACGCGAAGTACGGCGGCACGCTGCTGCAGGACGAGATCTCCTACCGGCTCTGGAGCACGGCGAACCCGGGGCCCGAGGGCGACCTCGGCCACAACGTGGGCGCGTGGCCGTCGGTGAACAACGCGTTCGGCTGGGCGCTCAAGGGCGGGGCGGTGGCCGAGAGGTTCATCGGTCCTCCCGACGCGCCGATCCCGTTCGACTCGCTCACCACCGAAGTGGACGGGGGCCGCCCGGTGCTCACGGTGATCCGCCCGCCGGGCTGGTTCCATACCGTGGTGTTCACCGGCTACTTCCAGCTCTTCGGGTTCCGGTTCATCCACATCACCGACCCGTGGCCGGGCCGCACCGGCTGGTACGTCCACTCGCGCATGCCGTGCGTGCGCTACTACATGATCCGACCCGACACGGTGGGGGGGCGCGTCACCGACCCCGCGGTCGCAGCCGACACCGACGGCGACGGGATGATGGACTTCGACGAGGGCACCCCGCGGCCGTTCCAATCGAGCCGGACCTCGACGGACACCGACCGGGACAGCTTGGCGGACAGGCAGGAGGTCCGCCAGTACACCTTCCACCGCAACTACCACGCCGCGCACGTCAACAACTCGCTCAACTTCCCGGACATTGACGGCGACACGCTGCGCGCCGAGAACGACTGCGACGCGGACAACGACCGCCACTTCGACGGCGGCGAGGACATCAACGGCAACGGCCATTACGATGCCGGCGAGACCTGCCCGCTCAACCGATTCGACAGCAACCTGAATCTGGCCGTGAACGTCCAGACGTGCATCCCCGGCGAAGGCGACCCGCAGGTGCAGGGAGGCAGGCTCCACGCCGACACCGACTACGGCGTGGACGTCCGCCAGATGGTGTGCAACCCGCCGGCGCGCGGCGAGGCGCTCGGCACGGGCGGCCTGGTCGGCACCGACGCCAGCGGCGTGATCGTGCGGCAGCAGTTCGCGTGCCTCGTGCCGGGCCAGTACCGCATGGTGATCGACGCGGCCAGGAACGGCGTCTTCGACCCGGACTGCGACCCGATCGTGTGCTTCACCGTGGACGCCGCGACGGCGACGAGCGCGGTGGACCGGATCGGGGCCGAGGTGACGCCCGACGGTGCGGAGCTGTCGTGGTGGATGATGGAGCGTGGCGCCTTCGAGAGCTTCCGCGTGCACCGCGCGGTGGACGGCGGGTCGGAGCGGCTCGTCACGCCCGAGTCGATCGTGGCCGCGGCGCAGACCTACCCGGCGAAGTTCGCCTGGCGCGACGCCGCGATCGAGCAGGGCCACACGTACGCCTAGCGGATCGAGGCGGTGAGGGGAAGCACGTCGCAGTGGTTCGGCCCGGCGGTGCTGCGCACCACCATCGTGCCCGCGCGGCTCGCGCTGCGCGGGGCTCTGCCCAATCCGTTCCAGAAGAGCACTCAGATCGCCTTCGACCTGCCGTTCGGCGCGGGCGAGACGCGCGTGACCATCTTCGATGCGGCCGGGCGGCGCGTGCGCGCGCTGTTCAGCGGCGCGCTCGCTCCGGCCGAGCAGCGCGTGTTCTGGGACGGCCGCGGCGATGCGGGCTCGGACCTCGCGGCCGGGATCTACCTGGTCCGGCTCGAGACCCGGCTCGGCGTGCGCACCGGCCGCGTGGTGAAGATGCCGTGATGTAGTTCCCCGGTAAGGGGGGGACAGGCGCCCGCGGGGGCAGCCCGCCCGCGGGCGCCCCGTCGTCGGGGTGCGGGGCCGGCGCGCGCTCCGTGCTTGACGCGCGCCCGGCGCTGCGCGCAGGCTCGCCGCATGGCCTCGTTCCAGTGCCACGCCTGCGGTGCGCCGGTGCCGTTCGACGAGCCGATCCCGCGCGAGTCATCGTGCGAGGGCTGCGGCGCCGACCTGCGAGCGTGCCGCAACTGCCGCCACCACGACCCGCGCTACAACAACTCCTGCCGCGAGACCATGGCCGACCTGGTCGAAGACCACGCGCGCCGGAACTTCTGCGAGTATTTCTCGTTCTCGCGCGAGCCGTTCGTCGCGAGCGCCGGGCAGAGCGCGCGCGCGGCCGAGGCGCGCGCGAAGCTCGGGGAGCTGTTCGGGAAAAAGCCGGACGGCCGGGCCGAGGACGAAGACGAGAAGTAGTGGGCCGGGCGTACTTACCGGCGCCCGCTCCCGGCGGCGGGCCCGGGAGCGAGGAGCGACCGCTCCGCCTTTGCCGTTGACGCGCGCCCCCGCTCGTGGTTGCCTGAAGTCGCCCTCCCGCTGGACCCTCGAACGTCCGCCCGGACCTGCGAGCGTCCGTCTGGACCCACGACAGTCCGCCCCAAGCCGCCCCCGTTGACATGCTTCGCAATCTTGCGAATAATGGGGGTGTCGCGATGCCGGCGACGGAAGTGCTCTACTACCGGGGGGCGGAATCCGTTCCCCTGCTCGATTGGCTGGATGGCCTGCAGCTCAGAGCTCGCTACCGATGCCTCGCACGTCTGAAGCGCCTCGAGGACTGCGGCCACGAGTTGCGTCGGCCGATCGCCGACTACCTCGGGGCCGGGATCTACGAGCTTCGGGCCGCTTGCGAAGGGGTGAACTACCGGATGCTCTACTTCTTCCACGGCCGGAGCGCGGCTGTCGTATCTCACGGCTTCGTGAAACAGAGGGCGACCGTCCCGCTGGCTGAGATTCAGAGGACTGTCGAACGCAAGAGACGATTCGAGCAATCACCGGTTGCGCACACCTTCAAACCAGGACTCTGAAGCCATGGCACGCAAGCATCGATTTCATTCCGCCGCTCTCGAGTACACATTCAGGCGCTACGTGGGAGAAGACCCCAGGCAGCTCGCTGACTTCGAAGAGGTGCTGGCGGAAGACGAGATGGCATTCATGATCTTCAAGCTCCGCACGAAGGCCGGCCTCACGCAAGCCGCGCTGGCGAAGCGCGTGGGGACCACGGCCTCGGTGATCTCGCGTCTCGAGGACGCGGACTACGAGGGCCACTCGCTCGCGATGCTCAGGCGCGTCGCGGCGGCGCTCGGGAGGCGCGTCGAGATCCGGTTCGTGCCCGACAGGGAGAAGCGCGCGGCGAAGGCCAGGCGCCCCGCGAAGCGGAAGCGTGCCCCGAAGTCGAGACGGACCGCGAAGGAGAACGGAGCCCGCCGCCGGCGCGCGGCCTGAGCGCCAGCTCCGCGGCGCCCGACGGCCCGGCGAACGCATCCTCCGCGCGCCTCCTGAGCGCTGATCCCGCGCCGCCCTTCCGCCGTCGGACCACGACAGGAGCGTGGCGACCGGGCGCCGACCGGGCATCCCCGTTCTCCCCACCGCCTGGTGCAGAACCGGTGGGGCCACACCGGCGCTCGCGAGCGCTCGTGACGCTACGCAAATCCCAGCGCCGCTTTGACTTTTCCGCCTCCGCTGGCCTACTTTGGCCGCTCCCCGAGGAGGTCCTGGATGATCCGAAGCATGACCGGGTACGGGTCGGCCGATCTCGAGCGCGACGGCCAGCGCCTGTCGGCTGAGATCCGTTCGGTCAACCACCGCTACTGCGAGGTGGCGCTGCGCGCCCCAAAGGTCATCTCGCTCTTCGAGGACCAGATCCGCCAGGTCATCCAGGACCGCTTCTCCCGCGGCAAGTTCAACCTCAACATCACCTGGACCGGGGCGGGGGAGACCGGCGAGGAGCTCAAGCTGAACGAGCCGGTCGCCGACCGCTACGTGGCGCTGCTCGAGCGGCTGCGCGAGCGCTACCACATGGACAGCGGGCTCGACCTGCGCACGCTGGCCGCGCTCCCCGACGTGTTCACCTGGGAGCACACGGCGCTCTCCGACGAGGAGACCTGGGCGATGGTCAAGGACCTGGTCGGGCGCGCCTGCGACAACATGAACCTGATGAAGGCGCGCGAGGGGCAGTCGCTGGCGCGGGATTTCGAGCAGCGGCTTGACCTGGTGCGCACCCAGCTCGAAATCGTGGCCGAGCGCGCGCCGCTGCGCCCGCCGGAGGCCAAGGAGCGGCTGATGGCGCGGCTCAAGGTGCTGCTCGGCGACATCGAGATGGACCCGGTGCGCATCGCGCAGGAGATCGCGCTCATGGTGGACCGGCTGGACTTCACCGAGGAGTGCGTGCGGCTCTCGGCCCACCTCGAGCAGTTTCGCTCGCTGGTCGAGGGTCCGGAGCTGGCCGGCCGCAAGCTCAACTTCCTGCTCCAGGAGATGAACCGCGAGGTCAACACCATCGGCGCGAAGGCCAACGACATCGCGGTGGCGCGCGCGGTCATCATCATGAAGGAAGAGACCGAGCGCCTGCGCGAGCAGGTGCAGAACGTGGAGTGAGCGTGCACGGCACCGAGTCCAGCCCGCGCAGCGCCCCGGCCGACGCGATCCCGTTCGCGTTCGAGCCGGGCGGCTTCCTGCTCGTGCTCACCGGCCCGAGCGGCGCGGGCAAGGGCACGCTGGTGGACCACCTGGTCGCGTCGCGCGGCGACTGCGTCTTCTCGATCTCGGCCACGACGCGGCCGCGGCGGGCGAGCGAGGTGGACGGCGTGCAGTACGAATTCGTCTCGCGCGAGGAGTTCGAGCGCCGGCGCTCCGCCGGCCTGTTCCTGGAGTGGGCCGAGGTGCACGACCACCTTTACGCCACGCCCGCGCGCTTCGTGGACGAAGGCGTGCGCGCGGGGAAGATCGTGGTGCTCGACGTGGACGTGCAGGGCGGCGCGAGCGTGCGCAGGGCGCGCACCGACGCGGTGTCGGTGTTCATCTACCCGCCGTCCATCGACGCCTTGCGGCAGCGGCTGCTCACGCGGAACACCGACCCGCCGGACGTGGTCGAACGCCGGCTCAGGAACGCCCCGGGCGAGCTGGCCCAGTGGCGCGAGTACGACTACCTGGTGATGAACGACGACCTGGAGCCGGCAGTCGCCCGGCTCGAGGCGATCGTGGATGCCGAGCGTGCGCGCGTGAAGCGCCTGCGCCCGGCGCCCTGACGCGAAAACCCCCGGGAAGGAGAACGAGACCCCATGACCAAGCTGGCTTCCCTCATCCCGCCGCACGGCAGCAACAAGTACGAGCTGGCCATCGTCGCCGCGCGCGAGTCGCGCCGGCTCAACGACTGGACGCGCCGCACCGGCGAGACGATCACCGGCAAGGTGACCACCGCCGCGCTCGAGCGCACCCTCCGCGGGGAGGTCCCCTACTTCTACGAGGACTCGCCCCCGCCGCCGCAGTAGGCGCGCCGTGCTCAGCGGCCGCACGGTGGTGGTCGGCGTCTCGGGCGGGATCGCCGCCTACAAGACCTGCGAGCTGGTGCGCCTGCTGCGCGGCCAGCACGCCGCGGTGATCGTGGTGATGACCGAGGCGGCGCGCGAGTTCGTGACGCCGCTCACCTTCCAGGCGCTGTCCGGCAACCCGGTCGTGACCACGCTGTGGGGCGACCAGCAGCCGCGCTTCGGACTGCCCGAGGGGAGCAGGGCCAGGGTGCGCGGCAAGGTCGAGCACATTGATGTCGCCGAGGCGGCCGACTGCCTGGTCATCGCGCCCGCCACCGCCGACCTGATGGCGCGGCTGGTGCACGGCGAGGCGCCCGACGCGCTCACCACCATCGCGCTCGCGAGCCGCGCGCCGCTGGTGGTCTGCCCGGCGATGGACCTCGAGATGTGGCGCCAGAGCGCGACCCGGGCAAACGTGCGCGCGCTCGAGGCCCGCGGTGCGATCGTGGTGGGACCGGCGAGCGGGCCGCTCGCCTCGGGGCTCGCCGGCCCGGGCAGGCTCGCCGAGCTGCCGGCGATCGTCGAGGCCGTGGTGCGCGCGGTCGAGCGGCGCGCGAGCCTCGCCGGCGTCCGGGTGCTGGTGGGCGCGGGGCGCACCGAAGAGCCGCTCGACCCGGTGCGCGTGCTGACCAACCGCTCGAGCGGGCGCATGGGGTTCGCGCTCGCCGAGGCGGCGCGCGACCGCGGCGCCGAGGTCACGCTGGTGGCGGGGCCGGCCAGCGTCGAGCCGCCGCACGGCGTGACGCTGGTGCCGGTGACGACCGCGGCCGAGATGGGCCGCGCGCTGGCGCAGGCCGCGCCGCGCGCGGCGATGGTGCTGATGGCCGCCGCGGTCGCCGACTACCGGCCGGTGAAGACATCGCGCGAGAAGCTCAAGCGCACGGACCGGAGGCTGACGCTCGACCTGGAGCCCAACCCCGACATCCTGGCGGGGCTCGCCGCGCGGCGGAAGCCCGGTCAGGTGTTCGTGGGCTTCGCGCTCGAGACCTCGCATGGTGTGAAGAACGCGCGCGCGAAGCTGGCGAAGAAGGGTCTCGACCTGGTGGTGCTCAACGCGCCCGGCGCCGGCATCGGCGGCGAGACGAACGAGGTGACGCTGGTCGAGCCGAAGGCGGAGAGGAAGCTGCCGCGGATGTCGAAGCGCGAGGTGGCCGAGATCGTGCTCGACCGCGCGCTCGAGCTGCGCGCGGCGCAGGCGGGACGGGGGAAGACGCGGGCCGCCTCCGCCGCGACGCGGGCGGGACGGGGGAAGACGCGGGCCGCCTCCACCGTGGCACGGCGCCCGCGGGCCGCGAAGGGAAGGAAGTCCTGATGGACGGAGAGAACCTGCGCCGCGAGCTCGCGGACATCACGAAAAGCCTGCGTCGCGCGCTCGAGCGCGAGCTGCACGCGGGCGGCGGCGACCTGATCGCGACCGCGGCGAAGCAGCGCCACAAGATGGCGGCGCGGGGTGGCGCGGGCACCGCGCCGGCCGCGGGCGCAGCGGCCAGGGGCGACCGCCCGGCCGTCCCGGGCCCGCCGCCCGCCGTACCGGCGGAGGAGATGGACCTGTTCGGCGAGGAGGCGCCGAAGAAGCCCGCGAAGATGACGCCGGTGACCGCGGGCGATGTGCCCGCGCCGCTCCCGCCGCTCGACCAGGCGGCGCGCGCCGCGATCGCGCGCGCGGCCGAGCCGGTGCTGGCGAAGATCGCGGAGGACGTGCGCGCGTGCAGGAGCTGCGCGCTGTGGGAGACCCGCAACCAGGCGGTGCCGGGGGTGGGCTCGGCGCTCGCGGGCATCGCGTTCGTGGGCGAGGCGCCGGGCGCCGAAGAAGACCGGCTGGGCGAGCCGTTCGTGGGCCGCGGCGGCCAGCTCCTGGACCGCATTATCAAGGCGATGGACGACGCGCAGCTCATCCCCGGCCTCAAGCTGGACCGCTCGGCCGTGTTCATCGGCAACGTGCTCCACTGCCGGCCGCCCGAGAATCGCGTGCCGCTGCCGTTCGAGGTCGAGCAATCCTCGCCCCACCTGCGCCGCCAGCTCGAGGCGCTCCGGCCCCGCATCATCTGCTGCCTCGGCAAGACCGCGGCCGAGCACCTGCTGGGCTCGAAGGCGAGCCTCGCCTCGATGCGCGGCAGGGTTTACCGTGTCTACGGCGCCAAGCTCATCGTGACCTACCACCCCGCGGCGGTGCTCCGGAACCCGGAGCTCAAGCGGCCCGTATGGGAGGACATGCAGCTGCTGGCGCGCGAGTATCGGACGGAGTGACGCTGCCCCCCGGCAGGCGAGACGCCCCCTGCTCCCATCGGAAGGAACGGCCATGACGAACACCTTGCAGGGTCCCGCGGGCATCAGCGAAGCGCTGACCCCGCCGCAGGCGCTGGACGCCGAGCGGTCGGTGCTGGCGGCGATGATGCTGCATCAGGCCGCGGTGGGCATCGCCATCGAGCAGACCGAGGCCTCGGCCTTCTACCGCACCTCGCACCAGAAGACCTTCGAGGCCATCGTCGCGCTCTACAACCGCAACGAGCAGGTGGACCTCATCACGCTCGCGGAGGAGCTGCGCAGGCGCGGCGAGCTCGACCTGGTCGGCGGGCCGACGGCGCTCTCGCAGCTGCTCGAGTACGCCACCACCACGACGAACCTCGAGCAGCACGTCGCCATCGTCAACCAGAAGGCGATCCTGCGCATGCTGATCGCGGCCTCGAACCAGATCCAGCAGGAGTGCTATTCGGGGCTGGACGAGACCGGCGAGATCCTCGACCGCGCCGAGCAGCGCGTGTTCGCGATCACCGACCGGCGCGTGCGGCAGGGCTTCTACCACGTGAAGGACCTGCTGAAGCCCACGTTCGAGCACATCCAGAAGCTGTTCGAGCGGAAGGTGCACGTCACCGGCGTGCCCTCGGGGTTCGACGACATCGACAAGCTGACCGCCGGCTTCCAGCGCGGCGACCTCGTCATCATCGCCGGGCGTCCGTCGGCGGGGAAGACCTCGTTCGCCATCAACATCGCGGAGAACGCCGCGATCGCCCACGGCATCCCGGTCGCCATCTTCTCGCTCGAGATGAGCAAGGAGCAGCTCATGCAGCGCCTGCTCTCCTCGCAGAGCAACGTGGGGCTCCACAAGCTGCGCAACGGCTTCCTGTCGAGCGAGGACTGGCCGAGGCTCACGACCGGCGCGGGCCTGCTCACGCGCGCGCCCATCATGATGGACGACTCCGCGTCGCTCACCGTGCACGAGATCCGGGCCAAGTGCCGCCGCCTCAAGTCCGACGGGAAGCTCGACCTGGTGGTGATCGACTACCTGCAGCTCATCCGGCCCACGGGACGGGTGGAGAACCGAGTGCAGGAGGTCGCGCAGATCAGCCGCGGCCTGAAGGCGCTGGCCAAGGAGCTCAACGTGCCGATCGTGGCGCTCTCGCAGCTTTCGCGCGCGGTCGAGACCCGCGACAAGAGCGGGCGCCCGCAGCTCTCGGACCTGAGAGAATCGGGGGCGCTGGAGCAGGACGCGGACGTGGTCATGTTCGTGTACCGCGAGGTCATGTACAAGAAGGACACCGCGGAGCCGGGCAAGGCGGAGATCATCATCGCCAAGCAGCGCAATGGCCCGACCGGCGACGTGCCGCTCACCTTCCTCCGCGAGAGCACGAAATTCGTGCAATACCAGGAGACAATGTCCGGCGAGACGGAACCGAGGTTCTAGCGCATGGCGAACGGCCTGACCGGCGAAGAGGTCGCGCTGCGCGGCTTCCGCTTCCTGCGCACCCGCGCGGGCGACGCGCTGGCCGAGATCGGCCGCGTGTCGCTGCTCATCGGCGAGACGCTGCAGCTGCTGGCGCGGAGGCGGCCGGCGTTCCGGCTGCTGGTCCAGCAGATGAACGGCATCGGCGTGGACTCGCTGTGGCTGGTCCTCGTGGTGAGCCTGTTCACCGGCGCGGTCGCCGCGGTGCAGGCGGCCTACCAGTTCACCGCGGTGGTGCCGCTCAAGTACCTGAGCGCGGTGATCATGCGCTCGGTGGTGATCGAGCTGGGGCCGGTCCTGACCGCGCTCGTGATCGGCGGGCGCGTGGGCGCCTCGATCGCGGCCGAGCTGGGCACCATGAAGGTGACCGAGCAGATCGACGCGCTGCGCGCCATGGGGATCAACCCGGTGCGTTACCTGGTGGCGCCGCGCGTCACCGCGGCCATCATCATGCTGCCGATCCTCACCATCTACGCGGACGTCATCGCGATCTTCGGCGGCTTCGTCGTGGCCGTGAACGTGGTGGGCGTGTCGGCGGCGACCTACCTGCAGGGGCTGCGGGAGTTCTTCTACATGAAGGACGTGATGTCGGGCATCGTGAAGGCGCTGTTTTTCGGCGGCATCATCGGCACGATGGGCTGCTACTACGGATTCCAGACCGAGGGTGGCGCCGAGGGCGTGGGCAAGGCCACCACCGGCGCGGTGGTGACCTCGTGCGTGCTGGTGCTCATCCTCGACTACATCCTGGCCAGCATCCTGTTCCGCGTGGTGTTCGCATGATCGAGATCCGCGGCCTGAAGAAGCGCCTCAGCCGGAAGCCGGTGCTCGACGGCCTGGACCTCGACGTCCGCACCGGCGAGACGCTGGTGGTGCTGGGGCCGAGCGGCACGGGCAAGAGCGTGCTCCTCAAGCACATCATCGGGCTGATGGCCCCGGACGAGGGCTCGATCAGGATCGACGGCGAGGAGATCGTCGGGCTCAAGGAGGGCGCGCTCAACCGGGTGCGCCGGCGCTTCGGCATGCTGTTCCAGGGCGCGGCGCTGTTCGACTCGATGACGGTGGGCGAGAACGTGAGCCTCGCGATGCTCGAGCACCAGAACGGCATGACGCCCGACGAGGTCGAGCGTCGCGTGCGCGAGCGTCTGGAGTGGGTGGGGCTCAGGGGCGCCGAGAGCATGAAGCCCGCCTCGCTCTCGGGCGGCATGCGCAAGCGCGTGGGCCTGGCGCGCGCGCTCGCGCTCGACCCCGAGTACATCCTGTACGACGAGCCGACGACCGGGCTCGACCCGATCATGGCCGACGTCATCAACCAGCTCATCCGCGACCTGCAGAAGCAGCTCAACGTCACCTCCGTCGCGGTCACGCACGACATCACCAGCGCGTACACCATCGCCGACCGCATCGTGCTGCTCTACGACGGCCGCATCGTGTTCAGCGGCACACCGGACGAGACGCGCGGTACGCGCGACCCGATGGTGCGTCAGTTCATCGAGGGATCCAGCCACGGTCCCATCCAGCCGGTCTAGAGAGGGAGCTCGTCCGCCAATGTCTGCCATGAACCGCAAGATCGAGATCCAGGTGGGCGTCACGATGCTGGTGGCCATCGCCGTCCTGCTGTGGGGCATCGCCTGGCTCAGCAACTACGCGAAGGCGCACGTGCAGAGGGTGTGGCACGTGAGCTTCGCCCAGATCGGCGGACTCGCCGAGGGCAACGAGGCGCGCGTCAACGGCGTGCGCAAGGGGGCGGTGAAGTCGCTGCGGCTGGTGGACGACCGCGTCATCGTGGACCTGGCGCTCTCGAAGGACGTCCAGCTCACGCAGGACTGCCGGGTGGCGGTGCGCGACGTCGGGCTCATGGGCGACAAGGTCATCGCGGTGGACTACCGCAGCAGCGGCTCGCCCTGGAGCGCGCGCGACACCATCCCGGGCGTCTACGAGAAGGGCCTGCCCGAGGTGATGGCCGAGATGGGCCAGGCGACCGGCGCGATCGCCGCAATCTCGACCCAGTTGGACAGCCTCGCGGTCACCATGAACCGCGGCGGCGGGCTGGCCGCCACCGTCGAGAACTTCAGGCGCACCAGCCAGGAGCTCCAGCAGGCGGTGACGGAGAACCGCGCCGCGCTGCGCACCACGCTCGCGAACTTCTCGGCGACCTCGGAGACCGCCAGGAGCCTGGTGGTGAACCGCGAGGCCCAGCTGCGCGGGGCGCTGGACCACTTCGCCTCGGCGGCCGAGAACTTGGATCGGCTCTCGGGCCGCCTCGACTCGCTGCGCAGCGCGCTCCAGAGCACCGCCTCCAAGCTCGAGCGCGGCGAGGGCACGATCGGCAAGCTGGTGAACGACGACCGGCTCTACGCCGATCTCAACGCGTCGGTGCGCGACCTGAAGGCGCTCATCAGCGACGTCAAGGCGAATCCCCGGAAGTACTTCAAGTTCTCGGTGTTCTAGATGGCCAGGCCGGCGAGAGCTCACTTCTTCTGCTCCGCGTGCGGCAACGAGCAGCCGCGCTGGTTCGGGCGCTGCACCGGGTGCGGCGCGTGGAACACCGCGGCCGAGGCGCCGGTCTCGGCCGCCGGCGCGGGCGCGAAGTCCGGCGGCCGGGCGGCGCGCGCGCGCTGGGCGCCCAAGTCGGGCGCTCGCCCCGCTGGCCCGCGCCCGCTCGCCGAGGTCGAGATGGAGCACGCGCGCCGCACGCCCTCGGGCCTCGGCGAGTTCGACCGTGTGCTGGGCGGCGGCGTGATGCCGGGCTCGATCGTGCTGGTCGGGGGAGACCCCGGCATCGGCAAGAGCACGCTGCTGCTCCAGCTCGCGGGCTCGCTCGCGCGCGCCGGGCGCAGCGTGCTCTACGTCTCGGGCGAGGAGAGCGAGGAGCAGGTGCGCCTGCGCGCCGCGCGGCTCGGCGCGGTGCCCGAGGGGCTGCTGGTGCTCACCGAGACCGACCTCGAGGCGGTGCTCGAGGCCGCGGCCCAGGTCAGGCCCGACATCATGGTGGTGGACTCGATCCAGACGCTCGCGCGCGCCGACCTCGAGGGCGGAGCCGGCTCGGTGACCCAGGTGCGCGAGTGCGCGCTTGCGCTGCTCCACTACGCCAAGGGCTCGCAGGCCGCGGTGTTCCTGGTCGGGCACGTCACCAAGGAGGGCGCGGTCGCCGGCCCGCGCGTGCTCGAGCACATGGTGGACGCGGTGCTCTACCTGGAGGGCGAGCGCTACCAGCACTACCGCGTGCTGCGCGCCGCCAAGAACCGCTTCGGCTCGACCAACGAGCTGGGCGTCTACGAGATGCTCGACACCGGGCTGCGCGAGGTCGCGAACCCGAGCGCGGCGTTCCTCTCGGAGAGCCGCCGCATCGAGCCCGGCACCGCCGTGGTGGCGAGCCTGGAAGGCACGCGCCCGCTGCTGGTCGAGGTGCAGGCGCTGGTCGCGACCTCGTTCTACGGGACGCCGCAGCGCGTCACCAGCGGCTTCGACCCGCGCCGGCTCGCGGTGCTGCTGGCGGTGCTCGAGCGCCGGGTCGGCCTGAGGCTCGGGCGCCACGACGTGTTCGTCACCGTGACCGGCGG